>Ga0335075_10002792_pt1 | contig 27909 bp, 17 predicted proteins | sample Lox_Sample_24_FD_206723 | JGI IMG/M metagenome (GOLD analysis project Ga0335075, IMG submission 206723) | Soil microbial communities from Loxahatchee National Wildlife Refuge, Florida, United States - Lox_Sample_2.4 | ecosystem: Environmental > Terrestrial > Soil > Wetlands | place: USA...
CGTCAACGGCCTGCTCAAGAAGAAGGGCATCGGCCAGCTTGTGAACTACTGCAACCAGAACCTCGGCCTTGAGGTCACGGTGGGCATGCTCGATCGCATCAAGTCGCTGGGTTTCCGGTTCGCCACCCGCTCGGGCCTGTCTGTGGGCCTGGACGACATGGTGATTCCGGCCAGCAAATACACGGTTGTGGACGAAGCCGACAAGAAGGTGATCGAAGTCCAGAAGCAGTACATGGACGGCGCCATCACCAACGGCGAGCGCTCGAACAAGGTCATCCAGATGTGGTCGGCGGTGACGGACAAGGTCGCCGACGAGATGTTCGGGAACATGAAGCGCGCCGACGAAGAGGGCGCGATGAACCCGATCTACATCATGGCCGACTCCGGCGCCCGCGGTTCGAAGCAGCAGATTCGTCAGCTCTCGGGTATGCGCGGACTGATGGCCAAGCCTTCGGGCGAAGTCATCGAGACGCCCATCACGGCGAACTTCCGTGAAGGCCTCACCGTGCTCGAGTACTTCATCTCGACCCACGGCGCGCGCAAGGGCCTGGCCGATACGGCGCTCAAGACTGCCGACTCCGGCTACCTGACCCGCCGCCTGGTCGACGTGGCGCAGGACGTGATCGTCACCGAGAACGACTGCGGAACCGTCGAAGGCATCTACGTGGGCTCGATCGTCGAGTCCGGCGAGATCATCGAGCCGCTGCGCGACCGCATCATCGGCCGCGTGTCGCTTGAGCGCATCAAGGACTACGACGGCAACCTGGTGGTGGATGTGAACCAGGCTATCGATGAGGACATTGCTTCGGCGATTCAGGGCGCGGGCGTGGAGCGGGTAAAGATTCGCTCCGTGCTCACTTGTGAATCCCGCCGCGGCGTCTGCGCGCTGTGCTACGGCCGCAACCTTGGCTCCGGCCGCATGGTCGAGCTGGGCGAAACCTGCGGCGTCATCGCGGCGCAATCCATCGGCGAGCCCGGCACGCAGCTCACCATGCGTACCTTCCACGTGGGCGGCACAGCCAGCCGTGTGCAGGACAAGTCGCGCCTCGACGCCAAGAACAACGGCTTCGTGCGCTTCATCAACCTGAATCACGTCGAGAGCAAGGATGGTTCGCTGGTGGCCATGAACCGTTCCGGTTCCATCGCCATCGTCGACGAGCGCGGCCGTGAAAAGGAACGCTACGTGGTTGTCTACGGCGCACGCCTGCGCGTGAAGGACGGCGATGCGGTCAAGCTCGGCGAGCTGCTGGCGGAGTGGGATCCCTACACCTACGCCATCCTCACCGAGATCGGCGGCACCGTGCAGTTCAAGGACCTGCAGGAAGGCATTACGCTCAACGAGGAAGTGGACGAGGTTACCGGCCTCTCGCGTTGGGTGGTTGCCGACTCGCCGGATGAGAAGCGCCAGCCGGCCTTCATGATCAAGAACGCGAAGGCCCACAAGCGCTACCTGCTGCCGCGCGGCGCTCACCTCATGGTCCAGGAGGGCGACGAGGTGGGTCCAGGCGATGTGCTCGCCAAGATTCCCAAGGAGTCGACGCGTACCAAGGACATCACCGGCGGTCTGCCCCGCGTGGTCGAGCTCTTCGAGGCCCGCAAGCCGCGTGAGACGGCCATTATCTCTGAGATCGACGGCGTAGTCCGCTTTGGCGAAGTCAGCAAAGGTCAGCGTAAGATCTACGTCACTGCGGACAACGGCGATGAGAAGGAGTACTCGGTGCCTCGCGGCATCCACGTCAACGTGCAGGAAGGTGAACGCCTGCGCGCCGGCGATCCACTGATGGACGGCCCCTTGAACCCGCACGACATTCTTGCCGTGCTGGGCGAAAAGGAGCTGCAGGCTTACCTGGTGAACGAAATCCAGGAAGTCTACCGTCTGCAGGGCGTGGCCATCTCGGACAAGCACATCGAAGTGATCGTCCGCCAGATGCTGCGCTGGGTGCGTATCGATGAAGTGGGAGACACGAACTTCCTGCTCGAGCAGCAGGTCGATCGGTTCCGTTTCCGCGAAGAGAACGAGCGTGTGCTGCAGGCCGGTGGCCGTCCCGCAATCGGGCGTCCGCTGCTGCTGGGCATCACCAAGGCCTCGCTCTCGACCGACAGCTTCATCTCGGCGGCCAGCTTCCAGGAGACTACCCGCGTGCTCACCGAAGCCAGCATCAACGGCGCGGTCGACAACCTGCGCGGCCTCAAGGAGAACGTCATCGTCGGCCGGCTCATTCCGGCGGGTACGGGTCTCGAATACTACCGCAACGTCGAGCTCTCACCCGAGCTCGAAGAAGCAGCGGCACGCGTTCAGCAGGAGGTTACGGCGGAGATCGAAGCGGCCGAGCGCGAACTGGAGCTTATGCGCCAGGAGGGCGAAGCCGAAGAGATGGCAGCCGAGTAAGGACCTGACCTGCCGTCCAGGCGGCTTTTCGACTACGCATCACAAAGGCCCGGAGCGATCCGGGCCTTTTTATTTGCGGCTTTCATATACCAGCCCGCAATCTCATGTTGACGTCCGACCCAAGTAAGTTCATACTCATGTCGTATGCCGACCCGAGAAAATGACGACCGTATCGCCTTGCTCCAGGGCACCCTCGACATCCTCATCCTCAAAACCCTGTTGCCCGGCCAGTGTCACGGCCAGGGAGTTGCACGCTCCATCCAGCGCCAGTCGGAAGAGGTTCTCTTCGTCGATCATGGGTCTCTCTATCTTGCCCTGCAGCGCCTTGAAGACAAGAACCTCATTCAGGCCAGGTGGGGAGTGAGCGAGAACAACCGGAAGGCGCGTTTTTACTCGCTCACGGCGAAAGGCCGCGCCGAGCTGCTGGAAAAGACGGCGCAGTGGAAGCGGCTTATGCACGCCATGCGGCTGATTCTCGAACCCCGGGGCGAGGAAGCTTGAGTATGTTCAGACGCAAGCGGAGCGCGGAAGATTTTGCCGAAGAGATTCAGGCGCACCTCGACCATGAAGCCGATGCCCTGCGTGCCGAAGGCCTGAGCGAAGAGGAAGCGCGGCGCCACGCACGCGTCGAATTCGGCAATGTTCGAGGCGTACAGGAGCAGTTCTATTTGAAGGGCCGCTGGCAGTGGCTCGACAAACTCATACGCGATTTGCGCTTTGGGTTCCGTTCGTTGTGCAAGAGCCCCGGCTTCGCATTCACCGCTATCCTTACGCTTGCGCTCGGTGTTGGAGCCAACACGGCTGTCTTCAGCGTGATGAATGCTGTCCTGCTCAAATCGCTGCCGGTCGCCGATCCGCAGCGCGTGGTCTTCTTGCGCACCTCAAACACGCCAGACGGGACAGGAACCATTGGCGCGCACGAGACCTTTTCTTATCCGGTCTATCTTGCTCTCCGGGATCAGCAGCGCCTTTTCAGCGATGTGATAGCCGTTGGCGCGCTTTCAGCCGACAAGGTGAATGTGCGCATTGGTGTGGTGCCGGAGCAAACCGAGGCTGACATGGTCAGCGGCAACTTCTTCAGCGGTCTCGGCGTGCAGTTGGTCCGCGGCCGCGGTTTTACATCCGACGATGAAGCCAAGAACGCTCCGGTGATGGTGATCTCGTACAAGTACTGGACACGCCGTTTCAGCCGCAGCCCTGATGTTCTCGGAACCACGGTTTACGTGAAAGGCGCGCCATTCACTGTGATCGGAGTCGCCGCGCAGGGCTTTGAGGGAACCGATCCCGGCCGTTCCATTGACTTTTGGATTCCGCTGCAAAGTCGTGCCGAGTTCAACGTTCTTGGCAATCCGCCGGAAAACGGCAAGCTCTATCAGAATGATCCGACATGGTGGTGCCTGGAGTTGACGGCAAGGCTTGCGCCGGGCATGAGCCGCGCCCAGACCCTGGCTGCGGCACAGCCGGTTTTTCAACGGGCTGCCTATGTCGGCCTGGGCTCGCCGATGCATGGGGAGCATATCCCGGTTCTCAGCTTTGACGCTGCGAGTAACTTTGCCGGTTTCGATGAAATGTACGGCAAGCCGCTGCGCATGCTCATGGCCATGGTCGGACTGGTATTGCTCATCGCGCTTACCAACATCACTACGCTGCTGCTGGCGCGCAACAGTGCGCGGCAGCGCGAGTTTTCTCTTCGCTTGGCTCTCGGCGCGGGCCGGGCCGATTTCCTGCGGCAACTGCTGATCGAGAGCGCTCTTCTTGTGGCAGCCGGCGGAGCGCTTGCGTGGGCATTTGCTCGAGCCGCCACGCGCCTGCTGGCCAACTGGGCGCAGATTGAGTCGAGCCTGGCTCCGGATCGCACCGTACTGCTCTTTTCAATGACGCTCCTGATCGTTGCGGCTGCGCTCTTCGCGCTTGCGCCGCTGCGCCTGGCCATGCACGGTGGTCCAGAGCTCGCGTTGAAGACTTCTGCTGCCGCCTCCAATGCCGACAGTGCGAAGACGCGCTTTGGGCGCGCCATCGTGGCCATGCAGATGGCGCTCTGCGTCGTGCTGCTGGTCGGCGCGGGCCTGCTGGTGCGCACGCTGCGCAATCTCGAAAACACTCCTCTGGGCATGGATACAGATGGTCTTGTGGTCTTCGGCTTGAATCCACAGTCCATTTATTCCGAGCCTCAGGTGGTGCAGTTTTACCAGGTGCTGCAGCAACGGCTGGGCTCGCTGCCCGGGGTTGAGTCTGTCTCAATCATGCGAGACCGCATTGGCTCCTTCTGGTCAAACAACAGCAATGTCACAGTGGACGGGCATAATCCGGATGCAGGCAAGACTGCTTCGACACTGGTCCGCGAAAACGAAATCGGGCCCGGCTTCTTTCATACGCTCGGCGTGCCAGTCCTTGCCGGGCGCGAGTTCACTGAGGCGGACAATCGCAAGTCTCCCTACGTGGCTGTCGTAAACAAGCGTTTCGTAGACACGTTCCTCCCCGGCCAGAATCCGCTGGGCCACAAGGTGGATATGTTCACGATTGTCGGCGTGGTCGCCAATCACAAGTACCGCTCCATCGACGAAGCGCCGATTCCCATGGCCTTCTGGGATTATGCGCAGGCTCCCCAGGAGAGTGGGATGAACATTGAGATGCGCGTCCGCGGCGACGCGCTGGCAATTTTGCCCAGCGTGCAAAAGACGGTGGCGCAGATGGACCCAGATCTTCCGCTCATCGAGCCCATGCTGCAACGGGCGCAATACGAGCAGACCATCTCGAAGCAGTTGATGTTCGCACGGCTCGCCGAGTTCTTCGGTTTGCTTGCGGTTGTGCTGGTTGCCACCGGTCTTTACGGCACTCTGGCTTATCGCGTCAGCCGTCGCACAGCGGAGATTGGCGTGCGTATGGCTCTCGGCGCGGGGCGTGGGCAGGTCGTATGGATGATCCTCCGCGACAGCCTGCTGCTTACGGCCTTCGGCGTGGCTGCCGGCATACCCCTTGCGCTTTTCGTTGGACACGCATTGGCGTCGTCGCTCTATGGTGTGAAGCCTCTTGACGCGTTCAGCTACATGCTTGCTGTTGTGGGCGTCACCGTTGTCGCGCTCGGCGCCAGTGCGGCGCCCGCCAGTCGCGCGGCGAGCGTCGATCCGCTGAGGGCCTTGCGCACCGAATGATTCCTGCGCCGTGACGGCTTCGAGGCATCGTTGTTCGCGGGCTTTTCTGTTCGCGGCGGAAAACTCGACAGGCGGTCTTACGGCGCCAGCTCGGGATCGGGCTGGCGTGTTTTCACCGAGCGCTCGCTGCGCGGTTGGGATTGCTTGATGACGTACATGGCGGCATCGGCTGCGCTCAGCAGGCTATCTTTCGTTGCGGCGTCTTCGGGATAGAGAGCAATACCGATGCTCGCTGAACCGTGCAGTATGTAGCCCTCGCCGGGGAACGGTCTGTCGAAGCAGCATTCCAGGCGCAACGCGATCTCTTCCACGTCCGAGCGTCCGTGCACGTTGGGCACCAGCACTGCGAACTCGTCGCCACCCAGGCGGGCGAGCATGTCGCCCGGGCGGAGCTGCCGCTTCAGACGTACTGCGACTTCCTGCAGGTACAGGTCGCCGGCGCGGTGTCCGTACACGTCGTTGACCTGCTTGAACTCGTTCAAATCGATGTAAAGCAGCCCAAACATGCCCGCCGATTCGCGCGCTGCCTGAATCAGATGCTCGAGATGCCGTTCCAGAGAGAAGCGATTTTCAATGTCCGTGAGCAGATCGAACTCCGAGCGGTGCACCAGGTCGGAGTAGAGCCGCGAGGTTTCAATGGCCAGCGTGGCCAGGCCGGCGCCCATCTGCAGAGCTTCAGTCTCTGTCGCGTTGAGCTGGGTATAGGAATCGAAGGCGGCGAAGATCGAGCCGTGTGCGGGACCGGAACGCGCTGCGATCGGCCGCTCCTCGATGCGCAGTGAAGAATCGGCAAGATCGGGCGGCCAGTTTCCCAGTCTGGCTCCATCCACAATCTGGCACCAGCAGGCCGCCCCGTTCAATTTGACTGAGACCAGTTCGGTGATCCGCTCCAGAATCTCCGAGAGCGGCCGTGAGTTGTTGATGTCTTCAAGGATGTGGCCGCGCCTCTGCTCCACATAAGCCAGCACGCCAATCCGCCGCCGCACCTTGCGCTCTACCAGCCACTCTCGCGCGCCCACGGCGAAGAGCGCAATGAGCAGCAGACAGACGAGGATAGTGAGATGGCTGATATTCAGCCAGGAAGGCTCCGCGATCACCGTAATATCGTCCGGTGACCGGAGAAGAAGATTGAACGGCACGTTGCCGCCGAAGGGATCGGAGCTTTCGAGGATGCAGATACCGCTCACGCGGACCGTCGATCCTGGAGGAATCTCCTGCATTGGCGGTACATGATCCGTTCCATCGGTATGCTTCAGAATTGCGGAGAATAACGAGCCGCCGCTCGAGAGCACGTACTCGTCCTGCTGGCCCTCGCGGACCATGGTCACCACCTTGCCTTCAATCGAGACAAGGTCGAAGATCGGTTTGTTCGCGTTCAGGTCATCCACGCTGATCGGCTTCGGCGCGACAGGCGCCTGAATGTGATCGTCCTGAATCTCGCTTCCGGTCAGTTCCAGAAATCCATCATTGACGCCGGGGAAGCCGGTTGCGTCGGCAAGGTCGCCGATGCGCATTGGCAGGTAGCTATGCGTTTTGATCCACAGGCTTGTCGAACCGCTCTGGAGCACCAGAGCCGAGCCCGGCGCGTAATACGTAACCGTTCCGTGAACGCGGACCCGGCCGGTGAGGTTCTGCACATGATAGCTCTTGAAGACCTCATCCATGGGCATCGCGGGCTGCAGCCAGAGATTTTGCGCCGCGGGTTTGAGAACTTTGATCTGGCTCAGGCTGGCGATGTGCAGCAGGATGCCGGTCATCTGCATCTTGCTGTCGAACCGGGCGCCGGCCACGGCGGTGATGGCGGCCTCTGCATCCAGCAGGCCCGGCAGCACGCTTGCGTCGCTGTTGTTCAGATGGGCATCGATGAATCCGCCATCGGTGAGAATGCGCAGCGTAGTGCTGCGTCCGTCGACTCCCGGAGCCTGGTTGATGTCTGCCGCGCGGATCACGCCGTGCAGGGTCACGAGCATGGAGTCGAAGTTGGCTTGAACCAGCCCGTCGAATGTGGCCGGCGTGGGGTTGGGCAAATTCCCTGGATGGAGCACGGTAATGTCGCTGCTCACCACAATCGGCCGAAAGCTTGCCTGCGTCGTGCCTTTTATCAGCACCCAGTCGCCCGCCGCCAGCGCCGCGCTGGTCGTGGCCTGCACGTAGATGGCGTCCTGGCCATCCTGCACAAAGAGCTCATGCTGGTATCCGCGGAAATAGGTGACCGTGGCCTCAAAGGCCACCGGCACTCCCTCTGCCGCATCCGCGTTGGTGAGCTGCTTAATGGCGTGCAGTGAGGTCAGCGTCGCGGGCGCGGCCCATACAATGGGGGCGAATCCCAGCAGGGTCACGGCCGCTAAGAACAGTCTCTTCATCGTGAAAGATCCGGTTGTGCGCGTACAGACTTTCCGGACCCCGACGCCCCTAATCTGCCGTCCCTCCAACTGAGTACAGCGACGAGATCGAGATCGGTAAAAAACCGCGTTAATCCAACGAAATATTGAGAATCGGGTCGCTCCCATCTTACTATCAAGCAAACATGAATTAATACCCCTTTTTTGAAGGAGTAACCTCCCCTTTCGGGCCATGTGAAGCAATAGCTTGAGGGGCAGTGGAGATGTCAAAACACGATGAAGTTTATGAAACCGCTCGATCTCTTGGGCACGCCGCACCGCGGCATGGCCGGGCCATTCGCATTCTGGGTGTCCCGCTCGATATGGGCGCAAGCCGCCGCGGTGTGGACATGGGGCCATCGGCCATCCGGGTGGCCGGACTCGAAGCGCGGCTCGAGGCCTTGGGCCATCAGGTCACGGACGGGGGCAACATCCGCGTGGAAGTGGCCGAGACGCGCACCCCGGGCGAAGGCAATGCGCATTATCTGAGCGAGATTGCCGAAACATGCACCCGCACTGCTGAGGCCGTGCTCGCCACCCTTGAGATGGGCGAAACGCCGCTGGTTCTGGGCGGCGACCATTCGATCGCAGCCGGTTCGGTCTCCGGGGTGAGCGAGTTCTATCGTCGCCGCGGTCAGAAAATCGGAATCCTGTGGATCGACGCGCATTCCGACATCAACACCCCGGAGACTTCGCCCTCGGGCAACGTACACGGCATGCCGCTGGCCGCGTTGCTCGGCTTGGGGCCGGCGTCGCTGGCCAATCTCTTCGGCTACGCGCCCAAAATTGCTCCGGAAAATGCAGTGCTGATCGGCGTGCGCGACATCGACGCCGCTGAGCGCGAAAACATCCGCCGCGCCGGCATAGCCGAGGTCTACACAATGCGCGATATCGACGAACGCGGCATGAGAGCGGTAATGCAGGAAGCACTGCGCACGGCCTCCAACGGCTGCGCCGGCTATCATGTTTCGCTCGATCTGGATTGGATCGATCCGGAAGACGCGCCCGGCGTTGGCACGCCCGTTCGCGGCGGTGCCACCTATCGCGAAGCCCACCTGGCCATGGAGATCGTCGCCGACCATGGCGGCCTGCTCAGTTTGGAGATGGTCGAAGTGAACCCGGTGATCGACGAGCACAATCGCACCGCCGATCTTGCCGTCGAGCTTGCCTGTTCCGCATTTGGGAAGAAGATTCTGTGAGAACCGATTCGCGCCCGTGTCTCCGCAGCAGTACCTGCGAGTTGGAACCGCGCTACATCCAAAGTGGCAATTTGCAAGGTCGCGCTCGATGTTCTACTTGGAGTGCGTGCAAGGCGCCGGCTGAAAGCCTTGAGCATTTCATTTGAAGAACCGGTCTGGCCATACGGAAAGCCGGAGGCAATGCACTCCGCAGACCGGCGAGGGGCATATTGTGAGCGCCATGCTTTCGCAAGTCTGTGCGGCTCCGGACGCAACCGCCTCCGGTGGAAATAAGGCCTGGCAATCGTGGCTTTACTACGTGCTCTTCTTCGTCTCAGGCTTTCCCGCCCTCCTGTATCAGATCGTATGGCAGCGGACCCTCTTTACTCTGTTCGGGACCAACATCGAGTCCGTCACGATTGTTGTAACCGTCTTCATGCTCGGTCTCGGACTGGGCAGCCTGGCGGGCGGAGCTGTATCGGCCAGAAAAGGCACACATCTGCTCGCCATCTTCGGAGCTGTCGAGCTCGCAGTGGGAATCTTCGGGATAACTTCGCTGGGATTCTTTCATCGCGTGGCGGCTTTTACAGCCGGCGCGTCGCTGGTCACCACGGGGTTGGTGGCTTTTGCTTTGCTGTTAGTCCCCACTTTGCTCATGGGCAGCACTCTTCCGCTGCTCTCCGAGCATTTTGTCCGGCGCACGGGAAATGTGGGTGAGTCGGTCGGCCTGCTTTATGGCGTCAACACGCTTGGCTCCGGAATCGCGTGCCTGATGGCTGCATATTTTCTCATGCATCAGCTCGGCGAATCAGGATCGGTTCGCGTGGCGGTTTGCCTGAATTTCCTGGTCGGTTTGTGCGCGTTGCTCGCTCAGATGCGGCAGCCCTCCTTGAGGGAGCGGACCAGTTTCACGGGGGCGGCAGTAGAGCCCCACCGAACGATTCCATTGTGGGCGGGAATGCTGCTCGCCTGCGCCACCGGCTTTATCGCGCTCGCTTACGAGATTGTCTGGTATCGAATCTACTCCTACACTTCGGGAGGAACGGCGCAGTGCTTCGCCGAGGTCCTCGCCTATTACCTGTTCGGCATCGCCTACGGTTCGCGGGCGGTGCGCTCGGCATGCCAGACCAAGCTGGTCAATAACCCGCAGCGCACCATGGCCGCCGGAGCTGAGGTTATCCTTATCGGCGGCATCGCCGCGTTTCTGGTGGGGCCGGCACTGGCTCTGTGGACCAGCCATGTGCCCACCATTTCGGCAGTTCCCCTGTTCGCGGTGGCCACTTTGCTCGGAGCGGCATTCCCGCTGCTTGCTCACGCGACCATCGATCCCTCGAAAGAGGTGGGTAGAGGCGTGAGCCTGCTCTATCTGAGCAACATCATCGGCTCCACGCTGGGCAGCTTTCTCGTGGGTTTTGTGATTCTCGACCACTTATCCACGCGCGCCACTTCTGTATTTCTTCTGGTCCTGGGGCTGGCGATTGCGGTGGCGTTCTCGCTTTTCTCGGGGGGCAAAACGCGAAAGGTTTTCTTTGCGGCCGAGTGCGCCCTTTGCGCAGTTCTTGTGCTATATGCGCATCCGCTCTTCGCCAGCCTCTACGAGCGTCTGCTCTTCAAGACCGACTACAAGCCGTCCATGCACTTTGCTGAGCTCGAAGAGAATCGGAGCGGCGTGATTGCGGTGTACCGGGGGCCGACCGAGCTCGGCTATCCGGCAGAGACCGTGTTTGGGGGCGGCACTTATGACGGCCGCTTCAACACGAGCCTGTTACATGACTCGAACGGACTCTTCCGCGCGTTTGCCGTCGCCGGTATGGGCCCGGTTCCCAAGCACGTGCTCATGATAGGCCTTGCCTCCGGCTCATGGGCGCAGGTAATAGCCAACTACCCGCAGACCGAAGACTTCACGATCGTCGAGATCAATCCGGGCTATCTTCCGCTTATCCGGCGTCACGGGGAAGTGGCAAGCCTCTTGCAAAATCCCAAGGTACACATCGTGATCGACGACGGCCGTCGCTGGCTCGTGGCTCACCCCGAGAGCCGCTTCGACGATATCGTCATGAACACCACCTTCCACTGGCGTGCGAACACCACCAACCTCCTCTCCACCGAGTTTCTCAAGCTGGCTCATGCACATCTCAATCCTGGCGGACTGCTTTACTACAACACCACATTTTCAAAAGAAGCTTTCGCCACGGGTATCGCCGAGTTCCCCTATGCGCTGCGCATCTCCAGCTTCCTGGCGGTCAGCGACAGCCCATTGCGTCTTGACAAAGACCGCTGGCGGTCGGTGCTCACTGCATACCGCATCGACGGGCGCCTCGTTCTCGATCTTACGAAGCCGGAAGACCGGGCGGCTCTGGACAACCTGCTCCGGCTCCCGGACGAATTGGACATGCCCAACGGCGACCTTGAATCGAGAGCCAGTCTGGTGAGACGCCTGAACGGCGTGCGCCTGATTACCGATGACAATATGGCGACTGAATGGGTGGACCCAAAGATCGAGAATGCGGCCCAGCCGCACGATTAGATCGCGCCGGACACAGCACGAACCTGAAGCCTCACCTGCCGAGCCTGCCGCAAGTTCTACACTGAGTAAGAGCGACAAACAAGCACATGGCAAAGAAACTCCGCGTAGGCATTCTCTTTGGCGGGCGCAGCGGCGAGCATGAGGTTTCGCTGCTCTCCGCCGCTTCCATTCTTAAAGCAATTGACCGCGACAAGTTCGATGTGACCCCGATCGGCATTACGAAAGAAGGACGCTGGCTGGCTGCCGCCGACGCACGCGGCCTGCTCGAAGGCAATGGCTCGGCAAATGAGCCGCGCCGGCTGCGCGCCGGAGACCCAGAGACAACCCCCGGAGCGAAGCTGCTGCACGAGGGCATTCCCACGCTGCTTGCGCCGGAGCCAGGCAGATCCACGGCTCTCGACCCAAAGACGCGTCTGGGCGGGCAGTCCCTCGATGTCGTTTTTCCTGTGCTGCATGGGACTTTTGGCGAGGACGGCACCATCCAGGGACTATTCGAGCTGGCCGGCATTCCCTACGTTGGCTCGGGCGTGCTGGGCTCGGCCGCGGGCATGGATAAAGACGTGATGAAGCGTCTCTTCGCCCAGGCTGGGCTGCCGATTGTGAAACACATCACGGTGCTGCGCGCGGAGTGGGAGAAATCTCCGCGCAAAACGGTTGCGCAGGTTGAGGCTGTGCTGCGCTACCCGGTTTTTGTAAAGCCGGCAAACCTCGGCTCGTCAGTGGGCATCTCCAAGGTGCACGACCGCAAGGAACTTGGGCCCGCGCTCAATCTGGCTGCGCGCTACGACCGCAAGCTGGTTATCGAGCAGGGCGTCGGTGACAAAAAGGGGTCTGCCCGCGAGCTCGAAGTGGCCGTGCTGGGCAATGACGCGCCACAGGCTAGCGTGGTGGGCGAGATCATTCCCGGCAAGGAGTTCTACGACTACGAGGCCAAGTATCTTTCCGAGGGCTCAGTGCCGGTGATTCCGGCGCCGTTGAAGCGCTCCGAGGCCAAAAAAGTACGCGAGATGGCTATAGACGCCTTTCGCGCCTGCGATCTCTCAGGTCTGGCCCGCGTGGACTTTCTGATGGAACGGGACGGTAAGCGCCGCATCTACCTGAATGAAGTGAACACGCTGCCCGGCTTTACCCAGATCAGCATGTATCCCAAGCTGTGGGAGGCCACTGGTTTGAACTACCGTGACCTGATCACCCGGCTGATTGAGCTGGCGCTCGAACGCCAGGGAGAAAAGAACCGCAACAGCTATAGCAGGGAAGAATAGCGCCGGGTCAGGATGGCCGGGATGGAATTTCGATTCGCAGGGAACATCTGGCGGTATGACGGCGTCTAAGCTTAGTGTAGACAGTGGATTTAGCTGCGGTAGGCTCAAGCGTCTACCGTATGCTGGCTCGGGGGACTTCTTGTGATGACTCTGCTTGATGCTCCGGTTTTCGATGAAGCGCGCGACCGCCGCCGGCGCACCATGCTCACCGGCGCGGCCGTGCTGCTCGGGATACTTTTCGTTGTCTGGTGGTTTATCGCGGGCCGTCCCGTAGACTGGCCGTGGAACTGGGACGCCCACCTGTTCGGGCGCGCGACGGTGAACCGCTTTCTCGACGACCTGGAAAAGAACGACCTCAATGCCGCCTACGGCGTCTGGATGAACGACAAGGACTGGCAACAGCACCCGCAGAAGTACCACGTGTATCCTTTCAGCCGCTTTGAGCAGGACTGGGGCAACTCGAGTCCCGATAATGAATACGCACCCATTCGAAGCCACAAGATTGCAGCCGCCCGCGTGTACGGCAATGTGCTGCTGGTGGCCGTGCTTATGAACGGCCGCAAGAGCGATGCGCTCAACCTCGACTACGACCCTAAAACCAAGACACTCAACTTCTCGCCGCCCGGCGTCGCGCTTTACCTTGGACCGTAAGATACAAGCTCATGACCTCCGAACAGGCATTTTGGCAGTGGTTTATCGCGCATCAGGATGAGATTTTCAATATCCGTTGACGTCATTGCCATCTCTCTTTGATCAGCTTGTTTTGAGGCTTGGAGGAGAGCCTCTACGGAATGAGCCGCGCGTGAGGCTTTTATTCCTCAGGGGCTGACGTCCGGATTAATCTCCGGTGCCTCCGGCGGCGCGGCTAGACGAAGCCGCTTTCACAATCCTGTACAGATCAGCCTTTGAAGCAAGCGCTAAATCGCCGCCCCGGTACAAATCTCGCCTACGGCTAGTGCACTGATTCCGTCAGCACTTCTGTGGCTCTGCTCATCTTTGCGGTGCGCTCGATCTTATCCCAATTGAAGGGCTTGCCATCGATGGCGCGCATGAGTGTCTTGAAGAGTACAACCGAGAAAAGCTGGCGATACGAGAAGCGCTGCAACCAGATGTGAAACAGCAGCCAACCATCGCCTTTGTTGGCCGGATGACGGCGCTCCAGGCTGAAGGCTACCGACGAGGTGATGAAATCGATCACAAGGAAGCCGAGGAAGTAGGTAACCAGCTTCTCGAAGCTCGCCGGCGATGCGGCTTCAGGATGATAGTGGCGGTCGATGAAGAAGTTGATGATGCCCCAGGCGAAAAGCAGGTCAATGAATGGCGACACCAGCGGCAGGAACATCTGGAAGATGAGAATATTGGGCAGAGCGAATAGGCCCATGGCACGGTTGCGGACAAATGCAGCGCGATGTTTCCAGATGGCCTGCAGCGTTCCGAAAGACCAGCGGAAGCGCTGCCGCATCAGTCCCTTCGCGTCGATCGGCGCCTCGGTGAAGGCGAGCGAGCGGTCTTCGTAGTCCACGCGCAGACCCTGTTCCAGCAGATTCATGGTCAGGTCGGCATCTTCGGCCACAGTATTCAACGGATAGCCGCCCGCCGCCCTGACTGGCGCAGTGCGCCACGCGCCAATCGCGCCGGGAACCACCGTGACCACGTGGAACAGATCGAGCGCGCGCCGTTCGAAGTTCTGGCTGGTGATATATTCGAGCGCTTGCCAGCGCGTCCACAAATTCACGCGGTTGCCCACCTTCGCATTGCCGGCCATGGCGCCGATGTGCGGATCCTCGAAGTGCGGCACCAGTTTGGAGATGGCATCGGTGGCGATCACGGTGTCCGCATCGATGCCGACGTAGATCTCTTCGTTCATGTGCTCGAGGCCGTAGTTGAGCGCGGCAGCCTTGCCGGCATTATTCTTGGTGAGCACCTGCACGCGGCCGGCCCTGATCTCCTGCGCGTAGGCTTCGGCTGCCACTTCTGCGGTGCGGTCGCTGGAGCCGTCGTCGATCACGATGACATGCAGATTCTTATAGTCGGAGTTGAGCACCGAGCGGATGGTGCGCACGATGACCGTCTCTTCGTTGTATGCGGGAATGAGTACGGCCACGCGCGGGTTGTAGCCGGGCTGCAGCTCGCGGTGCGGTCTGCGCAGCCGGTCGATCACGGCAAACAGGCCTACGATGATCAGCCGCGCGCTCATCAAAACGTCTCCCACGAAGAAGACCATGACGATGAAGTTGCCGATGATGTCGACCATGGAAAAAGCAATCGAGTCTGGCAACGAGCGCACGCGCTGCCAGAAGGTGAGCGGCGGCATGACCTGCGCGGTCGTCTTGCCCATGAGCGCGGAGACAGGCACGATCTTGTAGCCGTGGGCGCGCAGCGTATCAATGAGCACCGGCAGCGCGTCTACGGTGGGCTGGCGGTTGCCGCCCCCATCGTGCATCAGGATGATGGATCCGCGAAACTGCGGCTTGGTCTTCATGGTCTGCAACTGGTCGAGGACTGCCTGGACAATTTGGGCCGTCGTTTTGCGCGGCTGCTCCTCCCAGTCATGGGTGTCGATCTTGTTGCCGATCACGATGTAGCCGGCGTTCTGCAGTGGCACCACGGGCGCGGCCTGGTCATCCGTCTCCGGTTCCTCGTCGATATCGTACGGCGGCCGGAAGTAGAGCGGCTGCACGCCGAGCTTGCTCGCAAAGAGCCGCTGCGTGAGCCGCACCTGCAGGTCAAGCTGCTGCGGCGAGATTTCGCTGATGTCCGGATGGCTCCACGTGTGGTTGCCGATCTCATTGCCTTCACGGGCAATGCGGTCCATGATGCCGATGTTCTCCGCGGCCTCTTCGCCAATGAGCATGAAGGTTCCGGTGGCGTGCTTTCGCTTCAGAATGTCCAGAATCTTCGGCGTCCAGTTGGGATCGGGACCGTCGTCGAAAGAGAGCGCAACCTCATCGGGGTGGTAGCCGTAGTACTGCACCGTGTAGGTGTGCGGATACACGTCCATGTGCTCGTCCACAATCAGCTTCTTGCGCGGGTCCGGCTCGTCGGTGTCCACTTCGAGGGTGCGCTTGCCGGCCTGCGGCAGGCCCGTGACCCGCATGATGTCGCCTTCGCCCTCCACGTCTACATCGTGACCGGGCTGGACGGAGCCGAGAGCCAGCAGCGAATCGGGACTCGAGGGCCGGTCCCAGATGTTCCACAGCGAGTTGTCTTCGGTGCCGAGTCGCCACAGTGCAAAGGTCTGCAGACCGAGCTGACGCGCGGCGCGCATCTCGTTGAGCACGGTCACGCCGTCTGTAAACCACACAACATGACGCTGGTTGTTGTCCTCATCGATGTACTCGTAGTGTGGATTGAGCGTGTTGTAGTCCAGGTCGAGATCGGCGTCCGCATCCGACGCGCGCTGCCAGACCTCGGAGACGGAAAGATCTTCGGTGTTGAGCACCTGCGGTTTTGCGGTCGCGCGATGGCCTTTCTTCGGCGCCGGCGGAATCGACATGGTCCAGTCGTAGCCGTAGTTGGCCAGCGCGCAGATCAGTTTGTCTTTGGGCACGTATTTCAGAGCGCGTGTGAGATTGTTGACGAACCACTGCTGGCTGGCAATCGGACCGGGATCGCTGGTGACCTGATGCTCGTCGTAATCCATCAGGATCACGCCGTCGGAGTTGGCCGCTATCTGTTGCAGCTCGGTCGAAGAGGACGCGACGGCCGTATTCACGTACAGCCGCAGATTGCGCGGGTGAAGCTGCGCATAAAGTTCGCGGATGAACTCGATATAGGCCGGCGACGCATCGTCGGGAAGGCTTTCAAAGTCCAGCGAGAGGCCGTGGTAGGCCGGCAGCGCGGTGAGAAAGCGGACAATCTGCTGGATGAGCGCCGCGCGGTTGTTCGCGTCCTTGAGCATGTCCCCGGCCTCGGGCTCCCAGGCCTGTGTGGTGGGGTTGAAGTTATTGAGGTGCGGAAAGATCTCTGTGTCTTCTTTTGCCGCCTGAATCTCGTGCTTGATGCGGTTCATCTCGTCCGGATCGTGAACCACGGAGCCGTTCACCACGGCATACTCGCGATGGCTGTCATTCTGCGTCGCCAGCATAGTCGGGCTGGGCGCGTCCACGTGCAGCCAGTCGGGAAAGAGCAGATCGATCTGATGAATATGCTGCTTGAAGGAGGAGAAGCTGGCCTCGTCGTACGGCACGTAAAAGGCCGCGCGCAGACCTTCGCCGGAGTTGAGTTCAATCTCGGAAGGCTTCCGGTTGGTTTTGCGCCGGGCCGGACGCGGAGGCCGGGCAGTGCGGACCGGCAGCGAGTGATCGGGCAGCGCGCGAAAGTTGTGTTTCGGAACAGGCAGCAACAGCTCCGGCAGGGCCTGCCCGCGCAGCACGTTGAACAGGAAGCCGACCACAACCAGCGTAGAAAGAACAGCTACCGCGTCCAGAATGCGGCGCAGCCGCTTCCAGCGTTTGCGGTCGGGATCGTAAAAAATCTGCCGGTCGGGCATGGTAAATCGAGTCTCCGCAAGTTGCGCGAAAACCGCGGAGACGGTCTACGCTTGTACAGTACGAATCGTATGGAAGCTGCCACCGAGAGTCAATTGCCGCTGGCCCCGCGCAGGATGCGCACCGCGCTGGGAGTAGCCCTCCCGCTGGCCGCCGGCCTCGGACTGCGTCTCTTCGCGCTCCAAAAGCTTTTTGAGGTCAATGGCGACTCTCTCATCTATGGCGGCATTGCGAAGAATCTGCTTCTCCATGGATCTTACGCTCTGGGTCCCCAAAATGGTCAGATGTCTCCCACGCTGATCCGGCTGCCCGGTTATCCGCTGTTGCTGGCCGCCTGCTTCCGGTTTTTCGGCATGGAAAACTATTTTTCCGCCTGCTGCGTGGGGATTGCGCTCGACCTTGCCGGCTGTCTGCTGCTGGCGGCGTTCGCGCGCCGAATTGTGCCGCAGCCATACAAGACCGGCGCAGCGGCAGTTACGCTCTGGCTGGCCGCGCTGTGCCCGTTTACGGCTTCATACACGGCGTTTCCTCTTACCGAAACACCCACGCTGTTCATGCTTGCGGTGGCCCTGTGGTCGATGGCGTGTTTCCGCGACCACCCGGGATGGAAGAACGCAATCGTTTTTACTTTCTCCGTATGCGGTGCCGCGCTGTTGCGGCCGGATGGTGCACTGGTCGCGGTTGCCTTGGCGCCGGCCCTGGTCGTTGGTCTGCCGAGGGGCGCCATTGCGCCGGCCAGGCTGCGCGTGATTGCGTGCACATGTATTCTGCTCGCGCTTGCGCCCTTTGCCATATGGGCTGGCCGCAACTGGCGCACCTTTCACGTCTTCGAGCCGCTGGCGCCCCGGCTGGCCGTCGATCCCGGCGAAGATCCGAACCTGGGCTGGGAGCGATGGGTAAAGACCTGGTGCCTGGACTATATTTCGACTTACGAAATCTACTGGAACGTGCCCGGTGACTCGCTGGACGTGAACGAGCTGCCCGCCCGCGCCTTCGATTCGCCTGCACAGTTTGCCGAGACGGCCGCCTTGGCCCGCGACTACAACAACGACGGCATGGATCTTACACCGGCGCTCGACGCGCGTTTTGCGCGGCTCGCGGCTGAGCGTATCGCAGCGCATCCGCTGCGCTATTATCTCTGGCTGCCCCTGGGCCGCGTGGCCGACATGTGGCTGCGCCCGCGCGTTGAGAATCTGCCCATCGATCTCGACTGGTGGGTTTACGCGCATCACAATGCCGAAACCCGCTTCAGCTGGGGATGCGCCGCGCTCAATGCGTTTTATCTGCTGCTGGCCATTGCGGGGTTATGCCTGCGGCCGCGCTTCTGGCTGGCGATGCTCGCCTACATGCTGCTGCGCAGCGCCATGCTGCTCACCGTGTCTGCCCCGGAAGCGCGTTACACCCTCGAGTGTTTTCCGATGATGCTTGCACTGGGCGGAGTGGCCGGTTATTGGTTCGTGTACCGGGTCTGCCGGTTGGTGGGAAAGGTGAAAGCGTCCTTCGGGAGAGACTGATTGATCTTGATGTTGGTGTAGATGCAGGTCTTTGACTGCCCCTGGCCCTCGTCGAAAACCTGCTTCACGCTGACCGCGCTGTCGGTATCCATCCAAAGAATCATCTTGGGGAAATTCCTCTTCACGGTCGGGTCCTTCGGCACCAGCTCCAACTTGGCTGTCTTGACGCCGTCGACTGTCTCCGGGCCATCGTATTGGATGTCGAATTTTTCGGTAAGATCTTTGCCGCTGGCGCCAAATCCAAGCCTGAACCAGTCCTCATACTGGCTCGGCTTGCTCAATGTGGTTACCTGATTCTGCAACTTGTCATAGAGCTGAACCGGACCCTTGTTGCAGCAGACGAGCACCCTGGGGGCGGGCTGCCCGTTGTCCGTGGCGATGTGAACACCCATCTGGAAGGCCGAGCCGTTGCGCCGGTAATAGACGACGCCCTTCTGTACGTCGGTGTCGGGCACCGGATCGGTCTGCTTGCTGTCCCACTCAAAGTCGGCGGAGGTGGTGCGGAACCGGGCCGCCGCCGCATCCAGCTTGCTTAACACGGAATTCAGATCGTCAGCGGCGAACGTGGGCTTGCTCAACGAGAATGCGGCAAGCAAAATCGCGGCGGCAAAAACAAACCTTGTGCCGAGGAGCTTCGTTTTCAGATGCATAGATTCCTTTGTTCCGTTGGATGAGCGCGGGACCGGTCATGAATCGGAAATAATCACCGGGGGCGCCGGCTATTTATGCGCCCATACCTTCCACGCCAGATTTCCCTGGGCGTCTGTCACCGTCTCCCATCGCTCCACGAAGACGTCGTCCCCCGTGACCGGCTCAATGGCGTGGCGAAGAGCCTTTTTGACCACTGCATCCGGTGCACCTGCGGGCACATTGGCATCGCTCGCCTCTACGGTGATGATGACCCCATGGCCGCCGTCTCCCGTCACCAGGATTGGATGCGCCTGGCTGGGAACCGGTGACGGCCGGTCGCCGAAGTTCCACAGGCGCGGCGTGATGAAGATGAACGCCAGAATCAGCGTGACCATCACGTCGTAGTGGAACGACCCGCGTGAATAGGTCCAGTAAAAATAGCTTTTCAAAATCGCGCCGATTCCGCGCGCTCCGGTATTCGCTGCCGGCTGCGATGCCTGCATGGCGGCGCTCTGCGGTTCCATCACTGCACCCTCGCAATCCGGTCTGTGCCCATGTACGGTTTCAGCACCCCTGGTATCAGTACGGACCCGTCGGCCTGCTGATAGTTTTCGACAATCGCCAGCCAGGTGCGGCCCACGGCCAGCCCGCTGCCGTTGATCGTATGTACAAACTCGAGCTTTGCTTTCGTGCCGCCCTGCGATCCGGCCGAAGGACGGTAACGGATGTTGGCCCGTCGTGCCTGGAATGCCTCAAAGTTCGAGCAGGAAGATATTTCGCGATAGACCTGCTGGCCCGGCAGCCAGACCTCAAGATCATACGTCTTGGCAGACGAAAAACCGGTGTCGCCGGCACACAGCAAAACGCGGCGGTAGGGAAGTTCCAACGCTTCCAGAATCTCCTCGGCGTCGCGGGTGAGCTGTTCATGCTGCGCGTCCGACTCTTCCGGCCGCGTGAATTTCACCATCTCTACTTTTTGAAACTGGTGCTGCCGAATGATGCCGCGCGTATCCTTTCCCGCAGCTCCAGCCTCGGCTCGGAAACACGGCGTGTACGCGGTGAAGGAAATCGGCAGCCGCGTCTCATCGAGAATCTCATCGCGATAGAGGTTGGTGACCGGGACTTCGGCGGTAGGAATCAGCCAATGGTCGTTGTCCTTGTATTCGCCGCGCGATGCAGACTCAGCGTCCGCATCGGAACAGCGAAACAGATCTTCAGCAAACTTAGGCAGGTTGCCGGTGCCGAAGAGGCTCTTCGAGTTGACCATGAAAGGCGGCAACACCTCGGTGTAGCCATGCTTCTGGGTGTGCAGGTCGAGCATGAAGCCGATCAGCGCCCGCTCCAGCCGGGCGCCTGCGCCCATGTAGACAGCAAACCGTGCGCCGCTTAGCTTGGCTGCCCGTTCCAGGTCGAGAATACCCAGCGCTTCGCCAACCTCCCAATGCGGTTTGGGCTCGAAGTCATATTTTCTCTGCTCGCCCCAGGTTTTCACGGTCACGTTGTCGGCTTCAGAGGTTCCCGCAGGGACTTCGTCGCGCGTCAGGTTGGGAACGCGCGACAGCGCAAGCCGCAACTGCTCGTCGAGAGAAGAGGCGGCTTTATCCAGCTCATCGAGCTTTTCCTTGAGCGAGCGGGTCTCTTCCATCACCGCGGAGGCGTCTTGGCCGGCCTTTTTGAGCGCGCCCACCTGCTGGCTCAGCTCGTTGCGGCGGGCCTTCAACTGTTCGGCAGTGGTAATAGCCTGCCGGCGGCTCTGGTCCAGAGCACGAAAATCGCCCAGCAAAGTCGCTGGATCGGCCCCCCGCGCGCGCAGTTTTGCTTCTACGAAGTCCAGGTTCGCCCGGACAAATCCCATATCGAGCATGCTCTACCAGTTTACTCGACCTGCGTGGCGGCTCGGAGCGCGGTTTTGCTCGCCGCAAAGGTCAGAACTACCTGCGTTCAATGCTCCGCATGTACTCGTAATTTACCTTTGCCGCGTCCAGTGCCGTCATACCAGTAATGGGCGGCTCCTGCTCGGAGAAGTAATACTCGACCCCGGCCCGGCCTGCCGCCGCAAAGATCGGCTTGTAGTCGATATAGCCCCGGCCCAGTTCCGTGCCCTTGGGCGCTTCCGGACCCATGAGCGCGGTAGTCGGCTTGGTGCCGGCCATGAAGTCCTTGACATGAATCATGCGGTAGCGTCCGGGATTTTTCGTGAGATACTCCACCGGGCTGTGTCCCGAAGCAACCATCCAGCCGCAGTCGAGCTCGAACTTCACCAGCTCAGGATCGGTTTCGCTGAGCAGCAGGTCGTAGCCCGTCTGCCCGCTGCCCAGGTCTCTGAACTCGAAGTTGTGGTTGTGGTAGGCGTATTGCAGCCCAGCCTGCTTGGCTTTTGCGCCAATCTGGTTGGCCAGGTCGGCGGTTCTCTTCCAATCGTCCGCCGTCAGGTTGGCAAGCACCTTCAGGAAGTTGCTCGTTCCCGCGCCCGGCGCCGCGGACGATGGGATTGGACTGGAGGCGATCAGCACCGAGCTGACCGCATAATGTGCGCCCAGCGTGTGCGCGTCTTCAAACAGCGGGCTGGGGTCGGCGCTTGAAAAGCGAAGATGAGCGCTCGGGCAAGCAAGGCCTGCCGCGTCCAGGCCGGCGCGAAGATCTTTAGCAGCGATCTTGGATATCAATCCGGTTTCCACATTCCTGTACCCGATCCGCTTTAAAGCAGTGAGCGTGCCGGCCATATCCGCTTCGAGCACCGCCTCAACGGTATACAGCTCAATACCCAAAGCCCGGGAGGAATGGGCTGCATAGCCAATGCCAGACCAGGCCTGGTTCTGAGCCGTTGCAGCGCAGGCTGCGCCTGCTGTAGAGATGAAGCGGCGTCGAGTGAATCGGTTCATGAACGGACCTCGCAAGGGCTGAAAGTCCGGTCCATGCTCATTTGCCCAGCTTCGCCGTGTCAAGTTCTGCAATTGGCTCGGTGGTTGGCTTAGCAGCTGGCGCACCGGCATCGATCTGCGCCTGCCAGCCCGGCAGGCGCTGGTCGCCGGTGATGAGCCGTGCACCGCGGGTAAAGGTGAAGTAAGTCCAGATCCAGTTCGCGAAGACCGAAATGCGATTGCGGAAACCGATGAGGAAGAAGATGTGCACGGTGAGCCAGGTGAACCATGCGGCCAAACCGCTCATGTGGCCCTTGAAGGGCCACTTCACGTTGGCGACCGCGTCCATGCGGCCGATGGTGGCCATGTCGCCTTTGTCGAAGTAGCGGAACGCCGGGCGCGGACGCCCCGCGAGATCGGCGGCCACGATTTTGCCCAGGTGGTCGCCCATCTGCATCGCCGGCTGGGCCACGCCGGGCACCTGGCGGCCATCCTGCTCGAAGTGAGCCAGGTCGCCGAGCACGAAGACCTCCGGCAGCCCCGGCGGATTGAGCCGGTTGTCGACAATCACGCAGCCGCGGCGGTCGAGCGGAGCGCCCAGCAGCTTGCCCAGCGATGAAGCCTGCACGCCGGCGGCCCACAGCGTCACCGCCGACTCAAACCGTTGGCCGCTCGCTTCAACCCAGCCCGGACCTACTCCAGTTACCTGGGTTTTGGTGTGTACCTCGACGCCGAGCCGGGTCAGCGAGGCCTCGGCCTTGGCGGAAAGGTCTTCAGGATAGGCCGCCAGGACGCGCGGGCCGCCGTCGAGCAGCAGAACCCGCGCCTTGGTTGGGTCGATGTGGCGAAAGTCATGGCGCATGTAGAGCTGAGCAATGTCGCAGATGGCTCCGGCCAGCTCGACGCCCGTAGGGCCGCCGCCAATGACGACAAAGTTCAGCGGAGGGTGCCAGCCGTGCTCCACTTTCTGGCGTTCGGCCAGCTCGAAAGCCAGCAGTACGCGCCGGCGGATTTCCGTCGCGTCTTCAATCGTTTTTAGCCCTGGCGCGAGCGGCGCCCAGTCGTCGTGGCCGAAGTAGGAGTGGCTGGCGCCCGTGGCCAGAGCCAGGTAATCGTAAGCGACGCGGGCGCCGCTGCCCAGCGTAACCTGGCGCGCCGACACGTCGATGTCGACCACCTCGTCCATCAGGACTTCGGCATTCGACTGCTTGCGCAGAATGGTCCGGATGGGCTCGGCGATGTTGGCCGGAGAAAGCACGGCCAGAGCCACCTGGTAGAGCAGCGGCTGAAAGATATGGTGGTTACGCCGGTCCAGCACCGTCACGTTCACGTCGAGATGGGCCAGCGACTGCGCCGCGTGCATACCGGCAAATCCGCCACCCACAATGACCACTCGCGGCCGCGCGGCCGCTGGTTTCGCAGCCGGAGTTTCGAACTGTGCTGTAGGTTCGCCCACGCCGTGCACCTCTCAGTCCTACTAGATGCAGATGCACGAGCCGGGCCATAGGTCACAGCAACCCGCGAACGCCCGCCATCTGGATCAAGCCCGCCGACTTGCTAACCCGCTGACTCGCTAACCCGCTGATTTGGCGCCGTGCTGTAGCATCCACCTATGATTGCTGGGGAGCCGTGGGTCTGGTGGATCGGGTTTCACGCCGCGGTGGCGCTGCTGCTTCTTGCCGACTCGCTGCTGCCCGCACACCGCGGCGAGCAGAAGCACGCTCAGGCCTATGCCTGGATCGGCACCGGCTTTTTTGTGCTGGCGGCGGCTGGGTTCGCGGCCTGGATCGCCCTGGCGCAAGGCCGTCAGCCGGCTCTTGAGTTTGTAGCCGGCTACACGGTTGAAATCTCGCTCAGCGTAGATAACTTATTTATTTTCCTGGTTTTGTTTCAAGGGTTCCAGATCAGCAGCCAGCGCCAGCATCGGTCGCTGGCATGGGGCGTTTGGGGGGCTATCGTGCTGCGCGCGGTGTTTATCGCTGCGGGCGTCACGCTGCTGGAGCATTTCCAATGGATCACCTGGGTCTTCGGGCTGTTTCTGCTCTACGCCGCCTTTCGGCTGGTGCGGGGTGGCTCGGCCAAAGCGGCTGTTCCGGAGTGGATTCGCCGCCTGCAGCCGGCTAAAGGCTCGCTGCTGCCGGTGATCCTGGCCATCGAAGTCACTGACCTGGTGTTTGCCACCGATTCCATCCCGGCCGTCCTGGCGGTTACGCACAATCCCTTCGTGGCCTATACCTCGAACATCGCCGCCATTCTGGGCCTGCGCTCGCTCTACTTTGCTCTCGCCGGATTGCTCGACCGCTTCCGCTACCTGCATTACGGGCTCGGCGCACTGCTTGCTTTCGTTGCGTTCAAGATGCTCGCCGCCCGATGGATCGAGATTCCCGTGGTGCCCTCGCTGGCGGTGATTGGGGCAATCGTGGCCGTTTGCGGGGTCATGTCCTGGGTGGTGGAGAGCAGAGGCGGGGAATAGGGAATAGAAAACTACCTGCCAGGGGGTGGGGCGGCAGATGTGGGTCGGATGGCCGAGAGCGGGACTTCTACGGCGCCCACGCGGTCGCTGGCCTGATCGTGAATGCCGATGCGCAGGAAATATTCACCCTTTTGGGGTGCATCGATCTCCTGGCGCAGACGCACGCCGGTCTTCAATGCGGCGAGGTACTGCGCGGGCGAGAGAGTGGCATGGATCGAGCTGGAGCATACATTCATCGCCGTCCCATCGGGATCGTAGAGTACCGAGATCACGTCGAAGGCTCCCTGGTAGGTGCCGTCAGGCGCCATAGTAAAAGTCAGATCGTCAATCCTGGCGCCGGAGAGGACGGAGTAGTGACGGTAAGGAGCCTTCATCTCTTTATTTTGTGGCTCGTTGCACGCGGGTAGTTTTTCCTCGGTGCCGCCAGCGGGAACAATCCTGATGGCAAAGACAATTTGCGTGGGGTCGGGACCGCCGCGCATCATGGCCACCTGCAGCGGATGCAGCGGAAGCACCTTTTGCCCCTGCACTCTGGCGTTGGGAGCGTCGGCGTAGTAGCCGTGCACGTAGAACAGATGGGCGCTGCTGCGATCGATTTCGACGCGCACCTTGCGATAAGCGCCGTCCCAGTTGGTATCGGTCGGCGCGTAGCTGAGAGTGTAGTAATTGGAGCCATCGTCGATGGCCTGCCGCACGGCGTCGGCGAGCCCGTTGGTGTTGTAGAAGGCTTTGCCGCCGGTTTCATCGGCGATCATGTCCATGGTGCCGTGTTCGCTGGCCGTCTGCATCGTGAACTTCGAAATTTGCTTGGTCATGGCCTGCGGATTCCGGGCAAAACTGGCGCCGGTAACCTGCGCGGTGGTCGCCGGGTCCACAAACAGTCCGCGCGCATCGACCGGATAAACCGCAACCTGGGCTTTCACCAGCAGATCGGCCGTATCTTTCACCTGGTCGGCATATGCGGCTGCCGCCCGAAAGGGATCTTCCTGATCGCCATCGGGTTCGATATTGAGCGGGAATGAGCCGGAGAGCCAGATGAGGTTCTTGCGGCCGGGAATGCCGGCCAGATACCGCGCCAGCTCGTCGATGCCGGCCAGCGTGTACTGGACCCGCAGCGTGATCTGGGCGGTCGCAACATCGGCCTGAAACTGATGGATATTGGCCAGCACAGTGGCCGCGTTGGGATTGCTGCCCATCAGGTCGCTCAACTGGTCGTTGTCGTTCTGCTGCTGGTCGGCGTCCTGGGGAGTAACAACCAGCGGTGACTCTTTAGCCCGATTTTTTTTGCCGGAGAGCGCAGCCTTCAGGATCGCTTGGTCAGAGGTGAATCCCTGCAAAATGAAAAGCCGCGAAGAAAGCCCGAAGACCGCGATGCGGGTGCCTGCGGGCATCTTTGCGACATAGTCGAGCATCTGCCGGCGCAGATAGATCTGATCGGAGAGCGGCGTATTGAGCGCGTCGAGCAGCAGGATGTTAAGTGCGCCGTTGCCGGGGGTCTCGGTGTAATTGGTGAAGACATTGGGAATGGAGATAGGTGTGGCAGGCGCCGGCACGGCAGGCGGAGCAGGCTCCGGCTGGTGCTCCTCGAAGCTCTGCGGGACCATCTTTTTGCCGCGCTCCAGGATGGTGAAATCGCCGGCTTTGAGATCGTGCACAGGATGGCCCCCGGAATCGGTCACCACCACATCCAGCACCACGAGCGGACCCTGGACCTTGAGCATGGGCGCCGAAGCTGTATTGGAAGCGCCATTCGAGGAGGGATTGCCGGCGGCTGCGGCGGCTGGAGCGGTCGACGCGCTTTGCGGAAAGGCCGCAGGCGCAAGGCTGAGAATCAGGCACGCCGTTGCGGGCACAGATGCCGACACCTGTGCCCACCTTAAAAAAGCTGCCCTGATCCCATGGAGATTCACACCGAAATGTTATGTCAGTCCATGGAAATCTGCACCAGATTCTTTTCTTTCGGCGCCGGGGGTTGTCCGCGCTCGCGCCAGGCGGGCAGAGCGACAAGATGCCGCAGGCGCGCCGCCGCGCTGCCAACGTGCATGGAGCCGTGGAGCAGGTGGCCTGCTCTCAGCGGGCCGGCCACGCGCATCCGGCTCACCCAGTGCATGCTTGCGCTGGCCGAGCAGCCGCACTGCGAGCAGTCCGGGTTGCCGCCGAAGACACATGGCTCCACGTGGGTGCGCAGATCGGCCGAGTAGTTCTTCGAGAGGCGCGAGAAGGTGCAATGCTGGGGTGATGCGGGCGGATGGAGCAGGGCTTCAGCGTAGCCACGGGGCGTGAGCAGCTTGCGATACAGCGCGCGCAGTCGGGGCAGCTCCTGCGCGATCCGCATGCGCTGTTCCATGGTGAGAATCTCCGCTGTGTGTTCGCCGCGCTGCGGCGTGTACAGGCTTACCCAGATATTGCGCACCTCGGGCCGCGCATTCCAGAAGCGGACATATTCATCGAAATAGTCCTCGCGTTCCATCATCTGCGCGGTGATAGTCCAGTGCACATTGACGCGCCGGCCTTGAAGATTGGCAAGAATCCGTTCGTAAGTGGCCGGATGCCGCCGCACATTGTGGTGCTCGGGCAGCCCGTCAATGGAGACCGCGACGGTGAAGTTCGGCAGCGTCATCCATTCCTGCGGAATGGGAATGATGCCGCTCGTCACCACCATGGTAAAGATGCCGCGGCGGGTAAGCTCGGGCAGGATGCGGCTCAGCTCGCGGTGACGCACCATGGGTTCTCCGCCGACCAGGGTGATGTGCAGCGGCTTGTGCCGGTCGGCGAGCTCGAGCACGCCTTTGACCAGTTCTTCGCCGCGCTTGTCGCTCAGCTCGCGCAGCGTAACGTTGCCGCCCAGGTGGCTGTCGCCATAGGCGTAGCAGCCCGGGCAGTGCAGCGGGCATTCGCGTGTGATTTCGATGGAGAGAATAGGAGTATGGCCCAGCAGCACCTTGCCCCACGACTCAAAAACGTGTCTGATCCGCAAACGTTCACCTCCGGGGAGTGGAGAAAACGGGGCTTACAGACGTGCTTGGTTCATGTTAGACGGTGAGTCCTTCTC
>Ga0335075_10002793_pt1 | contig 27906 bp, 23 predicted proteins | sample Lox_Sample_24_FD_206723 | JGI IMG/M metagenome (GOLD analysis project Ga0335075, IMG submission 206723) | Soil microbial communities from Loxahatchee National Wildlife Refuge, Florida, United States - Lox_Sample_2.4 | ecosystem: Environmental > Terrestrial > Soil > Wetlands | place: USA...
TCGACCGGGCGGATCTCCACCGCGTACACCCGGCCCTCCACCGTGGCCCGGCCCGGCCCGGTGAGCGTTCCCAGCGGCCGGACCCCCGGCGGCGGGGCGGGCCGGTCGTACTGGCTGCCGTCGCGCTCGCCGGCCTCGGCGGCCACGCCGTCGGCCACGGCGGCCTCGGGCCTGGCCATGTGCGCGGCGTCGGCCGCGTCATCCAGGCCATCGGCGGCCGTACCCGCGGGGGCCTGCGCCGCCGCGGCGGGCTCGGGCGCCTTGTCCTTCTGCGCCGCGTCCTTCTGTGTCACCGTCTTCTGGGCCGCCTCGGCCGCGCGGTCCTTCTGAGCCGCCTCGGCCGCGCCGCGCCGCTGTATGGTCTCCAGCCGGTTGCGCACGTCGAAGGGCACGATCGTGGCCGCGGCATGCGGGATGCGGGACACCACGGCGGCGATCTTGTCGGCCGTGCGGTCGTGCAGCAGCCGGCCGAGCAGCGGAGAGTAGCCGCGCCGGGGCAGGATCGCGGTAACGCCCACGCCGGGCAGGGCGGCCTCGGCGCTGACCAGCTCCGCCGCGCACCGGGCCAGCCTCCGGTCCGCGCAGTCCACGAAATCGAGCGGTATCCCGGTGTTCGCGCGCACCCAGTCCTGGCGCAGTGTCTCCGCCTGAACGTTGTCGATCACGAAGTGCACCGCGTGCAGCGTGGTGGGCCGCAGGCTCCGCGCGTAGCGCAGCGCGGCCATCGTGGCCAGGTCGAAGTCGTCGACGAAGACAAAGACGCTGCGCCGCGAGTACGTGGGCGGGTCGGGCGGCCTGGCCCGGGTGCTGATCCGGGCCAGGACCCCGGCTTCCATCTTGTATTCCCGGTTCAGCCGGATCAGGGCGGGCACGCCCACGATGAACAGCACCACCACCAGCCACGCGCCCTCGGTGAACTTGACCACGGCAAAGATGATTACCACTAGCGCCGAAGTCACGCCCGCCGAGAAGTTGATCACCAGCCGGCGGCGCCAGGCCGACTCCCTGACCCGGTGGTGGTACTTGGCCATGCCGAACCCGGCCATGGTGAACGCGGTGAACACCCCGATCGCATAGAACGGCACCAGGTTGTTGACGTTCGCCCCGACGGCGGCCAGCAGGGCGCACGACAGCACGGCCAGCACCACGATGCCGTTGGAGAACACCAGCCGGTGCCCGCGCTTGGTCAGCCAGCGGGGCAGGAACGCGTCCTCGGCCACGAAGCTGGCCAGGAACGGGAACCCGTTGAAGCTGGTGTTGCCCCCGGTGTACAGGACCAGTGCGGTGGCGGCCTGGACGAAGATGTACATAACGGTGCCGAAGACCGTGTGCCCGAACACGATCTTCGTTTCCTGCGAGATCACCGTGGGGACGCCGTCGACGTACGGCGCCGCATGCGTGAGGTGCGCCAGCCAGGAGATGCCGGCCACCAGCGTGCCCAGGATCAGGCCCTCGGTCACCAGCACCTTCCGGGCGTTGATGCCCTCAGGCGGGCGGAACGCGCTGACCGCGTTGGACACCGCCTCGATGCCGGTGAGCGAGGACCCGCCGTTGGCGAACGCCCGCAGCAGCACAAAGACCATGCCGAACGCGATCAGCCCGGTGGTCGGCGAGTGCCCGGTGTACTGCCCCGGCATCGGGTAGTGCTGCCGCGGCAGGTTGCCGAGGATCTCGCGGACCAGCCCGGTGGCGATCATGACGATCACCGAGCCGGCGAACAGGTAGGTGGGCACCGCGAACGACCGCCCGGCCTCCCGGATCCCGCGCAGGTTGCCGTACAGCATCAGGAACACCACGGCGATCGAGATCAGCGTGATCTTCAGCGGGCTGTCGATCGCCGTCCAGGCCGAGGCGACCGCGGCCGTGCCCGCGGCGACCTGCACGGCCACGGTGACCACGTAGTCGATCAGCAGCGCGACCGCGGCAATCTGCGCCCACTTTGGGCCGAAATTATCCCGTGCGACCACGTATGAGCCGCCGGCCCTGGTGTAGACCGTGACGACCTCGCGGTACGACAGGACCACCAGGGCCATCACGAACAGCACGACCCCGGTCAGCGGCAGGATGAGCGTGAACGCCGTGACCGCCAGGCCGGCCCGGAGCAGCTCGATGAGGATTTCCTCGGTGCCGTAGGCCGAGGAGGAGATCCCGTCGGGGGCCAGCACCCCCAGCGCTAGCGGCTTGGACAGCCGCTGCTCACTGAGCTGCTCGTTGATCAGCGGGCGTCCGAGCAGCCGCCGCTTGAGCGTATATCCCAGGCCCTCGGCCAGATCGCGCTGCGTGCCGAGAAGACCCGCCGCTCTGCGCATGGCCACGCTGCTGCGCCCTCCACTTCGTGACAAGTCTGACTGTGGCCTTCATACCATCGCGGTGGCCTGCAGCGGCAGCCCGGCTCGGCCGCCGATCATCAGGTTAACCGGCTGTTTACTCCCACCGGCCCGGCTGGCGACGGTGCAATTCGTCCGGGAGCGGGGCGTGGCAGGCTATCACGGGTAAGGACAGTGATCCGGGTAGCAGTACGGCACGGGGCCGACCCGATGCCGACCCGATCAGGAGGAGCTCCCATGGCCACGACACCGGCCGCCCCGGCCCCGCAGGCCGGTCAGGCGAGCACGCTGCACCTGTCGGAGCTGCTGCGGCGGCCACTCACCGACCGGGGCGGCGAGTCGATCGGGCGGCTGTCCGACGTCATCGTGCGGCTGCGCGGCGCGGACAACCCGCTGGTGACTGGGCTGGTAGCCACGGTTGGCGGCCGCGAGCTTTACGTGCCCATCGACCAGGTCAGCTCGCTGAGCGGGGAAGAGGTCAAGCTCACCAGCGCCAAGCTGGACCTGCGCCAGTTCGAGCGGCGTGAAGGCGAGGTGCTGCTCCGGGCGGACGTGCTCGGTCACCGGCTGATCGATGTGGAGAGTGTCCACCTGATCAAGGCCGGGGACCTGGAGCTGCAGCAGCGCGGCCGGGACTGGGTCGTGGCCGGAGTTGATACCCACCGCCAGTCGCGCTGGCCATTCGGATCCCGGGAGCACGGCGGGCACACGTTCCGCGAGTGGAGCAGGTTCGAGCCGTTGATCGGCCATACCGGCAGCGCGCTGCTGCGCGGCCCGTTCGCCCGGATCCGGAGGCTGAAGCCGGCCCAGATCGCCGACCTGATCGAGGACGCGTCCAAGGAGGAGGAGACCGAGATCCTCGGCCAGGTGCATGCCGACCCGGAGCTGGAGGCCGATGTCTTCGAAGAGCTCGACGAGGATCTGGCCACCCGGCTGCTCGGTGCGCGGACTGACGCCGAGATCGCCGAGGTGCTGTCGCGGATGCGCGCCGACGACGCGGCGGACACGATCGCCGAGCTGCCGCAGCGGCGCCGGCAGCCCGTTCTCGATCTGCTCCCCCTGGGCCAGCGGACCAAGGTGCTGACGCTGATGGGCTTCAACCCGACCAGTGCGGGCGGCCTGATGGGGGTCGACTTCCTCGGTGTCGCGTGCGACGCGTCGGTCCGTGAGGCCCTGGATGCGGTTGGCCGGTCGGCCAGCCTGCAGCCGGAGGCGCTCACCAGCGTGTACTGCATCGACGAGCGCGGCCGATTGTGCGGGGTGGCCCGGCTGGTCTCCTTGGTGCAGTCGGAGCCCGGGACCCCGATGCGGGAGATCTACGACGACGATCCGGTCCGGGTCGGCGCGGATACCGACGTGGTCGACGTCGCGGTCCTGATGAGCGACTACAACCTGATCACGATCCCGGTTGTGGACGAGCGCCGGAAGATGATCGGCGTGATCACGGTCGATGATGTGCTTGAGGTAACGCTGCCGGACGACTGGCGGCGCCGGGAGGCCGCGCAGCCGCCCGACGCCCATCACGGGGATTCCACGTGAGCGACGCGCAGCAGCGCGACGGTCCCCAGCAGCGCACCCCGGAGCAGCCGGAAGCTCCACGGCAGCCGGAAACTCCGCAGCGGCGGGAAGCTCCGCAGCAGCCCGACGCTCCACAGCAGCCGGCCGCCGGAGAGCACCGGGCCGGCGAGCCGCCGCACCACCCCACGCCGCGGCCGGCCAGCGCGCGGCAGCGGGCCAGCCCGCAGCTCGCGCAGCGGGAGGCGCTGGCCAGGCCCGCCGCCGTGCTCGACGAGGCGCACCTCGGCGACATCGAGGGGGCGCTCGGCCGGATCAGGCTCGACGACGAACAGCGCAGCGGCTGGCGGCGGCAGCTGATCACCTTCCTGGCCATCGTCGGCCCGGGCCTGATCGTTATGGTCGGCGACAACGACGCGGGCGGGGTCGCCACCTACGCGCAGGCCGGGCAGAACTACGGCTACAGCCTGCTCTGGGTGCTGCTGCTGCTGATCCCGGTGCTGATCGTGAACCAGGAGATGGTGGTCAGGCTCGGCGCGGTGACCGGCGTCGGCCATGCCCGGCTGATCAACGAGCGGTTCGGCCGGTTCTGGGGCTGGTTCAGTGTCGGAGACCTGTTCCTGCTCAACTTCCTGACGATCGTCACCGAGTTCATCGGCGTCTCCCTCGCCCTGCAGTACTTCGGCGTGAGCTCCTACATCTCGGTGCCGATCGCCGCCGTTCTTCTGGTCGCCATCACCGCCAGCGGCAGCTTCCGCCGGTGGGAGCGGGCGATGTTCCTGTTCATCGCGGCCAGCCTGGTGCTGGTGCCGCTGCTGATCCTCTCCCATCCGCACTGGGGCTCGATCGGCTATCACTTCGTGGTGCCCGGCATTCAGGGTGGGGCCAACTCGACCGCGGTGCTGCTGATCATCGCGGTCGTGGGCACGACCGTGGCCCCGTGGCAGCTGTTCTTCCAGCAGTCGAACGTCATCGACAAGCGGATCACGCCGCGCTTCATCAAGTACGAGCGGGCCGACACGTCGCTGGGCGCGTTCGTGGTGGTCGTCGGGGCCTCGGCCATCCTGATCGTCGCGGTGTACGCGGTCCGGGGCACGCATCTAATCGGGCACTTCAACGACGCGCTCGGGGTCGCCAACGCGCTCAAGGCCAAGAGCGGCGTGCTCGGTGCGCTGTTCGCGATTGTGCTGCTGGACGCCAGCATCATCGGGGCGGCGGCCGTGACCCTGTCCACCAGCTACGCGTTCGGCGACGTCTTCAACCTCAAGCACTCCCTGCACCGCAGCTTCCGCGACGCCAAGTCGTTCTACGCCACCTACGCCGCGATGATCGCGCTGTCGGCGGGCATCGTCCTCATTCCCCGCGCGCCGCTCGGCCTGCTGACCACCGCGGTGCAGGCACTGGCGGGGGTGCTGCTGCCGAGCGCCAGCGTGTTCCTGCTGCTGCTCTGCAACGACCGCGAGGTACTCGGGCCGTGGATGAACCCGCGCTGGCTGAACATCCTGTCCGGGACGATCATCGCGATTCTGCTGGTGCTGTCCGGCACCCTGGTGATCACCACGCTGTTCCCGTCCCTCAATTCCCTGCGGGTCGCGATCTGGCTGGCCCTCGGATTTGCGGCCGCCGCGGGCCTGGCCGCTGGCTGGCTCTGGCGCACCCGCTCCCGCCGCCCGCCGCCGTCCCCGCACCCGAGGACCACGATCACCGCCGCGGAGCGCCTCAACTGGCGGATGCCGCCGCTCGCCCTGCTCAAGCCGGTGCAGTGGTCGACGGGCACGAAGCTCGGCGTGCTGACCCTCCGCGGCTACCTGGTCGTCTCGGTCCTGCTGCTGATCGTCAAGGCCATCCAGCTAGGCACCAGCCACAGCTGACTCGCGGCTGCCACCGCAGGATCGCGAGCAGCGCGCGGACGGCGATGCCAGCCACGGCGCTGCCCCGGCTCAGTGACCGAGCGCCAGCTGGATGATCTTTACGGCGACCAGAACGGTCGCGATGGCCAGGTACGAGCGGAGGATGCTCATGCCGATCTTGCGGCCGAGCGGTACCCGCGGCCGGTTCAGCAGCGCCAGCTGCGGCATGCGCCAGTTCTCCCGGCCGGTGCGGTCGACCGCGGCCGTGGCCAGCGTGCCGGTGTGCCGCCGCCACGCCGCCACCGAGAGCACGCCAACAGCCGTGGCGCCGCAGCAGACGGCCAGGATGATCATGATCTGCCGCGCGGTGATGCCGGGGTCGAGCACGGAAGCGGTCAGGATGACCGACAGCGCGACCAGGACGGCCACGACCGTGCCGGTGAACAGGTTGGTCCGGCGCCCGTTCACCCACGGGCCGAGCACCTCGCGGTCGTTGCAGAGCAGCAGCAGGTAGATCGCGGCCGACGGCAGCAGCACCCCGGCCAGGGCCTGCACGCCCTCGGTCAGCAGCCCGAGCGGGGAGCCGGGGATCAGCACCACCGCGGCCGCGGCGAGGACCACGCCACCGTAGATCGCGTAGAAGCCCTTGGCACCCTTCACGCCGCGGTGCAGCGAGTGCTTGAGCCCGAACACGTCGCCGAGCGCGTAGGCGGTGGACAGCGAGACCGCGAACGCGCCGATGATCGAGGCGTCGAGCAGTGCGACCGCAAACAGCACCCCGGCGATCCGGCCCGCGTGCGCCTGCAGGCCGACGGCCAGATCGGCCGCATTCTTGAAGTCGCCGTGGTGGCCCGCGAACGCGGCGGCGGTGAAGCCCATGATCGCCCCGGCCCCCAGCACCACCACGACGATGCCGATCCACAGGTCAGCCTTCTCGTACCGGATGAACCGCGGAGTGATCCGCTTGTCGATGACGTAGCTCTGCTGGAAGAACAGTTGCCACGGCGCGACAGTGGTGCCGACGATGCCGATGACCAGCAGCATCACCGTGGCCAGCTGCCCGGACCCGCCGGGCAGGGTCGGCGTGACGAAGCCGCGCGCCATCTGCGAGGCGGCGGGGTGAGCGAGGAAGTACAGCGGGACCAGCAGCAGCGAACCCACGCAAAGCCCGATGGCCATCCGCTCGAACCGGCGGAAGCTGCCGGTAAACGCCGCCCCGATGATCACCATCGCGGCCAGGGCCACGGCCAGGATCTTGGGCACCCCCAGGTAACCCGCGGCCAGGGTGATGCCGATGAACTCGGTGATGATCGTCAGCGCGTTGAGGATAAACAGGTCGATGACACTGAACGCGCCCCAGAACTTCCCGAATCGCTCCAGGATCAGCCGGGCGTGCCCGACCCCCGTGACCGCGCCCAGGCGCAGCACCATCTCCTGGTTCACGTACAGCACCGGCACCAGCAGCAGCAGCGTCCACAGCAGCCGGGTGCCGTAGTCCTGGCCCGCCTGGCCGTAGGTAGCGAACGCGCCGGCGTCGTTGTCGCCGACCATCACGATCAGGCCGGGCCCGATGATCGCCAGCAGCGTCTTCAGGTACGCCGAACGGCCGCGGCGGGACGAGGTGTCATCGAGGCGGATCGTGCCGAGCGCGCCGCGGATGTCGCCGACGTGCTCGCTGTCGAGTACCGCGCTGCGGCGCTCCAGGGTGGCGGTCATGGTGATCCTCCCAGGTTCAGGAGGCACGCAGCAGCCAGCCGGAATAGGCCGACAAAACGTCTTTAGCGGTGGTTACCGCGTGCCGGGGGACAGCGAGATTGCCTGGAAGCGGGGCCGTTGATGGCCCGGTCTACTGTCCATGTCTCGCCTCCTCCGGTCATGACACACGGGGGTGTCAGCTCGCGCACGGCACGGCGCAACACGCACCAGGGGAAACACGCACCCCTTCTCGTCAGAGCTTTGGCACGACACGACGTAGCACCGCTTGGTGCAGCCACTTCGGGTCACCCCTTAAGCCGGGGAGACCTGTCCTGACCCTGGGCGTCTCTCGACGTCGTCGGATCAGTGGCCTGTGTTCGTGTCGACGCCTCACCGAACGAGGTGCCATGCAAACGTTGTACATGATAGGCGGACGGAGGGTGTCCGGGCAAACCATGTGCGTTTCCGCCCTCGCCGCCCTGCCTCACCCGACGGTGCCGCTGGCCCGCATGTCAGCGATTTCCGCCGTGGTGCGGCCAAGCTCGGCCAGCACCGCGTCGGTGTCGGCGCCCGGGCGCGGCGGCGCCGACGGGACCCGGGCCGCAGACCGGCCGAACCGCGGCGCGGGCGCCGGCTGGACCAGGCCGCCAACGTCGGCAAACGTGCCACGGGACGCGTTGTGTGGATGCTCAGGCGCCTCGGCCGGGCTCAGCACGGGCGCGACGCACCCGTCAGACTCAGCGAATATCTCGGCCCACTCGTCCCTGGTGCGGGTGCGGAAGATCTCGGTGAACCGGGCTCGCAGCACCGGCCAGCCCGCGCGGTCGTGCTGCGGCGGAAGGTCGGCGCCCGACAGCCCGAGCCCGGCCAGCAGTTCGGCGTAGAACTTGGCCTCCAGCGCCCCGACCGCGACATATTTCCCGTCGGCGGTCTGGTAGGTGTCATAGAACGGCGCACCGCCGTCCAGCAGGTTGACGCCGCGCGCGTCCTGCCACGCCCCCGCGGCCCGCAGGCCGTACACGAACGAGGTCAGCAGCGCTGAGCCGTCTACCATCGCCGCATCAACCACCTGCCCGAGCCCGGACCGTTCCCGCTCGAGCAGCGCGGCGAGCACGCCGAGCGCGAGCAGCATGCCGCCGCCGCCGAAGTCGGCCAGCAGGTTGACCGGCGGGACCGGGGGCTGGCCGGCCCGGCCGACCAGCGAGAGCGCACCGGAGATCGCGATGTAGTCGATGTCGTGGCCAGCGGTCGGTGCGAGCGGGCCGTCCTGCCCCCAGCCGGTCATCCGCCCGTACACCAGCCGTGGGTTGCGCTCGGCGCAGACCTGCGGACCAAATCCGAGGCGCTCGGCCACCCCCGGCCGGAACCCCTCGACGAGCACGTCGGCCGATGCCACCAGCCGCAGCAGCAATTCGACCCCGGCCGCATCCTTGAGGTTGATCCCGACCGACCGGCGGCCACGGCTCAGCGGGTCGAGCGGGGCCCTGGCCCTGGTGCCGCAGATCTCGGCCCGGTCCACCCGCAGCACGTCGGCGCCCAGGTCGGAGAGGATCATGCAGCCGAACGGCGCCGGGGCCAGGCTCGCGATCTCCACCACCCGGATACCGTCCAGCGGACTCATCGTCAGCTCGCCTCCACAGGGTGTAGGTCGTGTCATGATCCCACGGTCGGGGCGGTCGGGGCGGCCGGGGCGGCCGGGGCGGCCGTCGGCTTCCGCCACCTTTCGTCCGACTTGCCGAAATAGTTAATTTCCTTTGGGTTAAGCTGCTCTTCGAGCGACGGTAACTCGATTGATGCCGACTACTCGTCGTAATCACCAGCCGTGAGCAAACGTGGCTGAAGGGTGCATGACGTGGCCAGTGGCGGATTTGAGGTTACGTTCAGCAAGCTGGATGGGGCTGCTGCTGGGTACAAGACCCAGGGCGACGATGTCCGGCAGGCCCTGGACCGGTTTGAGTCCGCGGCCAGCCTGGCCAGCAGCGCGTTCGGCAACCTGCCGCAGTCCAAGCAGCTCGCGTCGCAGTACCAGCAGTTCCTCAGCCAGGTCACGCGCGATGTGACCAAGATCTCCGAGACCTTGCTCGCTGGCGCCGCCAAGCTCGCGGCGAGCGCGGCGAACTACCGGGCCGCCGAGCAGGCGAATACCATCCGCTGACCCGGGAGCCGGCGATGTCGTTCTTAGGTGATATCGAGGGGATCTTCGATCCGGGTGGCGATCCAGCGGCGATCCGCGCCGCGGCGACGGCCTGCCGGACCCTGGCCTCCGAGCTTGGCGGGGTGAACTCGGCGCTGGACTCGGTCGCCGCCGACCTGGAGAAGTCCTGGAAGGGCGTGGCCGGCGCCGAGGATCAGTCGGCCAGCGCCGCGTTCCAGAAGGCATGGGCCAAGTTCAGCGGGGCCATCGGGGAGTACGCCCAGGGTCTTGAGGCGGCGGCGGTCAAGCTCGACGATGTGGCCAATGCCATCCAGAGCGCCGACGAGCAGGCCACGCGGCTCAAGGAGATGGCCCTGGCCGCCCTGGCCGTCGGCGCCGGGCTGACCCTGTTCACCTTCGGCATCTCCGACGCCACAGCGGAGGCGGCCGCCATGGCCGATGTGGCGGTGGCGACCGGCGAGATGAGCGAGATGGCCGCGGCGCTCAGCTTTGCCGTGGACGCGCTCGGGGACCTGCTGGCCACGATCGGGGACATCGCCACCCGGTTCGCGATGGGCTCGGGGTTTTCGCTGGTCGCGGAGATGCTCGACAAGCTCGCCTTCCGGCACGAGAACCCGCTTGATCCGGCCAGCTACTCGGCCGAGGACGTCTCCAACATTATCCTCGGCGGCATGCTGAACGCCGGACTGGGCGTGGCCGCCGATAGCTCGGAGCCGGTCTCGCAGTTCATGGGCGCGCATCCGGTAGCGGGCTTCACCGCCTACGGTGCCGCCACCGGCTTCCTCGGGGGTGCGGTCACGCAGTTCGCGATCGAGGGCAAGAAGCTCGACGCGGGCACCATCGAGGACATAGGCGTGGGCACCGTCCTGTCCGGTATCGGCGGTGCCGCGGCCGGCCAGGTGAGCGGGCTGATCGCGCGGACCGCCGGCGGCAGTGCCGGTACCGACGATGGCTCGGCCGTCGCCGGGCCGGCGATCAGCCTTCCGGCCGCGCTGGACAACCTGGAGGTGCCGGCCGCTGATCTGTCGGCGGACCTGCCAGCCCCGTCAGCCGCTAATCCCCCGGCCGGAGCCGGCGACGCCGGGGCCGCGGTGCCGCCAGATGCGGGTCCAGCCGCTCCGATGGCCGGAGGCACCGGAGACACCGGAGCCACCGGGGGCCCGGCGCCCGCGCCGGCCGTGCCGCCGGCATCGGACCCGTCCGGTCCGCTGGCTGTTGCCGGGCCGGCCGCTGGCGGGACCGCGCCTGCAGCGCCGGCCGCGCCCGATGCGCCGGCGGCGGACCCGTCCGGTCCGCTGGCTGTTGCCGGGCCGGCCGCCCACGTGACGGCGCCCGATGCACCGGCCGTGCCGCCGGCAGCGGACCCGGGCGCTGGCGGGGCGGCTGGTGGCGGGCCGGCCACCGCCGTTCCACCCGACCCCAATCCCGCCCCGGCGACGCCGGGCAGCGCGGTGTCCACGAGCGGGAGCAGCGGGACCGTCGTGATCAGGAGCAGCGTCAACGTGCTGCCCAACATCGTCAAGGACCGGCTCTTCTTCAGCCCATCGCCGGCTCCCGCCGCGCCGCATGCACCGGCCGCTCCTCCGGCGGTGCCGGTGCCCCAGGTCTCCCCGCCGCATGTCGGCGGCGGGACGGTGACGGTCAGGCCGGGGGACAGCCTGTACCAGATCGCCGGGCAGCGGCTGGGTAACCCGAACCTGTATCCGGTGATCCAGGCGGCCAACCCGCAGGCGGTCGGCCCGGATGGCCGCATCGTGCCCGGCCAGGTGCTGCGCATTCCGCAGTTGCCGGTGCTGCCGCCGGGTTCGACCGCTCAGGTGGTGCAGCCGGGGGAGAGCGTGTGGCAGATCGCGGGCGGGGACCCGGCCCTGGCCGGGCGGATCGCGGAACTCAACCACCTGGAGGACCCGTCGCTAGTCCAGCCGGGCCAGGTGCTGATCATCCCGCCCGCCGCGTGACCGCGGTACGGGTATGCCCGCCAGGTTCCCGGCCCCGCTGGCCAAGCCGCCTGTCCGGCTGACGATCGCTCCCGCCGCGCAGGCCTACGAGGTAGGTCAGCCGATCAGGGTTCGCGTCGTCGCCACCGGCCTGCAAGACGCCACGATCCGCCAGGCCAGGGCGGATCTCGTCATGAGGATCTGGCTCCGCAAACCCCGGAGCCTGGGCGAGGGCCCCTCTTCCAGGGAGCCGCAGCGGACCGTCACCGGTCCTGGCCGCCAGCTCAGCCTGCCGGATCGCCTGCCGGCCGGGGCGAGAGCCGAATGCGAGGCCGTGCTGCCGGCGAACTGGGCCACCGCCCCGTCCGGCGGGCAGCCCCCGGGGCGGCGGATCGAGTACTCGGTCCGCGCCGAGCTCAGGTTCGCCGACGGCCGGATCGCGCGCAGCGAGGCGCCGGTCCGCCTGGTTTCCGGTCCGTCGCTGTACCAGGCGGTCGAGGGGACCCAGCACCGGATCCGGTTCCGCGGGTGCGATCTCGAGCTGATCGCGCCGGTCATGCGCGCGCGGCCAGGCGAGACCGTGCGCGGGACGCTGCGTGTCGTGGCGCACCGGACCGTGCGCGCCCGGGCGGTCGCGCTGGTCGTGGCCCGCCGGCAGTCGGTTCCCCGGCGCCAGTACTCGATAGCGGGCCAGGGCCTGGCCAGGGACGTCGTCCTGGGCGGACCGCAGGAGTTCCCGTTCGAGGTGCAGCTGCCGCACGATGTCCCGACGATGATCACCCCGCACCTGTCGGTGCGCTGGTACCTGCGGGCCGTGGTGCGCTACGGCCAGTTCGCACGGGACAGCTGCGAATGGGAACTCAACGTCTATAGCGGACCGCCGTGACCCGAATGATCAGGCCGGGCCGGGATCGCTCGGCCAGCCCGCGGTGGTCTCGACCGAGCCGTCCTCCCGGACCAGGCGGGCGGGCAGGCCGGCGCTCTGCAGCCAGGGCAGGGCCGCCTCGCTGCGGATGATCGCCGCAGTGCTCGCGGTGTTGGCGTCGACGCAGCAGCCGGCGGCCACGCTGACCGTCCGCCAGCAGGAAACGGCGGGCTGGCCCGTGGCCGGGTTGATGATGTGATGCACTCGCTGGCCGCCCACGGCCCAGGTGCGCACCGTGGTGCTCGAGGTGGCCAGCCCGCCGGAGCGGATGGTCACGGTCTGCCCGGGCGCGTCGGGACCCGCGGCGTGGTCGTCGGTGACCCGGACCCCCCACCCCCCGCCCGCCGCCCCGGCCCTCTCCGCCCGTCCCTCTCCCCGGTCGGCCGGCGGCGGCCCGGCCACCGCGATGTCCCCGCCCAGGCTGACCAGCACCCCGGAGCCGGTCTTGGCGGCGATGATCCCGGCGCAGCGGTCCGCCGCCCATGCCTTGGCCGTCGCCCCCAGATCGAGCTGCGCTCCGCTGGTGAGCTGGGCCAGGAGCCGCCGGCGATCGAGCCGGACGCTGCGCCAGCCGGGCACGCGCCTGGACGGCCGCCGGGAAAGCGGCTGGGCCGCACCCGGAACCTGGAGCCCGGCTGCCTGGAGCACGGTGAAGTCGCGGTCGTAGCCGATCTCGGCCAGCGCATGCCCGCAGGTCGGGTCCACATCGCCGTCGGTGAGCCGGGCCGCGCGCAGGGCGGCCTCGATCAGCTCGGCGAAGAGCTCGCTGACGCTGGTGACCGCGCCGCCGCACCCGTTCAGCCGGGACAGCTCGGAGTCGGGCCGGAACCTGCTGCAGGCCAGGTCAACGGCGGCTAGCTCGGCGTCAGCGACAGCGCGCGCGTCGTCCAGCCGGCCCGGCTCGCTGACCAGCAGGGCGGCCGTGGTGCCGAAGACGCTGAAGGTGTCAGTGCCGACGGCGAGGGTGGTCACAACGCTTCCCGGCGCATAGCGCGATCATCTCCTACTTCGCCAGGGTTGCCCCGGCCGCCCCCAGGCAACAAGCATGTCAGCCGCGTCCCTGGGCCGGGCTCCAAGCGAGGTCCAGGTTGGCTGAACGCGGCCGCCGATGCCCGGCCAGTCTGGCTGGCCACGCTCCCGCTCATTTCCTTCTGCCCGGCCTCCGGGATGGCCGTGCCAATAGGAATAACGGCGCCCCATCCCCGGCGCCCAGAGTCTTAAGACCAGCCGTGTTCATGAATGTACATCTCAGGGTTTTCCGATTGTTGTCATGAAATCTTCTTCTATTGGCCGCGCCAATCTGCAAGGCTCGGCCAGGCCAGTTGGCTGACACGGGAGGTCACCATGAGTCCCAACCGCGGTGACCTCGCCTTGGGCACACCAGCATCTGCGCGCTGGTCGAGATCAAGTGGAACCTGCCCGCGATGACCTACCGGGACGCGAACGCCGGGAACCTGCTGGACATGGTGGACCTGCGGCACCCCGCGTTCCTGCACCCGCCGCGCCTGGCCAAGCCGCTGCTGGTCACCGACCCCAGTTCGCAGAAGTGCAGCGTCACCGGACCAGGTCACATCCCGCCGCCCGGCTCAGTTTCTCCACCACCATCTTGAACGGGTAGGCAGGTTCAGCCGGGCTGCGGATCGGCCAGCCTGGCGAACGCGCGCAGGTTCGCCAGGCTCTCGCCGTGGGAGGCCCGCCACTCCCACTCGCGGCGGATCGAGGACGCGAAGCCGATCATGAGCGCCTGGTCGAAGTTGTCGTCCGAGTAGCTGAGCACGCAGCCGAGCAGCCGGTCGATCTCCTCGGCCGTGACCGAGGCCAGTGCCACCCGCCCGACCAGGTATACGTCGCCGACCTGGTCCAGCGCGAAGTGCACGCCGTACGTGCGGCCGTTGCGCTCGAGCAGGAACCGGTAGAACGCCGCGTGGTTCTCGTCCGGCTGGCGGCAGAAGAACGCCTCCACGTGCAGGCTGTGCGCCCCGGCGATGAGCCAGGTCATGGTGGCCAGCTTGTGCACGCCCTCCAGCCGCACCAGGTAGGCACCCGGCCGCGGCGCCTCGAAATCCAGGCCCAGGCCGGCCAGCGCCGACTCGATGACCTCGGCGACCCGGCCTCCCTTCGCCTCGGGCGCGGTCAAGCGTCCACCGCTTGGGTCGCCGTGCTCATGGCCCCCGCGTACAGGTTGAGCAGCTGGTCGACGGTCACGCTCCAGCCGAACCCGGACGCGTGCTCGCGGGCGCCCCGGGAGAGCCTGGCCAGGACCTCCGGGTGCGCGACCAGGTCGCTGACCACCCGGGCATAGTGGACGGGGTCGCGGGAGCCCACCAGCACGCCGGAGACGCCGTCCCTGACCGCCGTGCGCAGCCCGCCGACCGACGCGGCCACCACCGGCGTGCCGCAGGCCTGGGCCTCCACGGCGACCAGGCCGAACGACTCCGAGCAGGACGGCACCATGACCACCGTGGCGGCGCGGTACCAGTCGGCCAGTTCTGCCTGCGGGCACGGCGGCTCGAGCCTGACGATGCCGGAAAGCCCGAGCGCGGCTGAAAGCTGGCTGAGACCGTCCGGGCGGGCGCGCCCGGTCCCGCTCGGCCCGCCCACGAATGCGACCCTGAGCCGCCCGGCCAGGGCGGGGTCGCCGGAGATCATCTGGGCCGCGGCGTACAGCACCATCTCGGGCGCCTTGAGCGGCTGGAAGCGCCCCGCGAACACCAGCACGACGGCGTCAGCGGGCAGGCCGAGGCGCTGCCTGGCGGCCTGCTGGGAACCCGGCTTGAACACCGTGAGGTCGACGCCGGGGTTGATGGTCCGCACCCGGGACGGCTCCGCGTCGTACAGCTCGATGAGCTGCAGCGCCTCGTCGTCGGTGTTCGCCACCAGCCGGTCGGCGGCGGCCACGACCTCGGTCTCCCCGCGGAGCCTGATCTCCGGCTCGGCGGCGTCGCCCGAGGCGAGCGCGGCGTTCTTGACCCGTCCCAGGGTGTGCATGGACTGCACGAACGGGACTCCCCAGCGTTCCTTGGCCACCGCGCCGACCTGGCCGGACAGCCAGTAGTGACCGTGCACGACGTCATACCGGCCGGGTGCGTAAGCGGCCTCGGCGCGCAGCACCTCGAAGGTGAAATGGCACAGCTGCCCGGGTAGATCGGCCTTGTCCAGATCCTCGAACGGGCCGGCGGCCAGATGCCGCACCAGGACTCCCGGAGCGAGCTCGGCGACCGGCGGCACCTCGCGAGAGACGGCGCGCGTGAAGATGTCCACCTCAACGCCCCGGTCGGCCAGGCGCTTGGCCACCTCGACGACATAGACGTTCAGGCCGCCCGCGTCACCGGTTCCCGGTTGCTCGAGCGGCGAAGTGTGAACGCTGATAGTCGCGATCCGCTGGGGATAGGCTCGCGGCACGGGCATGCACCTCCGCTGGATCAACCCCGGCCCGCAGGATCCTGTTCCCGCTTGCCCCGCATCGCCCATCCGCCCCGTTAGGCCGGTCTGGCGGCAGCCACTAGGCTCGGCGGCATGGCGACACTGGTGCTGATCAGGCATGGCGAAAGCGTCTGGAACTCGGAAGGTTTGTTCACCGGCTGGGTGGATGTCGGCCTGTCACCGAAGGGCGTTGACGAGGCCGTGGGCAGCGGCAGGCAGCTTGAGGAGGCGGGCCTGCGCCCCGACGTCGTGCATACCTCGGTGCTCACCCGGGCCATTCAGACCGCCCACCTGGCGCTCGAGGCGGCGGACCTGCTCTGGCTGCCGGTACAACGCTCGTGGCGGCTGAACGAGCGCCACTATGGGGCGCTCCAGGGCAAGAACAAGGCGCAGACCCGGGAGCAGTACGGGGACGAGCAGTTCATGCTGTGGCGCCGCTCCTATGACGTGCCGCCGCCGCCCATCGCCGATGACGACCAGTACTCCCAGGCCGCCGATCCCCGGTATGCGCTGCTTCCGCCCGACCTGCGGCCGCGGTCGGAGTGCCTGAAGGACGTCGTCGGGCGGATGCTGCCGTACTGGTACGACGCTCTCGTCCCGGACCTGGCGGCAGGCCGGACGGTCCTGGTCGTCGCGCACGGGAACTCGATACGCGCGCTGGTGAAGCACCTGGACGAGATCGGGGATGCCGAGATCGCCGGACTGGACATCCCGACCGGAATGCCCCTGGTCTACGAGATCAACGCCGAGTTCCGCCCGCAGACCCGCGGCGGACGCTACCTGGATCCGCAGGCCGCCGCCGCAGGCGCGGAGGCGGTCAAGAACCAGGGCCGGTGAGTTTCCGGAGGTCAGGAGCCTGGGCTTCCCTGGCCGGTGTCTCTGACCTGGGCTCAGCATGGCCGGTGGCTATCGCGCAGGTGAACATCTCGCGAATTAGGGCTCATCCGGGAACCCCGCCAGATGCGCAGCGCCCGGGCGAGCCCTACCATCAAAGCGTGGGTATGGGGGTGATTCCAGCCTGGGCAGGCGCGCCCCGGGACAAATGGGCACGAGACAGTACCGAACGTCGGTACAGCGCCCTAGCCTGGCTTACCCAACCCACCTCCCCGTCCCCCTTCCCCCCAGCGGCAGGAAACGCTGACGCATGAAGATCAGGGTGCCGTTGAAAACGCAGGAAGAGCTTGTCCCACGGCCGGAGCCCGATCGGCTCTCGCCAGAAGTCGCTTCTGTCCTCTCTGTCTTGTCCGCCGCCGCCGTCGTCCTCGACAGCAAGGACCGGGTGCTGCAGGCCAGCGCCGCAGCGCGAGCGTTCGGGCTGGTCAGCGGGGACAAACTGATGGTGCAGGAACTGCTGGCCCTGGCTCGCCAGGTGCGCAGAGACGGCGAGATCCGCGAAGGCGAGATGGAAGTCTCGACCAGCGGTGTCAAACATGGACTGACGAGCTTCGCGGTGCGCGCGGCCCCGCTGGGCGCTGGCGTCGGCGGCGGCGGGCTGGTCCTGCTGCTGGTCGAGGACCAGACCGAGCGCCGCCGGGTGGAAGACGTCCGCCGGGACTTCGTCGCCAATACCAGCCATGAGCTCAAGACCCCGGTCGGTGCGCTCGCGCTGCTGGCCGAGACGGTCGAGGACGCGGCCGACGATCCGGAGGCCGTTCGCCGCTTCGCCGGGCGGATGCGGCAGGAAGCTTCCCGGCTGACCAACCTGGTCCAGGACATGATCACTCTGTCCCGGATCCAGGCCGCCGAGCCGATCCCGGACCCGGTCCCGGTCAAGCTCGACGCGGTCGTGGCCGAGGCCCTGGACCGGTGCCGGATGAAGGCCAGCGCGCGCGGCATCGACCTCGTCGCCACCGGGACCCACGGGCTGTCCGTTCTCGGTGACGAGGATCTGCTGATCACGGCGCTGCGCAACCTCCTGGAGAACGCCGTCGCCTACAGCCCCGACAAGACGCGGGTAGACGTCTCCACCAGGCTGGGCGGCCGCGACGCGGTCGAGATCAGCGTGGCTGACCAGGGGATCGGGATACCCGAGCGGGACCTGGAGCGAATCTTTGAGCGGTTCTACCGTGTTGACCCTGCGCGGTCGCGTGCCACCGGCGGCACCGGCCTCGGCTTGGCCATCGTCAAGCACGTCACCGCCGCCCACGGAGGAGAAGTGACCGTGCTTAGCACTGAGGGTGCCGGATCGACCTTTACCCTCAGGCTTCCGCTGCGAGTCGATGCCGTCACCGTGAGAGGCGGCACTGTTACCAGTGATGGCACGATCCGCCAGGAGGCAGTGAAGTGACACGAGTGCTCGTGGTTGAGGACGAGGATTCATTCAGCGACGCGATCTCGTACATGCTGCGCAAGGAGGGATTCGAGGTCGCCGTCTGCCCGACGGGCCCGGACGCTCTGGAGACCTTTGACCGCAGCGGGGCCGACCTGGTGCTCCTTGACCTCATGCTGCCCGGGCTGCCCGGCAGCGAGGTCTGCCGGACGCTGCGCGAGCGCTCCAACGTCCCGGTCATCATGCTCACCGCCAAGGACAGCGAGATAGACAAGGTCGTTGGCCTTGAGCTAGGTGCGGACGACTATGTCACCAAGCCGTTCTCCTCGCGGGAGCTGGTCGCCCGGATGCGGGCCGTGCTCAGGCGCCGCGGCGACTCCGAGGAGCCGGCGTCTTCGATCATGGAATCGGGCCCGGTGCGGATGGACGTGGACCGTCACGTCGTCACCGTCCGCAGCAACCAGGTGCAGTTGCCCCTCAAGGAGTTCGAGCTCCTCGAGGTTCTGCTCCGCAACGCCGGGCGCGTGCTGACCCGGATGCAGCTCATCGACCGTGTCTGGGGTGCCGACTACGTCGGCGACACCAAGACCCTCGACGTCCACGTCAAGCGGCTGCGGGCCAAGGTCGAGGCCGACCCGGCGAACCCGGCGCACATCCTCACCGTGCGCGGGCTCGGCTACAAGTTCGAGCCCACCACGTCCTGAGCGGCCGCGCCAGCGGCGATCCGGCCGCCGCCACAGCGAGACCGCGGCCACGGCCAGGAGCGGGGTGGTGCTTTCCGCCGCGACCCCGTGGCGCAGCGTGCCCAGCCGCCGGATGGGGCTAGTGCGAAGGGCTCGGCGATGGGGTCGCAGCCGCGTGCTTGCCCTTGGCCACGCTGGGACTCGGGCTGGGGCTGGGCGGCGCGAACGTGGAGTAGTACTGCGCCCGTGGCATCACCGGCACGGTCAGGCTGACGCTGGCCGCGTTCCGGAAGGTCAGCACGAGCCGGACGCTCGAGCCGCCGGTGAGGGGGCGGGTCAGACCTTCCAGGACGACCTTGGGCGCCGGACCGGTCAGGAAGACGGCCTGCTGGCTGGCCAGGCTGACGCCGCCGCCGGGAAGCGTAACCGACTTGGCGGTGCCCGGCGCTGAGACTCTGACCAGCTTGTCCGCGGATCCGTTGTTGATCAGGGCCAGGAACACGCCGGCCGAGTGGCCAATCCCGATCTTCGATCCGATCGGCGCGCCGAGCACGAACACGTTCCTGATGGAGATGTTGTCCAGCACGATGCCAGCACCATCGGTCGGCTGGTGCCACTCCTGGGTGGGGGCGTTATTTCCGGCCTCGCACCCGGCGAGTGCCGGGACCAGCGCGGCAATCGCCAGCACAAGCAGGCGGCGCCCAGCGGTCCTGTGGCTGCTCCGGATCACTTGCGTGCTCTCCTCGTCTTCCTCAAGTGAGGCACTGGGGACGTCGCAAAGCGTAGCCGCCGCGATGATCAGGGCTGTCGCCGGCCCACGTCTGGGCCGGCGACACCGGCCGGGGCGTCAGTGTCCCGTGGTTTTGACCACGGCGACCGCGCGCAGCCCGCTCTCCAGCTGCTGCTGTGGCAACTGGCGTATGACCGAGGCCACCGTGCCGTCCGAGCGCACCAGGATCGCGGTCACCCCTCTTGCTCTGTACGTCGTCGCGAGAACGTTTTTGGCGTCATCCGCTACCCGGGCGGCAGTCTGCCCGGCGGCGACAGCGAGGCTGGCCAGCTGCTGCATGCCGCCGCCCGTCCCCACGAGATAGACGAGCACATGCGCCTGGGCGGCCTGGGCGCTCAGGCGCCGCAGCGTCGACGCACACTGGCAGTTGAGCGGGACCAGAGTCAGCACCGATGGCTTAGCGACCGTGCGCAACTGGACGCTCTTGTTGCCGATGACGACCACCGACAGCGGCAGCAGCCCGCCGATCTGCCCGGCGGCTGGCGGGTTGTGGTGCGTGACAGCGGGGCGAGGCGGCAGGTGGGGCATGCCCGTCTGGTCAGCGGCGAACATGATGAGCAGAGTGCTGGTCAGCAGCGCGAGCATGAGGCAGCCAGCCAGCAGCGGCAGCACCATCCCGTCCCGGGTCAGCGGTCTGTGCAGGCGGCTAGCCCGGCGCTGCCGCCGCAATGCACGCAGCTCACGCTGGTAGGCCAGCACGTCACGATCGAGTTCCCGAGCGTCGTCGGGAATCACGATGTCGATCGGTGGGAGGCCGAAGTCGTCCCGATCCGGGTCGCCGCCCGCGTTCACCAGCGCTCCTCCGGTATAACACCGCACCCTCTTCCCAGTATGAGCCTCCGGCCTCCTCCTGTAACCGCCCGACTGGACGTTAGGTGAAGATCGGGGGTATTCCCCGGCGACTCGCGGCCAGCGGGGCTGCCGGGGCGCCACAGCCCGAGGGCGGCCCGGTAGCCAGGGCGTGCTGCCCGGGCTGACCAGGGCGTGTTGCAGAGGACTGGCCGGGCGTGTTGCCAGGGTGTGCTGGCGGGACTGGCCAGGCGCCGCCGCCACATATCGTGGAGCCTGCGGCCGGGTCGACCAGCGGGCCTTCGGGGGCCGGACTCGCCGGGACTGCCACGCGTTCGTAATTTGTGGGTCTTGAATTGCGCCATTGACCTGCGTGTTTGCTGCCAAGGACGGCTAATCGCCCCTGTCCGACGTGGTAACATAGCCTCAGCGGAAGGGGTACGTCCACATGTCTTTCAAGGTCGGCGACACAGTCGTCTACCCCCACCATGGGGCTGCTCGGATCGAAGAGATCGAGACCCGTTCGATCAAGGGTGAGGATAAAACCTACCTCGTACTCAAGGTCGACAAGGGTGACCTGACTGTGCGTGTTCCTGCGGATAATGCCGAGCTCGTGGGCGTCAGGGACGTGGTTGGGCAGGAAGGGCTTGAGCGGGTGTTCGAGGTGCTGCGCGCCCCGTACACCGAGGAACCGACCAACTGGTCGCGGCGCTACAAAGCCAACCTGGAGAAGCTCGCCTCCGGCGACGTGAACAAGGTGGCCGAGGTCGTCCGGGATCTGTGGCGCAGGGATCGCGAGCGTGGCCTGTCTGCCGGTGAGAAGCGGATGCTCGCCAAGGCCCGGCAGATCCTCGTCAGCGAGCTGGCGCTGGCCGAGAAGACCAACGAGGACAAGGCCGAGGCGCTGCTCGACGAGATCCTCGCGTCCTGACCTTCGCCGTCGCCGAGCCGGAGAGTCCCAGGTGCACCCGGTGTCCTGGCCGGATGGGCGGGATTCCGGCGGTGGCGCCCGATTTCGCGGATTGCCATGCCTGGCGCCTTGCCGCAGGTAGGCGTGGGGACGGATGTCCATCCATTCGGTGACGGCCGGCCGTTGTATCTGGCCGGGCTGCTCTGGCCGGACGAGCCAGGTCTGACCGGCCATTCCGATGGGGACGTCGCGGCGCATGCGGTCTGCGATGCCCTGCTGTCCGCGGCCGGGCTCGGCGACCTGGGCGCCCACTTCGGCACGGCACGCCCGCGCTGGGCGGGCGCCCGGGGTACGGAACTGCTGGCCGAGACCGCGCGGCTGCTCAAGGAGGCAGGGTTCACCGTCGGGAACGTGGCCGTCCAGGTCATCGGTAACCGTCCCCGGATTGCGCCGCGGCGGGAAGAGGCGCAGCGGGCCCTGTCCGACGCGCTCGGCGGCGTCATCGTGAGCCTGTCGGGGACCACGACCGATGGGCTTGGCCTCACCGGCCGTGGCGAAGGCGTTGCCGCCATCGCGACCGCCCTGGTACTCCCCGATCCCGCCTGACGGCCCCAATCCCGCCCGACGGCCCCAGCCCGGGCTCACCGCCCCAGATTTGTCCGGCGCCCACCGGATAAATCTGGGGCATAGCCACACAGCCGGGCCGGGGCGTGGTTTAGAGCGCGGCAGTGCCGGCCTCGAGGAAGCGCATTGCGGCGGCGACGGCCCCCTCGCGTTCTGGGCCTGGCTCGGTGTCGACGATCTCCATCGCGATCGCGGCGGCTGCGGCGGCCGCGATCCGGGGGGCGATGGCATCGGGCTGGCCGCCAGTCTCGTCTGCGATCATGGCAGCGCCTTCCCGGATCGCTGCCACCATCCGGGCCGTGCGCAGCGCCCCCAGGTCGGGATTGGCCGCGAACATGCGCCGGGCGAGCCGGTACATTTCCCGGTCCTCGGGTTCGGTCTGGCTGGTCAGCAGCCAGCGGCCGAAGACCTCGTGGAGGGTCTCGCCGGGTTGGCGGCCGCGTAGCGCCGCGCTCAGGCCCGCTACCCCGTCGCTGAACCGGGCCATGGCGATGTCCTGCTTGGCCGGGAAGTACATGGAGACGGTCCGTGGCGCGACTTCGGCCGCTTCCGCGATGTCGGCCACCGTGGTGGCGTCGTAGCCGCGCTCGGCGAACAGTTCGAAGGCAGTGCGGATGATCGCCGCCCGGCGGCGTGCCTTGCTGCGTTCCCGCAGCCCTAGTTCTGCCATGCAAGAAGTATACAGCCAACAGCAATCTTGCAGAAGACTGCAAAATTGCGTTAGGCTGCGAGTTAGCATCAGCCCGGCGGACCGAAGGGAACCAGCACCATGAGCGACGCCGCCGCACAGACTCAAACGCCCACCCAGACCAGCCCGATGACGAACACTGGCTGGGGCAGCCCAGCCACGGCACCGCAGCGGCCCGCCCAGGCAGGCACCCCCGGCTCGGCCCGGGCACTTGTCCGGGCGCCCGACGTGGCTCGCCCGGACCCCCGGCGCTGGCTGATCCTGGCCGTTGTCGCGCTGGCCCAGCTGATGGTCGTGCTCGACGCGACGATCGTGAACATCGCGCTGCCATCGGCTCAGCACGCCCTGCACTTCTCCAATGTCGAGCGCCAGTGGGTGGTCACCGGCTACGCGCTCGCCTTCGGCAGCCTGCTGCTGCTCGGCGGCCGGCTCACCGACTTGATCGGCCGGAAGGCTACGTTCATCGTCGGCCTGATCGGCTTCGCGGCCGCGTCCGCGGTCGGCGGCGCGGCGGGCAGCTTCGGCATGCTCGTGGCCGCGCGCGCCTGCCAGGGCGCTTTCGGCGCGCTGCTGGCCCCGGCCGCGTTGTCGCTGCTTACCACCACGTTCGAGGGCAGCAAGGACCGCGGTAAGGCGTTCGGCGTGTTCGGCGCCATCGCCGGGGCCGGCGGCGCGGTTGGCCTGCTGCTCGGCGGGCTGCTGACCCAGTACCTGGACTGGCGCTGGTGCCTGTACGTCAACCTCATCTTCGCCGCGATCGCGTGCGCAGGCGCCGTCGTGCTGCTGCGCAAGCAGTCGGCCGGCCGCCGGCAGCGGCTGGATCTGCCCGGCCTGGCGGCCGAGGTCGCCGGCATGTTCTGCATCGTCTACGGGTTCTCCAACGCCGCCAGCTACGGCTGGCACGCGCCCGCCACCTGGGCCTTCCTGGCCGCGGGTGCAGCACTGCTGGCGGCGTTCGGGTACATCGAGACGCGGGTCAGGCAGCCGTTGCTGCCGCTACGCGTTGTCCTGGACCGCAACCGGGCCGCTGCCTACCTGTCGATCCTCGTCACCGGCGCTGGCATGTTCGGCATCTTCCTGTTCCTCACCTACTACCTGCAGGAGACGCTGGGCTTCAGCCCGGTGACGACCGGCGTGGCGTTCCTGCCCCTGGTCGGGGCGATCATCGTCTGCGCCAACCTGGCCAACATCGTGCTGCTGCCCCGCATCGGCCCGAGGCTCCTCGTCGCGCCGGGGATGCTGGCCGCCGCGGCCGGCCTGGCCTGGCTGACCCGCATCGGCCCGCACTCCAGCTACGCGGCGGATGTGCTGCCGCCACTCCTGCTCGCGGCCATCGGCCTCGGCTTCGTGATGTCACCGTCGATGAACACCGGCACGTCGGGTGTTGCGCCGTCCGACGCCGGCGTCGCGTCTGCGGTGGTGAACACCGGGCAGCAGGTCGGCGGCTCGATCGGCACCTCGCTGCTCAACACCCTGGCGGCCAGCGCCGCCGCCAGCTACCTGGCCGGTCACCTCAGCCCGCGGCTCATGACCGGCGGCCGCCCGGCGCCCGCGCTGGTCGAGCTGGCCCAGGTGCACAGCTACACCACCGCGTTCTGGTGGGCGGCCGGCATGTTCGCCGCCGGATCGGTGCTCGCCGCCTTGCTGTTCCATGGCCGCGCCTTCGCGGAGCCCGCCGCCGCCGGGCCGGACGAGGGTGCCCAGTCATGACGCATACCGGCATCCCCACACCCGCGCAACGCTTTGACCCGCTCGCGGCGCTGGACGACCTGCTGTCGGAGGTCGGGCTCGTCGCGGCAGAGACGGGAGGGGCGGTGTCGTTCGCCGGCCAGGATCCCATCCTGCCCGCCGTGCACCGCCTCGGCGCCTGCATCGGCATCCCGATGACGGCGTGCGCCGTCGCCGCGGTCGCCTTTCACCGGCACCGCGGCGGCCCGGCGCAGGACCTGGCGCTGGACCTGCGCCAGGCCGTGCACGGGATCAACCCCGGTGCGTTCTGGCGTCCGGCCCTGAACGGCGAGCTGCCGCCGCATCCCCTGGTGCTCGACAACCCGTTCCTGCTCACGCCGTATCGCACGGCCGACGGCCGCTGGGTCATGGCGTCGGGCGTTTACCCACGTCTGGCCGCGAGGTGGTGCCGCTTCCTCGACGTTCCGCCCGACGGTGCCAGGGTCGCCGCGGCCATTGGCAAGTGGAGCGCGTTCGACCTGGAGGAGGCGGCGAACGCGGCGGGCCTGCCTGCCTGCGTCGTGCGCGCCCGCGACGAGTGGCTGGCGCACGAGCAGGGTGCCCTGCTGGCAACCGAGCCGGTCATCGGGCTCGAGCGTATCGGCGACGCCCCGCCACGGGACTTCGGCCCGGCGCGGCGGCCGTTCGATGGTGTTCGCGTGCTGTCGTTCACCCACGCCGTCGCGGGCCCGGTCGTGGGCCGGACCCTGGCCGAACACGGAGCGGACGTGCTCGGCGCGACCCGCCCGAACGACTACGAGCACGAGTTCATCTATGCCGAGGCCAACATCGGATCCCGCAGCGCCTACGTCGACCTGGCGAACCCGGCTGGGCAGACGCGAGCGGCGGCCCTGCTGGCCGGTGCCGACATCGTCGTCAACAACCATCGCAACGGCTCGCTGGAGCGCCGTGGTCTCGAGCCACATCAGCTCGCGGAAAGCTACCCAGGCCTGGTGCAGGTGTCAGTCACCTGCTACGGCTCACGTGGCCCGTGGACGCACCGTGGCGGGTTCGACATGAACGGATCGGCGGCCTCCGGGCTTATGGCTATCGAGGGCACCGAGGCCGAGCCCAGGCTTCCGGTCACCGGACTGATCAACGACTACATCACCGGCTACCTGGGCGCGGCCGGCGCCTCCGCGGCGCTGGTGAAGCGCGCCACCGAAGGCGGCTCATGGCACGTCACGGTGAACCTGACCCGGACCGCCATGTGGTGCGGGTCACTCGGCCTGATGAACCCCGCTCCGGCCGGCTCTGACGAGGAGCACAGTCTTCGCGAGCCGGTCCCCTATGACGCCTCCAGCCCCCTGGGCGACGTCCACATGCTCGCCCCTCCGGTCCGGTTCTCCGCCACCGCGCCAGCCTGGCCAACACCCCCTCTGGTACCCAGAGGGTCAAGCCGCGCCGAGTGGCGGAACTGACCCGGCCGGGCGGCCCGCGAGGGCATGCGGCAGCAGAGGTCGTGCCCGGCCGCGATGGCTGATCCTCAGCTACCATCGGCCAATGTTCCGCCCTGAACACCCCGTTGAGACACCCCGGCTAACTTTGCGCCCGTTCAGTCCCGGCGACTTTGATGACCTTTACGCCTACCAGTCCCGCCCAGACGTGGCCCGGTATCTCTACTGGGATGCCCGGGACAACGCGCAGGTGCGGGCCGCCCTGGTTCGTCAGTGCGATGAGATCGCCCTCAACGCTGAGGGTGACTGGCTCACGTTCGCCGTCGTATGGCGTGAGGCCCGCAGGGTGGTGGGCGAGGTCGGGCTGAAGCTGATCAGCCGGGAGAACCGGCAGGGAGAGATCGGATTCGTCTTCAATCCCGACTACCACGGGCGAGGTCTGGCCACCGAGGCCGCCGAATCCATGCTCACGCTGGGGTTTGACGGCATTGGGTGGCACCGGATCATCGGTTCCTGCGACGCCCGCAATCACGCATCAGCGCGGCTGATGGAGCGGATCGGCATGCGCCAGGAGGCGCGCTTCGTGCACAGCCAGATCGTCAAGGGACAGTGGGCGGACGAGCTCGTGTATGCCGTCCTCGGTCATGAGTGGCGAGCGCGAAGCCCTCGGCAGGTCTTAGCTTCGCCGGCTGAGACCGAATCCAGCCACGCAGGCTGATCAGGCTTCCGGCGGGGTGGGCGAACTCCGCTTCCGGTCGAATTGCGGCAGTGCGGCTGGCGCAGGCGCGGCTTCGCGATCCGATCCGTCCTCGGGCGTGGGCCCGTCCTCGGACGTGGGCCCAGGCTCGGGCGTGGCGCCAGGCTCCGGTATAGGTCCAGGCTCGGGTATAGGTCCGGCCTCGGGTATTGGTCCGGCCTCGGGTACCGGCCCGGGCTCGGGCACCGGCCCGGGCTCGGGCATGGGTCTAGATTCCGCCGCCTGTGCCGTGTCGGGTGCCGGTGCGGGGCTGGCGTCGGGAGCGGGTGAAGCGTCGGGGGTGGCTTCCGGTGCGGGCGTGGTGTCCGGTGCGGTCTTGGCGCTGGGTGTCGGCGTGGTGTCGGGTGCGGGCCTGGCGCCGGGGACCGGTATGGGTCTGGCTTCGGTGCCGCGCCCAGAAGCGCCGGCCGTGTCCGTTCCGGTGTCGCTGGCCGGAGCAAGGGTCGGCGCCGGGCTGAACGCGGACGCTGAACGACCGCCGTTTCCGGCTGGCTGCTGCTTGCGGGCTGGCGGACCCCACGGGGCGCCCGGCGAGGCAGCCAGGTGACCTTCGTCGCTGACGGGATCATCGTGGCCGGGCTCGAAGTCGATGGCGAGATCCAGCACCGGCTCGGCTGCCTGGTCGGCCTTGGCTGATGCGCGCTTGACCACGGTCACATCGGGAGTGCTCTTCGAGCCGAGCAGGTCGTCGAGCCCGTGGCGCACCGCGACGTTCCCGGACGGCGGCACGATGGCCGGCTGCTGTGCCGCGGCCAGCGTCGCCCGGCGCAGCCGCGCCTGCCGCAGCATGCTCAGCAGCAGCCCGAACCCGATCAGGACGAGCGCCCACGGAATGATCGCCGCCGACGCGGCGGCGGGCTTGTGCGGGAGCTTGGCATTCGTTGCGTGCAGGGTGTCGGCGCCCGCGGCGGCGGCGAGCAGGACCAGCATCGTCAGCCACGCGTAGCAGCGGGACGGCAGGCCAGCCCCGCGCAGCGCCAGGACCGCCGCGCACGCGATGACCAGCATCGCGTCGAACATCAGCGGGTACAGCCTGGCCAGCCGCGTCGATACGCCCGCGGACAGCGCGACGGCATGGATGCCGGAGTAAGACAGCACGAACGCGGCGGCCATGAGGAGCAGCACGCCGACCACGACGGCGGTGAGGGCCAGCAGCCGCAGGCCGCGGTGGCTGTCCGTCGGCGGCGCGGTTCCCCCCTTGGGGTGGTTGCTCATCGAGCCGTTCGTCCTTCCTCACGCGATGCAGCCTCAGGCCACGGGCTTATAGTCAGAAACGAGGGCCAGACCCGCGCTGCCGCCATCGCGCTGCACGGCTACCGGCGTTACCGCTGGAATAGCGGGGCGTTAATGGCTTGCAGGCGACCGGCTCCGCTGAGCCTTGCGGTTTCGGCGTTCAAGGAGACGATATGCCGTACTACCGGGTTGCTGGGGAGATTCCGCGAAA
>Ga0335075_10002794_pt1 | contig 27905 bp, 27 predicted proteins | sample Lox_Sample_24_FD_206723 | JGI IMG/M metagenome (GOLD analysis project Ga0335075, IMG submission 206723) | Soil microbial communities from Loxahatchee National Wildlife Refuge, Florida, United States - Lox_Sample_2.4 | ecosystem: Environmental > Terrestrial > Soil > Wetlands | place: USA...
GCGCCTTCGTGTTTCTGGCTCTGCGCTCGCCTGTTCCCGTTCCCGGAACCGATCTTTCTACGCTGCTTCACCTGCATCCCGGACAGCATCGGCTCTTCTTCGGCTACTTCTTCGACCTGACCCTTGCCTCGATGGGCGCCTTCCGCGTCCAACTGCTAATCATTGCTGCGGCAATTGCCGTCGGAGTCACCGCGAATCTCCTCTTTCGGATGAAGGGTAAGGCGCGTCTGGCCAACTGCTTCATCGCAGGGATGGTGGCAGTGGCGCTCATCGCCGCGCACCTCGCTCTGAATACCTTCTCGCCTGTCCTGTCGTCTGCGGTTCTCGCTGAGGCCATCAAGCCCGAACTTGATCCCGGGGACATCATCGTCATCAATGGTCCATACGAAGACGCCTCCGCCCTGCCTTTTTATCTTGAGCGGCAGGTAAAAATCCTGAATCCGCGCCCCGACATTCTCGCTCCCTGGTCCTTTGAGCCCGGAGCGCCGTCGATCTTCCTCAATACCGCTTCATTGACTGCGCTATGGAACAGCTCGACGCGCGTCTTTCTCTGGACGCCCGAGGTCAGCGTGCCGGTGCTTCCGGAGCCATCCTATGTGATCGGGCGCGACGGCGGCCGCGAGATCATCAGCAACGAGCCGAACAACGGCGGAGCCGCCTTCTAGACGCACCAGACAACGGTGCTCCGACTTACTTCCCGCCCGGAGTCCTGGCCACGACTGAGCACTTTCCGCTATTGCCCGGCGCCTTCTCGCACCGCTCGATCGCCTCGCTGTCCGCGATGCCCTGATCGAATGCTCCCTGGGCAAATCCCCAATGCTTCTGCCCGTTGATCGCAAAAGCCTTGAAGGGACCACCCAGCAGATACCGCTTCCACGCCTCCTGTCCCCTGTCCGATAACCCAGCGGGAGGCGGAATCTTCGGCGGCTCGGGCGGCGGCAGCACCACATCACCTAAGGGCAGCAGGTTGTGCGCTCGCAGAAAATCCTCGACCGTCGACGACCAGGCCTCCGGATGCCCATAGAGATGGTGACCATCCTCTCCATCCGGAGGAGCCAGCACGAATTGCTCCACGCCGCCATTCTTCGCGTAAGCCGCTTCGAACTTCTTGGCCATCTCTGGCGGAAACCAGTGGTCGTTCTCCGAATAGATCCACAGCATGGGTACCGTCCCATGTTTGCGCGCTCCCTTGCCGAACGCCCCAAAAGCGGCGATTACCCCATCCACATTGCAGTTGTGCTCGTGGCCGTCGCCACCTCTTCCCCCGGCGAAGCTGATCGCGGCCTTCAGTTCTTTCGGTGGATCCGCCACCAGCGCCGCCTGCGCAAACCCGCCCGTCGAGACGCCCGCGCTTACTACCGTCTCGCCGTCGACTTCAGGCAGCTTCTGCGCAAACCTGATCACCGCTTTCAGGTCCTCCGCGCTTGCCTCGCCTGCTTCTTCGAAGCTGCCGTTCCTTGATGCGCAGCCGCCATGAGTTCCATCACGCTCGCCGCCCGATCTGCCATAGCCCTTTCTCACTACCACGATCGCCACGTATCCGCGCCGCGCAAACCACATCGCCTGACCAAGCTGCGACCACGGAGTCACGTGCTCGCGCTCCTCCTCTTTATCCGAGGTACCGTGGGTCAGGATCACCAGCGGATGCTTTCCCGGACGCTCGGCATATACCTCGAGCACATCGAGGCCCCGCGGGAAGGCCCTCGGTGCAGGCGCCCACATTTCCCTGGCGGCAAAGCTCACAGCAGGCTGTCCCTGCTTGGCACTGGTCGGTGGAGGCTCCTGCGCTGCGGCAGTGGCAGCCAGCGCAGCCAGGACAAAGGTTAGGATGATTCGCATAGTCGGCAGTACAGCCGATCGCTCGATTATGGTCAAGACCGGCGATGACATCAATGCCTATTGCTGACGGCTTTCGCCGGAGATAGGTTTTAGCACGCCGTCTTCCAACTTGAATGTCTCGCCGCGCCACGTCACCGTATTCCCGGCGTAGCTCCACGCCCACACCCAGAGCGCGGCGAGATCGCGCACGGGCATCAGCCACAGATCGCGGAGCACCTGCCTGTCGCCGAGTACTCCCACTCCCACCGCCAGAGCTACCGTCACCCGCGCCAGGCAGGTCAGGCTCAACAGGGCCACGCTCTCAATGGCGAACCCCGAGGCGACGGCATTCAAAATCGCCCAGGGCAACCCGAAAGTGAAGATCAGGCCCAGATACCCCAGCTTTCGCGAATCACGGATCCCTCTTGCCCAGCGCAACTGATGCGCCAGATAGCCCGCGAAATCGTACGCCGGGACCGATGTCTCAACAATCTCGCGGCTCAGGACCACGGCAAATCCCGCCTTCGAAACCCGATGCCCCAGCTCGTAGTCATCCGCCAGCGAGTCAACCAGCGGCGCGAATCCGCCGATCGCACCGAGCGCCGCGTGCGAGACGGCAAGAGTCGATCCCAGTCCGAACCGGATCTCTCCGTCGAGCTTGAGCGAGACCAACACGCCGGGGAAGAAGTCGGTCGAAATGCCCAGCGCCTCGAGCTTCGATCCCAGCGTCCCATGTGTCTGTCCGCGATACGGCGCCGTGACCAGCCCGGTTTCTTTGCCTTTGTATTTCCTTCCGAAATCCGCCATCACGCGAGCCAGGTACCGGGATCCCACTCGAATATCGCTGTCGTTGACTATCAGGTAGTCGTAACGCGCCTCGCGCGCCAACTGGACAACGCTTCCCATCTTCCCGTTCGGTCCAAGCTTCTCCGGACACGCAATGAGCCGGATGCTAAGTTCCGGAAACTCCGCCATCAGGTGTTCGATTGCTTCGACAGCCGGATCATCGAGTGACGACACGCCAAAGAGCAGTTCATACTCGCCTGCGTATTCCTGCCGGCAGTGGCTGGCAAAGGCCTCATACATCCCCGGGTCCAGCCCTTTGACGGGCTTGAGAACGCTTATCGGCGGGGCAAAGCCCGCAGCTGCCTCGTGATTTCCGCCCTGACGCCTGACAAAGGATCGCGCGCTCCACAACACCGCGATGTAGTAGAAGATTCCGGCAAAAGACAGGATCGTGGTTACCGATACGACGATCGTGGGGATCATGCTTCATCCAGTTTAGCGATTCCGGTCCTCCCATCCTGGCGCCGGGAACCGTAATACGCCTCGTGTAAGATCGAGCGCGGAAAAGAATCTGGCCGCCGAATCCCCCGTGCGGTCAACGCGCCAGACCGGATGTACAACGTCCGAAAAAATCACAACGAGGGGATGGAAACCAAGCTGCCCTTAGCCCAGCTGCGATGCCATGCACCGTGGAGGAATCATGGGTCGTTTGCAGCTCAATTACGGACAGTCTGTTTCTCATTCGCTGGGAAAAGAAGCTTTCAAGTACCGCGTTGCGAAGGATGAATTTCGCGCCGTGAATGTTGCCACGCTGAGCTGGCAGCTCGGCAGCCTGACGTATACCTTCAGCATCAACAGCGATCCCACTTCCGGCGACCACTCCGAGGAGAGGCTCCTCGAAATCTTCGACACCATGAGCGGCTTCGACCCGGACGACGCAGCGAAGATCACCTCGCTCGCTCTCTACACAGAACTCGCCCCCTGTTACACCGAGAATCGCGGACCGTTCGTCTTCCCCAACCCGCTCAACGACCCACTCATCGCCAAGCTCACCGTCAAGCACAGCTCCTGCAGCAAGATTCTGCGTACGCGCTTCCCCGACCTCGCCATCTTTTTCACCGTGCAGAGCACCAACGACCTTCGCGACTACATCGCATTTCAATCCAGCTGGGCCAAGTGGGAAGAGAATACGCAAACCATCATTCTCTACGTCGCTGACAGACTGAACCAGGAGGGCAAGCGGCGCTTGTTCTACCGCTGCTCCTCCGACCATATGACCTTCGTCGACATCACCACCAAACTGGACCTGCCCAAAGTGCTCGAGCGGGCAAGCGGAATCTGCGGGCTGTGCAAATGCAAGACCGTCATTTGCGGCAGCAACCCCCTGCATTGAAGATCGTGGACTTTGAAGAGGGCTGATCGTTATTCCGGTAGTGGGCCGAGGATGTCGATTCCGTACTTCTCGCAAAGTCTGGTCAGCTTCTCCATATTCGGAGCTGCCGGTTTGGGCAACACGCGCTCGGTCGCCGGCTCGCCCATTTCCTGCATCATGCCGACAAAACCGGCGCCGGGCATGGCCAGGATCAGCATCGTTCCCGGCTCGCTTCCTTCTACCCGGATGCCATGCGGAATCCGCCGGGGAAGGAAGATGTAGCCGCCCGGTCCAAGCACTGTCTTCTTGCCGTCGCAGATGAATGCGAACGCGCCATCGAGCACGTAGAAAGCCTCATCTTCATGATGGTGCATGTGATAGGGCGTCCCGTGTCCGGCAGGCACGATCTCGTGCACCAGGGAATAGGCTCCTCCGGTTGACGCCGTGGTCGCCTTTACTGTGCAGAGTCCATTGAGAAACCAATACGCCGAACCTTCCTCTGTTGTTAGGCTCCGCGGTTCAAGTTGAGTGACCATCCATCGCTCCTTTGGCAATCGGCGGCCATTCTAACAGTGAGTGAGCCGCCGCCTTCGGGGCTGCGGGGGCCGCGACGGATCCGGCCTGGACGGGCGGCATCTGGGCCTCCTTACCGCGCCCCACCGTGTGCCGAACGTTGCGGCTTTCGCAACAGAGCATACGATAGCCGTCCCTGAAAAATCTCGTCGGTAGATACCGTCGATGTTCGTTACACAATGGGCATTTCACCGCAATCCACGAGGTGGGTAAGGTTTCGACGGTTGCAGGAACATTCTCGCCGCATTTTTTGCAGCGAACCACGAATGCAGTCTGCGTCGGCGGCCCATGAAACATGGATGAAGTATAGACGAATAAAAAGCAAAAATTATTCACAGCTTTTCCAAAATGGGCTTATCAATACCGGTTGTGCCGCTTTTGCCTCAAACTATACGACCGACAAGATTTACTGTGGAAGACTTTTGGCTAGATGATCCGCCGGCTCTGCTAAACTTAACTTAGCAATCGGGATTACAGGCGCGGCCGGGGGCTGCGCCTTTTCTTTCCGCCGGAATCAAAAGTGGATCGCTAAATGATTGATTCCTTTGTGTAATCCGCAACTCATTGATTTTAATGGCAGTTTACAGTCAGGGCTTCTGCTTAACCTCTGCCTTTTCAATGGGTAACAATTGCCGGGGGGAGGGGTGGTAGCAGCCTTTTGCGGCTTCCATGTGGAACCACATGGCGATCTGTGTAGCGTCCTCTATTTGGTTCTTTCCCGCGATTCCCTATGCTCGTTTTCGTGATCGGTCCTAGCACCGAATCGGAAGGAGCATATCGTGAGCAAACATCTTCTTAGAGTCGTCGCCGTTCTGAGCGTCCTGCTGCCGGCAATGGTCATGATCCTGTCGGCACAGGAGCCGACGGCGAATGCGCGCGGCGACTGGACAATTTACTCCAGGAACATCGAAAACGGGGCGATGGTGACGAAGCATGTCCAGATACATCAAGGCGGGAACCAGATCTGGGGGCAGTTTGAGGGCCCGAACCAGTCAGGCCCGATCCACGGCTTCGTCAACGGCCACCACATCGAATTCAGCACGCAGACGAGGGATGTACTGACCTTCCGCGGACAGATCAACGGCGGCGGCATGTCGGGCATGTACGGCCTGCACGGACGCCACGCCGAGTGGTCGGCTGTCCGCGAATGATGTTGTCGGCGCTTCATGGGTCTCGAAAAAGAGGCACAGTGATGGAGCTGCGCCTCTTGTCTTTGAGGGATAGTTATGCCGAGACTTCTGCTTCATCCCGCTCGCACTCGCGCACCGGGAGAATCTCTCCGTCGAGGATGCGATCGAAGCGGCCATCGGGATTCATGCTGCGCCATCCCTGGCTCATGATCTGATAGGCGAATGTGCTCGGCTCAAAGCCGGTATGGCTGAGATGGAGCAGGGTTCCGCCAGATGCGGTGGGAGATAGCGTCCAACTGCAGATGGTGTCGAGCTCGTGTCCCCATGACTGATGGTGATTCTTCTTCGAGCCGCTTTTCCACGAATAGACAAAACGGGTGCAGGGCTCGCATTCGAGCACTTCGCAGTCGACCACGCCGTCCCAGTCTCCCATGGGTTTGGTGCGGAAGTTGAACTTGTGGCCGACGACCGGTGCGATGTCGTTGGGCATAAGCCACATGGCGAGCAACTTTGGGTCGGTAAGCAGGCGCCAGACTTCCTGAGGCGGATGTTCGAGGGGATAGTCGACTTCGATGGATTCAGTACCGCGGGGCATCGGGATTCTCCTTTGAGACGGATTTGTCGAGAACGGACCTGAGGTTTTCCAGCTTTTCAGGCCAGAAACTCTGGTAGTGGCGGAGCCAGTCAATGACCGGCTTGAGCCCTTCGGGGCGAGCCCTATAGTAGGCGTGGCGCCCGCTGCGCCGTGTGCTCACCAGCCGCACCGAGCGCAGGGCAGCCAAGTGCTGGGAGATAGCCGGCTGGCTGACTTCGAACTTGTCGACCAGATCGGAAACCGAGTGCTCCTGCCGGACAAGCAGATCAAAGATGGCCAGCCGGGTGGGGTCGCCGAGAGTACGGAAGAGAGCGGGCCGCAGCCTGGAATGTATAAGCATCGACTTATGGGTAAATGTATAAGCATGGGCTTATGGGTTGTCAAGAGGAATTATGTTATCTGGTGGCTGGTTCCGTTGAATTGTCTGCCCATAAACCCAAGCAAGGAAAACTTGCTGGCGAGATCGAATTCAATCCATGGAGCTGGCGTTGATCATGTTCTGCACACGCATCATGCTTTCCTGGTTGACCTGGACGAAGCCCCGGTGGGGATTGTCGATGTCGTAAGTCAATGCGAGCGAAGCAGCGAGGGCAACCTGCAGCATTCCACGGAGGATGTAGGAACGCGACTTCAAATCGGCGGCAAGCAAAACACAAGCCATCATTCCTAACAGAAGCATGATCACCCACGACAGGACCGGGATCCTGTTTTCGAAGGCGGCTGTTCGTTTTCCCGCGGTCTGAATGCTTTCGCTCAGCGTAGTCAGAAACTGCATAGCCGGTGAATCCCGGTGGCCTGCCGCCTCATCATCCGCCACCTGCCACATGCGGGCCTGCAAGGCAGCAGCCTGACGCAGCGCCTCCTCATAGCCCGGTCCGCCCGGTCCGGCCTGGAAGAACTGGATTCGCAGGGGGAGATATTGGCGGATGAGAAAGCGTTCTGTGCTGCGTGCCGGTTCGCTGAGGAATGATGTCCGTAGCCACAGAGCCTGGAGGTCGCTTGCTTCGGCGGCCTCAAGCTGTCTGCGCTCCTCGAGGCGCGAATTGGCGATGTAAAAAGTGAAGCCAAGCATGATCCCGAAGAGGCCGAGTGCTGCTCCTAGAAGCGTGGTGATGGACAGCTCTTCGGGCTCACTGTGAGCTCTTCTCCAGGAACGAAGCCAAAGGCCGACAAGCGCGGCGATGGTGAACAACGCCAAAGTAATGATGAAGAAGACGAGAGAATCGATACGCACGGAATAATCGATATGCCACATTCCGGTAGCAGTGTAGCGCAGAGGGCCTATTCCGGGGGTGGCGAGGGTTTGCCGGCGAGGTCGCAGGCGCGCCACAGGTACCACGATGCGATTGACCGCCAGGGACGCCAGCGCTCGCCGCGACGGAGCATCTCCGGGGCCTTGGCGAGCATGGTGGCGTCGAAGGGCTTCGATTTGGGGAGGCGCTTGAAGGTGAGGGCGAATCCTTTGCGGACTCCATAGTCGGTGACGGGTAAGATATCGGGCCGGCCGAGGCGGAAGATCAAAAGCATTTCCACTGTCCAAGGGCCGATGCCGCGCACCTGCGTAAGGCGCTCGATGATTTCGTCGTCGGAGAGGCGGCGGATCTGGACGAGCGTGGGCACGGTTCCGTCGAGGGTCTTGGCGGCGAGATCGCGAAGAGCGAGGAGCTTGTTGGCCGAAAGTCCGCAGCCGCGGAGGCGGTCGTCGGGCGCGGCGATGATGTGTTCCGGGCTGGGGTGCAGCTCGCCGAAGAAGGTGAGAAGGCGCTTAAGGATGGCGGCGGCGGCCTTGCCGTGGAGCTGCTGATAGATGATCGATTCGAGCAGGGCTTCGAAGGGAGAATGCTGGCTCTTGAGCCGGAGCGTATAGGGGCCGGCGCGCTCGATGAGGCGTCCCAGAATGGGGTCGGCCGCAGAGAGCTCGCGGATGGCGAGGACGGAGTCGTAACGGGGAGCGAGGCGGCCGTTCATGAAAGACAGGGTATAGGGAGTTGGGTGTAAGGCGCAGTGGAATTGCGGTCAGGGAGAGTCCGCGAGATAAAGCGGCCTGATGAGTGCCGCCTCATTTCACGTCCTAAATAACCCGCGGCGGCGATGAATGAAATCACCAAGGAGGTAATCACATTGCTTCGGGTCGGGAAGCTATCCAGCAGTGTCGAAAAATCAAAATCTGCTTCTGTTTGTGCACGCGGCCGTACTGAAATTGCGACTGAAACGGTCATTAACTTATGTGCGAATTTTCTGTGCGAACTTTCAAGGCTTAACCCGCGCGCTTGATTGTCGTGCTATCTCCCCTCTATAGTGTTTCTTCACCAAAAAAGTGCAATTCACTCAGTGCCTAATCCGGAAACCGTCGCGCGCGAGGCAAGCACGGTAACCCTCCACCTGATTCGAATCAATGAGGACGCAAGGACGCATTCATGGCGCAGATTTTTGACCGCAGCTCGAACGCGCTGGCACGGGCTAGCCTGGTCCTGACGGGGTTGATTGTCATAGCCCTGGGAGTCACGCTCGATCAACTGCAACGGTCTCCATGGGTAACGCGGCAGGGCCAGCGGGCGGATCAGCCGGTTCCCTTCAGTCATAAGCATCACGTCGAGGGACTGGGCCTGCAGTGCCAGTACTGCCACACCACGGTTGAAAAGTCGAGCTACGCGGGGATTCCACCGACCCGGACCTGTATGAACTGTCACGCGCAGATCTGGACGAATGCCAGCCTGCTCGAACCGGTGCGCCAGAGCTGGGCGACGGGGCAGTCGATTGTGTGGACCAAGGTGCACGACCTTCCTGACTTTGTTTACTTCAGCCACGAAATACATGTGAACAAGGGACTGGGCTGTTCAAGTTGTCACGGCCGGGTCGATGAGATGCCCATCATGTACCAGGAGAACACGCTGCAGATGGAGTGGTGCCTGAACTGTCACCGCAATCCCCAGAAGAATCTGCGGCCTACGAGCGAGATTTACAACATGGCATGGAAGGGCGCGTCGGAGATGCATCCGGTGTGGTGCGCGGCCACGGATGTGAAGTCGGGTACGCCGACGGCAGAGTCGGTGAGCTGTACGACGACGAATCCGACGCCGGGCAGTGGCTCGGAAGAGGCTTCGCTGCACCTGATTCCGGCGGCAAATGCGCTGGTGACGGATGCGGCCGTTTCTGACGTACAGGCGGGGACGGCGGGAGCACAAGTGCTGAACTACACAAAGTTCACCGACCAGGATGCGCTGGGCGATTTCCTGGCGCGGCACTACAGGATCCGCACCCCGCGGGAGCTTTCAAGCTGCGAGGTGTGCCACCGATGAAAAATGGTCAGCTCGAGACGGGCCTGGTGAGCATTCAAGAAGACATGGAAAAGGACAAGCAGGGCGCAAAGCTTACGCTGGCCGAGGTGCGGGCGAAGCTGGCCGGGCAGACGGGAAAGCGGTACTGGCGGTCGATCGATGAGTTGACCGGGACTCCGGAGTTTGAGGCGGCAGTACGGGAGGAGTTTCCCGAGCAGGCCTCGGAGTGGATTGATCCGGTGTCGCGGCGCTCGTTTCTGAAAGTGATGGGGGCGTCGATGGCGCTGGCCGGACTGGCCGGCTGCACGAAGCAGCCCGATGAGCCTATCTACCCCTATGTGAAGGCGCCCGAGGATTTAATTCTGGGCAAGCCGGTGTACTTCGCGACGGCGTTTCCATTTCCGACGGGCGCGGTTCCGCTGCTGGTTAAGACGGACGCATATCGACCGATCAAGGTGGACGGGAATCCTGAGCATCCCTACAACGAGGGCGGTTCTGATCCAATTACACAGGGGACGCTGCTCGATCTGTACGATCCCGACCGGTCGCAGCGGGTGACGCATCGCGGCGAACAGAGCAACTGGCCGGTATTCCTGGGGAATTTCCGCGGGATGCTGGCGGACAAGAAGGCGTCGGGCGGGCAGGGATTGTACGTGCTGAGCGCGACGGTCACCTCTCCGACGCTGGCGCGGCAGTGGAAGGCGGCGCAAGCGGCGTATCCCCAGGCAAAGTTTCTCCAGTATGACCCGGTAAACCGTGACTCGGCCTACGCGGCGTCGAAGGCAGCGTTCGGCGATTATGCTGATGCGCAGTACAAGCTGGACGTGGCGGACGTGATCGTGTCACTCGACGCGGATTTTCTTTCGGGTGCGGCGCATCCGGGCTTCCACCGGCTGGCGAGGGATTACGCGAAGCGGCGCAAGCTGGAGGGTGCGAAGTCGGGCGACTTCAGCATGAATCGGCTGTATTCGGTCGAGTGCATGACGACCACGACCGGGATGAAGGCCGATCACCGGCTGGCGCTCAGGGCCAGTGACATCCCGGCGTTTGCGGCGGCTCTGGCTGCGGCGGTGGGTGCTGGCGGAGGCGTGCCGGACGGCTACAACTGGTCGAGCGAAGCGCAGGCGTTTCTGAAATTTGTGGCTGCTGACCTGAAGGCCAGTGGCGGCAAGTGCGTGGTGATTCCCGGTGAGCAGCAGCCGTCCTCGGTGCATCTGGCGGCGATTGCCATCAACCAGGCGCTGGGCAACGTCGGAAAGACGGTGATTTACACCGAGACGGTGAATCCGTTGCCCTCGATCCAGACCGAAGATCTGAAAGCGCTGGTTGCAGACCTGAATGCCGGCAAGGTCGACTGGCTCGTGGTTCTGAATGCCAACCCCGTGTACGCGGCCCCGGCGGATCTGGAATTCGAAGACGCCTTTAACAAGGCCAAGACGACGGTCCACCTGGGATCCCATTACGACGAGACCGGGCGCCTTGCTAACTGGCATGTGAATTCCGCGCAATATCTCGAGTCGTGGTCCGATGCGCGGGCGTACGACGGCACGGTGTCGGTGGTTCAGCCGATGATCGATCCTCTATACAGCGGGCACTCGGCGCACGAGATTCTGCAGTCGTTTCTCGATAACCCGGATATCTCCGCCTATGACGCAGTACGGATGACGTGGAAGGACAAGACGCCCGGCAACGCGACAGACGCGGACTTCGGCTGGCGCAAGGTGCTGCACGATGGCTGGATCGCGGATACGGCGTTCACTCCCCGGGGAGGTGGCGGCAAGGCTTCGATTCCCGCACCCGCGGCGCAGCTTCCCGCCGACACCCTGGAAGTGGTCTTCCGGCCTGATCCGAATATCTATGACGGGCGCTATGCGAATGTCGGCTGGCTGCAGGAAGTGCCGCGGCCGGTAACGAACATTTCCTGGGACAACGCAGCCCTGATGAGCTTCGCCACGCTCGAAAAGCTCGGTCTGGCCGAGCAGGACGTGATCGAAATCACGGTAAACGGCAAGAAGGTGCTGGCGCCGTCGATGGCGGTTCCAGGACATGCCGATGGCAGCATTACGCTGCACCTGGGTCAAGGCCGTAACTTTGGCCGCGTAGGCGGCGGAGTGGGATTCAACGCGTATCAGATCCGGCCTTCTGATTCTCCGTTGGTTGCGACCGGGGCAACGGTGAAAAAGACCGGCGACACGTGGGGATTTGCCGTCACCAAGAGCCACTATCAGGATCATCGCTCGGTGGCTGTGGGCGGCGACGGCAGCGGGACGCATTCGCTCGAGGGCAACGAGGCAATCGATCGCGGAATAGTCCGCTGGGCGACGCTCGAAGACTTCAAGAAGGAGCCGGAGTTCGCGCATACCGGTGAAGGCAAGGATGTTCCCGAGCCAACGACCAGTATGTTCCCGTCGTACCGCTATGACCACAACGCGTGGGGCATGTCGATCGACATGAATTCCTGCGTGGGGTGCAATGCCTGCATCGTGAGCTGCTATGCGGAAAACAACATTCCCGTAGTCGGCAAGCAGCAGGTGAGAATCGGCCGCATGATGCAGTGGCTGCGCATCGACACCTACTTCGAGGGCGATCTGGCTGCGCCGCGCGCACACTTCCAGCCGATGGCCTGCCAGCATTGCGAGAACGCTCCCTGCGAGCAGGTTTGCCCGGTAGGTGCGACGGTGCATACGCCGGAAGGGCTGAACATGATGATCTACAACCGCTGCGTGGGGACGCGCTACTGCTCGAACAATTGTCCCTACAAGGTGCGACGATTCAACTTCCTGCTTTACTCCGATTACGAAACCGAGAGCCTGAAGCTGATGCGCAACCCGGACGTCTCGGTGCGCAGCCGCGGCGTGATGGAGAAGTGCAGCTATTGCGTGCAGCGAATCAGCGCGGCGAAGATCCAGGCCGATAAGGAGAATCGTCTGATTCGCGACGGCGAGATTGTTACCGCCTGCCAGCAGGCATGCCCGACGGAGGCGATCATCTTCGGCAATATCAACGATGGCAACAGCCGGGTAGCGAAGCTGAAGGGGCAGGAACGCAGCTACGGCGTGCTGGCGGATATCAATACGCGGCCGCGCACGACGTATGTGGCTGAGGTGCTGAACATCAACGATGAGCTTTCCCAGGCGCTCGGCGAGTTTGCGCCCGAGAACAGCTAAGAGGGTTCGAGGCTGAGAGGTTAAGCGATGGCAACAAAAGAACCACAGATCAATGACCCGATGCTCGACCCCCGAACCGGGGAGTTTCGGGTTATCGCGCCCGGACACACCTTTAAGTCGGTCACCGAAGAGATCTCGCGCATCGTCCTCACGCCTCACACGCCGCTGGGCTGGTTTGCCGGTTTCGTGTTCGCGGGCGGTTTCGTCGGCATACTGTTGACCGCTGTCACGTGGCTGTTCCTCAAAGGCACCGGCATCTGGGCCATCACCATCCCCGTGGCCTGGGGCTTCGCGATTATCAACTTTGTGTGGTGGATCGGTATCGGCCACGCGGGCACGCTGATCTCGGCGATTCTGCTGCTCTTCAAGCAGGGCTGGCGCAACTCGATCAACCGCTTTGCCGAGGCGATGACTATCTTCGCTGTCGTCTGCGCGGGCATGTTCCCGCTAATCCACGTGGGGCGTCCGTGGCTGGGGTACTGGCTGTTCCCCTATCCCAATACGATGAATGTGTGGCCGCAATTCCGATCGCCGCTGCTGTGGGACGTCTTCGCGGTTTCGACCTACGCGACTATCTCGGTGGTCTTCTGGTACATCGGCATGATTCCCGATCTGGGGACACTGCGCGATCGCGCCAAGTCGAAGGCTGCGCAATTTATCTACGGCTGGCTGGCACTGGGCTGGCGCGGGTCGGTACGGCACTGGGTGCGGTATGAGACGGCTTCACTGCTGCTGGCGGGCCTGGCGACGCCGCTGGTGCTCTCCGTACACACGGTCATCAGCTTCGATTTCGCCGTGGCGCTGCTGCCCGGCTGGCACACGACGATTTTCCCGCCGTACTTCGTCGCCGGCGCCATCTATTCGGGATTCGCGATGGTGATCACACTGGCCATTCCGATCCGCAAGTTCTATCACCTGGAAGACCTGGTGACGCTGCGCCATATCGACAACATGGGCAAGGTGATGCTGGCGACGGGGCTGATTGTGGCCTACGGCTACTCGACCGAAGTCTTCATGTCCTACTGCTACTCGGCCAGCCACTGGGAATACTTCATGATGTGGAACCGCATGTTCGGTCCCATGGGGTGGTCCTACTGGGTGCTGATTACCTGCAACATCGCCCTGCCACAGCTGCTGTGGTCGAGGAAGCTGCGCCGGAGCGTTCCGTTCATGTTCCTCATGTCACTGATCATCAACACCGGCATGTGGTTCGAACGCTTTGTGATCGTCGTGACCAGCCTGACGCGTGATTACCTGCCGTCCTCGTGGGGCACCTACCGGGCGACGAAGTGGGATTATGCGACTTTCGCAGGCACGCTGGGACTGTTCACGTTTCTCTTCTTCCTGTTTGTCCGCTTCCTACCCATGATTCCCATGTCGGAGATTCGTATGATGCTGCCCGGTGCGAAGGTGCGGCCCGAGGCTGAACCTCAAATGGAGGCAGGTGACTGATGCCTGTACGCGAAGGAACCTACGGCCTGCTGGCCGAATTCGAGACACCGACAGAGCTGGTGCGGGCGGCAGAGAACGCATATGCGGCCGGATACCGGCGGATGGACTGCTATTCACCCTATCCGCTAGAAGAGGCCGCTGAGGCGATCGGCTTCCACAAGGACGAGGTGTCGTTGGTGTGCCTGATCGGCGGCCTGCTCGGTCTGGCGGCCATGTTCGGTCTGGAGACATGGATCTCGTTGTGGGCCTACCCGCTGAACATCGCCGGACGTCCGTACTTCTCCTGGCCGGCCTTTGTGGTTCCGGCGTACGAGTGGACCATTCTTTATGCCGGACTTTCAGCGGCCTTCGGCATGCTGGCGCTGAACGGGTTGCCGCAGGTATATCACCCGCTCTTCAATGCGCCGAACTTTCGCAGCGGCGCAACCAGCGACAAGTTCTTCCTGTGCCTCGAGTCGGCCGATCCGAAGTTCGAGGCTGCGGAGACGCGGACGTTTCTGGAGCGGCTTGCGCCGGTTTCGGTGGTGGAGGTGGAGTATTAAGACCTGGATAGAGCTCAGAGCACAGAGCGCAGGGCTCAGTGTTTCCGCGCCGGCGATTAGATCACAGAGTGCGCACAGAATTCGCGCGCTGGCGGTGACGGCTGCGGGGGCGGCACTGATGTTCGCCGCCGGCTGCAGGCAGGACATGCAGGACCAGCCCAAGATGATTCCGCAGCGCGGCTCGGATTTTTTTGCCGACGGTCGGTCAGTCAGGCCCCAAGTGCTGAATACGGTAGCGCGCAACCAATTGCACCAGGACGAGTATTTCTACACCGGCCTGGTGAACGGCAAGGAGCAGGATGAGCTGCCCTTTCCGGCGACCATGCAAGTGCTGGAGCGCGGGCAGGAGCGGTTCAATGTCTACTGCACGCCGTGCCACTCGCGAGTAGGCAACGGGTTGGGCATGATCGTGGATCGCGGCTACAAGCCGGCGGGCAATTTTCACGATCCGAAGAGGCTGGCGGAGCCGCTGAGCCATTACTTCTGGGTGATGAGCAACGGCTACGGCGCGATGCCCGATTATTCGGCGCAGCTTGCGCCGCAGGATCGCTGGGCGGTGGCGGCCTATATCCGCGCGCTGCAACTGAGTCAGAACGCTAAGCCGGCGGATGTTCCGGCGGGAACGCAGATTGGGAATCTGCCGGATATTGCGGAGCAGGAAGGCCTGCCTGCGAGCTTTGCGGGGCCGTGGCCGCTGCCCGTGGATACTTACGTGCAGTCCTCGCCCGAAACCGAGATCGTCGCCGGTGCTCCAGGTAAGAGCGCAAAGGCTCCGAATACAGCGGTCCAGAGCCCGAAGAATTCAGGAACCACAAGCACTAGCGGCCATCCTCAGCCGCCGGCTTCGAAATAAGGAAACGCATGGGACACGGATATCACACGAAGACGATGCCCACGGAGTTGAATGCTCCGGCATTCGTCGATGTCTGGCGCACACGCGCGCTGATTATCGGTGGCGTGTTTCTCGTCATCGCTGTCATTCTCGGCTTCTTGAGCGGCGATGGCTGGGACCACTTTCTGCGCGCGTGGCTGCACGGCTACATGATGTGCTTCAACTTCTGCTTCGGCGCGATGGTGCTGCTCTTTGTGCAGTACCTGTCGGGCGGCAAGTGGGGATTGATTATCCGCAGGCCGCTGGAGGCCATGACCCGCACCTGGCCGCTCGTCCTGCTGATGTTTCTGCCGGTGGGGATCTTCGGCGCCTCGATGGGCAAGCTGTATATCTGGGCGAAGTATTCGGACTGGGCGACTGCGCTGAAGAACGGGCTGATCACGCACGAGCAGGCGCACGCCATCCACTACAAGCACGGCATTCTGAACGTGACAACGTTCTGGGCGTATTCGCTGGCGGTGTTTGCGATCCTCGCGCTTTACGTCACACTGCTCAATAAGTGGTCGCTGCAGCGGGATGCGGACCGCGAGCCCAATGTGGCCTATTGGCGGGTCAAGTTTGAGAATCTGAGCGGTTTCGGGACGCTCTTCTACTCGCTTTTGCTGTTCGGGGTGGTCATCTATTGGGTGATGTCGCTCGATCCGACCTGGTATTCGACGGTCTACGGCTTCCAGTTCCTGGTGGCGCAGGCATATGGGGTTTTTGCGCTGGCGCTCCTGACGCTTATTGGCCTGTCAAAGGCCGAGCCGATCAAGACACTATTCAGGAGCACCGAGCAGCACGACATGGGCAAGCTGTGCTTTGCCTTTGTGATGCTGAATATGTATCTGGCTTTCGGGGCGTTCCTGATTATCTGGTCGGGTAACTCGCCGGAAGAGATTCCATGGTACCTGGATCGTATCCGTGGCAATTGGGGCGTGGTCGCGACACTCGATGTGATTTTCCACTGGCTGATCCCCTTCACGCTCCTCTTATCTTCGTCTCTGAAGCGGATCAAAGGGCGTTTGGCGGTGGTGTGCTGCATCATGATCTTTGCCCGGGCGTGGGATCTCTGGTGGTTGATCGAGCCCAATTTCAAAGATGCCGCGCGGAATTTACACTGGAGTGTGGGGATTTGTGAATATGCCGTGCTGCCTGTGGCGCTGACCGCCTTCTGGATGGCGTATTTCTTCACCCAACTCAAGCAGCGGCCGCTGATCGCGACCAACGATCCGCACCTCGAGGAGATTCTGGAGCCTGAGCATGCACACGCCTAATGAGCACGAGTCTCACGACAAACTCGCCTCCGTCAAAGAGGGCTATGAAGTTACTGACGTCAGCGTGCACGGGATCATGGTCTTCCTGGTCGGGCTGTTTGTCTCGGTGGGAGTTTTCTTTGTCCTCTGCTTTGGCCTCGGCAAGGTAATCAACTACAGTCTTGAAAAGCGGGACGGGGCGCCGAATAAGTGGAATACCAACAGCTCTGCGGAAGCCGGCAAGCTGAGAAGCATGGAATCCAATCCAGCAGAGGTGCAGCAGCAGTTGAAGCAACTGACGCAGACATTTCCGACACCTCGGCTGCAGTCAGATGACGGAAATCAGGACGTTGCCAATCTCCATGCCCGTGAAGACCTGCTGCTCGATCACTACAGCTGGGTCGATGATGCGCACACCAAGGTGCGGATTCCGATCGAGCGGGCGATGGAATTGATTGCACAGCGCGGACTGCCGGTTGCTGAAAAGCCATCACAGACCGAGCCTCTGATGGCCGGCGATTCCGTTCCCTTAGTCCAGGTTCCGCTGACGGACGGGTTTGCGCGGACAGGCTTTGAACAGCAGGAGATGGCGCCGACGAGAGCAGCGGGCGAGCAGGCGTCAAGCAAGGCGAATAACCAATAGGACAGAAAACAGAGCGCAGATCACAGAAATTGGAAACCGGCGATTAACGATGCGGCAATGGGGCACAAGGCGGGGATTAAAAGCGATGACGGGCGCAGGCCTGTTCGCGCTTGTCTGTCTGGCTGCTTCGCCATCGCGTGCGCAGGTCTCGAGCTACGGCGAGAAGCAGATGGGTGAGGTGAGTGACCATCCGCCGGCGCTCCTGGACAAGATTACGATTACACAAAAGCTGAACACGCGAATTCCGCTGGACGGGGAGTTTCGCGACGAAACAGGAAAGACGGTACGGCTAGGAGATTACTTCGGCAAGCGTCCCGTAATCATGTCGCTGGTGTACTACCAGTGCAAGATCCTGTGTCCGGAAGAAATTGACGGGCTGGTGAGCTCGCTCGAAATGGTCAAGTTCAGACCGGGTAAGGACTTCGATGTGGTCTTTGTCAGTATCGATCCGAGTGAGACGCCGGCGATGGCAGCCAAGGAAAAGGCGCTGTACGTGAAGCGCTATGGGCATCCGGAGACGGCGAATGGATGGCATTTTCTGACTGCGCCGCAGGCGGCGGCCCAACAAATGATAGACCGACTGGCACAGGCGGTCGGCTTTGGATATGTCAAGGTCGCGGGGCCGGATGGAGTGTTCAACCAGTATGCTCACGCAAGCGCCATTGAGTTGCTCACCGCCGATGGAAAGCTTTCGCAGTACTACCTGGGGGTCGATTTTGCACCGAATGACCTGCGGCTGGGGCTGGTGGAGGCATCGGCGGGAAAAATAGGCTCGCCGGTGGATGAGATCCTGACCTATTGCTACCGCTACGATCCAAAGTTGAACCGGCACAGCCTGGTGATTGCGCGGGTGGTGCAGCTGGGTGGACTCATCACGGTATTCGGCCTTGGCGGCTATATGACGATCATGTTCCGGCGTGATCTTGAGCGAGACAGGAAATATCGGAACGGATAAAAGGGAACGATGCATTTTATAAGTCCAGTACTTTGGCAGTTTCTCGTAAATTGGCTGACGCACTTCGCGCTCTTTCCGCCCGAAGCGTCAGGGATTGCTCCCTATGCGGACGCACTGTATTTTTTTCTGATCCTGATCTCGCTGGTGGGTATGGCGGTGGTGCTGGCGCTGGTCACCGGCTTCTCGATCCTTTACCGCAAGGAGAGGAACCCCGAGGCGACGCAGATCGAAGGATCGACGCTGCTCGAAGCCACCTGGACAATCATTCCGCTGGCCCTGTTCATGATTTGCTTTGTCTGGGGCGCGCTGTTGTACTTCCGAATCTACAACCCGCCGACCAACGCGATGAATATTTACGTGGTGGGCAAGCAGTGGATGTGGAAGGTGGAGCACCCGGGTGGGCAGCATGAGATCGATTCGCTGCACGTGCCCACGGGGCGCCCGGTGCAGTTGACGATGATTTCCCAGGACGTCTTCCATAGCTTCTCTATTCCGGCATTTCGTGTGAAGCGCGAGGTGATTCCGGGACGGTACACGACGGTTTGGTTTACACCGACGACGCCAGGCACCTACCACCTCTTCTGCACTCAGTATTGCGGTACGCTGCATTCGCAGATGATCGGCTGGGTCACAGTAATGACGCCGGAAGACTACAAAAAGTGGACGGAAGGCTCGACGAGCGGGATGTCGCTGGCGCAAAATGGTGAGCGAATTTTCGCCAGCCTGGGCTGCAATGCGTGCCATTCGGGCAACGCTGCGGCGCGGGGCCCGAATCTAGCCGCTGCCTACATGACGAAGGTGCAGCTGTTGAACGGCGGGTATGCGACCGTGGACGACGCTTTCCTCCGTGACTCGATTTTGAACCCGACGATGCATCAGACTGCGGGTTACGCGCCAATCATGCCGACATACCAGGGACAGATCAGCGAAGAGGGATTGATCGATCTGGTGGAATATATCAAGCAACTCAACTCTAACTATCGTATCCAGCAAACGCTGAACACGAACCAGGTGCAAAGTGAGGTGCAGACTCCGACGTCTGGACCGTCACAGCACACGGCGCCGGTTGCGTCGGGGATGGTAAAGCCATGAGCACAATTGTCAGTCTTCCGGACCAGACGACGGCAACCCTGCCGAAGCGGTCCTATCTGAACGAGGAATACGGCCTGAAGAGCTGGCTACTGACCGGAGATCACAAGCGGATCGCGATCCTGTATCTGATTTCGATCACTATCTTCTTCTTCATCGGCGGATTCTTTGCCGGAATGATCCGGCTGGAGCTTCTGACTCCGCCGAGCGACCTGATGGCCGCGGACACCTATAACAAGATGTTCACCATGCACGGCATCATCATGGTGTTCCTGTTTCTGGTGCCGTCAGTGCCAGCGACGATCGGGAACTTTCTGATCCCGATCATGGTGGGCGCTAAGGACTTGGCGTTTCCGAAGATCAACCTGCTGAGCTGGTACCTCTACATCGCCGGCGGCGTGCTGGTGCTGGCGGCACTGACACTGGGTGGCGTGGATACGGGCTGGACCTTCACGACTCCGCTGAGCACGCATTACCTGAATACGCATGTGATTACGGCAGGCCTGGCGATTTTTGTGGCCGGCTTTAGCTCCATCTTTACCGGGCTGAATTTCATCGTCACGATTCATCGCATGCGCGCACCGGGCATGACCTGGTTCCGGCTGCCGCTGTTTGTGTGGTCGCACTATGCGGCTTCAGTGCTGATGGTGCTGGGCACCCCGGTGCTGGCCATCACGCTGGTGCTGGTGATTCTGGAGCGCACCATCGGGATCGGGGTCTTCGATCCAACGAAGGGCGGCGATCCTCTGCTTTTCCAGCACCTCTTCTGGTTCTACTCCCATCCTGCGGTATACATCATGATTCTGCCCGGCATGGGTGTGATCTCCGAAGTGATCAGCACCTTCTCGCGGAAGCGGGTGTTCGGATACACGGCGGTCGCGTTCTCGTCGGTGGCGATTGCCGTCTTCGGGTTCTTTGTCTGGGCGCACCACATGTTCATCATGGGAGTGTCGAACTACTCGGCGTTGGTCTTCTCGCTCCTGACGATGCTGGTGGCAGTGCCGTCAGCGATCAAGATCTTCAACTGGGCGGCAACGCTGTACAAGGGTTCGATCACCTTCGAAACGCCGATGCTCTACGCCTTCGGCTTCATGGGGCTCTTCACGATCGGCGGCCTGACGGGTGTCTTCCTGGGCACGATGGGCATGGACATCCATCTGACGGAAACCTACTTCATCGTGGCGCATTTTCACTTCGTGATGGTGGGCGGCATGCTGATGGCCTTCCTGGCCGGTGTGCATTTCTGGTGGCCGAAGATGACGGGGCGGATGTATCCAGAAAGCCTGTCGAAGCTGGCCGCCGTAACCACGTTTATCGGATTCAACCTGACATTCTTCCCGCAGTTCATTCTCGGCTACCTCGGCATGCCGCGGCGTTACGCGGCTTACCCCCCCGAGTTCCAGGTGCTGAATGTGCTGTCGACGGCGGGCGCTACGGTGCTCGGCGTGGGCTACGTGCTGCCGATGCTGTATCTGGCATGGTCGCTCAAATATGGCAAGATTGCAGGGGCGAATCCCTGGCAGGCGACCGGCCTGGAGTGGCAGATCCAGTCTCCTCCCCTCACAACGAATTTTGAGGAAACACCGGTAGTCGACTGGGAAGCTTACGACTACGAGTGGCTGGCGAACAAGACCAAACACGAGGTGCAGACCGTTGGATAGCCAGGCGATCGCAACCCATCCGGAAGAGACGCACGCGGAACACGCGCATCCGCCGTACCTCCGGCATCACTTTGCCAACCTGGAGCAGCAGAAGGAGACTTCTACCTTCGGGATGTGGCTCTTCCTGCTGACGGAGATCATGTTCTTCGGCGGGATGTTCACCGCCTACCTGATATACCGCAATTGGTACTACCCGGCATTTGTAGCGGGGAGCCATCAGCTATCCATTACGCTAGGAGCGATTAACACCGCCGTGCTGATCTGTTCGAGCTTCACGATGGCGATGGGAGTCTACTCGTCGCAGATGCGCCAACGCAAGGCGCTGGTGGCTTGGCTGCTGGCCACGATTGTGCTCGGTTGCGTGTTTCTTGGCATTAAAGCAGACGAATATCACGAGAAGTGGGAAAAGCACCACGTTCCGGGATTGAATTTCAGTGCCGCAGGATTCACGCATCTCGATCCTCATTATCCTGAGGACAAACCGCTCGCTCCAGACATGGCGGAAAAGACGCAGGTTTACTTTTCGCTCTACTTCGCGATGACGGGAATGCACGCTCTGCACATGATCATCGGCGTTTCCATTCTGATCATCCTGGTGGTGCGTGCCTGGGCGGGGGCATATACGCAGGGGCACATGACGACGATAGAAAATTTCGGCTTGTATTGGCACTTCGTCGACATTGTCTGGATTTTCCTGTTTCCGTTGTTGTATTTGATCAGCCGGCACCAGTGACGGCAGAGATTGAGGGCGAGATCATGTCTGAGTTGTCGAACAAAGAGATCCTTGATACCGAACCTACTCACCACGAAGAACATGTTGTCGGCCCCAAAGTCTACGGCCTGATCTTTGCCGCGCTCCTGATCCTGACAGCGAGCACAGTGGGGGCTTCGTATCTTGAGATGGGCGCATTCAATGTGGTCGTCGCGCTGGCCATTGCGTGCATCAAGGCCGTCCTGGTGGTCCTCTTCTTCATGCATGTGAAGTACAGTTCGCGACTGACCAAGCTGACGGTGGCGGCGGGGCTGTTTACCTTTATGGTGTTGATCACTATGTCGATGACGGACTATATCAGCCGGGCCTGGGGAATGTGGTAAGAGTCAGGATATCGGGTTCAGGGTTTAGAACCCTTCGGCGCAACTCTCTGATGATCTGCAAAGCGCTCCCGTGTTCGCAGGCGTCGTTGTTATCCAGGACAGAGAGAAACTTTACTCAGACACGGTATACTCAGTGCGGCGTATCGGACGCCTCCGTGTCCGCGGGCAGGGCTGAGCCCATCGATGAGCTGATGCTGACAATCTGACGACAATCTTCTTTTGAGCCCGGAACGCGGACAGCGGGCTGTGATCGAAAGGAGAGAGTCATGTCTGAACGCCGTCCTACGCCTGTTTTCTCAGGTTCTGTATCTTCGCATTTTTCTCCGCGCCGCCTGCCGGAACATCCGAATCTCGAACAACTGCGTAAGCAAGCCAAAGAATTGCTTGACGGCTATCGCTCCGGCGAGCCTGCTGCCATAGCCGAGGTGACGAGGTTCGAGCTGCATCCCGATAAAGAGTACTTTTCCCTTCATGACGCTCAGCGTGTGCTCGCCCGCGCGTACGGCTTTGCGAGCTGGCCGAAGCTTAAGGCCTTTGTCGATGGGGCTAACGTCGCGCGCTTCATGGAAGCGGCCACGAGCGGCGATCTCTCCCGGGTGCGGTCGATGCTGGCCAGCCGTGCGGAACTCGTGAGTATGGACACGGCGGAGAACGACGAGCATCGGGCGGTCCATCATGCAGTGTTGCGGCGCGATGTGGCGATGGTGCGGCTGCTGATGGCGGCGGGCGCGGATGCGCGCAAGGGGATCTTTCCGCATCGCGATGCGACGACGGCGATCAATCTTGCTCAGGAGCGGGGCTATGACGACATTGTCGCGGTGATCGAAGAAGAGGAACGGCATCGGCGCGAGGAGATGAGCTGTTTGAATGCGACCGTTTCTCCAGTTCAGGATCAAATCAGCGCAGCGATTGTGGGAGGCGACAGCGCGACGGCGATTCGCCTGATGGAAGCCGATCTCTCTTTGATTCATGCGTGCGATCGCGAGGGCAGAACTCCGCTGCATCTGGCTGCGGGTAGAAATGATACGGAGTTGGTGCGGTGGCTTCTGGAGCGGCGGGCCAATGCCGGCAAGAAAGATCCGAATGGACTGACGCCGCTTGACTATGCGGCTCTCGGCGTCGATTCGCTACCTCTTTCGGTCAATGATCCAGCGCGGCGGTTCCCTGAGACGGCGAGGCTGCTTGTGCAGCATGGCGCGGAGCTTACGGTTCGCGCTGCCGTTGTGCTGGGAGATGAGGCGCGTGCGCGGGAGTTGATCGAGGCCGAACCGGCATCACTGCGCCAGATAAAGAGCGATGGGGGGCTGGTGACGCTGGCGGTAAAGCATCGCCAGATGGAAATAGTTCGGCTATTGCTCGATCTTGGTGCGGACGTGAATGAGCGCATTTTTCTCGAGGCAGTAGAAGAGCCGACGCAGAGCTGGGGGATGCCGCTGTGGCATGCGGCGCGGGCGGGCGACTTCGCGATCTCGAAGCTGCTGCTCGACCGGGGCGCCGATCCGAATGCCAACGTTTATGCCTCGGGCTGGCCGCTGGGTCATGCGTGGAGGCATAAGCATGATTCGGTGAAGAACCTGCTGATCGAGAGGGGAGCGCGGGTGCATCCGTACATGGTGGCGGAGATGCACGATGTGGAGGAGGCGAGGAGGATTCTGGCGTCGAATCCGGCCGAGGAAGCTGTTCACGAGCTGCTGTGGGCGGCGGCCGATCACGGCTGTCCGGAGATTGTTGCGCTGGCGCTTTCGTATGTTGGCTGGGGGCTCAACGACCCGCAATGGCACTGGGTTCTCATTCAACCGATTCGCGGGGCGGGCGGAGATTCGGCAGCGAATGAGGGCCACTTCAAGAGCATGGCGGTGCTGCTCGCACATGGCATCGATCCGAATATTGCGCGCTACAGGCAAACGCCTCTTCATTTCGCGGCGGCGCGGCGTGGTGCTCTTTCAGGCGGTGACCGGGCCCGCTTCGGGTCGATGCTGGTCGACCACGGAGCGAGGCTCGATCTGCGGGATGACCTGCTGAAGTCGACTCCGCTGGGTTGGGCGTGCCGGTGGGGACGCAAGGAACTAGTTGAAGAGCTGCTGCGGCGTGGGGCTCCGGTGCATGAGAGTGATGCGGAGCCGTGGGCTACGCCGATCGCCTGGGCGCTAAAGATGGGGCACGGTGAGATTCTTGCGTTGTTGGAGAGTTATTGATGGACAAATCAGGTGACTCTAACAGGCAACAAGCCACCCTTTGCGATCTCTCCAGCATCGCTGGACAGCAATTCCATTTCTGGTCACACTTATTCCTTCAAGTGCTGAGCAGCCGTTATGGTTCGCCAGTTTCCCGGATCCTGGGCATCGTCGCTGTGCAGCACGAACCAGCGGCGGCCCCAGGTCGAGAAGTAGAAGCCGCAAGCAAGGGACGTGACCGATGACGGTTGCCGCAGCCGACCAACCCCTGTATCAGATCGTCATCGCCGCCGCATCATCCAATGCGACCATCAACGATGTTTTGGGCACAATGCAGAGCATCGATGATCTGCTGCCCGGTACGGACGGCCTCAAGTGGTTCAACCGGCTTTACATGATGGTTACGCAGGAGGTCGATCAGCGGACTTCTACAGAATGGCAGGATCCAGGCTGGCTTACGCGTCTTGACGTCGTCTTCGCCGGCTTTTATTTCCGGGCGATTACCGGCTTCCTTGACGGCTCGGCGTCCACGCCCATCGCATGGGATGCGCTCCTTGAGGGCGGTATCGGACGGGAATCGACCGCATCCAGTTCGCCGTGGCGGGCATGAACGCGCATATCAACCACGATCTGGCGCTCGCCCTGCTCGAGACCGATGCCGAGCTCAGCCTGGTCACCGGCTTGAACAGTCCCGAGCACGCCGACTACGAGACAGCCAACAGCCTGCTCGAGGCGATCATGCCTTCCGCTCTCCAGATGCTGGCGGCTGGCATTCTCGGAGAACTGGCCGAGGACACCGGCAAGATCGGCCGCATCCTTGCCTTCTGGAACATCGTCCAGGCAAGGGAGTTGGCCTGGACATTCGCCGATCACCTCCGCGATTTGTCGGGCGTCCCGCGACAGGTCGCGCTGGACAGCCAGGACCAGATCACAGGAGTTCTGGGCAGAGCGATCCTGGCGATTGCCTGAGGGGTTGGGACTCCGCTTCCAACTGGCCGCGGGATTTGCTCGCAGTCTTGCGACATAGACGTGGGGTATCCGGATGACTCCGATGATCCTTCACCGATTCATGGCGGAAACCTCGATTTCCCGACATCAAGGTTTAGGCGCATCTGCCTTGATGAATGCAAATCCAATTGCCACCGTGGAGCAATCAGGGTCTGCCACACATCTACCATCAGCATCAGAGATCTAAGGCATGGCTGCCGACATCGAGATAATTCCGGAGTTTCTCACAAAGCTCGCTGACAATCCGCGGGTGAAAGTGCGGCGCAAAGGCTCGCCGCTCGCGGAGGGCAAATGCATCGTCTACTGGATGCAGCGGGCGGAACGAGGTATCGATAATCCGGCGGTCGATCTGGCGATTGATATCGGGAACGAAATGGATCTGCCGGTGGTCGTCTTTTTCTCGGCGATTTCCAACTTCCCGCACGCGAATCTGCGGCACTATGCCTTTCTGAACCAGGGCCTCGGGGATATAGAGGAAGACTTGGCGGAGCGCAAGGTGTCGTTTGTAGTCCGGCGGCCTCCGCACAATTCTCTTGAAAAGCTGCTGGCCGAAGTAAGCGCGGCGATGCTCATTGGAGACGAGAATCCCTGCCGCGAGCCTGAACGGTGGCGAAGGGTGCTCGCCAAGCGGCTGGATCTTCCTTTCTGGACGGTGGATGCGGATGTTGTGGTGCCTTCAGTGCTGTTTCCCAAGCACCAGTACATGCTGCACCTCATGCGTCCAAAGTTGCTGGCTGAGCTGCCGAAGTATCTGACCGAGCTGCCGCGGACAAAGGCAGAGAAGGTATGGCAGAGGCCCCAAGGATTTGAGAGCTTCCATGTAACTGACGACGTTACACAGGGATGGAAGAACCTCGATCGATCCGTAAAGCCGGTAGATTCGTTTACCGGAGGAACACATGCGGCCCTGAAGCGACTGACGCATTTTGTCGAGCATGCGCTGGCCGATTATGCCAAGCAGCGGAATCATCCTGAGACGGACGGGACGAGCATGCTGTCTCCCTATCTCCATTTTGGACACATCAGTCCGCTGACGATTGCGCTGGCCTGCGAAGGGGCGGTGCGCGCAGGCAAGGCGACGGCGGCAGCGCGCGATGCGTACTTCAACGAGCTGATTGGGTGGCGGGAGATCTCGGTGAACTTCGTCAAGTATGTTCCCCAGTATGACTCGATCGAGGGAGCTCCGGAGTGGGCGCAGAGGACACTGCGCGAGCACGCGGTGGACAGGCGCGATCCTATATACACCTTCGAGCGACTGGAGCGGGCTGAGACTTATGACGAGCTGTGGAATGCGGCGCAGTTGCAGATGGTGAAGACGGGATGGATGCACAACTACCTGCGCATGTACTGGGCGAAGAAGATTCTGGAGTGGGCTCCGAATCCGGCGCTGGCGTGGGAGTGGGCGGTGATCCTGAACGATAAATACGAGCTCGACGGACGCGATCCGAATGGCTACAGCGGGATCGCATGGGCGATCGGCGGCGTGCATGATCGGCCGTGGTTCGAGCGGCCGATCTTCGGGACGGTGCGATATATGTCTGGAGCGTCGACGGGAAAGAAGTTCGATGCGAAGCGCTACATCGCTCAGGTGATGAGCGACTGATTGGCTGCTGTCCTGTCTGGGAAATCAGGCCTGCCGGGAAGTCAGGGTAGAGACAACATCTGAGATCCCGGGCGCAGAGGATAGGCGCGGTCTTTCCAGAAGAGATTGCCGTCGAGCCCAGCGGGCAGGGTGACGGTGGCTTTCCAGTGGGAACCGACCAGCTCGTAGACGGTGTGAATGATCCCGCCTGCATGCGGCATCGATGCATCAAGCTGATGGAGTCCGCCCAGGTGAGGCTCGATACGCACGGTCCTGAATCCGGGCGAGCCGGGGCTGATGCCGGCAACCACGGTCAGCAGATCGTAGTTGGGGCTCGCACTCCAGGCATGGCAGTCGGAGCGGGTAGGTTCGGGCTGCTCAGCCCAGGTAGTCAGTCCGAGCTGCAGCATGTTGCGCCAAGGCCCAAGTTGCCCGAGGTAAAGATCGGCCAGTCCGGCGTGCTCGAGAGCACGCGTGAGGTAGAAGCGAAAGTAATAGCTGGGCGCAGACAATGGCGGGACCGGAGTGCTGTCCACGGTCGTGGCTTCGTGCTCTTTCGATGCGAGCAGCTTGCGCATGATGACAGCCTGCTGGTCATGAGGCGCGACATCGAGCCAGACCGCGAGGATGTTCGCCTGCTGGCTGTAGGACGTCTTCGCCGGTGTATCGGCATAGAGTTCGTATTTTGCGTCCCAGCTCTGTTGATTGAGGGCCTGCGCGGCTTTGCGGACCATCTCCCGGTACTGCGATGCGCGTTCCGGGCTGCCGTAGCGGGCCTCGAGTTCCGCCGCGTCATGCAGCGCCTCGACAAACTGCAGGGTGAGGAAGGTCGAGCCGCCATCGGCGTCTTGCGGAGGT
>Ga0335075_10002795_pt1 | contig 27905 bp, 30 predicted proteins | sample Lox_Sample_24_FD_206723 | JGI IMG/M metagenome (GOLD analysis project Ga0335075, IMG submission 206723) | Soil microbial communities from Loxahatchee National Wildlife Refuge, Florida, United States - Lox_Sample_2.4 | ecosystem: Environmental > Terrestrial > Soil > Wetlands | place: USA...
CCGATCCGCCCGGTTCACTCGCACGTCGTCCATTCCGAGCACCTCCGCGTGCTCCGGGCTTTCAACCATCCGCCGCCGCGTCGCTCCAAGCGGAATCCTGCAATCGGGGGATTAAATGACAGGCCCGACGAAGCAATCTCGGTCAGACGCAGGCACGGACCATCCGTACATCCCTGTGGTCGGGATTGCTTTGCCGCTGCGCTCCTCGCAATGACATCTGGACGCATGATACCTGGACGCACTGACCATATTGGAATGCTGGAAAGGCACACCGTGACCGATACGACATTCGACATCCTGGGCATCGGCAACGCCATCGTCGATGTGGTGGTACGCGCGGAGGACACGTTCCTCTCGCGCCACGACATGCGCAAGGGCGCGATGATCCTGGTGGACTCCGAACAAGCCGAGGCGATCTACGCCGCCATGCCACCCGGCGAGGAAAGCAGCGGCGGATCCGCCGCCAATACCTGCGCCGTGGCGGCGGCATTGGGCGCGCGCGTGGCGTATCTGGGCAAGGTGGCGGAAGATCAGTTGGGCGCGGTGTTCCGCCATGACATGCAGGCAAGCGGCGTGCATTTTCCGTCCAGGCCCCTGGTCGCCGGCGCCCCCACGGCGCGCTGCCTGATCCTCGTCACGCCCGACGGGCAGCGCACGATGAACACCTATCTCGGCGCCTGCGTGAAACTTGACGAATCGGACGTGGACGAATCCCTCGTAGCGGCCGCCGCCGTCACCTACCTCGAAGGCTATCTGTTCGATCCGCCTGCGGCACAAACGGCGTTCCGCAAGGCAGCGGCAGCGGCGCACGCGGCGGGACGGCAGGTAGCGCTGTCTTTGTCCGATGCCTTCTGCGTCGACCGCCACCGTGCCGCCTTCCGCGAACTCGTCGCGCGCGACGTGGACATCCTGTTTGCCAACGAAACGGAAGTGACATCGCTATACGAAGAGAACGCGTTCGAAGCCGCCGCCGAAGCCGCCGGCCGGGATGTGGCACTGGCGGTGCTGACACGCTCGGAAGCGGGCAGCATCATCCGGCGCGGAGCGGAAATAGCCGAGGTCGCGGCGGAGCCGACCCGTGTCGTGGATACCACCGGAGCCGGGGATGCCTACGCGGCGGGTTTCCTGGCGGGATACACCGCCGGCAAGCCGCTGCCGGTGTGCGGCCGCATGGGCAGCATCGCCGCGGCGGAAATCATCAGCCATTTCGGCGCGCGGCCCGAGACGGATCTGAAAAAGCTGGTGGCCGGATTATAGCGATTGTGCCTATCCGGTCAGCGCAGGCAACGCGAACCAGCGCCCGATGCGGCGCCGGCCCGGCGGCCAGCCTGCGCTAACCGGATAGGGGTCATAGCGATTATAGCGCCGCGGGCGCAGCGACACCCGCAGCGCGCCGGATCCACCGCGCGGTAGCTGAAAACCGCACCTGAAAACCGCGCCTGATAACCAGCCCGCCCGCGCTTGCCGGCTGCGCTGCCACGCAAATGCCATCACGTGCCCCCTCCCTCGGAGGCACAGAACCGGCTAGGCTCGCCGCCGCATGCCGACCGACCTGCCGAACCTGCTGACGTTTTCGCGCATCGCGGCGATCCCGCTGCTGGTTCTCCTCGTGTCCCTGCGCATGCCCCCCGCCGACCTTGCCGCCTGCGTCGTGTTCAGCGCAGCCGCCATCACCGACTATTACGACGGCAAGCTGGCACGCAGCCGCCGCCAGCAGTCGGATCTCGGCCGCATGCTGGACCCGATCGCCGACAAGCTGCTGGTCGGCGCGGCGTTGATGATGCTGGTGGGGGAAGGCCGGCTGTCGGCCCCGGCACTCTATCCGGCCATCGTCATCATGCTGCGGGAGATCCTGGTCAGCGGCCTGCGCGAATACCTCGCCGGTATCCGCATCGGCCTGCCGGTGACGCCCCTCGCGAAATGGAAGACCGGGTTCCAGATGGGGGCACTGGGAACCTTGCTCGCCGGGGACACGTCCGCCCGCCTGCTGCACATTGGCTTCCTGCCCGTCTCGTCGATCGGCGAGGTGATGCTATGGGTCGCCGCCGGGCTGACACTGTGGACCGGCTGGGACTACCTTACGGCCGGTTGGCGCCACGCCACGGTGCCGTCCAATCCGATACGGAAGCCTCAGGTCCCGACGTGAAGGCAGGCGATTGAAGGTTCTGGGAATTGTCGGCTGGTCCGGCAGCGGCAAGACCACCCTGATCGAGGCGCTGCTGCCATTGCTCCGCGCGCGGGGGCTCACGGTCTCCACGGTGAAGCACACGCATCACGGCTTCGACATGGACCGCGCCGGCAAGGATACCTATCGCCACCGTGAGGCCGGCGCGCACGAGGTGCTGGTCGCCTCCAGCCAGCGCTGGGCGCTGCTGCACGAAGTGGCTGGGCCGGAGCCGCCTTTACCCGAGTTGCTGGCGCGCATGCAGCCGGTCGATGTGGTGCTGGTGGAGGGCTTCAAGAGCCATCCGTTCCCAAAGCTGGAGGTCCACCGCCCGGCCCTGCGCAAGCCGCCAATCTGGCTGACCGAGCCGGACGTGAAGGCGGTGGCCGCCGACGCCCCCCTGCAGACCTGCGACCGCACCTTGCTGCCACTCAACGACCCCGCTGCGATCGTGGCATGGGCAGTACAGTTTCTCGTGCTTGAGCCGGACGCGATGTAAGGGCACATTCCGCGCAGCCGGTCTGGCCGGGGCTGCACTCGCGCAAAGGGTGCCATCTATACTGGCCGCGGCCACGGCCTCTCTTGGGGGATATCGTTACATGCGGCGTTTCGCCACGCTTGGCCTCGCGTTGGTGCTGGGAGGCTGCGGCTACCACACGTGGTGGAACGCGCCGTTCACCACCGGAAATCTGCCCTACGCACCAAAGGGAGACTCCGAAAACCTGATGCGCGCAGAAGGCAATGCCCCCTCCGTGGCGCCGCTCACACCGCAGGCGGGCGACGTGTGGCCGGGTCCGCTGCCACCAACCCCGACCCTGCAGGACCTCGAGAATCAGGGCAACATCGTGCCCGGCGTCGAGCTGCCGGTGCCAGGATCGCCGCTGAACCTCGGCACGCCGCCTTCACAGGGCGCGGCGCCGCCGACACTGCCGCCAGAGGTGACACCGGGCAGCCCGACTCCGCCCAGCTCCAACCAGCCCAGGCTGGCCCCCCTGCCGCCGCAGCAACCGGTCACGCCGCAGCCGCCGGCGGTCGCCATGCCTGCGCCGCCGGCACCAGGGCAGGTGGTGCCCCTGGGACGCGGCCAGGGCGTCACGACGGGCGGGACGCAGGGGTATCAGACCATAACATTGCCGAACGGCGGCACCGCGATCGTTGTGCCGAACGGCAACGGGACCAGCACGGTCATCAAGCCGGACGGCTCGATCGAGACCATCCCCACCCCCAAATAAGCGGGATGGAAAATACCAACGCACCTTTGACCGTCCTGTACTTCGCCTGGCTGCGCCAGCATGTCGGCACCCCCGCCGAGGAGCTGGCGCTGCCGCCGGGCGTGCGCACCGTCGCCGATCTGATGGAGCACCTGGCCGGGCGCGGTCCCACCCATGCGGCGGCATTCGCCAACCGCCGCGCGGTGCGCTGCGCGGTGAACCAGGAGTTCGCCCCGGTGACCACGCTGCTGCACCCGGGCGATGAGGTGGCGTTCTTCCCGCCGGTGACGGGGGGGTAGGCTGGCCGCGCCCGGTCGGCGCAGACGATCGCTTCGGCATAAACATTGCATTCAAATCGTGATTGTCACGGGAAGGCAGCGTCCGCCAGGCCGCTTCCCGCCGGTGGCGCGATCAGCCGATCGCAGGTGAACAATGCGCAGGTGGACAATGCAACGAATTGCTTTGATCGTCTTGATTCTTTCGCTGCCCGCAACCGCAACGGCCGAAGCGATATCGGATGTCGGAATGAACCCGCTGCCCGCCAGGCAAGGCGTCGATTTGCGGATTCAGGACCAGGACACGCGGGCCCTGCAGCAGATCAAGGGCGCTGTGTGCGGAACCGGTCCGATCTACGCCGGGACAGTTGACGACCCGATTTTCGTGAAGCCGTTGTTCAATCCTTCCTGCACGATTGCCCCCCCAACAGGCGGGCCGCGTTGAGGCACAGCCGAAATATTGGGCAGCGCCCAATGAACGGGTGCTGCCCTGGCGGAGCACCTGGAAGCTCGGCGACCGGCCCACGCCGCGGCGTGGGCCAACTGCCGCGCGGTGCGTTGCGTGGTGAATCAGGAGTTCGTGTTGGCGACGACGCTGCTGCATCCGGATGAGGAGGTGGCGTTCTTACCACCGGTGACGGAGGGTGATGTCGCGCCCGTATCCCGGACAAAGCCTTATCGGGTGCCGCTATCCGGCCGCACGATGTCGTCCGCGCGCGCCGGCTCAAGACCGGTGTCACCAGGATGGCCGATTAGCAAGGTCATCCTGCCCAGTCCGGTCGTCTCGCGCCCACGCCAGCATCCGAATGCCCAGCCGATCCAGTACAGGCCCGGCTGCAGATAGAAACGCGCAGCCTCGTACGTCCGCGAAAAATCGTCGTGGACCCCGGCTTCGATAGCTGACGTGACGCGATGCGGACCGAAAGCGAGACGCACCAGGCAATTCGCCCGTGGGGCCGCGGGTCGGTCGAACCGTGCGGAGATCGCGTAAACACCGGCCGCCCGCACGGCGAGGAAGCCTATGCCGGTGCCGACAAACAAGCTGTCCGCCGGTTCCTGCCGGATGATCTGCGCCATATCGACGGCAGATGAATTGATCACGAAACGGCCCAGCCGCCGCGTCGTTACGTCAACGTCAGCGGCACTGACTTCGATCGGGGCGATCCAGGCATCCCAGCCTGGTGTGTATCCCACCAACCCGCCATTGGCGCCGCTCGGCGGCAGTGGCCGCGAAGGCATGACGACATGGGGCTGGCCGTCGCCATTGCTCCATAGCGGCGGCCGATCCACCTTGGCCCAGGGAAGCGCCGGCGGCCTTGGATGGATGATCGGCCCGGCTGCGCGCCACACCCCGGCGGCGACGAGGCAGCCGAGCAATGGTGCCGGCCCCAGCAGCATCGCCAGGCGATAGAGTCCGTCCCGTTGCCATAGCCGGCGGTGGATGAACCCGAGTTTCGAGAAGCTCTGCTTCATGCCATCGCCGCCACTGCGGACCCGATGTCGGCCGGGGTCAGCAAAGCCAGATCGACGCCGCCCTTCGGCAGCAGCGGCGCAATGCGTACGGCCTGCGCCTCGCGTGCCCGCTCCAGCAGCGTGCGTGCGGTGCGCGCGTTGCCGAATTCAGCGCATTGGCTGGCATGCTCGAAATAGGCCCTGGCGATCGAATCCGCCGCGGGATCCAGGCGCAGGCCATCGCGCCGGGCGGTTGTGCGCATGATCGCGACCAACTCATCGGCGTTGTAATTGTCGAAATGGATTACCTTGCTGAAGCGCGACGGCAGGCCCGGGTTGCTGGCGACGAATGTCCGCATTTCCTCCGGATAGCCGGCGACGATCACAACCAGCCGGTCGCGCCGGTCCTCCATCGCCTTCAGCAGCGTGTCGATCGCTTCCTTGCCGAAATCATGGCCGGCATCCTTGCCGCGCGGTGCAAGTGCATAGGCCTCATCGATGAACAATACGCCGTCGAGCGCCTCGGCAATCTTTGCCTTGGTCTTCAAAGCCGTCTGTCCGACATAGCCGGCGACAAGGCCGGCGCGGTCGGTTTCCACGAGATGCCCTTTTTCCAGCACACCGAGATCGCGCAGGATGGCACCGTAGAGGCGCGCGACGACCGTTTTGCCGACGCCGGGCGGACCGGTGAACACCATGTGCAACGAGATCGGCGCCACCGGGAAACCCTGGTCACGCCGCGCCGCTTCGACCTGCAGCCGCTGAATCAGCGTGCCGATTTCCACCTTCACCCGCGCGAGACCGATCATTCCGTTCAGTTCGTTCAACGCGGCGATACCTGGCACTGCATCCGCCCGGCCGTCGGCGGCGATCGACGACCTCGGCCGCAGGCGGTACTGGCCAGCACGGCCGCCGGGCACGGCCTGCGGCCATAGCCACGCCAGCCGGCTGACGCAGTACAGATTGGCCGACGCGACCAACGTGACAAGCAGTGCATAGCCGACCCAGGGCGGCACCGCGGGGAAATTTTTGAATGCGGCCATTACGGAGCAAACCGCCGCGGCCAGGATGCTCAACGCGATGACCGGGCTCGGTCCGAGCTGCGTCTTGAGCCATCGTCCAAGCCTATCCATTGCCGCGCACACACCCCAGGCCGGGGTTCCAGAACACCTCCCGTGCTGCCGCGTCTGATCTGGCCGGTATGCGCCATGGCGGCACCAGCGCCACCGTTACGCCGGCACCGGCATCCATGACACCCAGCACGCCATGCCCCGTTTCAAACGGTGCCGGATAGGGAATCGCGACGCGCACGGGAGTACCGGACGTCGTAACCAGGGGCGAGACGTAATCGCCTGATTGCAGCCGCAACTTGCCGGACGGGTCGCCCGGCGTTTCCGCGACGGACACCCATGCCAGCGGTGCCGGGCAGCCATCCTTGCGCTGCCTGAATCGAGCCAGAAACTCTTCGCTCCCCGACATCGTTGTCAAAGCGCCATCGATGTCCTGCTGGTCGACCTGCCGGAGTTCGCTCGAGCTCGCCTGAATGCCGGTGCGACTCGAATCCGCCACCGTGCTTGACATCAGCCAAAATCCGAACGCGACGCCGGACAACAGCGCCATGACAGCGGCCGGCCAAAGTCCTGGGATGCTGGCCCGGCTTTCGGCACGCGCGGCATCGATTGCGCCCGGTTGAGACTCCGAATCCTGCGTCATGGCTGACCCCAGCGCAATCATTCCGGTGCCGGACATCTTGCTCGGTGCCGCGGCCTCCGGTCAATCGTGCCCCTATGCGACAGCGGTTTTTTCCGGATGCGCGTGCCGATTCGTGCCTGGACGCACTCCCTGGGGAACGGAGCCGCATGCCGCGCCGCCGGCGGCGGCCTTGACGCGCCGCCACGCAGCGCTACCCGATAAGGCGGGCGAAGGGAGCAAGACAGACATGGCCACGGTGCGCGTGCAGGAACCCGATTTCGACGTCTCGGCGGAACTCGCGTCGCTGACCGCCGGGCGCACCGACATCGGCGGCATCGGTTGTTTCGTCGGGACCGTGCGCGGTGCGGCGGATGGCCGGCCGATCGCGGCGATGACGCTGGAGCACTATCCGGCGATGACCGAACGCGCCATCCGTCGCATCGCGGCCGAGGCGGAGCAACGCTGGTCCCTGCTCGGCTGCACCGTGGTGCACCGTGTCGGGCGGCTGGTCCCTGGCACGCAAATCGTGCTGGTGCTGGCGGCGGCATCGCATCGTGGCGAGGCGCTGGAAGCAACCACGTTCCTGATCGACTGGCTGAAGACGCAGGCGCCATTCTGGAAACGCGAGGAGTTTCTCGACGGCACGGGCGAGTGGGTTGCCGCGCGCGAAAGCGACGATGCTGCGGCAGCACGATGGGGCGCAGCCGGTTGAAGCGGTTCAGTCCTGCGGCGCGGCACGGGTCACGCGCCGCTCGATCCGGCGATCGGGGATGAACCAGATCAGTGCCACACCGGCATAGAGCGCGTCCGACACCGCGGGATCGACGAAGGCCAGGCACACCGCCGCTGCATACAGCACCGGCGAGATCTTGCCTTTGACATCGCGGCCTATTGCGCCGGCCAGCGCCGAGTCCGGTCCCTCGGTCCGGACGATGACCGATTGCAGGATGTAATAGGCGATCGCGGCGAGGAGCAGTACGACGCCATACACCGCGGTCGGCAGCGGCGCCTGGTAGTTCCGTCCCAGCCAGGCGGTGACGAACGGCGTCAGCGACAGCCAGAACAAGAGATGCATGTTGGCCCACAGGATCACGCCGTTGACGCGTCGGACGGTGTGCAGCATGTGGTGATGATTGTTCCAGTAGATCGCCACGTAGGTGAAACTGAGCACGTAACTGAGGAAGGTCGGCAGCATCGAAAGCAGCGCTGCCCAGTCGGTGCCGGAGGGCGGGTTCAGCTCCAGCACCATGATGGTGATGATGATGGCGATCACGCCGTCGCTGAAGGCGGTGAGGCGTTCCTTGTTCACGGCGGCCCCAGGGTGGTTGGTCCGAGAGGCCCTTACGATGGGGCGAAACGTGCCGGAAGCACAGACCGGGGTGACAGGCGGCGAAGCCGCGCCGTCAGCCGCGTTGCGCCGGAGCAGCCGCGTTCGATGGGAGCGCCGCGCTCAATAAGAGTGCCGCCCTCAATAGGAGTGCCGCGCTCAATAGGAGATCCGCGCTCAATGCGAGTGCCGCGACCGCGGCCTGCCTTCGACGTACAGAAAAAGTACGATGATTGCGAGCGCGGCCACGCTGGCAAGCACGTCAACTCCAACCGTCCGCTGCACCACGTCCACCGCATGCATCACGGCCGCGATCATGGTTGCCATGACACGCCCCCTCCATCCGGGGCGTTCGAAGGTTACGCCGCGGTGGCGCCCGCTGCCTTGATCCAGCGCAAACGTTTGGCAGGCGGACACATCGCCCTGGGCCGGCGCGTGGGGCCGCGGGAATGACACCTGCGGCAGCCTGTGTCATCCTGCGCCGCAATCAACGAACGTTTGCAGGAGGAGCAACGCCATGTCGGACAACGCTGCGGACCTGGACTTCCTGAACGGCATCAAGGTCGTGGATTTCACCCAGTTCGAGGCTGGGCCTTCCTGCACCGAGGCGCTGGCCTGGCTCGGCGCCGAAGTGGTCAAGATCGAAAACCCCAAGACGGGCGATCCCGGCCGCCGGCTGCGCCCCGGCCAGCCTGACGACGATCCGTACTATTTCCACATGTTCAACGCCAACAAGAAATCCATCACGCTGAATTTGAAATCGCCGCGCGGGCTCGCTCTGGTGCAGGACCTGCTGCGCAAGGCGGATGTGTGCGTCGAGAACATGGCGCCCGGCACGATCGAGCGCCTCGGCCTGGGCTATGAGGATGTGCGCAAGCTCAACCCCGGCATCATCTATTGTCAGGTGAAGGGCTTCGGCACCGGCAGCCCGTACGAGAGCAACCTGGCGTTCGACATGATCGCGCAGGCCACCGGCGGCACCATCAGCGTCACCGGCGAGAAGGGCAGGGGACCGGTAAAGCCCGGTCTGTCGCTCGGCGACACCGGCACCGGCATGACGATGGCGATCACCATTCTCGGCGCCTTGCACAAGCGGGCGAAGACCGGCGAGGGCCATCGGCTGCAGGTCGCCATGCAGGATGCGATGCTGCACTACATGCGCACCAATTTCTCCACCCAGGCGCGCAGCGGCAAGGCCGTGGAACGCGACGGCACGCATTCGGGCGGCGGTTCCAATGCGCCGTCCGGCCTGTATCCCTGCGCCCCCGGCGGCCCGAACGACTACGTCTGGATCATGACCAGCCGCGCCAATCCCGAGCACTGGGCGCGCCTGTGCAAGGTGATGGGGCGCGAGGAGCTGATCGACGACCCGCGCTTCGCCACCCCGCGCGAACGGGTAAAAAACAGCGAGGTACTGGATGCGATGATCCGCGAATGGACCGGCACGCGCACCAAGCACGAGGCGATGGCGCAGGTCGGCGGCGCGGGCATTCCGGCCGGCGCGGTGCTGGACACAATGGAGCTGCAGAACGACCCCACCTTCGAGCAACGCGGCATCATGCAGGTGATGCAGCATGCGAAGCACGGACCGTTCAAGATGCCCGCGTGGCCGGTGCGGGTGGATGGCAAGCCGCCGCGCATTCGTCCGTCGCCCATCCTGGGCGAGCACACCGCGGACGTGCTGACGCGATGGCTGGGAATGAACGCGGCGGCGGTAGAGGCCCTGCGGGGCGAGGGCGTAACCTAACCTCCCCGCAGCGAACCCTAACCAACCTAACCTCTCCCGCTCGCGGGAGAGGTCGAGACGCGAAGCGTCGAGGGTGAGGGTGATCGGGCCGGTACACTGCACGCCACCACATTGCCCAGCGTGCCAGCCCAACGACCCCACCTGACCTCTCCCGCAACCGGCAGAGCGATTCTGAACCAACCTCCCCGCCGGAAGCGCCGGTTGGCAACCTCACGCCCCGAACGCCGGCATCACGTCCCGCGCAAACCAGCGCAACTGATCGGAGAATTCCGCCGGCGAAAGCCCCTCGGCCCAATGGATCATGAAATCCTCCAGCCCGGGATATTTCGCCTCGATCGACTTGATCCCGTCGATCACCTGCCCTGGCGGACCGCAGAACCACGCCTTCTGCTGCACGCCATCCCGCAGTGACGGAATCCGCGCCGGCGCCCCCGGCGTCCCCCACGTCCGCCCCTGCTCATCTGCGTAACGAACAAAGCCGAACGGCGCGAACCACTTGTAACGTTCGTCATGCGCCGGCTCGACGCGGCGGATCGCCTCCTCCTGATCGCGCGCCAGATACAACCCGGCACCCCAGATCATGTCCTGGCCCAGTTGCTTCTGCTGTCTCTGTTTCGCGCACGCCGCCTGATACGCCTTCACCACGTCGTCGAGGATCTTCTCGCCGTTCAGCGTCACCATCGCCTTCAGACCGTATTTCGCGATCATGTCGATGGTCTTGCCGCTGGCCACCGGCATCCAAATCTCCACCGGCAGATGCTTCGGCCGCGGCACGATGGTGATATCGGTCAGCTTGTAGCCACGATACTCCACGGGCGGCGGGCATTCGAAAAAGCGGCCCTTGTGGTGGAATTGCTCTTCGTTGAAGCATGTCAGCAGAAGCTGCAATTGCTCTTCGAAATAGTCGCGGTTCTTGTCGGCATCGATCAGGGGCGCCCCGAACGATTCCACCTCGCGCGTGTGATAGCCGCGGCCGACGCCCATGATCACGCGCCCGTCCGTGACGATGTCGGCCATGGCATAGTCTTCCGCCAGCCGGATCGGGTGCCACATCGGTAGCACGTTGAACGCGCAGCCGAACTTCAGCCGCTTGGTCTGCGTCGCCAGCCACAACCCGAGCTGCACCAGGTTGGGCAGGCACTCATAGCCCTCGCGCTGGAAATGATGCTCCGCCGTCCAGAACGCGTAGTAGCCCAGGTCGTCCATGACGCGCGCCATGTCGCGGGCCGTGAAGAAGACCTCGGCGAGGCGCTCGTTGGGATAGCGCCGTTCATTGGCCGGCGTGCCGTTCAGCCCGACATTGTCGAGGTCGATCTGGCCGACATACAGAACATGGAACCGCTTGATCATGGCGCACCCTTCGCTGCGTTGTCCTGGACGACGGGACCGTGCGAAACGCCGAGGCGCGGGTCAAGGGCAAAGAAAACCTCTCCCGCACGCGCTTTTCGCGCGCGCGGAAGAGGTCGAGATGCGCAGCACCGAGGGTGAGGGTGATCGGGCCGCATCATTGCGGGAGAACCGCTAAACATTGAATTGTTCGCGCTTTGGCAACTTTGCCCAGCGCGGCACGTACAGCCCCGCGCATTCCTCCGCCAGCACCCCCCCCAGTGCCAGATCGCGGCGGAACGCGTCGCGGATGAAATTCATCGTTTCCAGGTGCCGTTCCTCGAAATACATCCGGTGCACGTCGTCGCGCCCGGCGCCAAACACGATGCGCCCCACCTTCGCCCAGATCGACGCCATCGTGCACATCCCACAAGGCTGCAACGTGGTGTACAGCACCATCCCGCGCAGCTCATGACAGACCAATGCGGCGCCGGCACGGCGGATCGCCAGCATCTCTGCGTGCGCGGTGGCGTCATGCAGCAGATCCACCTCGCTGCACGCCTCACCGATCGCAACGCCGCCGTGCACAATCACGCAGCCGATCGGGTTGGTACCCTCGCTGGCCTCGCCCTGGCGCGCCAGCTCGATGGCCCGGCGCATCCAGCGCTCATCGTCATTGTGTTGCATGTCGCCAACCTGCGATCGCCCGCCGCGCCTGCCGCATCAAGCCTGCGAGACCCCAACCAACACTTCGGCGACCGCCGAACCGTCGCCGGTTGCGGCCCTGGCCGCCCACCGGCAGGTTGCCGGCGATGGATCGACTCGCGCTTCTGGCCGCTGCTGGCTTGCTCGCCGGCACGATGAACGCCATCGCCGGTGGCGGTTCGTTCGCCAGCTTTCCCGCCATGGTGTTCGCCGGACTGCCCGCGGTCGCGGCCAACGCGTCCTCGACCGTCGCTTTGTTCCCCGGCACCATCGCGAGCGCCTGGGCCTACCGCGGCGGCTTCGTGCAGGTCGGCGACATGCGCATGCGGCACATGCTGCCGGTCACCGTCGCCGGCGGTCTCTGCGGCGCGCTGCTGCTTCTCCACACACCCGGCCATCTGTTCAATCTCGTCATCCCGTGGCTGCTGTTGCTCGCCACGTTCACGTTCGCATTCGGCGACCACGTACGCGCGGCGCTCGAGCACAGGCTGCGCGCCGGCCCCGCGGTGCTGCTGACGGTGCAATTCATAATATCGATCTATGGCGGCTATTTCGGCGGCGCGGTCGGACTGATGATGATGGCGGCGTGGGCGTTGCTGACCGAACGCTTCGACGCCAAGACCATGGCCCCCGCGCGCACCATATTGATCAGCGCCGCGAATGCCGCCGCGGTGATATTGTTCATCGCCTCCGGCGTCGTGCGCTGGCCGGAAACGCTGGCCGTGCTCGCGGGCGCGGTGGCCGGCGGCTATGGCGGCGCCCAACTCGGCCGCCGCCTGCCCCGCGGCGTGATCCGCACGTTCGTGCTATTGCTCACCGCAACGATCACCGCGGTGTTCTTTCGGCGGGTACTATAGCCAAGACTGCAGCGCCGGTTGACGGCGGGTTTGCCGGGCCTGGTCGGCCACTGTTGGCGGCAAAGAAAGCCAGCAGACACAGAGTTCCACCCAGTATGCCACAGAGTTCCACCGAGCAAATCCGATGCCAAAGCGTGACATCATCCGACACTATGCCGATCCCAGCGTCCCGGGAGCAATAGTCCTTCCTCGGTGAAACTCCGTGTCCGCTTGCTTTGCCGGGGCTGATCGGGTGCTGTTGGCGGCGAAGAAATCCAGCAGACACAGAGTTCCACCGAGTATGCCACGGAGTTCCACCGAGCAAATCCGATGCTGGCGCGTGGCATCATCCGATACCATGCCGATCACAGCGTCCCGGGAGCAATAGTCCTTCCTCGGTGAAACTCCGTGGCATACACTGTGAAACTCCGTGTCCGCTTGCTTTACCGCGGCCGTACCACCCCCTCACTCCAAGCCAAACGACCCGGCCCACACCGATCCCCCCATCGCCCCGCGATCAATACGGACGCAAAATCGATATCGGGTCGAACCACTTGATCCACCCCGCTGGCCGAGCCCATAGCTTCCCGCCCAACGCGCAATACCTCTCGATCGCAAGCTAACCGCCCTGCTCCACCAGGTAATCCCGGAACCGCGCACGCAACGCGGTCTTCAGCAGCTTGCCGGTCGCGGTGTGCGGCAACTGGTCCACCACCACCACCGCATCCGGCAGCCACCATTTCGCGACCTTGCCTTCATAGACCTCCAGCACGGCGACCGGATCCACCGTACACCCCGGCCGCGGCGTGACCAGCAGCAAGGGCCGCTCGTCCCATTTCGGGTGCCGCGCCGCCACCACCGCCGCCTCCAGCACGTCCGGATGCGCCAGCGCGATATTCTCCAGCGTGATGGAACTAATCCACTCGCCGCCCGACTTGATCACGTCTTTCGAGCGGTCGGTGATCTCCATGAACCCGTCCGCATCGATCGTCGCCACGTCGCCCGTGGCGAACCAGCCGTCCTGGTCCACGGCGCTGCCCGCCGCATCGCCGTAATAAGCCGAGCAAACCCACGGCCCGCGCACCATCAGGTCGCCGAACGCCACCCCGTCCCACGGCAGCTCACGACCGTCGCCATCGACGATCTTCATGTCGACGCCCGGCAGGACGCGCCCCTGCTTCAGCATGTGCTGCACCGCCGCGTCCTTCTCCAACCCGGCCTGCGCCAGCTTCGGTGCGTTATAGGTGCCAACAGGGCTGAGTTCCGTCATGCCCCAGCCATGCTCCATCCGCACGCCGTACTCGTCGCGGAATGCTTCGATCAGCGCCGCCGGGGCGGCCGACCCGCCGGTCATGATCCGCTTCACGGTATGCAGCGTCTCGCCGCTGGAGCGCAGATACTGCAGCAGGCCCAGCCAGACGGTGGGCACACCGCAGGTGGTCGTGACACGCTCCTCGTTCAGCAGTGCCGCCATGCTGGCGCCGTCCAGGTGGCGCCCGGGCAGGATCAATGCCGCGCCGGCGATGGCGGTGGAATACGGAATCCCCCAGGCGTTGACGTGAAACATCGGCACGACAGGCAGGATCCGGTCGGTCGCATGCATGCCCAGCACGTCCGGCAGGGCAACCGCATAGGCATGCAATATCGTGGAGCGGTGACTGTACAGCACCCCCTTCGGCCGGCCGGTGGTGCCGGACGTGTAGCACAGCGCGCTGGCAGTGTTTTCATCGAAGCTGGGCCAGTCGAAATCGTCGTCCGCTTCCGCCATCAGCGTATCGTAGCAGTGCAGCCGCATGCCGGGCGGCAACGGCACGTCCGGCATCTCGGCTTCGCCGGCCAGCATCACCACGTCGCGCACGCTTTCGCTGACGCGCGGCGCGATCTGGCCGATCAGACCGGCAAACCCGACATCCACGAACAACACGCGGTCCGCCGCATGATTGACAATGTAGGTGATGTCGTCCGGATGCAGGCGCGGGTTGATGGTGTGGCAGATCGCCTGCATGCCTGGCGCGGCATAATACACTTCCAGATGACGATAGTCGTTCCAGGCCAGCGTGCCCACGCGGTCGCTCCCGCCGACATCCAGGCTTTGCAGCACCCGCACCAGGCGCCGTGCGCGGCGTTCCGTCGCGCCCCAGGTGGTGCGGTAGATGCTGCCGTCATGCGTGCGGGACACCACGTCACCATTGGCGTGATGGCGCGCGGCATGGCGCAGCAGCGACGAGATCATCAGCGGATAGGTCTGCATCAGACCGAGCATGGCGTTCGCCTCCGGGGCCGCCGCGGTTCTCGGGTCACGGCGTGCGGAGCAATAATACGTCAGGTTTGGCCGCGCAGTCAGCCCGGTGCGCGCAAACCGAAAGAGTCAACCGGCGCGGGAGTCAGCCGGCGCGGGAGTCAACCGGCGCAAGGGTCATCCCACGCGAGCGTCATCCCGCGCGGAGGATTTCCTTGCCGTGCCGTGCGTGGTCCTTTGGCAGTGGAGCGGAGACCATCACCGGCGTGGCGGCCAGTGCGTCACGCAGCCAGCCGGTGGGCATGCCGCGCAGGAATTGCGTCTGCAGGTCCGCGAGCCGCTGCGTGGTCATGCCGACCCGCGCGGGGGCAAAGAACTCCGGGTCGCGGGTGAACATCAAATAGGCCTGCATTTCGTTGTACATCAGTTCTTCGTAGGTCGTATCGTAGCCCTCGGAGCCGAGGAACTTCCGCACGCCGCTCCGTTCATCCCCACTCAAAGCTGTGTTCCAGTAATCGTGGACGAAGCCGGCGTAATCGGGATCGCTGAAGAACAATCCGTGGGAAAGTTCATGGTGCAGGATGGCGTAGCGGGCGGAAAGCGTGACGTTGGGATCGGAACCCACCGCGGGAATCGAAATCAGGCCGCCTTGCGTGCTCGGCGCGAACCATCCGACCTGATCGAGCAGATGCCGCAACCGGTCTTCGTCCGCGCCAAGCGGGATCTTCTCGGCGTCGGCCAGCGCGAAGAACCGGCGCAGCGACACTGCGCTGTAATCGTGGCCGTAGTAGTAATTTGAAACCGTGCTGCCGTCGGCGCGGATCGCGGCCAGCAATTCGTCGTTGGTCAGCACGCGATTGCGCGGCGCGCCGGCCTTTTCTATCAGCGCCGCGACCCGGTTCAGCGTCATCCCCTGCTCGTACAGCGAGGCGAAGTCCAGCACCAGGATGCGGCTGTCGTCGGCGAACCGGAACACGGTCATTCCGGCCGGAACGTTGTGCAGGATCTGTTGTTCGGTCGCGGTGCGGATGGCGAAGCCGGGTGTGCCCGTGACCGGCGACGGCTGAGCCGTCGGTGCCCCCGGCTGCGTCGCCCGCGGCACGACAGGCACGCTCGCCACCTGCGCCGGCTTGGGCGATTCGAGCAAAACGCTGACGCCGCGCAGCAGGCAGGCCGTGCCGAGGATACCTGCCCCCGCCAGCCAGGCGCGCCGCGAACTCAGCCACGGCGCAGGCCTGGCGGGTTGCGGGACCGCGGTGGGCGGGACCAGGCGGACGGTGTCGTCGTCGTCCGGTTCGGATAGACGGTGCTGCTGGTTAGTCACAGGTCAGCCCTTTTGCCATACGGCAAACAAGCGCAACGCAATTTCGCGGTGCGATCGCCCCACGCGCTGCACTATCCCATCCTGGGATGCGCCCCGGCCAGTCTCGGGAGTCACGCCCCAACTTGGCGCATTCTATGCGGCGCCGCGGTCAAGCGTCCAGCGAAGCGAGAGGCGTTTCGGCCGATCGGCGCATTGCCGGATCGCCGCCGCACCGCATATTTGCCGCACCCGCGTTGGCATGATCGCGAAACCATGGGCAGCGGCACCGACCGGACAGCGTTGCTCATTGGAACAAGGATGCCTGCCGCGACGACGGCGCACCGCCGCCGGCTCGTCCTCCCCTGGCATTGCTCCGATGGATTGCCCTCACCGCCGACCGGTCCGGCGTGCCCCGATGCGGTGGTTCGGCTTCGCCGGTCGCCTCGGCGATGATCGCTTCCGCCTCCGCGAGCAATGTCTCCTCGTCCTCGGCCGTGCGCACGCTTTCGCGGCCGATTTCCAGCAGCACCGGCACCGCCAGCGGCGACACGCGCGACAGCACCATGTGCACGATGCGGCCCCGCACCCGCGCCAGCATCCCGGCCACGCGCGCCAGGTCGATCAGCCCGCCCGCGGCATCGGCGCGGGTTGCGCGCAGCAGGATGTGGTCCGGCTGGTGCTTGCGCAGCACGTCGTAGATCAGGTCGGAGTTCACCGTGACCTGCCGCCGCGTCTTTTCCGCGCCGGGCTGATGGCGTTCGATCAGCCCGGCGATCACCGCGACGTTGCGAAAAGTCCGTTTCAGCATGGAGCTTTCCGCCATCCAGTCTTCCAGGTCGTCGCCCAGCATGTCTCGCTCGAACAAGCTGGCGATGTTCTCCGGGCGGTTGGCGGACCAGATGCCCAGCACGTAGTCGGTGGCGACGAAGCCCAGCGGCGCCATCCCGGCGCGCTCCATGCGCCGGGTCAGCAGCATCCCCAGGGTCTGGTGGGCGTTGCGCCCTTCGAAGCAGTAAGCGACCAGATACCAGCGGTCGCCGCGCGGGAATGTTTCCACCAGGAGGTCGCTGCGCCCCGGCATGCGGGACCGCGCCCGTTGCAGCCGCAGCCATTCCTGCACTTGTTCTGGAAACAGGCTCCAGCGGGCGGGCTCCTGGAGCAGCAGGCGCACGCGGTCGGCGAGATTGGTGGTCAGCGGCAGCCTCCCGCCTTCATAAGCGGGCACCATGGGTTCGCCGGTGCCGCCTTCCGCGCATTCCACCGCCATTTCATGCAGGCGGAGGAATTTCAGCAGCCGGCCGGCGAACATGAACGTGTCGCCGGGGCGGAGCAGGTTGACGAAGGTTTCCTCGATTTCTCCCAGCACCGGGCCGATGCGTTTCTTCCCCACCAGGCGCACCTTCACCAGCGGCGCTTCGACGATGGTGCCGATATTCATGCGATGCTGCGCCGCGATGCGGGCGGTGCGCACATGCAGGCGCCCTTCGGAATCGCGGAACAATTTGCGGTAGCGGTCATAGGCGGCGAGCGCGTAGCCGCCGTTCTCGACGAAGCCCAGCACGTCGTCGAAATCCTTGCGGCTGAGTTCGGCGTAGGGGGCGGCGGTGCGGACTTCGTAGAACATGTCGTCCGGCTTGAACGGCGCGGCGCACGCCAGCCCGAGCAAATGCTGCGCCAGCACGTCCAGGCCGCCGGGGCGTGGCGGGTCGCCATCCAATTCGCGCGCGTCCACGCCCAGCATGGCGGCTTCGCATTCCAGCACTTCGAAGCGGTTGGCCGGCACCAGGATGGCCCGGCTCGCTTCATCCATGCGATGGTTGGCGCGGCCAACGCGTTGCAGCAGGCGCGACACGCCCTTGGGCGCGCCGACCTGGATCACCTGGTCCACGCTGCCCCAGTCGATGCCGAGGTCGAGCGATGACGTGGCCACCACCGCCCGCAGCGTCCCCGCCGCCATGGCGGCCTCCACTTTGCGGCGTTGCTCCACTTCCAGCGAGCCGTGATGCAGCGCGATCGGCAGCGTCGGGTCGTTCAGCTTCCACAGCGCCTGGAACATCAATTCGGCCTGGGCGCGGGTGTTGACGAAGACGATGGTGGTACCGGCACTGCGGATGCGCGCCATGACAAGCGGCGCGGCTTCCAGGCCCATATGGCCGGACCAGGACAGCCGCCCCTCGGGCAGCATCATGGCGAGTTCGGGCGGCGTGCCGTCGGTTACGCTGATGATGCGCGACGCGCCGGCGAAAGCCTGGATGGCGCCAGGATGCGCCACGGTCGCCGAAAGCCCGATTCTGCGTAGGCCCGGGGCCAACATGGCCAGCCGCGCGACCCCCAGCGCCAACTGATCGCCGCGCTTGGTGCCGGCGAGCGCGTGGATCTCGTCCATCACCACACTGCTCAGGCGGGCAAACATTTGCGGCGCATCGGACAGCGAGAGCAATACGGCGAGGCTTTCCGGCGTGGTCAGCAGGATGTGCGGCGGCTCGGTGCGCTGGCGGGCACGACGGTTGGCGGGGGTATCGCCGGTGCGGGTTTCGATGCGGATGGGCAGGCCCATTTGCTCCACCGGGCGTAGCAGGTTGCGGGCGATGTCGGTGGCGAGCGCCTTCAGCGGACTGATGTAGAGCGTATGCAGGCCAGGCCGCGGATTGTCCGCCAGGTCCACCAGGGTGGGCAGGAAGCCGGCCAATGTCTTGCCGCCGCCGGTGGGGGCGATCAGCAGCACGCTCTCGCCGGCGCACGCCGCGTCGAGCATGGCGAGCTGGTGCGGGCGCGGGGTCCAACCCTGCTGCGCGAACCAGGCGGCGAAGCGTTCCGGCAATGTTCCCGGCATGGTGGGGTTGTAGCGGGAGGCGGGGAGGCGGGGGAAGTGGTGGCGTACGTTGGCAGGGCGACACCAACCGGGACTGGGGAAGGCGGCGTGTTATGCAGGGCGCCTTCGCAGCGGAGAGGCCGTTTGGATATGGCCTATCACTGAATGAAGCCGTCCGGTTCCGAGGGCTCTCCTACCGTGGGTTGTGGCCCTTGGGTCTCGCGCGCCTTGCGAATGGCATCAGCGTCCGCGATGTCCTGCGGTCGTCCGGCGGCGAGCTTGGCGGCCAACAGGTCGTCGGGGGAAATGAAATTAGCCGTCAGGCCAGTCGCCGGATCGATGACGGATTCAACCCGCCGTTCCCATGCCGTGTCAAAGTCAACTCCGGGTATATCGGGAAGAATATCGCCCCCGTGCGGATCGCGTCCAAACCGAAAGAAACTGCCGCGGTCCGCAAAATCTTCCGGGCGAATCCCTTGCATTAATGCACCAAACTCGGCAAGCGCGGCGTATGTTGCACGGGCATTCGCAGGGTCTGGCCTTATTAGAAAATCAAGATCCTTGGTAAAACGCGGCTGCACATGAAGGATAACGGCGTAGCCTCCGACAATTAGATACTTAACGCCACGGGCATGGAAGGCGGATTACAGGTCCTTGTAGTCTTGGAACATCCGGCCCCATCTCCCAACCTTTGAGGGCGTAGGCGCTTCGGATCAAGCCTTCAACTGCATCCAGCCGCTCGTATCCGGGCCGGCTCTGCCAGTAGCGGTATTCGTCGCGCTTCATGTCATCGAGGCGGCTGTACCTGCGCACGGTCGGTTCTTCCTGCATGCGATATCCTTAGCATATATAGCCTTATGCGGCAACGCTCAGGACTTCATGACGTTCCTCACCCGTCGCTCAGATGCAGCCACGGCAGGCGTTCTTCCGGGAAAATGTGCCGCGTCGGTGCAAATCGAGCGGCCTCGTCGATCGACCCGACATGAAGATGCACCTCGGGCGAATTGGCCTCCCCTTCGCACGTCAGCGTAGAACCGCAGCGGGCGCAGAAGCCGCGCCAGCGCCCGGGTGACGAGTTGAATTTGGGGATCTCTCCCGCGGTGACCTCAAATGCATCGCGCCGGACGGCCAGGAAGACAGACACCGGCGCACCGCTATGTTTGCGGCAACTTTGGCAATGACACCATGCCACGTTGACGGGCGCGCCCGTGGCTACAAAACGCACCGCACCGCAGAGACAGCCGCCTCCAATGCGATCGCTCATCCGTTGGTCCTTTCAGCTCGCGGGGGCGCACGGCCAATCAGCCGGTCATCAACCATCCGGCGCAAGCTATGCGGGTGCCCGACGTGTCTTCGCGAGGAAAGGACCGACGCGGCAATCCTGCTCATGCCGCGCAGCACGGCCCGGACGCTGCCCCGAAGGCGATTGCTTCGTCGCTACGCCCCTCGCAATGACCTGTTGAGGGGCCGCTTCCACTACTCGTCCTTGCCCCACACCTCGTAGCCGATCTCCCGCGAGATCATGCCGTCGGTAATATGGAAATTGTGCAGCAGCCGCAGGTTCACCCGCGTCCCCACGGGATACGGGCAGTTCTCGAACCCGTCGCCGCTCAGGCGGAAGCGCACCCGCATGTCATCGAACACGCGATCCGGCGAGGCAAAGCGTTCGATCGGTTCGAAGCTGATCCCCTCGGCCGAAGCAAACAGCCTGAGATACATCTCCTTGATCTTCTCGCGCCCGACATAGCTGACGCCGCGCGCCGGCGCATCCCACACCGCATCCTCGGTGTACAGCTTTATGCACTCGTCGATCCGCTGCGGATTCTCCTCATGCAGGTGCATATCGACGAGATCGAGCGCGTACTGCACCCGTTCTTCATAAGTCATTGGCTGGTCTCGGCGCGCCAGCAATTGCTCGACGGTCTGGCGCGAAATCTCGTTGAGCGCATCCATTGTCAGTACCTCCCCAGAATGTCGGTTGCAGCGATCTTAGCCGTCAGGCCGCGTAGATGCCATGATGAATTGCCACGCATCCAAACACCCTCCGGCAAGGCCCCGCGGTCGGCATCATGGCAGAAATGCAGCGGGTGGCGCGGCGCCGGGAACAGGCTTCCAGCCGCGCCCCGACTACACCCCGATCGCCGCCTTCACCTTGTCCCCTGTCAGCGGCAGATCCCGCAGCCGCTTGCCCGTCGCGTCCGCCACCGCGTTGGCGACCGCCGCCGCCGCCGGCCCCTGCCCGCACTCGCCCGCGCCGAGGAATGGCGTGCCGGGCCGGTCGATCAGGTGCACCTCCACGCTGTCGGGCACCGCGTTGAAGCGCATGATCGGGTAGCTCGCCCAATCCAGGCTGGTGACGCCCGCCGCATCGAACGTCGCGCTTTCATACAGCGTCCAGCTCGCCGATTGCAGGATCGCCCCCTCCACCTGATTGCGCAGCCCGTCCGGGTTCACGATCTGCCCGGCATCCACCGCGGCAACCGCCCGCACCAGCCGTGCCTGCCCTGTTTCCTGCTTCACCGACACTTCCGCCGCCACCGCGCAATACGCCGCTAGGTTCTTGTAACGCGCAAAGGCGAACCCGTGCCCGTGCCCCGCCGGCGGCTTCGCATGCCCCCAGCCGAACCCCTCCGCCGCTCGCGTCACCACGGCCTTGGCCCGCTCGTCGTTCAGATGCGTCAAACGGAACGCCACCGGATCGGCGCCCGCGGCCAGCGCCAGCTCATCCATGAAGCTCTCGATCGAGAACACGTTCATGTAGCCGCCCAGTCCCCGCATCGCGGACACCCGCAGCGGCATTTGCGGAATGAAATGGTAGATCACCCGTGCGGACGGCAGCGTATAGATCGGAATGGAATTGCGGTCGCCGCCGCCCTCCGGCATCGGAATCGGCTTCGGCGGCGGCGGCGCAAACGGCTTTGCCACCAACTGCCCCGCCAGCAGCGACCCCGCACTGCCCGGCCGGGTGGAGTGCGTATTGCTCCACACCGCATAATCCCAATCGACGATGCGCCCCTTGGCGTCCAGCGCGGCGGCCACCTCCGACACCATCGCCGGCCCCAGCGGTTCCCACCCGTTCTCTTGCTCGCGCATCCATTGCAACCGGATCGGCTGCCCCGGCACCGCGCGCGCGATCAGCGCCGCATCCGCCGCCGCATCGTCCGCCCCGTTATGGCCGTAACACCCCGAGCCTTCGACATGGATGCAGCGCACCTGTGCTGGCGGCAGGTTCAGTAGCTCCGCGATCGCGGCGCGGTCCGGATACACGCCCTGGGTATGCGTCCAGACCGTCATCACCCCGTCCTGCAACTGCGCCACGGCGCAGGACGGTCCGATCGAGCCATGCATCTGATAGGCCCGTGTATAGCGCGCGCGCAGCGTCTTCGCCGTGCCCGCTTGCGGGTGACGCGAATCCAACACCGTGATGTCCTGCGCCGGCAATCCGGTCAGGTATGCGAAAACATCCCCCTGCTTCGGCAACGCCTGCTCCGCCGCCTGCCATTGCGCGCGGGCAGCGAGCGCACGCATGGCCCGGATGGCCTGGAACTCCTTTTGCGCCACCACGGCCACGAAACTGCCGTTCTGCACCACCTGCACAACGCCCGGCATCACCGCGGCCGCGCTGGTGTCCAGCGCCGTCAGCCGCGCTCCGGGATGCGGCGGCCGCACCACGCGAGCGTGCAGCATCCCCGGCAGCCGCATGTCCTGCACATACGCCTGCCCGCCGGTGACCTTCGCCGGGATATCCACCCGCGGCACATTGGTGCTGACGACGGTGTAACTGCCGGGCGTCTTCAACTGCGTGCCCGGCCGCGCCACCACGTGCAGAATGCCTGGCGGGATCAGCGCGCCATAGTTCAGCCGCCGCCCGTCCGGCGCGACCACCGCCCCGTTGTCCAGCCGGAGCTGGCCCACCGGAAGCTGGAAGATCGTCGTCGCCTCGTTGAGCAAGATCTGCCGCACCTCCGCCGCCGCGAAGCGGATAGCGGTGCCGCTGTCCTGCATGGAGTGGCTGCCCGCGGTGTATCCCTCATTCGGGGTCCGCGCCGTGTCCGCCGTGACCAGAATCGGGCGATCGACCCGCACCGAAAGTTCCTCGGCCGCGACCTGCAACAGCGCGGTCTTGATGCCCTGGCCCAGTTCCGCCTTGCCGGTGAACACGGTGATCGTGCCGTCGGTGTCGATGCGGATCCAGGCATCCAGGTATGGCGTCTGCTTCAGGCTGCCGGGCAGGTCCTTAGTATCGAGGGGGACCGCCGGCGGTGTCTGGGCATGCCCCCGCATCGGCGCGCTGACGATCAGCGCGCCGGTGCCGGTCAGCAGCCCACGGCGGGATAGCGCCGTCATCCCTGTGCCTCTGCCTGAGTGCGGATCACCACCGCGGCGCGGCGCACCGCGCGCAGGATGCGCACCTGCGTGCCGCAACGGCACAGGTTCGGCTGCATCGCGGCGCGGATCTCGGCGTCGGTCGGCTCGTTATTGCGGCGGAGCAAGCCCTCGGCCCGCACGATCATGCCCGCGGTGCAATAGCCGCACTGTGCCGCTTGCTCCTCGATGAAGGCGTGCTGCAATGGCCCGGGATTGTCGGTACTGCCCAGGCCTTCCACCGTGACGATCCGCCGGCCTTGCAGTGCCACCACGGGCGTGACGCAAGAGAACACGGCGCGATTGTCCACCAGCACAGTGCAGGCACCGCATTGCCCCAGGCCACAGCCGTATTTCGCGCCGTTCAGCCCCAGTTCGCCACGCAGCACGTAAAGCAAGGGCGTGTCCGGATCGACGTCGACATTTCGCTGCTGGCCGTTGACGTTGAGGATCATCGGGCTGCCTCGAGCTGGGCGGTGTTGGTGCGTGCGGACTGCACGGCGTCGGCAATGCCGTCCCGCGGATGCGGCGCGCCGAAACGCGTCCGAAGATAGGCGATGAGGTCCTCGGTCTGACGCGAGGTCAACACCGCGCCGAAGCCCGGCATGATCGGTTCGCGCGTCTCGCCCGTGGCGGGGATGCCATCGGTGATGATGTTGGCGAGGTTCGCTGGATCCGGCGCGCGCAGGGCGCTGCTGCGGGCCAGATCCAGGCCGGCGAAGGGCGGGCCGCGGCTGTCCTCATGGCAGGTGGCGCAGGCGCCGCGGTACAGCGCCTCGCCCGGACCGGCTTGGGTGGCAACCTGCGGCCCGGGCGGCCCCTGCTTGCCGAAGCCCGTGGCGATGTAGGTGGCGATGGCGCGCAGATCGGCGTCCGAGGCGCCGGCGAGATCGTCGGTGACCTCGCGCATCGGTCCGAGCGCGTCGCCGTGCTCGGCCTGCCAACCCTGGCGCAGATAGGCATAGAGACCGTCCGCGGTCCATGCGATCGGCGCGGGCGAGGTCTTGCCCAGGGCATAGGCATACCAGTCCTGCGCCTCGCCGCCGTCGAACGCCTCGCCGGATTTCTCGGCGCCGAGGAGGTTCCGCGGCGTATGGCAGGCGCCGCAATGGGCCAGGCCCTGCACCAGGTAGGCACCCCGGTTCCATTGCGCGCTTTGCGCCGGATCCGGTCGAAATGCGGCGGTGCGGAAGAACAATACCTTCCAGCCGGTGATCAGGAAGCGGTAGTCGAAGGGAAAGGACAGGTCGTTCGGCGGGGCGCTGGCGCGCACCGGTTGGCGGGTCATCAGGTAGGCGTACAGGTCGGCATCGTCCGCCGCGCTGACCTTGGTGAAATGGTCGTAGGGGAAGGCGGGATAGAGCTGCCCCCCGCGCCGATCCACGCCCTCGTGCAAGGCGCGGCGGAACGCGGCTTCGGACCAGGTGCCGATGCCGGTCGCCGGGTCGGGCGTGATGTTGCTGGCGTAGATGGTGCCGAACGGCGTCTGCAACGCGCGTCCGCCGGCAAAGGGGGCGCCGCCCGGGGCGGTGTGGCACGACATGCACGTGCCCAACGCGGCAAGTTCGGCGCCGCGCGCGACGGCGGCGGGCGGGAAGCTGGTGCGCGCCGGCGGCGGCACGGGGGCGATGGCCGGATACCAGCCCAGCCAGACGAACCCTCCGGCGCCGGCGACAATGAGTGCGGCCAAGGCAAGCACGACGTAGCGCATGCGTGGCTCAGTCGCGCGTCAGTGACCGGGAGGCAAGTGACGAGGCGGACATTTTGGCGGCGGGGCGCATCGGCAGCCCGCATTGCCGGCTGGGCGCGGCCATGATATGGGTGCCCATATCATGCGACCCATCGCGCCGTAATCCCCCTCGGGCCGTAATCGCCATCGGGCCATCGTGAAGACCACCATTGAAATATCCGACGCATTGCTGCGAGAGGCTCGCGACATGGCGGCACGCGAAGGCACCACGTTGCGCGCCTTGGTGGAGCGCGGATTGCATCGCGTCGTCAACGAAACGCGGCACCAGGAACCGTTCAAGCTGCGGCGCCGCAGCTTCCGCGGCAAGGGATTGCAGGCGGAATTCCGGGATGCCTCGTGGGACAAGCTGCGTGATGCGATCTACGAGGATCGCGGTGCGTGATTGCCGTTGATACCAATATCCTGGTCTACGCCCATCGCGAGGATTCGCCGTTTCACCAGCCGGCCTATCACTGCCTGGTAAAATTGGCCGAGGGCGCATCCGTTTGGGCGATTCCCTGGCCGTGCCTGCACGAGTTCGTCGCAATCGCGACGCATCCCAGGATCTATGCTCCGCCGACACCGCTGCGCCTGACCCTGGAGCAAGTGGACGAGTGGATCGGCTCGCCCACCCTGACGCTTCTCGCCGAAACGCCGCAGCACTGGCCGGCACTGCGTGCCATGCTTCTGGCTGGCCGGATCGCCGGCCCAATGACACATGACGCCCGCGTAGCAGCGCTGTGCCGCCAGCACGGGGTTCAGGAATTTTGGACCGCGGACCGCGATTTCAGCCGTTTTCCTGAATTGAAGGTGGTGAACCCTCTTGTTGGCGGCGTGCATTAGCGTGGCGGATGCTGGCATGCCTTCTAGACATAAGCATATCTTTATGTCATTAAGCCCCGATGGAATCCCTCCTCGCCGCGCTCCGTGCCGCCGCGGAGCCTACCCGCTTGCGCTTGCTCGCCCTCGCCGCGCGGGGGGCCTTCTGCGTCACCGAGCTGACCGAAATCCTCGGCCAGTCCCAGCCCCGCCTGTCCCGCCACCTGAAACTCCTCTGCGACTCCGGCTTGCTCGCCCGTGAACGCGAAGGCGCCAACGCCTGGTTCGCCCTGCCCACCGGCGCCGAGGGCGATCTGGCCCGCGAGCTCGTGCGCCATCTGCCAGCCGACGACGCCATCCTGGAAGCCGACCGCCGCCAGGCCGCCCGGGTCCTCGCCGAACGCGCCCGCGCCGCCAGCGAGCGCTTCCGCCGCCAGGGTGCCGACTGGGACGAGATGCGCGCCCTGGACCTGCCGGCCGCCGCGGTGGAAGCCGCGCTGCTGTCGCTGGTGCCGCAGGACGCGTCGGCCCGCCTGCTCGACATCGGCACCGGCACCGGCCGCGTGCTGGAACTGCTTGCGCCCCGCGTCGCGCAGGGGCTCGGCGTCGATGCGTCCAAGGCCATGCTGGCGCTGGCCCGCGCCAGGCTGGCCCGCGCCGATTTGACCCATTGCGCGGTGCGGCTGGCGGACATGTACCGGCTGCCGCTGACCGACGCATCCTTCGGCATCGCCGTGATGCAGATGGTGCTGCACTACGCCGAAGACCCCGCCGGCGTCCTCGCCGAGGCCGCCCGTGTGCTGCGCCCCGACGGCAGGCTGATCGTCATCGACCTCGCCCGCCACGGGCGCGACGACATCACGGCAAAACTGGCGCATCGCTGGCCCGGGTTCGATGACGCCACCATGGCGGACTTGCTCGGCGATGCGGGCCTTGACGGTGGTGCGCCGCTGATCGTGCCGGGACCGCTGGAAATCCGCATCTGGCCGGCGACGCGGCATGTCGATGCGGTTGCACCGGCCAGTCATGCCCTGGCCGTTTGAATGCAAAAGGAAAAATTGGAACCGCAGATGAACGCAAATAAACGCAGACTGATTTGGAATATGGCTTCAATGCCGGTGCGAGGCATCGCGCCTTCCGGTATGTGCCGTGAGGCTGCTGCCGGCCGCCGGCCGCTCAGCGTTCATCCGCGTTCATCCGCGATTCCATTCGTTTTCCTTCGCGCCCGGCACTGAACCCCCATGCCCCGCCCCCACCTTCTCGATGTCCTGCGCCACACTGTTCTTCTCGCCGACGGCGCGATGGGCACGCAGGTCCAGGGCCTGGTCCTCGATGTCGACCGCGACTTCTGGGGCAAGGAGAACTGCACTGAAGTCCTGAACCTCTCGTGCCCCGACCTGATCCGCGACATCCATCGCGGCTATTTTGCCGCCGGCGCCGACATGGTGGAAACCAACAGTTTCGGCGGCTCGCCAGTCACGCTGGGCGAATTCGAACTCGCCGACCGGGCCTTCGAAATCAACCGCATTGCCGGCGAGCTGGCGCGCGAGGCAGCGGCGGAATTCACCGACGGACGCCATCGCTGGGTGCTCGGCAGCGTCGGCCCAGGCACCAAGCTGCCGACCCTCGGCAACATCGCCTATGACGCATTGGAAGCCGCGTTGGCAGAGCAATGCCGCGGCCTGATTGCCGGCGGCGTGGATGCGATCCTGGTGGAAACCTGCCAGGACCCGCTGCAAATGAAAGCCGCGGTGAACGGCGCCAAGATCGCGCGCGCCGAAGCCGGCAGCGACATCCCCGTCTTCGCCCAGGCGACGATGGAAACCACCGGCACGATGCTGGTCGGCCCCGACATTGCGACGGCCGCGACCGTGCTGGACGCGCTCGACGTGCCGCTGATGGG
>Ga0335075_10002796_pt1 | contig 27903 bp, 26 predicted proteins | sample Lox_Sample_24_FD_206723 | JGI IMG/M metagenome (GOLD analysis project Ga0335075, IMG submission 206723) | Soil microbial communities from Loxahatchee National Wildlife Refuge, Florida, United States - Lox_Sample_2.4 | ecosystem: Environmental > Terrestrial > Soil > Wetlands | place: USA...
GGCCTCGCCAGGACTGGCCGCGTTCGTGTTCCAGCAAGGGCTGCTGGCGCACGCCGACGCCGGAGACGTCGGCTTTCACGAGCGCCCGCTGAGCGAGACGATCGCAGAGCCGGCCGCACGCGCGCTCGAGCACGCTGGGGTGCGGGTGCTGCTCGGGTGGCGGGCGCAGCGGATACAGCGGCGAGATGCCGGCCTGGTCGTGAGCTCCTCCGGCGAGGAGATCGCCACCCAGGCGGTCATAGTCGCGCTGCCCCATGCCCGCGCGGCGGGGATGATGGACGATCTCGCGCCCGAGCTCGCGAGCCGAGTCCGGCAGATCGAGAGCTCGCCGATCGTCAACGTGCACGTGGTGTATGACCGGGAGGTGTGCGAGCACCGGTTCGCTGCGGGCGTGCGCACGCCCGTGCAGTACCTGTTCGATCGCACCGCCGCGGCCGGTATCGCGTCTGCCACGCGGGGCATCGCATCCGGATCGGGTGGTGTCCCGGATGGGTGTCAGTATCTGGCTGTGTCGCTGTCAGGGGCCGAGCAGGAGATGCAGATGAGCGTGGATCAGCTGCGCGAGCGCTACCTGCCCGCGATGCGTGAGCTGTTGCCGCGCGCGCGTCACGCGCGTGTAGAAGCGTTCTTCGCGACTCGCGAGCACGCCGCCACGTTCAGGGCGAGCCCCGGCGTGGCACGGCTGCGCCCGCCGGCCAGGACACCGGCGAAGGGGTTGGTGCTGGCCGGAGCGTGGACCGATACGGGCTGGCCGGCGACGCTCGAGGGGGCGACGTTGAGCGGGCATGCGGCGGCGAGGGAGGCGCTCCAGGTGCTGTGAGGCTGATGAGCCGCAAACGGATGGGGCGCGCGATGGATGGCGGGCCGGGATCGGTCGCCGTCGGCGGTGGCGCCCGGTGAGCCGGGTGTTGATCGCATCGCCACTGGGTGTCGAGGGCGCGCTCGTGCGCTCGGGCTGGCGCGGGGCGCGGGTGCGCAAGACGGGGATGGGCACCGAGAGGTCGATCGCGGCGGCGGCGGGGCTCGCCCGGGAGCCGGCCGAGGGGCTGCTCGTGCTGGGGTTCTGCGGAGGGTTGGACGCCCGTGCGAGGCCGGGCGAAGTGATCGTCGCCACCGAGGTGTACAGCGCGACCGACGAAGGGCATGCGCCCGTCCGGGTGCGGTGTCCGCACGCCGAGCCGCTCGCGACGGCGCTGCAGGCTGGTGGACTCGACGTGCGCAGCGGGCCGATGGTGTGCGTGTCGAAGATCGCGGTGGGGGAGCGCCGGGAGCAGCTGCTGGCGGACGGGGCGCTGGCGGTGGAGATGGAGTCGGTGTGGCTGGCGGCGGGCGCCGCCGGCCGGTCGCTGAACGTGGTGCGGGTGGTGCTCGACAGCCCCAGTCACGAGCTGATGCGCCCGCACGCCGTGTTCAGCGCGGTGCGCGCCGCGCGGGCGCTGCGAACTGTGGCGCGAGAGCTGCGCGGCTGGGCGCCCTCCCATGTTCGCCCGCACTTTGCACACACCGCGGGTGCAGGTGCGGGTGCGGGCGCGGCCGGGACTCGCATCCATCCTGGCGCCTGCGATCAGACCGGGCTTCACGACCGGTCATCACCAGGCTAAGGTTGACGCAATGGCCGTGAGGGTGAGGCAGAGCACGCGTATGGGCTGGTACCTGATGCGCCAAAGGCTGGCCAAACGGGAGAAGTTCCCGCTGATCGTCGAGCTCGAGCCGCTGTTTCAATGCAATCTGGCGTGTTCGGGGTGCGGCAAGATCCAGCATCCAGAGCACGAGCTGCGCCGGCGCATGCCGGTCGAGCAGGCGGTCGGGGCGATCGAGGAGAGTGGTGCGCCGATGGTCTCGATCGCCGGCGGCGAGCCGCTGATCCACCCCGAGATCCACGTGATCGCGGATGAGCTGATCAAACGCAAGCGGTTCGTGTACCTGTGCACCAACGCGCTGCTGCTGGAGCGAAAGCTCGACAAGTTCAAGCCGAGCCCGTACTTCTCGTGGGCGATCCACATCGACGGGCTGCGCGAGCGCCACGACGAATCGGTCGAGCGCGAGGGCGTGTTCGACAAGGCGGTCGCGGCGATCGCAGCCGCGAAGGCGGCCGGATTCAGGGTCACGACGAATACGACCTTCTTCACACACGATTCGCCCAAGACGGTCAGGGAAGTGCTGGACTTCCTCAACGACGAGTTGGAAGTGGACGAGATGATGATCTCGCCCGCCTACGCGTACGAGAAAGCCCCCGATCAGGACCATTTTCTCGGCGTGACGCAGACTCGCAAGCTGTTCAGGGAGGCGTTCGGCGACGGGCGGCGCAAGAAGTGGCGGCTGAACCACAGCCCGCTGTTTCTGGACTTTCTCGAAGGCAAGGAGGACTTCGACTGCACCGCGTGGGGGATACCCAGCTACAGCCTGTTCGGCTGGCAACGCCCGTGCTACCTGATGTCCGACGGCTACGCCAAGACCTACAAAGAGCTGATCGAGACCACCGACTGGAGCAAGTACGGTCGCGGTCGCGACCCGCGCTGCGACAACTGCATGGCCCACTGCGGGTACGAGCCCACGGCGGTATTGCAGACGACGCGCTCGCTGCGGCAGTCACTCAGGGCGTTCGCCGGGTAGGTCGTCCTTTCCGACCCTGGCCTGCGCACCCACAGTCTCGCTCGCGGCCGTTGCACTCACCACCGGCCGGATGTCGCGCCAGGTCATGCCCTCGCCGAACAATGCCGGAACGCCGAGGATCAGCGCGGTGAAGACCTCGACTGCCTGCAGCACGATGCCGTAGGCGATCGCCTGGCCGGCGCCCACGCCGTAGGCCGCCAGCACCACCAGGCAGGCGGCCTGGAACACGCCGACGTTAGACGGGGTGGCCGGCAGGACCGCGGATACGTTGACGGCGAGCAAGACGGCGGCGGCAGCGATCAGCGGCGTGTGCGCGGGTAGGCCGAGCGCAAGCAGCACCGCGTAGCAGGCCAGCCACTGCAGCGCCCAGGCGAGCAGTTGGCAGGCGACCGAAGCGAAGCCGTGACGGGGGGTGACGAACACGACCAGGCCCTGGCGGGCGAGTCTCAGTAGGCGTGCGATCGCGGCGCTGGCCAGACGGATGCGCAGCGAGCGCGAGCGCGCGCCCAGGCGCAACAGCAGCGGCCCGATCAGCACCAGCACACACAGCGCCAGCGGAATCGTGGCGATGCCGAGGATCGCGCCGAGGCTGCCGTGACCGATGGGGATGCTCGAGAACGTGACCGACGCGAGGATCGCCAGCGCGAGCAGGTTGATCAGCGTCTGGGAGAAGACGGTGCCGGTGACGATCGGCAACAGGCGGCGTTGGACGCCCTGCAGACGGCGGGAGAGCACCACGATGCGGGTGGGCTCTCCGATCCGTCCCGGGAACACCGCCGAGGCCATCACGCCGATCATCGTCGCGCGGATGACGGCGGGCCAGGGGATGTGGGTGTCGGGCAACGCGGCGCGCAGGGCCTGAAACCAGGAGACCGCGCGCGAGAGCATCGCCAGCGCCATCAGCGCTAACGCCAGCGCGATCCAACCGGGCGTGGCGGTGATCAGCGCATGTCCGACGCGAGCCAGATCCAGGCGCGAGATGGCGAACAGAACCACGCCGGCGAGCACGAGCGCGAGCAGCACGAGCGCGACACGCCGCGTGAGGCTCGTGGGAAGCGGCAGTCGGGAGGCGGCCATGGCTGGGGTCTATCAGAGCCTCGACCCCGTTCGGACCTGCAGCCGCCCGCTCGACAAATCCAATACAGTTCCGGTATATGGTCGCCGCTGGTGGTTCGAACGCAACTGGCGACCGAAAGGCCGATAGCAGCCCAGGATCGTGGGGACGTGGGCTGTGCGGGCAAACCAGGTAGTAGGAGAGAACGACATGACGAACGAGGGTAGGGACGGCATCTCGATCACTCTCTCGCCGGTGCAGGTCGAGCAGGTGGTGCGCGCGGCGAGCAAAAGTCCTCAGGGCATGGTTTCGAACCTGCTTCTGTCGGCGCTGGACAACGCCCACGAGCCACCTGCCGGCAGTCAGCGCGGGGCGTACGAGTTGCAGCGAGCCTCGCATCAGGCGTTGGATGCGGCCATGGACGATCCACAGCTGTCGCAGTCGCTGCTGCGCGGCCTGTCGGTCCTCGCCTGCTATGGGCCAGACCGGCGCTGGCGGGCGATCATCGATCTGGCCAACGAGCTCGGCATGTCGCCATCCACGACCCACCGCTACGTCAAGACGCTCAAGGCGATCGGTCTGCTCGAGCAGGACCCGACAACGCGAGAGTACCGGCCGGCGGCGCTGTGACCGGCCCGTGAGTACCGGCCGGCGGGAGGCGTCGGTCTCAGTCGAGCAGCGTCTGCGCGCGCGCCCACAGTCGCGTCATGCCCGCGATCCAGCGCTCTGGGTCCTGGGCCTTGCCGATCGCGTAGTCGCGCATGTCGGGGTGCGTGAGCACGAGAAAGCGGTCCTCGACGACGCCGCGCAGGATCCGATTGGCGGCTTCGCGCGGGCTCAGCACCTCGCCTGCTCCGATCGCCGCGCTGGCCCGGGTCGCGTCGCCGTGCGCGCCCGCCCGCAGCATCGATGTGTCGACCGCGCCGGGGCACACGCACGACACGCGCACGCCCGCGTGCGCGTAGGTGTACGCCAACCACTCCGCCAGCCCGACCGCGGCGTGCTTGCTGGCCGAGTAGGCCCCGTCGCCGGCGGCCGTCAGGATGCCCGCCATCGAAGCGGTGGTCACCAGGTGGCCTTCCCCGCGCCGGGTCCAACCCGGGATCAGCGCCCGCGCTGCGTACAGATGCGCCATCACGTTCACCTGCCACTGTCGTTGCCACTGCGTGTCGGGTGCGTCCAGGCCACTCGCGGTCGCGATGCCGGCGTTGGCGAACCACATGTCGATCGGCCCGACCGCATCGGCGATCTCCCGCACGAGCGCACGTGTCGCCGCCTCGTCGGTGACGTCCAGTCCGCGTGTCCGCACGCGCTCGCGCACGCGGTCGGGGTCGAGTCCTTCGCGGCCAAGATCGGCGTGCAGCCGCTCGAGTGGGCCGGTGTCGAGGTCGGTGGCGATCACGGCACGAGCGCCGCCTCGCAGGAGCGCTGCGACCAGCGCGCCGCCGATGCCGCCGGCGGCCCCGGTCACCACGACGATCCTGCCGTTGGGATCCATGTTCGCAACATACCTGGCGGTGCGGATAAGCTGGTGGTGCGATGCAGCTGCGCAAACTCGGCTCCAGCGACCTGGAAGTGTCGGAGATAAGCCTCGGCTCGTGGTTGACCTACTCGGGGGGTGTCGCGCGCGAACAGGCGCAGGCGTGTGTGCAGGCGGCGTTCGACGCCGGCATCAACTTCATCGACACCGCCAACGTCTACGGGCGCGGCGCGGCGGAGACGCTGCTCGGGGAAGTGCTCTCGGGGCGCGAGCGCTCCTCCTACGTGCTTGCCACCAAGGTCTACTTTTCGATGTCAGACACCGACCGCGGACTGTCGGCCGAGCAGATTCACAAGCAGATCGACGCGTCGCTGCGGCGGTTGCAGACCGATTACGTCGACCTGTACCAGTGCCACCGCTACGACGAGGACACGCCGCTGGCCGAGACGATGGGAGCGCTCACCGAAGTGGTGCGCGCCGGCAAGGCCCGTTACATCGGCTTCAGCGAGTGGCCCGCCGAGCGGATCGAGGAGTCGCTGGCGCTGCCGGGCGTCGAGCGCTTCATCTCCAGCCAACCCCAGTATTCGATGCTGTACCGCGCGCCCGAGGCCGAGGTGATCCCCCTGTGCGCGCGCGAAGGCATCTCCCAGGTCGTGTGGTCGCCGCTCGGCCAGGGCGTGCTGACCGGTAAGTACCTGCCCGGCCAGCCTCCGCCGGCGGACTCGCGTGCGGCCAGCCCCGAGATGAGCGGGTTCATTGGGCGGCTCACCGCCGAACCGGTGCTGCAGGCCGTCCAGCGGTTGAAACCGGTCGCCGAGCAGGCCGGCCTGACGATGGCCCAGCTCGCGCTCGCCTGGGTGTTGCGCGAGCCGAACGTGGCCTCGGCGATCGTGGGCGCGAGCCGCCCCGAGCAGGTCCACGCCAACGCCTCCGCCTCAGGCATCGAGCTCAGCGCGGACACGCTCGCGGCTATCGACGCGGCGCTCGGCGACGTGATCGTGCGCTGACTGCCCGCCGGCCCGCCGGCGCGACGGACGCCAACGGACCGCCGGTCGCGCCCCGTTCAGCTCGCCTTGACCGCGGAGATGTTGACGAGGATCTTGACCTTGTCGCTGACGACCACGTTGCCGGAGCCGAGCGCCGCGTTGAAGCGCATGCCGTAGTCCGAGCGGTTGATCTGGGCGCTGGCGGACAGACCCACGCGGGGGTTGCCCTGAGGGTCGGTCTCGGTGCCCTCCAGCTCCGCTCGCAACGTGATCGGGTTGGTCACGCCATGGATCGTGAGCTCGCCGTCGATCTCCAACTCGTCATCGCCCGTCGGGCGGATCGCGGTCGAGCGAAAGTCGATCGTCGGGTAGGTGTCGACCTCGAAGAAGTCGGCCGAGCGCAGGTGCGCGTCGCGCTGGGGCTCGCGCGTGTCGACGCTCGCCGTCTGCACCGTTCCGTAAGCGCGCGGCTCCCCGTCCGGGCCGACCTCGACCGTTCCCTCGAACTCGGTGAACTGGCCTTTGACCGTGGCGATGCCCAGGTGCTTGACCTGGAACTCGACACTCGAATGGACGGGGTCGACCTGCCAGACGCCGGTCGGCAGACTTGTCTCGGTGGCCGCTACAGCTGAATCGGACATTGCTGGGCTCCTTTTCCGGCCGGACGCACGGACGCCGACCCGGTGGTGGTTGTTGGGGCAACGTTATAGCAAACAAGTTGCGCGCACAACTATTGCCGGGTAGCCGGGAGACCGGGATCAGCGCGACTGAATGACCAGCGTCTGAAAGGAACGTCCGACCGGTCCGTGCTGGTCGTGCAACACGCTTTCGGCGATACCCGCGCCGCCGTCCATCAAAACGGTCTTTGCGTCCAACCCGATCCACTCTCCGCGTGGCGCCCGCCACAGATGGATCGTGAGATCGGCGTTGATGAACAGGTAGCGCTCGAAGTCCAGCTCGCGGCTGACGCCGTTGCCGAAGTCGGCGGTCGCGACCAGCTGCTGCAGCGGGCTCGCCGGCTCCTGTCCGACGATCGGCTGCGCGAGCGCCATCCACACCCGGGCCGGCCCGAGCGCCCGGGGATCGCTCAGCCAGCGCATGTGCATCCCGGTCGTGGCGAAGCCCTCGAGGGCGGTGGAGTCGAGCGCGAACACGATCGGCTCGCCCGCATCCGGGCCGGCCATCGACTCCACTTGTCCTGCCCCGGGCAGCTCGCGGCGCCCGTCGGGGTCGGGCAGCCCGCCGGGGACGGGCTGGATGCGCAGCGCGTTTGCGCGCCCGATCAGCTCATCGCCGGGGGAGCCGCCGTCGGAGACAGCGGTCAGCTCGGCCGCCAGCTCCTGCACGCGCCGTCCGCTGCGCACGACCTCGATCGAGACGGACAGCTCCGCAAACGGAATCGGCTTGACGAACTCCACGCCGAGCCGGGCGATCACGCCTCTCGCCGTCGGCGCCGCCACGGGCGTGTCCCCGGCCGCCGCCACGGGCGTGTCCCCTGCCGCCACGGGCGTGTCCGCCGCCGGCGCCTCCTCAGATCTGCATTGCTCGAATGCCCTGACGATCAGCGCCGCCGCCGCGCCGCCGTGCAGCGCTTGCGGGTCCCACGGGCCGCGCGTGTGCGCGGTCGGCCGCACGCGGCCCTCGTTGACGGGTTCGAACAGGCTCACTCGGGCAGCCGCGCGACGAACTCGGCCAGCTTGCCCGGGTCGCGCAGCGGCGCGCCGTGCCCGAAGCACGCGAGCGCCGGGCGCAACTCGGCCAGGCGCCGCGCGGACTGGCGGTTGCGCGCCGGATCGGGCGTGAACAGGTCGGGGGGCAGGTGCAGGCCGGGCATGCCGGTGATGAAGTGCATGTTGCCGAGCACGTCGCCCACGATCAGCGTGCGGTCGGACTCGCGCCAGAACGACACGTGTCCGGCGGAGTGGCCCGGGGTCTCGAGCACCGTGAACCCGGCGACCTCCTCGCCCTCGCTCAGCGCCCTGGCCACGGGGTGGGGCGGACCCGTCCACACGCGCTGCTGCAGCGCGTTCAGCCAGCCTGGGGCCTTCGGATTGACGATCGCTCCCGGCGTCTCCATCGCGGGGATGTCGCCCTGGCCGCACCACAGCGGGATGTTCAGGCGTTCGCAGATGGCGTGACTCGAGCCCTGATGGTCGGAATGGGCGTGGGTCAGCGCGTGCGCGGCGATGGTGCGGCCTGAGATCTGGCGCACGATTCGCTTCTCCGCCTGCCTGGTCGCGGCGTCGATCAGCACATCGCCGATCACATACACGTTGATCGCGTTGCGCGGCCACCCCTTTAGCTGGTACACGCCGTCCGTCAGCTGTCTCATCGCTGTTCCACCGCCCATTCGCTAGACGTTGTCCCCGTTTATAACGCCCATGTGCATACCATAGTTAGACATAAGTAATACCATGGTTACCAAAATTGAAAAAGAGCATGCCACACAGTCCTCTTTTACATTGTCTTTACATACGTCCAGGACATCACCGGAAGACCGCGTAGGTTATCCGCGGCGTTGCTCCCAGGTGAACCCGCGCACGGCCAGCCACACGCCGAACACGCCCCAAAGCGCGATCACCGCCAGCTCGTCGAGGTTGCCGTGCAGGCCGGCGCCCGAGACCATCGCCCCGTAGAGGCCCTCGATCAGCGGCTTCAGCGGCAGCGCGTCGGCGATCGTCTGCACAAAGCCGGGCGCGTGCGAGGCGTCGAACGCGTAGAAGGAGACAAACACAACCGGCAAAAACACGGCGTTCACGTAGGCGGCGGTCGACTCGAAGTTGGGGATCGCGTGCGCGAAGGCGACGCCGAGCGCGGCCATGCACACGACTCCGACGACCACGAACACGATCAGCTCCGCCCAGTCGCGCGGCCAGCCGATCCCGAACACAAGCCGTCCCGCCAGCACCACGATCGCGATCTGCAGCGCCGTGTTGGTGACCGCGTTGGCCGCGACGCCGCCGAAATAGGAGCCGGTCGGCAGGGGGGTGCCGTGGATTCGCTTGAGCACGCCCCGCTCGCGCAAGAACACGATGTTGTAGGCCAGGGCGGTGAACGTCGTGGACATCACGCTCATCCCCGCGATCGCCGGCACCAGCTTGTTCAGCTGGCTCTGGTTGCCGTGCAGGATCGCGCCGCCGGCGATCAGGAACAGCAGCGGCAGCACGAAATTGAAGAACGCGGCGCTCGGGTTGCGCCAGAACATGCGCCGCTCGAGGCGATATTGCCGCCAGGTGAGGACGATCGCGTCAGGCATCGGCCGGCCCTCCGCACGGGCCACCGGCCCGCCCGCGATACAGACCATCGGCCGCCGGCCCTCCGCACGCGCGCCGGGAGACCGGTCGGCGCCGCCTCGCCCGGTCCCGCGATCGTCGGAACTCAGGCATCGGCCGTCAGCTCCAGGTACACGTCCTCGAGCGTGGGGCGACCCACGCTCAGCTCATCCAGCCGCTGTCCCCGGGCCAGCGCGTCGGTGGTGAGCTCGTGCAGCAGGCCGGTCGGATCTTCGGTCTCGCGCTCCTGCGGACGCCCGTCGCCGTCACGCCACGTGACGCGGTAGTGCTGCGCGCCTGCGCTGAGCTCCCGCGGCGGGCCGATCGCGAGGATGCGCCCGTCCTTGACGATCGCCACGCGGTCGGCCAGCGCCTGCGCCTCGTCGAGGTAGTGCGTGGTCAGCAGCACCGTCTTGCCCAGCTCACGCAGCCGCCGCACAGTCTCCCACGCGTCCCGGCGCGCCTCCGGATCAAAGCCGGTCGTGGGCTCATCCAGGAACATCAGCTCGGGATCGCCGACGAGCGCCAGCGCGAGATCCAGCCGCCGCAGCTGGCCGCCCGAGAGCTTGCGCGAGCGCACGTTGGCCCGATCGGATAGTCCTACGAGCGCGAGCACCTCATCGACCTCGCGCGGGGCCGGGTAAAACCGCGCCCAGTGCGCGAGCGCCTCGCGCGGGGTCAGGTAGCTGTAGATGCCGCCGGCCTGCAGCACGATCCCGATCCGTCGGCGCAGCGCAAGCTGGCGGCGCGCCGGGTCATGGCCGAGCACCGACACCTCCCCGCTCGTGCGCGTGCGGTAGCCCTCGAGGATCTCAACGGTCGTCGTCTTGCCCGCCCCGTTTGGGCCCAGCAGCCCGAACACCTCGCCGCGGCGAACCTCGATGTCGATCCCGCGCACCGCCTCGTACTCGCCGTAGCGCTTGTGCAGGGCGCGGACCTCGATCGCGTTGTCGCTGCTGTCTACCAGTGCACGCCTCGCGTGAGCGTCGCCATCGCGATCTGCTCGAACGACGCCCGCTCCTCCACGTCGCGCTGCCCGCGCGCGGCGGCCGAGTCGGGAAAGACGCGGTAGGCGAGGTGCAGGATGCGGTCGACGGCCTTGGGGGAAAGGGCGTAGGCGACCTCGCCGAACGTGCCCAGGCGCGTGCCCATGTGCTTGGGGCGGGCGCGCAGCGCCTCGCAGATCATGTCGGCCGCCTCGTCGGGTGTGATCGCCGGGAACGCGTCGTACATGCGCGTGGGGGCGATCATGGGGGTGCGCACGAGCGGCATGTGGATCGTGGTGAACGTGACCCCGTCGCCGACCGTCTCGGAGGCGACCACGCGCGTGAACGCGTCGAGGGCCGCCTTGGAGGCGACGTAAGCGGAGAATCGCGGCGGGTTGGTTTGCACCCCGATCGAGGAGATGTTCACGATATGCCCCGACCCACGCTCGCGCATGTGCGGGAGCAGACCGATGATCAGCTTGACCGCGCCGAAGTAGTTGAGCTGCATCGTGCGCTCGAAGTCGTGAAAGCGGTCGTAGCTGAGCGCGATCGAGCGGCGGATGGAGCGCCCGGCGTTGTTGATCAGCATGTCGACGTTGCGATGGTCGGCCAGCACGCGCTCGATCAGCCGGTCGACCGAGTCCATGTCCGCGAGGTCCGCGGCGTACACGTAGGCGGTGCCGCCGGCGGCGACGATCTCCGCGCGGGTCTCCTCCAAACGGTCGACGTTGCGTGCGACCAGCAGCGGGACTCCGCCCGCCGCGGCGACCTTCAGCGCGGTCGAGCGGCCGATGCCCGACGAGGCGCCGGTGATCATCACGTGTTTGCCCGTGAGCGCTTCCTGCAGCGTGCGCCCGCGCACCGACCCGGTGTCCATCTCGCGCTCCCAGTAGTCCCATAGCCGCGCCGCGTAGGCGTGCAGCGGCGGGGGCTCGGCCAGCGGCGTGCCCGCCAGCGCCAGCGCCGTCTCGCTCGTGTCAAACCTCGGCACGAGCTCCATGTGGCCCAGCACCTCTCGGGGGATGCCCAGCTCGCGCAGCGCGAGATCGGTCGCCTGACGCCACGGCGGCAGTGCCAGCGCGAGCTTGAGAGGCCAGCGGGGCAGCGGGCCGGTCAGGCGTTTGTCGACGCTCAACGCCACCCGCGGGGCGTGGGCGGCGTGGGCCAGCTCGTTGATCAGATCCTGTACGCGCTGCTCGCGCGGGTCGGTCAGGTGGAACGCGCGCCCGTCCAGGTCGGGCTCGTGGGCGATGTGCTCGAGCGCGTCCGCGACCCAATCTACCGGCACGACGTTCGTGCGGCCGAGATCGACGCCCACGAGCGGCGCCCACTCGGGCAGCAGCTGGCGCGCCCGTTGGATCGCCTTGAAGAAGTAGTACGGCCCGTCGATCTTGTCCATCTCGCCCGTGCGCGAGTCCCCGACGACGATCCCCGGCCGGTACACGCGCCAGGGCACGTACGGCTGCTCGCGCACGATTCGCTCGGACTCGAACTTCGTGCGGTGGTAGGGAGAGGGCAGGCGCTGGCCCTCGTCGAACATGTCCTCGAAGAACGTCCCTCTATAGGTGCCTGCGACCGCGATCGAGGACACGTGATGCAGGCAGCCGGCCTGCACTGCTCGCGCGAGCTCGACCACGTGCGCGGTCCCGCCGACGTTCACGGCCGTGTTGCGCTCGGGTGCGGCGGTCATGTCGTAGACCGCCGCCAGATGAAACACGTGATCGATCGTCCCGCGCAACTCGCCCACGCGCTCGGACTCGATTCCCAGCAGTGGCCGGCGCAGATCGCCGTGCAGCGCGATCACGCGTTTGGCCGCTTTGCCGCCCAGCACCGCGTCCCAGCGCTCGACCATGTCCGCCAGGCGCTCAGCCGAGCTTTCGCGAACGAGCACGTACACGGGACCCTGGCGGTTGACGAGCAGTCGTTCGGTGAGCCGGCGCCCGATGAACCCAGTTGCGCCTGTGACTAGGTAGGCCATCGCCCGTCGAGGATATAGGGACGAGCCGGACTCGGGGGTGCTACGCCCCTGCGCCCGCCCCGCCGCGACCCTCGCCGGCGGCGAACCGCCGCGCGCCGGCAGCTCCCTCGGCGAACACCTCGGGGCCTGTCTGTGCCTCCAGCGCGAGGCCGTCCGCGAGCGGCATGCCCAGCCCTTCGATCGCCGCGCGCCGATCGGCCAGCATCGTGGACTGTGGGAATCGTGCCAGACCCTCGGCCAGCTCGAGCGCCCGTTGCAGGTGCGTGCCCGCGGACACGACCTCGTTGACGAGCCCCATGTGCAGGGCCTGCTGCGCGTCGATCATGCGGCCGGTGAGGATCAACTCGAGCGCACGTCCCAGCCCGATGATGCGCGGCAGCCGCTGGGTGCCGCCGTCGATCAGCGGCACACCCCAGCGCCGCTCGGGATAGCCGAGCGTCGACCGCTCCGTGGCGATGCGCAGATCGCACCACAGCGCGAGCTCCAGCCCGCCCGCCAGCGCATAGCCGGAGATCGCCGCGATCGCCGGCTTGGAGGGGGTCAGGCGCGTGAACCCCATCGGACCCTCGGGCGCCATCAGGCGGTGTGCGAACGTCTCGGTCGCCTTCAGGTCCGCCCCCGCGCAGAACGCCAGCTCGCCGGCCCCGGTCAGGATCAGCACGCGCGCGCCCTCGTCGGCCTCGAATTGCAGGTACGCCTCGTGCAGGCGGGCCGCCGTCGGACCGTCGACGGCGTTGCGCCGGTGGGGCCGGTCGATCGTGATCACCGCCGCCGCGCCTGTGCGCTCGTAGCGGACGGCGTCAGGCTCGCTCACTGGATTGCGGCCGCTGTAGCGCGGGCTACCAGCCGCCGCGCCAGTCGATTCCGCTGAGCTGCTTCTTGGCGACTTTGCCGGCCTTCTTCCGTTTTTCCAGGTGGCGCTGGATCATGCTCATCACGAACACGAAGGTCGGGAAGAAGATGATCAGGATGAAGCCGACGTCGGTGACGACTTTGTCGTCGGTGGCCCCGTAAAACCCGCGCCCGTCGTTTTCAGCCATCGCCGCCGGGGCGAGCACGAGCAGCGTCAGCACGGACGTGGTCAGGGTGGTGAGCAGGCGGCGCAGCGTCATCGCGCCGCGGATGCTAGCGCAGGCGGCGGAGGGGAGACCCCGCGCCGCCTACCATCCCGGATCGTGGCTTTGCTGACCGCCTCCGACCTGCACATCGACGTCGCCGGGCGGCCGCTGCTGCGCGGAGTGTCGTTCAAGCTCGAACGCCGCGAACGGATGACGATCGCCGGGCGCAACGGCGCCGGCAAGACCACGCTGCTGCGCGTGCTGGCCGGCGAGCGGACACTGGACCGCGGGGAGCTGAGCGTGCCCCGTGGCGTGCGCATCGCCCTGCACGACCAGCGCCCCCCTCGCGAGCGCGACGTGACACTGGGCGAGTACCTTTTCTCCGGCTGCGCCGAGGAGCTGCGGATCGAGGCTGAGCTGGCCGAGTTGGAGTCCCGTATGTCCACGGCCGATGGCGCCGACGAAGCCACGCTCGAGCGCTACTCCCGCGCGCAGGCACGGCTGGAGGCCCGCGGTGGCTACCTGTGGCGGGATCGCGCCACCGCCATGGCCCGCGGGCTGGGATTCGCCGACGAGGATCTCGGCCGGCTGCTGGACACGTTCTCCGGTGGGCAGCTCACGCGTGTCTCGCTCGCCCGCGCCCTGGCCACCGGCGCGGACGTGCTGTTGCTGGACGAGCCGACCAACCATCTGGACATCGAGTCGCTCGAGTGGCTCGAGCAGACGCTCACGGGCCTTGATGCCGCGATCGTGCTGGTCGCCCATGACCGCTGGTTTTTGGAGGCCGTCGGCACGTCTGTGCTCGAGCTCCAGGACGGCCGCGGACGTTACTTCGCCGGCCCGTGGCACGCCTGGCGTCGCGAGCAGGCCGCACGCGAGCTGGCGCTGGGGCGCGCGATCGACCGTCAACAGGCCGAGATCGCGCGCATGGAACGGTTCGTCGAGCGGTTTCGCTACAAGGCCACCAAGGCCCGCCAAGCCCAGTCTCGCGTCAAGAAGCTCGCGCGCCTGCAGGGCGAACGCTTGGAGCCGGGGCCCTCGAGGGCGTCGCGCGATCGGCAGGGAATGGAGTTCTCGTTCGCTGCGCCCGCGCGCAGCGGCCGGGTGGTGTTCGAGCTCGTTGACGGACGGATCGAGGTGGGCGGAGGCGAGAGCGGGGGGAGTGGTGAAGCGTTGGCAAACGGCGGTGAAAGCGCGCGCCCGCGCGCCCGCACGCACGCCCGCGCGTTAACGCAGTCTCTCGGGACACCGTCGTCGCTCGGGCTCGGGACGCCTTCGTCGCTCGGGACACCTTCGCCCAAGACCCTGCTCGACCACGTCGAACTGTGGCTCGAGCGGGGCGAGCACGTCTCGCTCGTCGGCCCCAACGGCACGGGCAAGACCACGCTGATCGAGACTCTCGCCGGTCGCCGCCCGCTGGCTGCGGGCAAACTCAGCACCGGGCACAACGTCACGATCGGCTACCTCTCCCAGCATGCTGAGGAGCTCGGCGGGGGACCACGCGAGGCCGGCGTGGTCGACATGGTCGGCGGGGCGGGCGGGCACTCCAACCCAACCGTGCTCGAAGCCGCTCAGCACGCCACCGGTCTGACTCCCAACAAGGCGCGGGCGCTGCTCGGGCGGTTCCTGTTCTCAGGCGATGAGGCCGATAAACCGCTCGACGGGCTGTCGGGCGGGGAGCGCCAGCGGCTGTCGCTGGCGGTGCTCGTCAGCTCAGGCGCAAACGTGCTGATCCTCGATGAGCCCACCAACCATCTCGACATCGAGTCGCGCGAGGCGCTCGAGGACGCGCTGAGCTCCTATGAGGGCGCGATCCTGCTCGTCTCCCACGACCGCGCGCTGCTGGACGCCGTCGGCACGCGCACGATCGCGATCGAGGATGGGGCGTTGCACAGTTATGTGGGCGGCTGGCCCGAGTACGTGCGTGTGCGGGAGGAACGTGAGGAGGAGGCGAAGAAGGCCGTTCGCGCGCGCTCGGAGAAGCTGGTCGAGTCCTAGACTGGGGCCTGCGATGACCGACCAGCTCAAGACCGCCCTCAACATCGCGATCATCCTGGCGATCGCGGCGGCGGTCTACTTCCTGCCCTCCGGCGGCCAGGTCGCGAACACGTTCGAAGCGCTGCTGTACGTGGGGTTCGGCGTGGCGATCGGCTATATCGGGTTGCGTGTGTATCGCGAACGGCGGTACACGCTGCACGGCCTCGGCGACCGCTACAGAGGTCTGCTGTATGGGGCGATCGCGCTCGCGGTGCTGCTGTGGATGTCGCGCGTGCGCATGTGGCACACGGGGATCGGCGAGCTGTTGTGGTTCGTGCTGGTCGGTGGGATCGTGTATGCGGCGATCGTGGTCGTGCGGCGCTGGCGGGCGTATTGACGGGCAGGCCGTTCTGGCGGGCGGGCGTAAACCTGGCGGGCCTATCCTCGAGACGTGTCCATAAAGCCCGCTGACGCTGCTCCCACCACTCCCGGCGAGGAGGCTTTCGCCGACGTCGAGGCCGATCGCGCCGCAGGCCACTCGCTCGCCGACCAACGTCGCGCGCTGCCCGACCAGCCGGGCGTGTACCTGTTCCGAGACGATCGTGGCCGTGTGATCTACGTCGGCAAGGCGGTGTCGATCCGCAAGCGCGTCGCCTCGCACTTCGGCAAGGCGCAGGTGCCGTCCAGTCCGGGGCATGCCGAGATGGTCGCGGCGATCGCCCATGTCGAGTGCGTGGTTGTCGCCTCCGAGGCCGAGGCGCTGTTGACCGAGCAGGGGTTCATCAAGCAGTACCGGCCTCGGTTCAACATCCGTCTGCGCGACGACAAGTCCTACCCGTTCATCGCGATCTCGCTCGATGAGGACTACCCGCGCGTGTACTTCACGCGCGAGCGCCACCGGCCGGGACGGGCCTACTTCGGGCCGTACTCCAACGCCAAGCGCGTGCGCGCGACGCTCGAGGTGCTGGCCAAGGTGTTCATGTTTCGCTCCTGCACGGGCCCCGAGCCCGGCAGGCGCAGCGGCAACCCGTGTCTGGACTACTACATCAAGCGTTGCACCGCGCCGTGTGTGGGCTACGTCTCCCGGGAGGACTACCGCGCGGGCATCGAGCAGGTGATGGACTTCCTGTCCGGCAGGTTCGTCGCGATCGAGCGCGAGCTGCAGGAGCGGATGCGCGCGGCCGCCGTCGCGGAGGAGTTCGAGCAGGCCACGATCGAGCGCAATCGTCTGCGTGCGGTGCGCTCGCTGCTGGAGCGCCGCCGGGTCGCGAACGCGTCGGCCGGCACGTTCGATGCCGTGGCCGTGGCGATCGACGGTCGCGACGCCAACGCGCAGGTATTCCAGGTGCGCGACGGCGTGCTCAGCGATCGCCAGTCGTTCTATCTCGCGAACGAGACCGAGCGGGGCGTTGCGGAGGTGGCGCAGGAGTTCATGTTGCAGTACTACGCCGGCCATCTGTCGATCCCGGCTCTGATCGTGGTGCAGCGGGAGTTGGGGGAAGGGGAGGGGGACGAGGACGAGGACGAGGTCACGCCGCTGGCCGACGCGCTGGCCGCCCGCCGCGACGGTCCGGTCGAGATCCGCGCTGCCGAGCGCGGGGAGAAGCGGCGGATGCTCGAGCTGGCCGAGCGCAACGCGCTGCTCGCGCTGGACACCGAGCGTTTACGCGCCGAGCGCCGTCGCCAGTCGCGCGTGGACGCGCTCGACGGCCTGCAGCAGGCGCTTGGCCTCGACGCGCCGCCGGTGCGGATCGAGTGCTATGACATCTCCCATCTCGGCGGCTCGCACACGGTCGCCTCGATGGTCGTGTTCGAGGGTGGCGCGCCCGCGAAGTCCGATTACCGCCGCTTTCGCATCCGCTCGCTGTCGGAGGGCGCCTCCGACGACTACGCGGCGATGGCCGAGGTGCTGGGTCGCCGCTACGCCCAGTGGGAGACCCAGCAAGACCTCTCCCCGCACGACTCCGCGTATGACGCGAGCTTTGCCACGCTGCCCAGCCTGATCGTGATCGACGGCGGCCCCGGCCAGCTCGCCGCCGGCCTTGCGCCGCTGCGCGGGTTCAGTGAGCGCGGCGTGACCGTCATAGCCCTGGCCAAGCGCATCGAGGAGGTGTTCATGCCCGGGCGTCGCCGCCCGCTCGTGTTGGATCACTCCACGCCCGAGCTGCAGTTGCTGCAACGCGTGCGCGACGAGGCCCACCGCTTCGCGATCACCCACCACCGCGCGCGCCGCGACCGCGCGATGACGGCCTCGCTGCTGGACGATCTGCCCGGTGTCGGCCCCGCGCGCAAGCAGGCGCTGCTCACATACTTCGGCTCGCCCGAGGCCGTGGTGGCCGCCTCCAGCGAGGAGCTGCAGGCGGTGCCCGGCGTTCCGGCGAAGGTCGCGCGGGAGTTGCACGCACGGCTGCATCGAGCGGGGTGATTGTCCGCTCGGCGCGGCACAATGACGGCATGATGGCCGTGATCAGGCCCCTTCGCCCGCTGCGCTCCGTCGGCAAGCCCGCCGTCCAAGACGAGCCCGCGATCCAATCGCGCCTGCAGGACCTCGTTGTGATCACCGGGTTTTCCGGCGCGGGCAAGTCGACGGCGATGAACGTGTTCGAGGACGCCGGGTATTTCTGCGTTGACAACCTGCCGCCGGAGATGATCCGTTCGCTGGTCGAGCTGTTCGTGCACGGCGGCTCCAAGGTTGAGCGGGCCGCGGTTGTGTCGGACGTGCGCGGGGGCGTGTATTTCGAGGCGTTGCGCGCGGTCGTCGACGATCTCGACGCGCTCGGCATCAACCATCACGTGTTGTTTCTGGAGGCGGCCGAGCAGACGCTCGTGACTCGCTATAAGGAGACCCGCCGCCGCCACCCGCTCGCGCCCGAGGGCAGCGTGGCCGCCGGCGTCGCCTCCGAGCGGGCGCTGTTGGAGCCGCTGCGCAGCCGCGCGGACCTCGTGATCGACACGACGGGAATGTCCACCGCGATGCTGGGCGGGCGCATCGCCGATGAGCTCTTGCCCCGCCAGGCGGCCGGGCGGCTGGCGGTCACGTTCATGAGCTTCGGCTTCAAGCACGGTCCCGCCCGCGAGGAGGATCTCGCGTTTGACGTGCGCTTTCTGCCCAATCCCCATTACGAGCCGCGGTTGCGCGAGCTGACCGGGCACGACGAGCAGGTCATCGAGTACATCGCTCGCGACGGGCGTCTCGACGAGCTGTATGTGCGACTGCATGCGCTGCTCGACTTCTTGCTGCCCGAGTACGTCGCCGAGGGCAAGGCCCATCTCGTGATCGGGATCGGCTGCACCGGCGGCCGCCACCGCTCGGTCGCGATCGCCGAGCACCTGGCGGAGCGGTATCGCGACCGCGACGATCTCGAGGTGACGGTCGCCCACCGCGACATCGACAAGGGCCCCTCGCGGGCCTGACGCCGCTCGGGCGCTCGGCGTCGTCGCCAGGACCGTCTCTGCGGCCACTGATAGCCTCCACGTACGCGCCGGGCAAACGGGGAGCCACCTCCGGGACCCGGCCTCGTTTCGTTTTGCGCGCCCAAAGCGCGCGGGCACGATCAGGCGACTCAGGCGACTCAAGCGACTCAAGCGACTCAAGCGATCAGGACGACCAGGAGGCTGTGCAAGCAGATGTCAGCGGTACGTGTGGGAATCAACGGGTTCGGGCGCATCGGAAGAAACGTGTTCCGGGCGGCGCAGGCCAGAGAGGATGCGGATGCGATCGAATGGGTCGCGGTCAACGACCTGACCGACGCGAAGACACTGGCGCACCTGTTGAAGTACGACTCGATCCTCGGCCCCTACCCCGGCGGCAATGTGGAGGCCCGCGGCGAGGACGCGATCGAGGTCGACGGCAAAGAGCTGAAGGTGCTGGCCGAGACCGACCCGGCGAAGCTGCCGTGGGGCAAGCTGGGCGTCGATGTCGTGATCGAGTCCACCGGGCGATTCACGGCGCGCGATCAGGCGGCCACGCACCTGGAAAACGGCGCCAAGAAGGTGATCATCTCCGCCCCCGCGACCGATCCCGACGCGACGGTGGTGCTGGGCGTCAACTTCGAGGAGGTGTACGACAGGGCCAAGCACGACGTGGTGTCAAACGCCTCGTGCACGACCAACTGCCTGGCGCCAGTTGCCAAGGTCGTCAACGACACGGTCGGCATCGAGCACGGGTTGATGACCACGATCCACGCCTACACCGCCGATCAGAGACTGCAGGACATGCCCCACAAAGACCTGCGCCGTGCGCGGGCGGCAGCGATCAACCTGATCCCGGCCTCGACCGGCGCGGCCAAGGCGATCGGCCTGGTGATCCCCGAGTTGCAGGGGAGGCTGCACGGGTTCGCCGTCAGGGCCCCCGTGCCGACCGGCTCGGTCGTCGACCTGACGGTGGAGTGCCGGCGCGAGACGAGCGTGCAGGAGGTCAACGGCGCGCTGAAAGCAGCATCGGAATCGGGGCCTCTCGCCGGCCTGCTGGCCTACACCGAAGATCCGATCGTCTCCACCGACATCGTAAAGGCCCCGTATTCGTCGATCGTCGATTCGCAGCTGACGGCGGTGATCGACGGCACGATGCTGAAGGTCGTCGCCTGGTATGACAACGAGTGGGGGTACTCCAACCGGTTGATCGACCTCGTGCAGAGGGTTCTGTGAGCGGGTCGCAGCGGCCGTCTCGCGCGAAGAGCGGCCGTCTCGCGCGAAGAGGACTGGATGGAGCGCCCGAGCGTGAGCGGGCGAGTGAGCGGGGGAGCCGCCGGTGAAGAGTCTCGACGATCTCGACGTGCGTGGCAAGCGCGTGCTGGTGCGCGTCGATTTCAACGTCCCGCTGGATGCGGATACGGATCACGGCCCGCAGACGGGCGGCGTTCCGCTCGTCAGCGACGACACGCGCATCGCGGCCGCGCTTGCGACGATCGAAGAGCTCCGCGCGCGCGGGGCGCGACTGGTGCTGGTCTCGCATCTGGGCAGGCCGAAGGGCAAACGCGTGCCGGGGCTGTCGCTTCAGCCGGTGGCCGATCGCCTGCGCGAGCTGACCGGCGCCAAGGTAACGCTGGCGCCGGCGGTGGTGGGCGATGAGGTGACCGCGCTGGCCGGGGAATTGCAAGATGGAGACATCCTCGTGCTCGAGAACGTGCGCTTTGAGCCGGGGGAGACGAGCAACGATCCCAAGCTCGCCGCAAAGCTGGCGGCGCTGGCGGATCTCTACGTCGACGACGCGTTCGGCGTGGCCCACCGCGCGCACGCCAGCAACGAGGGGATCACGCACCTGCTGCCCAGCGCCGCCGGACGGCTGCTGGAACGCGAGGTCAATACGCTGACAGGGATACTCGAGCACCCCGAGCATCCGCTGGTGGCGATCGTCGGTGGCGCGAAGGTGGCGGACAAGATCAAGGTGATCGAGCGGTTTCTGGCGGTCGCGGACGTCGTGATGATCGGCGGCGCTATGTGTTTTCCGTTCCTGTGCGCCCAGGGACACGCGGTCGGCGAGTCGCTGTGTGGGGAGGAGGATGTGGAGCACGCCCGTAGCGCGCTGTCGCGAGCGAGCGACACGCACTCTCCCCAGGCCGGCCGGGCACGCCTGCTGGTGCCGAGCGACCTCGTGATCGGCGACCGCCTGGCCCAGGACGCCGAGCACCGCGTGCTCGACGGCGTGGAGGTGCCGCCGGGCTGGATGGGCCTGGACATCGGCCCGAAGACGGCCGAGCGCTACGCCAACGAGATCGCCCACGCGGGCACGGTCTTTTGGAACGGCCCGATGGGCGCGTTCGAGCTGGAGCCGTTCGCGGCGGGCACGCGCGCCGTGGCGCAAGCGGTCGCAAGCGCGCCTGGCCTGACGGTGGTGGGCGGCGGCGACTCGGCGGCGGCGCTGGCGCAGTTCGGGCTGGAGCACGCAGTCGATCACCTCTCCACCGGCGGTGGCGCGACGCTGGAGTTGGTCGAGGGCGCGACGTTGCCGGGCGTGCAGGCGCTGGAGGATCGGGCGGGGGTGGCGGTGTGAGTGGTCCTCTGGAGGGGGGCGGTGACGGCGGCGCGGTGGGATCGACGGAGTCGGCCCAACACGTGCGCCGGGCCACGGTTCCGAACCACGCGCGACGCCTGCGAGTGGGGGAGGCCGGGCTGTGAATCGCACCCTTGGCGAGCGCATACCCCTGATCGCGGGCAACTGGAAGATGTACAAGACCGAGGTTCAGGCCGAGGAGTACATCCAGGCGCTGTTGCCGCGGGTGTCCGCCGTGGACGGCGTGGAGGTGGCGATCTGCGTCCCCTACACCGACCTGCGGGCGATGGTCGAGTCGGCGCGCGGCTCGCGCGTGGAGGTGTACGCGCAGAACATGCACCAGGAGCCCGAGGGCGCCTATACCGGCGAGGTGTCCGCGCCGATGTTGTCAGAGTTCGAGGTGCGCGGCGTCGTGTTGGGCCACTCCGAGCGCCGGGAGAAATACGGCGAGACCGACGCTGCCCTGGCCGAGAAGGTCCCGGCCGCGATCGCGGCGGGAATCAAGCCGATCCTGTGCGTGGGGGAGACCGAGTCAGAGCGCGAGGCGGGCGAGACCCAAAGAAAGCTCCGCCGCCAGGTCAACGAGGATCTCGCGGGGGTGCCGGCCGAGCGCCTGGCCGAGATGACGATCGCGTACGAGCCGATCTGGGCGATCGGCACCGGTCGCGTGGCTACACCCGAGCAGGCTCAGGAGGCGATCGCGTTCATCAGGGCCCTGGTCGGAGACCGCGACGCGCAGGCGGCCGAGCGCGTGCGCGTGTTGTACGGGGGCTCGGTCAAGCCCGAGAACGCCACAGAGCTGCTGGCGCTGCCTGACGTCGACGGCGCGCTCGTGGGCGGCGCCTCGCTGGACGCCGAGTCGTTCGCGGCGATCGTTCAGGCCGCCAAACGATGAGCCACCGTGTCTGCCTGGTCGTGCTCGACGGGTGGGGTCTGGCCGAGGCCGGCCCGGGCAATGCCGTGTCGCTGGCGCAGACTCCCGTGTTCGACGAGCTGTGGAAAGGATGCCCCCACACAGAGCTGAAGGCCGGAGGCCGCGCGGTGGGCCTGCCGGAAGGTCAGATGGGCAACAGCGAGGTCGGGCACCTGAACCTCGGCGCGGGCGCGGTCGTGAGGCAGGACCTCGTGCGGATCGACGACGCGGTCAAGGACGGCTCGTTCGCCTCCAACCCGGTCATCACGGCGGCCCTGCAGGGCGCCAGTCGCGTGCACCTGATCGGCCTCGTGTCCGACGGCGGCGTGCACTCCTCGCTCGAGCACCTGCTCGCGCTGATCGCGTGCGCCCGCGAACACCCCGCGCCTGACGGCAAAGCGAAAGACGTGATCGTGCACGCGTTCACCGACGGGCGCGACACGCTGCCGCACGCGGGGGCGGGCTACCTGGCCCAGCTCGACGCGACCGAGGGCGCGCGTGTGGGCTCTGTCGTCGGCCGGTACTGGGCGATGGACAGAGACCGCCGCTGGGATAGGACGCAGCGCGCGTACGACCTGCTCGTGCACGAACAGGCGCCGCACCACGCGAAGAGCGGCGAGGAGGCGGTCAAGGCCGCGTACGAGCGGGGCGAGACCGACGAGTTCATCGAGCCGACGGTCGTCGGCGCGGACGCCGGGCGGGCCGCGCGGGCCGCGGGGACCATGGGGACGGCGATCGAACCGGGCGACAGCGTGATCGCGTTCAACTTCAGACCCGATCGTATGCGCCAGATCACCAGAGCGCTGGCCGAGCCGGGGTTCGGCGAGGGGGCCGCGCCGGCAGGAGGCGGCGAAGAGCCCGAGCAGCTCCCGGGCTGGAAAGGTCGCGGCGGCGCCCCGCCGGTCGCAAGGTATGCGACGCTCGCCGAGTACGAGGAAGACTGGGAGTATCCGGTCGCGTTCCCGCCGGAGCGCCCGGCGACGACGCTGGCGGCCACGATCGCGGTGACGGGGGCCAGGCAGCTGCACGTCGCCGAGACCGAGAAGTACGCGCACGTGACGTACTTCTTCAACGGCGGCGTCGAGGCCGAGCAAGAAGGCGAAAGCCGCGAGCTGGCGCCTTCCAGAAGAGACGTGCCCACCTACGACCATGCCCCCGAGATGAGCGCAAGAGCCGCGGCCGAGGCGTTCGTGAAGGCCTGGCAAGAAAACGAGCCAAAGTTCGGGATCATCAACTTCGCCAACGCCGACATGGTCGGCCATACCGGCGTGATCTCTGCCGCCGTGCGAGCGGTGGAAACCGTCGACGAGTGCCTTGGGAAGGTGCTGGCGGCGGTGCGCGAATCGGGCGGTGTGTGCGTGGTCACCGCAGACCACGGCAACGCCGATCACATGCTCGAGCCCGACGGCAGCCCAAATACGGCGCACTCGCTGAACCCGGTGCCGCTGATCGTGTGCGGCGCAGGCGACGAGGGGACGGGCGACGAGGGCGGGACGGGCGGTACGGGCGAGCTGGCGCTACGCGCCGGCGGCATCCTTGCCGACGTCGCCCCGACGGTGCTCGAGCTGCTCAAAATCCCTCAGCCGCCCGAGATGACGGGTCGGTCGCTGCTCCAGTGGGCCGTGTGAAAGTGTTGTGAAAGGGAGGGTCATGACATATACTTTTCCAACTTTGATAACTATGGTAGCGACCCGTAGTGTGTCGCTTGAGAAACCCCCTATCCTGCGCATATACTATAGCAAACGCTGTGTTGTTGCAAAACAGCCCTAAGATGGCGCCGCGATGAACCGTTCGAGAACGCTGCTGGGGATGTTTTTCATCGGCGCCGGCGTCAATCACTTCGTCAGGCCCAAGGCGTATGAGTCGATCGTGCCGCCGAGCATGAGCGAGCGCGCCGGCGAGCTGGTCGCGATCAGTGGCGTCGCGGAGATCGCCGGAGGCGTCGGCGTGCTGCTGCCCCGTACCCGCCGCCTGGCGGGCGTCGGGCTGATCGCGCTGCTGGCGGCGGTGTTTCCGGCCAACCTGCACATGGCGCGAAATCCCGAGCGCTACCGGCGGATACCGCGGTGGGCGCTGTATGCGCGGCTGCCGTTGCAACCGCTGATGATGCGCTGGGCGTGGCGCTCGACCCGCGGTTGACTCCCGCGATGAGCTGTCCGAGCCCCGGCGGATCACCGGTCAGAGCCCCGACTGGAGCCCTGACCTCGCTTCGGAACCGACGACCGACGCTGCTAGGCTCGATTTAGCAGTGTTCTCGTACCGATAATCCACATGTCAGCCGCGACCGCAGTCAAGATCCACCCCCCAGGGCAGGAGGCCCTGACAGAGGGAGAGCTGCGCGCCTGGCGAGGGTTGCTGCGAGCGCACGCATGCCTGGCCAAGCGGCTGGACGCCGAGCTGGAGCGGGAGCACGGCCTGCCGCTGAGCTCGTTTGAGGTGCTCAACCATCTCGACGACGCCGGGGCGGGCCGGATGCGCATGAGCGATCTGGCCGACCAGGCGCAGCTGTCGCGCAGCGGTCTGACGCGACTCGTCGACCGCTTGGAGCGCGACGGGTTGCTGGAGCGCTGTTCGTGCGAACACGACGCGCGCGGCGCGTACGCCTGCCTGACAGATCTCGGTCGCCAACGGCTGGCCCAGGCGCGCACTACGCAGCTGGCGGTCGTGCGGGAGCACTTCTTCTCGCGCTTCTCCGAGACCGAACTGAGCGTTCTGGCGGACATGTGGGAGCGGATCGCGCCGTGCGGCAACGGTAACGGTCATGCCGCCGTCAACGGATGTGGCGTCGCCAATGGGCATGTCGTTGCAGCGGCCACCGTCGCGAGCGAACACATCGCCGCCAACGGGCACAGCCACTGAAGATCCTCCCGGCCACAGGCCGGGTTTTTTTATGTCTCGCCGTCCCCCGGCGTGGTCGGCGCATGCACCCGCGGGCGCTGTGGCACGGGCGCGCCCGTACGAGGATCGAGCGACTCGCGCATCCTGCGCTGGTGGCGGCGATGGGCGACGAACACGCTGACGGCCGCGATCACGAGCGCGAGCACCCCGTAAAGACCGAACGTGCTGACCGCATTGCCGGCGGCGTTGCCGGCGAAGTAGGCGAGCAGCCCGATGCCCGTCGCCCAGCAGATGCCGCCGAGGGCGTTCCAAAAGAAGAACGCGCGCCAGCGCATCCTGGTCGCGCCCGCCAGCCACGACGCCCACACGCGCAGCCCGAGCAGAAAGCGGCCGAAGAACACCGCCTTGGGCCCGTGCCGCTCAAAGAAAGGCTCCCCCAGCGCCAGCACCTCCAGTCGCTGGCGTTGAAAGCGCCCGGGGCGCTGCAACAGCCAGCGCCCGCCACGGCGACCGATCTGATAGCCGATGTTGTCGCCGACGATCGCCGCGAGCGCCGCGATCGGGATGACCAGCGCGATCTCCATTTTGCCCTGCGAGGCCAGCACCGCAGCGGTGATCAGCGCCGTCTCGCCGGGGATCGGCACGCCGCTCGACTCCGCCGCGACCGTCGCGAAGAGCAGGGGGTAGCCGAACGTTTCGACGAGCTGCCCGACGTTGACGATCGCGGAGAGGAGCATGATGAGAGGATGGCGCATCCGTGAGCGCCTACACGATCATCTCCCGCGACCCCTCCTCGCGCGCACGCGCGGGCGTGTTGCATACGGCCCACGGCGAGGTGCGCACGCCCGCGTTCACGCCACTGGCGACCAAGGCGACCGTCAAGGGGCTGCTTCCCGAGGAGGTCGCAGCGCTCGGGTATGAGATGGTGCTCGGCAACACGTTCCACCTGCTGCTGAACCCGGGACCGGAGCTGATCGAGCGGTTCGGCGGGCTGGGCAAGTTCATGGGCTGGCCGGGGCCGACGATCACCGATTCGGGCGGGTTTCAGGTGTTCTCGATGGGGCACGGGACGGTGGCCGAGGAGATCAAGGGGCGCGCCCGAGGTCGCACTGGGACGCACGCGCGCGAGGGGGTGCACGGAGGGCCGGGCAAGCCGGGGGAGCGCGGACGCGAACGCGAGCGCGAGGGCGCGATCCTCGAGATCGGCGAGGACGGCGTGCGGTTTCGCTCCTACGTCGACGGCCGCACCCGGTTCATCTCCCCCGAGGACTCGATGGCCGTGCAGGCAAAGCTCGGCTCGGACATCGCGCTGGTGTTCGACGAGTGCACCCCGTATCACGTCGATCGCGCCTATACGGAGCGCTCGACCGAGCGCACGCACCGCTGGCTGGGGCGGTGCCTGGATTGGCACGCCGAGTATGGGCCAGGGCGTCGCCTCACCGAACACGACCGGGGACACGACTTGGGAGATCAGGCGCGGCCCGGGCCGCCATCGCGCCAGCTCGTGTACGGGATCGTGCAGGGCGGGGTCTACGAGGACCTGCGCCGCGCCTCCGCTCGCATCGTGGCCGCGAGCGCGTGCGATGGGATCGCGATCGGCGGATCGCTGGGCGCGGAGAAGGCGCAGATGTACGAGGTCGTGTCGTGGGTCACGGCCGAGCTGGGCTCAGAGCACGAGTCCCGCCCGCGGCACCTGCTCGGCATCGGCGAGATCGACGACCTGATCGCGGGCGTAAAAGAGGGCATCGACACGTTCGACTGCGCGATGCCCACGAGGTTGGGCCGCCACGGCACCGCGCTCGTCCCCGACCCGGGGGCGCGCTGGCGACTGGATCTGACCAAGGCGGCCCAGCGCGAATCGGCAGAGCCGCTGGTCGAGGGGTGCCCCTGCCGCGCCTGCTCGCGAGGCGTCTCGCGAGCCTATCTCAGCTACCTGGCGCGGGCGAGCGAGCTGACCGGCACGCGGCTGATCACGATGCACAACCTCGCGTTCATCGCCATGCTGATGAAAAGTTTGCGGCAGGCAATCCTGGACGGGGACTTGGATTCCGTGGCCTCGGCCTGGCTCGCGGGCTCTATTTCGTGTTTTCCGAAACCAGCTGCCTGAGCGCCTGGGAGGCCTGTTCGACGTCGGAGTAGACCACGTTGCGCAAGGTCACCTTGGTCGCGGGCGGGGAGGTGGCGGCGACAATCGCGCCAACGATCCCGGCCAGCGCAAGCAGGCATAAGAGGGCGATCGACAAACGCCTGATAGCACGCCACGGGGAACGGGAAGAAGCCCGCGCGGAGGATGAGGCGGCGGCGTCCTGGGCGGCGCCGGGGGAGGTTCTGCGCACAGGTCCGGGCCGGGGCTGGCGAGGGGCGACCGCGGTCCTCGTGGAGCTCGCACCCGCGCCCCCGCGTGTGCCCCCGCGCACACCACCGGAGCTCAGGACGCTCGTGGCCTCGGTCGGTCGGCTGGCGCCCTCGTGGGCGTAGCGGTGCGCCACGGCGCTCCCCGAGGACTCCAAGGGAGATATGCCATCGGCCCCGTCGCTGATCGCCCGTCCCATCTCGCGGGCGGTCTGGTAGCGCTCGCGCGGGTCTAGGGCCAGCGCGACCGCGATCGACTCGGCCAGCTCGGGACAGACGGCGGCGACGAGCGTGTCGAGCAGCGGCGGCTCCTCGCGCTGCTGCTTGAGCGCGAGCTCGGTCAGCGACCCGGCCTCGTAAGGAAGCCGTCCGGAGATCAACTGGTAGGCGACGACCCCCAGCGC
>Ga0335075_10002797_pt1 | contig 27899 bp, 24 predicted proteins | sample Lox_Sample_24_FD_206723 | JGI IMG/M metagenome (GOLD analysis project Ga0335075, IMG submission 206723) | Soil microbial communities from Loxahatchee National Wildlife Refuge, Florida, United States - Lox_Sample_2.4 | ecosystem: Environmental > Terrestrial > Soil > Wetlands | place: USA...
TTACGCAAACATAAGAGAAACCCTCGATGCTTCAAGCAACAAACTTTGGATTGCTTTAGGGAGAGTCCTAGGTAACGAACAGCAGCAAGAGTTGTTAGCTGTCGTTGATGGACTAGATCAAGTTGAGTATTAGAAAGGGAATTCATAAAGGCAGTTCGTGATTTTGTCGCGGATCTACCCAATAGGACCTCGAGGTTTAGAGCGTTACTTACGAGTCAACCATAGACTAAGGCTAAAGAAATTTTTGATAGGGTACCATTTATTGAGTACAACAAGGGAAAGGAAAGATTTGGTTGCACCCTCTGTTTTGACTCTAAACTCATTAGAGAGGTATTTAGCAGGGAAAAGACAAAAACCTGGACAATGGCGTAGGTCACGGCGTAGCATAGAAAGCCACCACCAAATTAAGCCCTTTTAAGCCTACAGTCTGCTGCCCCATGCTATGATTCCCTACTAACTGTTTACAGTAATATTAAACTTGGTTTGGTGGTGTTTTCTACAACAACCACCCGCCTAGCCAACGACTTCGAAAAACCCTCGTCCCGAGGCCATAGCCCTGACGCAGGAGTCAGGCACAGACAAAGGACTTAGGCTTTTTTTTTTTTTTTTTTGGTGTTTCTGAAGGGGGGAAGTGCTGCTAAAATGGCGGCATCCGCAGTTTACACCTCGCCGTGTGAACACTTTCGTGGATGCTGTCCAGCAGACCGGAGGAATCCAAGCAGATGGGCTTGGTATTTGGGGCTTCGTGGATGGGCATTTTGTTGGCTTTGCCCGTGCACAGGGTGTCGAAAGGCAACGAGCCTTTTACTCTGGCCATAAAAAGGCTGATGGAATGAACTTCCAGGCCATTGGTACACCCGATGGCCTAGTATCGCCATTGATAGGGCCATTTCCCGGCCCTGTTAACGATTGGGCTATGTGGAAGTGCTCCGGCTGCGACGAACGCCTCCGGAGCCTCCAACAACAGACTGGAGACAGCCGTAGATTTTATATCTACAGCGATTATGCCTTCTGTTTTGTTTTTAGGGTCATATGGCCCATGCCCGAGGCCGTCGACACTTGTCCAATGACAAGAAGCGGTTTAATGCAACGCTGGCATCATGCCGCATTGCTGTTGAAAACTCCTTTGGATATATCTATCGGAACTGGGCATATCTCCCTTTTACAAAAGGGCTTCGTTGTGGCGATTAGCTAGTGGTAGCATACTTTTGCCACTAGTATATTGCTTTTAAATGCACTAGTTTGCATGCGTTGGCTGCGCAATTGCAACACGATTTAATATACCTCCACCATCAGTGGAGGTTTATTTCAATTATTAACTATATAGTATTATGTATAGGTAAGTCCTCCTTTGCAACATCTACTGGCGTTTGTGTAAGAACGACGATGCTGCCCACCTCTCACTCTTTTCTTTCTTCTTTCCTTTCCAGCAACCTAAGACCCTTGCTCGCGATGCTCGGTCTCGTCATGCGCAATACACTCTTCGACCCTTCTGCCTAACCCCACCTCATCCCCTTAAACACCATCCTATCGAGCAAGGTAATCTTTACTTCTATATTCTTATCAGATATATCCAAAGAAGCTGCAACATGGATCACATGAGGTAGATACGCTGTCCACGTCGTTCGCCCCTGGTGACCGCCAGCTGGCACAACGTTTACCAATCTTGTAAGGGCTTTGTCAGCCCAGATAGACAATTGGCCCTGACTCCTTAGCCAGCTCTGGGTTGCTAGGTTAACAAGTCGATGCATGTCTAGTAACTACTCCATTCCTCCCTTGTAGGCTGTGTCGAACTCTTGAGTCTCTCGTCTAATGATAAATGAGTAGGCTGTTAAAGTCCTTAGTGCATCAACTTCTCTCTTCTTAGATGCTCCTGGCAGTAAAAGGGATTTAGGGATATTTTCTCGCAATTAGACATGCCATAAAAGACAAGTATTTTGCAGCCAGTGGATCTGTTCAAATGAAATGAGCCAAGTTGTTGCTATAGAGTTTTCTGTACCCATATACCTTCCTCGATCCTCGAAATTTTCACTAAGAATTTCTATAATGTCTTTCTCGCTATCTGCCTTATATAGAGCTCTATATTTGGAGATTAAGATATCATCCTCATTTATATAGGCTGCTGCGTAACGGCTTCGTCTTCACCAAGGAGACCTTTCCGGAATAAATATTCTTCTAGAACTCTCTTTACATCATCTGAATCCATGTTTAGCACCTCTAGTACATCGACCTGTCCATATTTCATTGCAGCTTTCCGCGTTCGACTTGTGAAAACTATTGAGCCTTTTGGGCTAACAGGAAGGTAGTCAGTCAAATTGGCGTTAAAAGAATATTGATGTCGTCTGCGTTATCAATGATAAGGAGCCACTCTCCAAAGCTTTCGTCACTCAGTCTGCTTCGGACAAGTCGTTTGACATCTATCTTCTGTTCTGTGATCCTAGGTATCTGTAGAAGCCTCGTAACCTCTTGGTAGGCTTGCTTAAAGCTTGCTGTGGTGATCGCTGGTACCCAGAAGACTGCACACCTAGGAGACCTTTCCCTTAGACGGTAGGCAAATTCGAGAGCAATTGAGTCTTGCCAATGCCACCGAGTCCGAATATTGCAACACATCGACAGAGGTGTTTCGAGGACAGCTTCCCCTCGAGTGCCTTAATTTGAGAATTACGACCAACAAAATGTGGGTTCCTCTCAAAAGGTACAAGTCAAGGCGCTTTAAGTTCTGGGAAATATTAGCAAATATTTTTTTTAAATATTGAAGTGAAATCGACGTAAAGGGGCACTCGAATTTGGGAGACGCACTTATGACTACTGCAGCAGCTTGAGTCTGGTCTACTTTAGCAGGCTCAATCTCGCAAGGAGTTCCTTAATATATGCTGCAGCGTATGCCTGCCATTCTTTGTTTTCGTGAGAATCTGAATTACGAGCAACTTTACTCCGCCTTCCTGCAAGGCAAGGGAACGTATTCATCAATCCTGCTGCCTCCATCTCAAAACAAAGAACACCACCGAGGTTCCTTATGACCTGGTTACCTAAAGCAATAATCCCATAATGAACAACAGGGTTGGAGATCTGGCAGATCTTTGGACTATTTGAACAGCATCGCAAAGACTCGCAAGTTGGAAATCCAGGTCCCTTAGGATGCTTGTAATCTGGTCTAAACAAGTGTGTCCTGTAATCCTAGTGTAGCGGGCAAAGCAAAGATATTGTATATTGACGCCATCTGTGCAAGATACTCTACAAGCCTGGTCTGTAGGTAGCACACAGATCAGCGACGGCTTGTCTAAGCATTTCCAGCGGTTTGTTTAAGGATCCTGTCTGTTTGAAATCGCTATCTTAAACTGTTTTGCTACGATCATACTGTATAACGCCTCCAATATTGCCAGTCGCTGAGCTGACTACTACATCACCAAGTCTGATATCATCGAATTGGGAGGCTGCGGTACACCACCTCCGATGCCTACCATCAAACCAAACTTCAGTGATGGGAAGTTGATAGTCATTCGAGTCGCCACCGTTGCAGCAGGATTGTTGCTAGCCTCCCCATCTGGCAGACATGCAACCACAACATTGTGACTAGCGATGCAACCAAAGCGATATCTGTTCGGATCTCTAGGAATCGAGGAAAGCCTTGGATGCTTTTCGTCAAACGATGCTCTTGCTGCAGCTTGCTCTACTTCCAAAGCACATATTCAGCCCACAGTGTAATCTCTGTGTGTTAGGGCGGTTCCCGCCACTGTGTATTGAGGATAATTTGTCGGAAGATTCGATCAAGGCTTGTTTTGAATGCAAGATTCGGAAGCGGAGGAGGGCGCGGATCTCGAGGTATGGTGTGCTTGTGAACAGAGAGCTTGAGCAAATGACGTGTCCTAGTGATAACTGGTAGATCCAATATAACTGCACTCGTCGCATTGAACACACTGGAAGAAGAGCCAAGTTGCTACTCGAGAGATGATTGACTTTAAAGATTGGTCGCAGATGCCGCATTCGCTTGCTCTTTTGCTTCTCGTCCGCGATCTTTGTGATTAAGGCTAATTTCGTGGTATCTGTGACGGAGACCTCAACGCAAATCTTTGTATAAAGTGGGCATTATAACGCCGCCCTCGTAGTAGGGATGTGATTTGTTATATGACGTAAAATGTAATCTATGTGTTGGGAATGTTGAGGGTGCTGCCTTTGCTAGTACCAAGTTTGAAAGAAGGTTTATGAAGGAAAGAAGAACAAACATTGGGAGATTTTATAATAAAATGGCGTTGCACCGTATAAAATTTTCTCCAGAACACTGCCATGGTCTAGTGAATAGTGACATGTCACAGAAGTGAATAAGCTTTATTTCTGCACTAATTCAGGGATATCATAGAGTACTGCAGGTTGATACCCATTTGAAGTGCAGAGTTGATATAAGATAGAGGGAGAATAGCGAGATCAAGGGGGTGAAAATAAATTGCATGAAAAACACCTCCAGTCTCAAGGAACAGGAAAGCCAGGATTGTCTTGAGAACTCTGCTTATAAAGTATCATTATGTCTAAATAGACAAGAAAGAATTGTCATGAAATTGCGGAATGGTCAATTTCGGAAAGAATGAGTAAGCTGAAAGTGGCTAGAATCCAAACTGTTGAGAGAAAAGGTGTATTCTTCCTACCTGATAAAAAGGTAAAGCCGCCGACATCGCCTGGATTCGGGTAAAGGATCCGACATGGATCCCATTAACATTGCATTCCCTTGAGCTTCTTATCCAGCCATATTTTCTCCCACTCGAAGTCATTTGTATTGTACAAAGGCCACTCCAATACGCAACCAAAATCACCAACCTTGTTTCTTAAGCTGCTTCACACGGTTAACAGCAGCCTTAAACCCAGCCATAAATCTCTTCCTCCACCTCAAAGAATGTAATCTCTTTCGTTTTAACCCAGGCCTTTCATGAAACCGTTGGTAATTAAACGTCGCCCTGATCTTATTCCTCGCAACAAGCTGTTCCATTAACCGAAAGCCTTTCCCAACGTCAATCTGAGGCGTAATATACACCGTCCTTCCCGTTGATGGCGTAAGCCGCATGGGAGTTCTCGCAGGCGATGGTGCGTTATTAATATCCTTACTGATATCCTTCATCATTTCCGCAACCTCGATCTTAGGCATTGCCGAATACGCCATCCGGTCAACATCGAGATTCTTTGAGGATCGATAAGATGCCCTCGCAGCGTTGAGGCCCCTGAGTAGATCATCTGCCGAATTGCCCTTATTCATAAGCATTTCGGACTGACTGACGTTAGAAGAGATTGCTCGATTGTCGGTTTGGGCTTGTGGGGAGGATAAGCGGCTTGTGCGACTGGAACTTGTGCCAGTGAGCCAGTCTAGTGGTTTAGAGGTATTTTCTGACGTTACTCCGTTTACATCCTCTGCTGGTGGAGATGCTGAGGTCGTGACTGATACAGACTTTGCGGTGTAACGGGCAGATGAGGCAAAGGATCTTTCAAATTGCTTTCTATGAAGTGAATTGAGCGTCCTCCGCGCCATGGACGGACATCGTGAAGGTATTGAAGGTGTGAAGAGTGTAAATGGAGATATTTGTGACCGTAATAAAGAGTCTCCCACCCGTCGAATCTTCATGGTTCTGTGACCTGATCAGACTAGCTCTCAATAAATTGAATATTTCCGAGCTTACCGGAGTGAATTGAGAGGTCGTTGGTCTCGGCTACCAGCCTGGTCCTCTTCTGTGACTTTGAGTGAACTTTTTGGATTCGAGTTTCCTAACCGCGCTAAGATGGTCCGTGCATATCGCGAATGTGATTTTTGGTGGAAAGCTTAAGTTGAGGATCAGGACCATGTCAAGCAATGCGCTGAAGAATTTCTGCTATCTAGAAGGCATAGAAGGTGATATGACAGCTTCGCAAGGCTACTGAACTACCGTGGCCCTGTGACCTCTGTCCATATCATTACAACTTTCTCACATCATGGCGTACAATCCTTATGCGCGTAAGTTCGCCTTGTCTTTTCAGAAGCAGTACTTGTCCATCTGTAATGAGCAGACCGCTGACCATCTACTCTATAGAGTCGCCGTATGGCCGGCCGCCAGGATTTGGAGGTTTTCCTGGCCAGAGTAGCTCACCACCTGGCATGGGCCCTCCACCAGGCATGGGTAAATGCACCCGCCTCTGTACATGGCACCTCAAAGCTAATTACTTCTACAGGTCCGCTACCAGGAATGTCAGCGCCTGGTACAGCTCCTCCCCCAGGTGTTCAGCAGGCCAACAGCGCACAGTCTAGTCGACCAAGTGGATTGCCTGCAAGCTTTCAAGGCCCTCCCAATATGCCAAACATAAACTTCTCTGCACCGGTTATTCGCCTTGGTACTGGCCCAGCTAAACCTTCTACACCGATAACTGGTGGGATAGGAGGAAGAAGAGAAGGTCTACACGATCCTATGTCTACTGGCACAGGCGGCAGGGCAGGACTGGGAATGGAACGGGGAGTGGAACAGCAACGGCAGGCTCTTCGAGACAGCATGATGGCATTAGTACCTCCGACGAGGGAAGAGATTGTTCGTACAATATTTATTGCCGGCATCACTGACGGTGTGGGCGGAGACGAGGGAATGGAGCGTATACTTGGAACTGCTGGGCGGTTGCGGAGATGGGACAGAGCTATTGACGCAGATGGCAAACCATGCACTTTTGGCTTTGCACAATACGAGGATGCAGAGAGCCTGGCTACTGCTGTGGAAGTCCTCAAAGACATCGAAGTACCGGTCAAGAAGCAACCCCCAAACGACGGCGTCAAGATGGATGACGAAAACGACAAAGTCGAGAAGAAAAAGCTTCTTGTATTCGTCGATGACAACTCGCTCAACTATTTAGAGAAGTATCACTCCTCTAGAGGCGATGAGAATCCTGTTGCGGCACAAGGGCGACTCGATGCAGCACGATCAGGCATAAAGGCGGCACTCTACGAACTCTTCCATCCTCCTATGTATGTCAAGCACGAAGACACAGATGGCGACGTTAAGATGCAAGAGACAGATGGCAATGCGGGTGAAAATGTGGAAATTGTGAACATACCTCTGGCTGCAGATGATGAGCTTGCAGATATTCCAGCAGAAATGCGGGAAACAGTTGCGCAGGAAATTGCAGCTTTCCGAGATCGTAGCATTAGGAGGGATATGGAACGTTTGAAGCGTGAGGAAGAGATGGAAGCTGCAGAGCGTCAGAGAAATGGTGCGCCTCGACCCTCGCGACTAGCCTCGCCTCCCGCACAAGTTCCAAGTGGACCGACTGGCGGTATCAACAACATCCCGCTCGGTCCTCGAGACCGTGGAGTGGCGAACGCTCCATCTGGGCCGAAAGGCTCTGGACCACGCGACTATCAAAAAGGAGTTGCGTTTGTGAATGGAAGTGGCACTCATGGCAATGCAGGCGGGAATGTCTGGGTCAACCGTGAGGATGAAGATAGTGACGCCAGTGACGAAGAGCTCGAACGTCGACGGGTTGCAAAACGTGATGCTGAACTCGAGAAGCAGTATCTCGATCAAGAACGACGGTGGCTAAATCGTGAAAGATCCCGTACCGCTGCCGTGCAGCGTGAAAAGGAACGTGACGAGGAAGACGCCGCGAATGCCACTGTCGAGAGAGAGAAAGTTGCACAACGCCTCAGAGACTGGGACGATGACTTAGAGGCTTCTCGTAAGGCTGAGGAGTACTATATCGACCGAAGTATGTGGATACGGAAGCGAGCTGTGTTCCGAGCTCGAGAGGCTGCTGCTGACGAGCGTGACCGGGTTGAGGAAGAGCGTGAGAGATCTCGCGAAGTGGCCGAGAAAGAACAGGCAAGAGGACTTGCTGATTCGTTCCTGGATCGTCAAGCAGAGGAATTGGGAAGCCGACCTTCACGATTTGGTGCTGCCGCGCAGCAACCCTTCAAACTCTCTCTTGGCGCAGCAGCGCAAAAAGCTCAGAAAGCTACGACGTCTCGTCGTACTGTTGCTGAAGTTGAAGGTCTGCTGGAGGATGAGGAAGACACGGCAAATACATCACGTCGCACACTTATCCCTATTAAGTTCGACCCCAGTGCACAATCTGCGGGTCTTTCAGATGAAGAGCGTGAGCAAGCTATCAAGGACCTGGCCGCTGAGATTCCTACTGATAAGGATGGGTTGTGGGGTTGGGATGTCAAATGGGACTACGTGGATGACGCTGTGATCTCGGAGAAGCTAAGACCTTTCGTGGAGAGGAAGATTGTGGAGTACCTAGGTGTCCAAGAACAGTTGCTGGTCGAGGTAGTCGAGGACCACATTCGGAAAAGAGGTGGGCCGCAGGAGCTGGTGGAGCAGCTTGAAGGGGTAAGTCTCTCTTCCACATATCCTTCAATGATTTTTCGACTGATAGTCTTTAGGCACTGGACGAAGAAGCCGACGTGCTGGTAAAGAAACTCTGGCGGATGGTGATCTTCTTCTCTGAAAGCGAAAAGAGAGGTTTATCTGCTTGATTGGGCTGGGAAGTGGTGCGTCTCTAATGTGATCGATCTGAATTTTGCATTCTAGAGAGGTTCTCATATCGGAACGGCATCCGATGCGGGATCGATGGCTTACTTGGCGTGATGTCTTTGTACAATAGAAAGAATATAATCAACAGATGACTATGTCCCTAGCAATGAGGTTATTGCAAGCTTCTGTGATGTTATTGGGTGCCTAATGATGAGAATCGGATTACTTGAGCTAAATTGGAGCACAAACAGTTTCCGGGGTGGATTGGAGTAGTTGCAAACCCTACTCTAGAAGGAGAGCGTGGGAAGAAAGTAATCATTTCTATTCTGAATGCTATATACGTAGGCTATATAAATTGTCTTCTCTGGTGCTTCTCGACTTCAAAGCCGGAGATCCAATCTAGCCCACGCCAATTTTATACCCAGAGTGCTAGCACGTAGTATGGCCGCTGGCTTAGCTGTATGAAAATCACTGGTAAGAGAACAATGAAACGACGAGAGCAGTATCGATGACCGGAGACATTGATGGCGAGAGCAATATTGACGACAAAGTCGACATTTTGAAACGAAGAAACTCCAAACCTCTGCCCCGACTTCTCACGCTCACATTCTCTCCCCCAGTATTTGAGAGCATCAGCAGCTCTACTCAGAATTGTCATGTTTCGATTGGGTTTCCCTCGAGTATCCATTGTGCTATTGTTCCATTAACCAACCATTTCGTTTTCGTTCTACAAATTATTAGTCAATCTGTTCAGTAATTTATATTCACGCCGGCAGCAAGAACTTCAGTCGAAGGAGACAAAGACCGGGTAGTAATGTCTTCTTATAATCCCTATTTGAGTAAACCTGCGTGCTTCTTCATCTCAACCCATCCATTCCACCTATCTCTCATTCTCTTTGCTCGCCTCCGTATCTTCTTTTCATTGCCACCCCCAAACATCCCATAACTTGAATGTTTCCCAAGCATTTTCCGAGCTGAAGGCAAAGCCGTACTGGCCAGCGCAAGATGGGTAGCAAAAGCAGATATTATTGCCAATTGGTATTTGAGACTGAAAAGTCATTAAGATTAGAATGGAAACTAAGCAACTAGCTTCGGAGTAGGCATAGTCATCACTCTATACAAGCCTCGATTGTCCATGAATTGCATAGTGTAGCAATACTATCAGCCAGGCCTTAAGCTTGATGAGGGCCTTAGGAGAAAGCCAGGGTAAACTCAACTTATTAATACTAATGGTGAGGTTCCTCATGCTAGTCGCAAGGTGACACTATCGCCTATATGGCTGAGCGAACAAGGCTGACACTTGGTCTTTGGACACAGATCTGCCGAGGAATTGTGGAGAAAAGTTCTTCCACTGCGAACTGCTAAGGTACAGCGAACACAGCCGCTGCTGACTGCTATCGAAGTGGATACCATCGTTGCAGGTTGAGCACGACGGAGGAAGTCGGAGTGAATGAGATATTTGTCGGTCCTTTTTGCATGTGTAGCATAAGAGTTATATCCCGCGGCCCGATACGCCTGTGAAGCTGGTGATATTTATCCTTCAGGTACGCAGAAGACGAAGATTAAACGGACGCAGGAACCGCATCTGCATCTGTCTTCGGTATACATTGTCCGATTTCATGCATGTGTAGAGATTGGGGCAGTACTAGGGCCTCGGTGGGTATCGGGTAAACGGAGATCTGCAGATGTATAGTCGTCATCAGCATCGTCATAGGCTTCATGTGAATAGTTTGTGAAGTGTATAGTATATCCAAGCTCGTCGCGGCTAATAAAGTATGATGATGGTGATGCAATAAGGTAAAAATATTTGCTTGTTTTGCGGGCGGTGGGTTTTGTCAGGGCTGAATTTGCGTCACTGGCGCCCATTGGCCGCTCTAAATCGTCAGAGCTCGGGCGTGCCCCACGTCAACACTTGCATTGACTTGGCGAGATGTGAGACTCGAGTTGCATGTTTGCACTTGCTTCAAAGCAGCGTTGGCACCTTCACTCTCCTTGTCCAGACTACCGTGAAGCGATCCTTGGCCCCTTCACCGCATCGACCAATACCTATCCTCCTACGCAACTCCTGGAAACTGCATATTACCCTGGTGTGGTGATGTGCATATCCCTATAAGATCAGCTCATACCTACCCCTCCCGTTGTCGCAAAGTATCGCTCAACAGAGTCCATGTTCAGTAAGGCTACAAGTAGACTCCGCCAACTCACATCCCACTTCACAAGTCTATTTAGTAAGTCAACTCCAACAATGGCGGCCACGGGAAAGAAGGCTGTGCATTTTGGAGGGGGAAACATCGGGCGTGGCTTTGTCGGCGAGTTCCTGTAAGGTCACCCGACTGTGATACAATGCTTCCGGTATAGTGGCTGACAGACAGCTCCATTAAGCCACAAGTCAGGCTATGAAGTCGTCTTCGTTGATGTCATGGACTCCCTTATCGAGCAGCTCAACAAGATCACGTCATACAAGGTTATCATGGTCGGTGCGGACGGCGATGAGGAGGCCGTGATCACGAATTACCGAGCCATTAACTCGAAAACCCATGAGGAAGATGTCATCAAGGAGATAAGCACCGCAGACATCGTTACCTGTTCCGTTGGCCCAAACATATTAAAGTTCATTGCTCCTGTTATCGCCAAGGGCATTGACCTCCGGCCGAATGAGGCAACTCCATTGGCCGTCATCGCTTGTGAGAATGCTATTTGCGCGACAGATACGCTTGCGGGGTATATCAAGGATGTGAAGAACACTCCTGAACACCGCCTTGATGATCATCATGAACGAGCTCGTTATGCCAACTCAGCAATCGACAGAATTGTGCCACAACAGGATCCGGATGCCGGATTGAATGTCAAGCTCGAAAAGTTCTATGAATGGGTCATCGATAGAACACCTTTCGGAGACCATGAGCCTCCAGCTATCGATGGAGTGAAATGGGTTGATGACCTCGTTCCGTACATAGAGCGGAAGTTATTCACGGTCAACACTGGCCATGCCGCTGCAGCATACTGGGGCTACAACTTGAAGAAGAGAACAGTCCACGAGGCTCTTGAGAACCCGAAGGTCTATGAGGAGGTACACAGGGCGCTGGCCGAGACAAAGGAGCTACTAGTGGGAAAGCATGGTATTACCGAAGAGGAACAACAGGAGTACATGGAAAAGATTATCATACGTATCTCCAATCCCCACCTTGAGGACTTAGTTGAGCGCGTTGGTCGTGCGCCGTTGCGAAAGCTTGGCCGCAAGGAACGGTTCATTGGGCCAGCCGCAGAGCTTGCTGAGCAAGGAAAGGAGTGCTGGGCCCTCCTTGATTGTGCAGAGATGGCATTCCGGTTCCAGAATGTCGAAGGAGACGAGGAGAGCTTCCAATTGGCGAAGATCATGAAGGAGAAAAGCTCTAAGGAAGTCGTTCCACAAGTTTGCGGAATAGAGCCTGGTCATCCGCTGTTCGACAGACTTGTCGAAGTTGTGGAGAAAGTCCAAGCAGACATGAAATAGATCAACCTACGAGTTGTCAAGCATAGCGTATTCTGAGCGACTTGTCTGGCTTAGCATTCTCTCTTTCTGGAATTGGATTGGAATCTGGATTCTTGCTTGAATCCATGGCTCTGCCATAAATAAATGTAGGAGCCAAGAAATTGACTCTTAAATCCATAACACGTATAAAATAGTATCAATAGCAAACGTAAATTCGATGAGTGCTTATGCTATGAGCCGTGGGACTAAGATCAAAACTAGGCCACCATTATTGTTGCCTTAGGTCAATATCACACATTCAAAGACCACGATTATCAAAAGAAGGGCCCAGCGCCAAAATCACCATTCTGGATCTACAGAATTTGCGGAGATTCTTGAGGATTGAATCACTCTCCGTGACTCCAGGACGGCGCCCAATTGTGAAGCGGCCTCTGCTTCCTATCACAAAGCCACATTTCTCCCGCTTCTGGGGCTCGAACTCCTTGCATAGTTACTTCCCACTCAAAAACGAGCAACTATGCGGTTAGACGTTAAGGTTTGTGATCTTGTCTCTATCCTTTCCTGATTCATGATTCGCAGCTCTGTATTTTCTGGATCTCAGACAAGTTGGCCACAAATGGAGATCGACATTGGAGACCCTCTTTGGGAAAAAGTGCAGTCTGCTAATTCCATATTCCAATTACAGAGACAGCTATTTGCAAGGAGCGAGAGAGTCAAGGGGATCGACTTTCACCCGTTAGAGCCATGGATCTTGACGACATTATATAGTGGTATGCCTGCAATGTCGTTGGGACTCTTATAACAAGCTGATGTTTTTGCAACTCAGGTCATGCCTATATTTGGTCGTATGAGACACAGGTGAGAATCCCTATGCTCCCATAAGGAGCCTTTGCTGAACTGTTTTGCTTTACAGGCTATAGTCAAAACCTTCGAACTTACCGATGTACCTGTTCGAGCTGGCCGCTTCGTTGCCCGTAAGAACTGGATTGTTTGCGGTTCAGATGATTTTCAGCTACGGGTATATAACTACAATACCTCCGAGAAAATTACCGCATTTGAGGCGCATCCTGATTATATACGTGCCATTGTCATCCACCCAACACAACCCTTCATTCTCACGGCCTCAGATGATATGACTATTAAGCTATGGGATTGGGACAAAGGATGGAAGTGTGTGCAAGTATTCGAGGGTCATAGCCATTATGTTATGGGATTAGCGATCAACCCAAAAGACACCAATACCTTTGCTTCAGCATGCCTTGACAGGACGGTAAAGATTTGGAGCTTAGGATCCGCCACTGCGAATTTCACACTTGAGGCACATGAGACCAAAGGTGTCAATCATGTTGATTACTACCCTCAATCAGATAAACCATACCTCCTCACTACGTCGGACGATAGAACGGTCAAAATATGGGATTATACAACCAAGTCCTTGATAGCAACGTTGGAAGGTCACACAAGCAATGTTTCGTTTGCCTGTTACCACCCAGAACTTCCCATTATAATCTCTGGCTCTGAGGATGGAACTGTCAAGATATGGCATGCCAACACATACAGACTCGAACAGTCTTTGAATTACGGCTTAGAGAGAGCATGGTGTGTCAGTTATCAGCGCGGCAAGCAGGGCGTCGCAGTGGGATTTGATGATGGAGCTGTTGTGATTAAGATGGGCCGAGAAGAGCCAGCAGTCTCCATGGACACTTCGGGAAAGCTGATCTGGGCAAGACACAGCGAGATTGTGTCTTCAATAATCAAAGGTGGAGGCAAGTAGAACGATTGGAACTCACTATTTAATCATATGCTGACAAGTATTAGATACATCGATAAAAGATAATACCCCTATCAGTCTACCTACCAAAGATCTTGGCACCTGCGAAGTCTACCCACAAACTCTCCTTCACTCTCCAAACGGCCGCTTCGTCTCAGTATGCGGCGATGGCGAATATATTATTTACACCGCCTTGGCATGGCGAAACAAGGCATTTGGCTCGGCGTTAGATTTTGTTTGGGGATCAAAAGAGAACAATAATGATTACGCGATCAGGGAGTCTGCAACGAGCGTACGAATATATAAGAACTTTGTCGAGAAAGCTGGTGGACTCGATGTGGGTTTCCAAGCCGAGGGACTTTCTGGTGGCGTTCTTCTTGGTGTCAAGGGGCAAGGCGGCATTGGGCTTTTTGATTGGCAGACTGGAGGCTTGGTGCGAAGAATCGAAGTTGATCCTAAAGAGGTGAGTAGTTTCACGCAAGTAGGCATCAGGAGAGCTAATCGTCTCAGGTATATTGGTCTGAGAGCGGAGAACTTGTCGCGCTTGCGTGTGAAGACACATTTTACGTCTTGCGCTTCTCGAGAGAGAACTACCTTGCAGCTGTTCAAGCTGGCCAGGTCGAAGATGACGGTGTAGAAGCTGCATTCGAAGTTATCACAGATGTCAATGAGAGGTATGTCAACGTATTTTCTGTTATCAGCTGTTACTGACATGCCACAGCGTCCGAACTGGAGAATGGGTTGGCGACTGCTTCATTTATACTAACAATACGAACCGTCTCAACTATCTGGTCGGCGACCAGACCTACACCATCTCACACTTCGATCAACCTATGTATGTTCTAGGCTATATTCAACGGGACTCGCGCATTTATCTCGCTGATAAAGATGTCAATGTAACCTCATTCGCTTTATCACTATCGGTCCTAGAATACCAAACACTTGTACTTCGTGGTGACATGGAAACGGCAGAAGAGCTTCTCCCTTCAATTCCTACAGATCAACTCAACAAAATTGCCCGATTTTTGGAAGGACAAGGTCACAAAGAACTCGCCCTTTCGATTGCAACAGATCCGGAACATAAATTCGACCTAGCTCTTGCCTTAGGCCAATTACCTATCGCTCTCGAACTTGCTAGGACCGCTGATGCAGAACATAAATGGAAGACAGTCGGCGACGCTGCGCTTGCAGGCTGGGACGTGGCTCTTGCAGCCGAGTGCTTCACAAATGCCAAAGATATGGGCTCATTATTGCTCTTATATTCTTCGACCGGTGACCGCGCTGGCTTAAAAGCACTATCTGAGCAAGCCGAAGCCAACGGTGCCCACAATGTCGCTTTCTCATGTCTCTGGCAACTCGGTGACGTCGAAGGCTGCATTGACTTGCTAACTAAGACCGGTCGCACCGCCGAGGCGGTTCTCTTTTCGCAAACATACAAGCCATCAGCGACGACCAAGACTGTCAAGCTGTGGAAAGAAAATCTCGAAAAGGAGAAAAAGACCAAAGTTGCAAGGATGATTGGTGTACCTGGTGAGGATGAAGAGCTGTTTCCTGAGTGGGATGAGTATCTTAGATTAGAGGCTGAGGGCGGTGTCAAGACTGATGAGTTGGTTGATGTGAATGGAAACGGCCATAATATGGAAGTTGATGGTGTGAAAGCGGAAGAAGTCGAAGCGTGATTATGAATATCTTTTGGGAACCATGGACAGTACTAAAAGTCACGCAGCTTACAAGGTAGCTAGCTGTTTTGACATAGAGAAACGGAATACCAACATGATGCCAAAGAAACTAGATCTAGCACGGAAACTAATTAAGTGAAAGCCGAATATCGTAAAAGTGCGAATGGGATACCACAAACTAAGCGAAATTCGATACTGAGGCTCAAGTAAGTTTACCGCAATCATATCATCTCGTCTTCCTGCATTTATCTTCGGGCAGAATCGCCTGCTTTTTGGTGCTAACTTTCCCAGGACGTGATTTTTCAAATCTCAGATTGAAACAAGGGAAAGAGATTGAATCGCAAGCATGGCATGTTCAATCCTCAACCGCAAGCGCGACTTGCTCTATCTAGTGTACTTCCTTGTGCATATTCCGATCATGTTCCGTAAGCCTTGTCTCTTTTCTCTACAGACTTTCTCGGTTTTAATTACTGCCCATCTATTTCTCTCCCCCAAATTCACCATCTGCTCATCTGCGTCCCCTTCCCTCCAATTGAAGTAATCAGTACCCTTCAGATCAAGAGGCTTAGACTCAACCTCTCACACCCCCTCAGCTCCCGCAAACCCACACATAGCCCTAACAGAATTACTAATTGTCTTATAGTTATTGATCTCTCAAGCCTATATCCAGAATGGATGAAAACCAGTCTCACCAAACAGCTGCTTGCCCATTCAAGAGAGCATTACAGGGATTATATGCTTGTCCCACAAGAGGGACAGGTGCAGCCGGCGTGGTTTATGCTGTATATGTGGATGGAATTGTTCTTTCATGTCCCTATCAGTTTCTGGTCCGTTTCTGGGCTCCTTAACGGTACCTAAACCCTAATCATCTTTCTCCTCGTTCCTTGGATTTTTATTCTTCCCTATATCTTCCTCCCAACCCTTTCCCTCTAGATCTTCCCTTCCCCTACCCTGTTCTTACCTCACATGCCTGGGATTTTAAGCACATTGTAAGAAGGGCAAAGAATTTAAATAAATCCAAGATTTTGAAGGGAGTTATGCTAATCTTAAAACATGAGCTAACCCGTAGATAATCCAAAATTGCCCCTCGTCCTCCTCATTTACGCTTTCCAAACGGTTCTGACAACCGCGACGTGTATGGCGGAGTATTTCTCTTGGACGAACATTAGTTGGCAAGAGAAGATTGATTTGACGACGCTTTATGGGCCTTATTTGGCGCTTTGTAAGCCCCTTTCCTTTTTCTTATTTCCCACTCTGGTTTAACCTCTCCTTCCTTTTCTTGGAATCCCAGGGGAGGTACAGTGTTTGGGAAGAGTCTGTAAAACTTGATCATAGCCAATGTATTCGTGTGTGATACGGGAACTGAAAAGGAGAATACTAACCTGATTTCACGTTACTTATAGCGGTTTTCATGATGGTTGATATGGCTGCGAGGTTGAATGGGATGATTGATAGAGCGACTGCGGGCAGGACGTTAGGAACGGCGCCGGGAAAGAAGGTGCTGTAAATCGTTGATCTAGGGGCGGAAGAGAAGGAAACGGTTATGTGGACGAAACTAGGAAAATTCTCTTCTTGCCCGGATATATGTGTGATGGAAGAGCATTCTATGAGACAGTGCTCAACTCAATCCTCAGGCCAGATAGAGCCATAACATGGTTAACTTTTACATTATGCATTAACATCATTCGTCATACAATCCCAAGCTTATGCTACAAGAACAATATCACACTCTCAATCCGTCCTCTTTCCCATCTTCCCATTCCCCATCCCCCACCCATTCCCTACTCCTCCTAACCCATACCCCCCTAGCGGCGTCGCGCCGCCCAAACCCCTCCCCCGCAACCTCTTCGGCAACACCACTCCCCAAAAGTAAACTGTACAAACCGCAACGCCCGCCCCAAACCCTGTGATCACATAAAACACCGTGCTAGCATAGACGTGTCCTCCCATCCCATTCCATTCATATTTCCCATTCGTAGTCGGCAGCGCGGGCGACGGGAACCAGCGGACTGAAAACGTCAACGGTAAAGGATCCCCGATCACCAGCCTATAGCTATGAGAAGACGTATCGAGCGGCGAAGTCGAGTATGCCGCGCCGGAGTCAACCACGCCGCTGTCATGTTTTTGCAAATGGTGTTTCGCGACGCTGTGCAAGAGGATATTCAGATGCGTGCTGACATGCAAATGGCTGAGCTGCAACGTGCCTGCCAAGGCGAAAATCAGCGGCACAAACTCCTGCCTCTCTTCGAACTCGAGCTCAGCAGCAGTTTCGGAGTTCAGCGGGTTCAAGGAGACGGTGTTTGGGGGCCGCGAGGGCAAACGGCAGGTTAGGGGCGCGTCGTTGTGGATGTAGAACTCGAGGAGGTGGAAGAGGGAGTCGTCGACGGGATTGATGGTGCAGTTGAGGTCAGTTTCTATCCCGTAGCGGAGCTCGAGGGGCTGTCCGGTTTCTTCGCAAGTGGGGAAGGGGACGTATCGGAGGTTTTGCTTGGAGTCTTGGATGTGTTCGCCTGTTTCTCTGTTTTACGGCTGTGAGCATGTTCAATGGGACTAGAAGCTTGAGATAGGCAACTTTATGAATTGAACAACGTACATGGAGCGGTCCAAACAGGTTACAGGAATCTTAGCTCCATAGTGATATTGCGGCTTGGAGATGGGGTTGTGATGTGTATCGAGGGCTGTAGCTGACGTGCAGAATGCCGCTGCAATGGCAGCTTTTATGCCCCAATGCTGTCGCCGTCGCTCGCCTAGCATGGTGGTAAGAGTTGGCAGCAACCAGCGGAGGAGAGCTAGTGAGGTTCTATCATGTCATTGTGGACCCTGGTCGTGACCGTTATCGTATCGCATTGTCGGAGTTATATCTGGTAACATCTTCGGGCATGTTAACCGCGAGCCGTACTATGCCTCTTTCGATCAAGGTCTTGATGCATAGAAGTAACTCCTTCTCCCCGCGTCTAAAATCTTGCGACGTGTTTCAACATTGCTCTGCTCTGCTTAGTTTTCTTGGATTGATGTGAGATTCGACAGACGCAGTACAAACAGAAGTCTCTGGGGTCACTAAGGCAACACGAGCTTGTTCCTGTTGCACCCAATATCATCATCTCTATCTTGTCAGCACTTGTGAACTGAACTTATCAAGTTATGATTCTCTACACCATTCTTGCTCTGGGGCTGCCAAGCCTGCTCTATTATATCTATGCGTACCTCGAAGAGACCAGAAGCCTGTTTCTCAACCTACCATCACTAAAACGGTCGTTTCTGTTTGGGAACATTCTCGAGATGGAGAAATATACCAAAAATGACCGACACCCAGGTGTGTATTGTGAATCATGTCATTTTTTGTTCTTCATCTGCGTTTTCACTTTGGTATAGCCAGTCGCTGGCGTCTGATATATATTACAGACTATGGCTTGGAACAGATATACGAAGAGCTTGGCAAGCCGGATATCTTTTTGCTTGATACCGCACCCATTTTTAGGGTACTTGTTATCTGCTCTCCCATGATTGCCGAACAGATATCCAAGCCGTCATCGCAATATCCATACTCGATGCCAAAGAGCTGGACGGTGATGGATATCATGCCTTTAGTAGGAAAGCAGAGTATTGTTACCAGTGACGTAAGAATTGACATAATGCTTGATGAAATAATGCTTGATGTAATGCTTATAGTTTTCTTAGGGCGAGGATTGGAAAACAAAAAGGAAGCAGTTTCAACCTGGTGAGTAATATTTTGTAAATCAGTTCTGGTAGTACCTAGGTCAGCATCGCTACTGACTATCACATTCTCCTTTAGGGTTCCAACCGAACCATCTAAGGACTTTACTTCCACTAATGATTGAGGAAGCTCAAATCCTCGTTTCTAAATTGATGGAGAAGACAGAGTCTGACAAGCCCTTCGAGCTGGGTCAAGTGCTTCAGAATTTAACACTTGACGTGATTACTTGTGTTGTCTTGGGTCATTCCATTCACGCTCAGACAACCCCTGAGGGTCAAGGTGTATGTGGGCCTAGAGGAGTTCTCACAGCTTTCAAGAACGTCCAAAAGAACTTTGTTCTGAGACACAGTATGGATTTGTTTTACAGGATCAATCCTTTGAGGATTTGGAGGCTGCGCTATTACGAGCAGTAAGCAATTCATCAATTCAAAACTGACATGTTCCTAAGAAATATCACAAGGATCTTGGATCAAGAGACCCAGAAATTGATTCAGGAAGCAGTCCGCAATCCTAATCCTTCCTCTAAAGCTATTATACATCTAGCATTAAAGGATCGTCCGTTAACGCCAGCAGCCCTAAAAGAATCAGCTGATCAACTACGCACTTTCATCTTTGCGGGTTTCGACACAACCTCCACGACTCTCCAATGGGCATTCTACTACCTCTCCCTACCTCAAAATGCTGCCACTTTTGAAGCCCTGTGCGCCGAACACGACCAACTTCTTGGCCCAGTAGACAACAAAGATGCCATCGAAGCCTTCCTCCGCACCGACCCCGTCATGCCCTATACCACAGCCGTAATCAAAGAGTCCCTCCGCATGGAACCCCCTGCCGCCACCGCCCGCTGGGTTCCTCCTTCGCACAAGCCCTTCTACCTCGCCGGCCCAGACGGCACCCAGCACTGCGTAAACGGCACCCCCATCTACATCAACCACCGGATTATTTTCCAATCTACCAAGTTCTGGGGGCCTGACGCCAAGACCTTCCGCCCCGAACGTTGGCTCGACAAAGAATACGTCGCCAACCTGCCCGTCGGCGTCTTCAGGCCGTTCGAACGCGGCCCGAGGGGCTGCATAGGACAGGAGCTGACAATGATGGAGGCGAAAGTCGTCTTAGCGTTGACGGCGAGGCGGTTTACGTTCAAGAAGTGGACGCCGCCGGAGGAGGTTAGTGATTTGGGCGATGTGTGGAATGTTTATAGCATTACGGCTACGCCGAACGATGCAATGCGGATGACTATTAAGAAGCGGTGTTGACATGTACATCTTCTTCGCTTCATTTATTTCCCTCATATACGCAGTATGTATGTTACGATATGCAGAATATAGAAGGGCGGGGGAAAAAAAAAAATTATCCTCCTCGTGATCTCATTCCCCAGTTTTTGACTCCATTATCCCATTTTCGGGCAGGTGACCTTAATCGATCTGTACTGCGCAAACGGACAAAAGCCCACCCCCCAAAAATCCACATGTCTTTCTGGGCTTCTGATCTGAGCTGGAACTTTGTTTTGAATGGGAGGACGCCGTTATGAATGCAGAGTAGATGCGAATGCAGTGGCCTTATGAGGCGTATTGTGATAACTTCATTTTGTATTCACACTCCTTATCTACCTCGTCTCACCCTTCCCTACATGCGCACATATCTACATACATGTGCTCAGCGCATATATGTGTGTACTTCACTTCTCATCTACCGCACAACGCAACTTTTACCGCGTCTTCCCTGTCCCTACTCACTACGGTAGATTCACATCTTGGGCTTCTCCCCCGCCAACCCCGCCTTCGCCTGGAACGCCGCAATCAGACCCGCTGTGCTCGAGTCATGCTTCCCAGGGGCCCCATCAAGCTCCGCCTGAATCTTCTTCGCCAGACTCTTCCCGAGTTCCACGCCCCACTGGTCGAAGGAGTTAATATTCCACACGGCGCCCTCAGTGAAGGTGAGGTGCTCATAGTACACGATCAGCGCGCCTAGAGTGCTGGGTGTGATTTTTTGTGCGAGGATCGACGTTGTTGGTCGGTTGCCCAGGAAGGTCTTGTGAGGGATGAGTTCCTCTGGAGTGTTTTCAGCTTTCAGTTGGTCGGGTGTTTTGCCCACCATGAGGGCCTCGGCCTGCGCAAAGAAATTCGATGCGAGCATCTTCTGGTGTTTGTTGTTGGCAATGGGGTTGTGTGATTCCGCAGCGAGAATGAAGTCTGTGGGAATGAGCTTCGTGCCTTGGTGTAGGAGTTGATAGAAGGAGTGTTGGGCGTTGGTTGCGGGTTCGCCAAAGAGAATGGGCCCGGTAGTGTATTTAACCATTGTGCCATCGCGAGTAATGGCCTTGCCATTAGATTCCATGGAAAGTTGCTGTAGATAGGCGGGGAATCGGTGAAGGTATTGGTCAAATCTAGACTATTAGGATAGATATCAATTCTGTGCTAGACGGAAAACTTACGGAGAAACAAGGTGAGTCTGAGCACCATAAAAGTCACCGTACCAAACACTCAGCAGGCCAGCAATAACTGGAATGTTCTTCTCTAGTGGCGCTTCCCGGAAATGCTTATCCATAGCATGCGCCCCAGCCAGGAATTGGTGGAAATTCTCAAATCCAATGTATATGGCAACGCTGAGCCCAATGGCACTCCACACACTATACCTACCACCAACCCAGCTCTCGAAACCAAACATGTTCGCTGAGTCAATTCCAAATTTGGTTACCTCGCTCTCGTTAGTCGAGAGGGCTACAAAGTGCTTCGCGACATCCTCCTGCTTTGCCTTTTTTAAGAACCATTCCTTCGCCGAGTTTGCATTCGTGGTAGTCTCAGCGGTGGTGAACGTCTTTGAAGCAATCAAGAAGAGCGTCGTTTCTGGATCAGCATCTCTCAGAGCTTCGGCCAAATGGGTTCCATCAATGTTTGATACGAAATGAAGAGTCAGATTTCGATCACCATAGTATTTAAGCGCCTCCGTAACCATGACAGGTCCACTACAATACGTCAGTATTACACCGTCCCGAGCCTTTGAAGGTCTTACAGATCAGAGCCCCCGATACCAACATTGATGATTGTGGTCAGTTTCTTGCCAGTATAGCCCTTCCACTCGCCGCTTCGAACTTGGGCGCTGAACTCCTTCATGTGCTCAAGTACACTATTGACTCCAGACATAACATCCTTTCCATCAACTTTCATCTCCTCATTGCTCACATTCCTCAATGCACAATGGTAGACCGCCCGGTGTTCTGTAAAGTTGATCTTCTCACCTGCGAACATATCATCACGGAGCTTCTCAAGGTTGGCTTCCTTGGCCAATTCGACCAATATCTTTAGAGTGTCATCGGTGAGGAAGTTTTTGGAAAAGTCAAATAGAATTTCGGAATTGTCAACAGGGTTGGAGAATGTGAATGAGAATTTCTCGAAACGCGTGGGATCTTTTTCAAACTCTTCTTTCAGGACGAAGGATTTGCCAACGGACGCGTGGTGGGCTTCGAGCGCCTTCCAGGCCTTGAGGTCTGTCGCGAGAGGCATTATTTTGGAATTGAAAAGTGTTGAGAGATAATGTAGGAGTATATCTGAATCTAATTGATCAAGCCGCCGGTATAAATGGGACAAGAGGGCTTTCACAATTGTTGTAAAGAGTGGCCAGAGCCGGACCGCTTCGAGAGTTGTCCCGCAAAGCTATTTTGTACGTATGGGAATTGATGTCGACTTCTGCAATAGCGTTGTTAGTCAAGTGAACTACAATAATGCAAAAACTTCCATCAACTCTTCCCAAGACTGAGGTGGAGGTTGGGAGTTCCCGGCCAAAGCTTCATTCAAGTACTCTATCGGGATAACTCGAAAGTACCCAACGGCCCAACCCCACCTTACCCCTCTCAAATGAAAAGCTCAAAACTTACTACTTGATTATCCAAATATATCTGTGTTTGATTTATCGAATCTCCGGATATCGTAAGCCTCAACAAAGTGGCAAAGAGATGTCAATTGTATGGAGTCGTTGCTGTTTGAGACGGGGGGAAGGGTAATGGGGTGACCTAGAGAAGATTCAGGTCGCTTATGACGTTTTGAAGTTCCTGTCCGAGCAAGCCCATCACTAGCGCCTTTTCTTACTCTTTGGTATACCTGACAACCCTTTCTCGTAATCAGTCCCTGAAGATGACTATGCATACACCTATGGGGCTGGAGTATATGCAGAGAGCCGGACCTCTCTGGATAAATGCCCAAATAGGATTGACTAATAGTTAGAGCCCGAACCCGAGACTGCCGGTTGCGATGTGCTAGCTTCAGGTACTTTGCACGTGTATTCACAGGAGGAAAACTATGTGCTCTGGAACGCAGTCTATTTTGCTTTGTACTGTACTACAGCCTATGCCATGCTACTACCGATCGCGAAGCCTCCTGTAATTGCAGGCCGGTAAGGTAGCGGATCCTACCGAACGCCCGAAACAAATCGCTTTAACATAAATCTGCTGCCAAGAAAGATTCGACCTTAGAATGCATATGCTCTCTTCGAACACGCTGGGTGGCTCATACCCATGGCGGTTCATTTGCTGCAAACTGGCAAAGGCTGAAATCATGATTCATCAACGTGGTCGCTACCGATCCTGAACGCTTCCCACGAACGAAGGGTCCTTGATACTACCGCCAGCATCGCCTAGACCAGCCACAGGACGGTTATAAGACCATCCAGTAAATTGTTGCTGCATAGTTGACGACAAAAGTGGGCCTTCGACATATGAATCAGCTGGAGCCTCAGAGGTGAATTCCCGATCAAAGTTTGCTGTGTCAAGTGCATCAACCTGTTGATAATGTCAGCATGGCATATATAAAATGTTGATGATCATGACTTACCACGTTCGGCTTGAACGTCGGCTCATACTTCCGCTGCAATAACTTGCGCCAGTCAATGCTATGGAAAAATGGATGCGCCTTGATCTCTGATGCGCCGTTGGCTCCCAGACGCTGTTCCGGCTTCCGGTTGAGCAGCTTTGTAAGTAGGTCCTTCGCAGCTGGTGGTACAATCTCAGGCCCAGGGAAGTGAAGAGGCTCTGAAAGGATCTTGCGGTACATCTCATTGGTGTTTTCATCGTAAAAGGGTGGTAATCCAGTCAACATCTCATACAATAAGACACCCAGCGTCCACCAATCCACGGTCTTCGTGTAACCTTGACCAAGAAGTAACTCGGGTGCGAGATACTCCGGTGTGCCACAAAACGTATTTGTCCTGTCCTCATCCTTCATATCAAGTTTGCAGAGACCGAAATCGCACAACGCAATGTGTCCAGAATAATCCAAGAGGATATTCTCCGGTTTCAAGTCTCGGTAGATAACATTGAAGCCGTGCAAGCACTCTAAAGCACATAAGAGCTCTGCTGTATAGAATCTTGAACGATTGATATCAAATCGCTGCTCTTTTTGGAGATGGTGGAAGAGTTCGCCCCCGTTGATAAAGGCCAGTACAAAATAGAGCTTCTCAGGCGATTGGAAAGTGAACTTCAGCGGGACAATGAATGGATTATTGATTTGAGAGAGAACTGATCGCTCTGCCAGCGTATGCGCGACTTCGGAACGTGATATGATATGCGCTTTTCGAATCGTTTTGAGAGCATAAATTCGATGTGTGTCCTTCTTCATAACCTGCATGACTTTCCCAAAGCTTCCCTTCCCAACAACCTTCAAAAGTTCAAAATCGTCAAGCTTCAATGCTCTCGTCCTATTTTCGACATACTCGACTCCGATCTTTATCCTTCCAGTACCGTATGCAACATCCTGCCATTGCGTACCACTCTGCCCCAGTGCTCGCTCTCGAGTCGCAAATTCAGCCGCTGCTTTTTCTCTATCTTTTTTACTAAGTTTTGGATCTTCCACATAAGCGTGTCTTTCTTCAAATCGAGGATTTATACGGGTTACGCCGAGAAAGATGTCTTGGCTTCGGCCGGAACCCGGTGAAGCATTTGGGTTTCGAAGATAGAGATGGACAGCTAGTTCAGTCACTCGTGATACATCGAATTTGTATTGGGTAGTTTCGCCGGCCCAAAGTGGATTCTCTGGAGTTCCAGACACGGCGTTGACAAAAACCTGAACCTTGTCGAAATCTAGAAGGGCGTACGGGAGATATTTCGAAGAATATCGGCCATATTTTGTAGGAATAGCGCTAAAGTCTCCGCCCGATGTTTGAGGGCGTCCGTTGACATAAGAACCTGGAACAGTTTGCTGGGAAGAATTCGGCCGAACAGAGCCTGCCACCCCAAAGCCGTTGCCCGTGGAGAGGGAATTTTGCTGATGCTGCGAGCTGAAGATTGATTTATATTGATCAGGGAGAGAGAAGCCCTGCCCTTCATGTAGTGTTATGATGAGAATCCCAGGCTTTGGCTCCGATTGTGGTTGCGTTGCGATTGCTTCTGATGCAGCTGTGCTCGCGTTAGCAGTGGCAGTATGCATATCTGCGGGAGAATACGAACCTATGCCATTGTCATTTATGCTACTGGCGCTGGCGCTGCTGGCTATACTGGAGTTCTCATCTTTGGCAGGATCAGGGTTGATGGTTGATGCCGAGGAAGATCTGGAGAAAGTGTTGGTTAGAGGACCGAGATGTGTATCCTTGAGCTCTTCAGAGAAACGAGTCAGCTCGAAGCTCTAAAGCAAGACGAATAAACGAAGGAGTATCCCATCTCGGGGCAAGCACACGGCTTGCCTTCAACGGCTAGGCGCGCCACGGACAGATGGGACGAAAGGAGACAACACAGAAGGAAGCCGCTATTTTTGTACGTACTCTTGGTAAGTTTCCACGACATCTTCGCACTGAATAGGCCCGCAACCAGTACCCTTTTCGGTAGGTAATGGATAGCCAGGGACGGCTGTTGATTTCAACTGTACCTAGACTGGAGAGGATTTGCTGCAGAGATACTGCCACGAGATATTCACCGTGCCCCGCTGAATACCAAAGTTAAATGATCAATTGCGCCGGACGAAAGTGCGCAGTCTCCAGGGACGAGATGAAGAAGATGTAAGTGACGAAAGGGGCAAAGATGATGTATATCGTGATTTCGGAGGGACGTCCCTTACCCTCAGTGGCTCAGACAAACGATCAGTTCAGTTCACGGGGGTTTTTGGCGTTGTAAGCAGCCTATTTGATTCCAAGCGAAAGCTGAATGCGGGGATTACGGATAAAAGTAAGATTATAGAAGAAGTCCGCGCCGAGACATCCAGAGCAAGAACATTTTGAGTCGCACTACCATGATCTAGACTCGTAGAGGGATTCCTGACGAGGCTCTTCGTTTCTCTTTGGATCCTGGAGGCTGAAATACGCAATTCCGTTGCCATCCTCAAATTTACTTTCGACGCAACACTGCCACCCCCCATATTTACGTAGAGACAGTGGCGATCGAAAAGGTGGGCGTCAGTGACCTTCAACGTTATGCTCACCGCACAATGCCATGGAGTGGCTTTCACTTTGATTCTCTTCTCACATCATGCCACTAAAATGCCATTGACAGGTTCGTATGCTGTCCATAATTCATATGCTGTCGACACATTCAAATGCTGTTGATACTTCCACCTGCCGTCGACATACTTGTAAGCTATCGACGTGCCATTTCTTGCCTCCATTTTTCTCAATGCCGCCGCTTCCGAAAACGACACCTCGTATCCATCCTCTTTGCTTAGAGAATATGGTAGCCGTAGTGCGCAAGGCATGACCTACTGCTCGTCTTCGTCGGAAAGAATGTATACTACACAGAGGTACGCGTAAATTAGATTAAGGAATGGCAAAGATCCTGGTAGCTGGCAGCAGATGGATCCGTGGAGTGAGGTAGGTATTTTATAGTTTTTAGGACGCCAAAACGACATGAACGGAATCCTGTCTCGGCGGCGTAGAAAAATCAACTAGGAGCTGTACTACCTTACACAGCAGTCGTTCCTTGCACCCGCGTTTCCATGAGAGGACTGTGGTAATGCTTATTGCTCGACTCTTGGGAAAGATTAAGCTCTCGATCCAGTCCTTCCGCTGGCGTACATGATTTCGGATCATTCGCATCTTCTCATATCCATCCGGCAAGATAACCCACGTTTTCCGTGGCAAAATTGCTTCATACATTTAAGGTTTATTTACTATCATATATTGACTTGTGACTCGTTGAGCTTTACCTTCCCTTAGCAAATGAATTTTTATCGTACAGTCCCATCATAATATCACGAACGACTCGAGTACCCTCAATGCCATGTTTAGGACACATACTGTTAATTTGCAAAATCAAACAGCGCATTGAAAGGAACTTCTGATGATTTTAGAGCTAGGAGATAACATACGATGAAATCGTGAAAGCGCGTAAAAGCCTGTAAGTCATCTGCCCAACGCCAAATCCATTAAGAATGTATAACTCCATTTCCCTCAGAAATGAAATTAAATAACTCCTGTGTACTTCATTAGATAAGAAAAGAAGTGGATATAAAGGGTTACACTGTTGACATAGATTCGTTGACTAAAGCAAAGATTGTGGACGATCGACATCGTTCTCGATGCATGCGCGCTAGTGGCGTCGGATGCAAGCCCGCCTCCGCTTTGGCTGGTTCAGAATGCGGTACCACTCCACCGAAACCTCACCTGTTCAATCGATAATACTACCTTTGTCTCGATGGAGAAGAGAATTTCCGCTATATCCTTCTTGTTCGGACCTTTAGGAGATAGAATAACCATGTTCGTTGAAGGATTGATGGAATGATGGGTTATAAAAGGGGGACTTTTGGCAATAGTATCCATATTATATTCCCTCGAGCACCGAATGGTGAGTATGGGTAAGTGAATGAAGGATATT
>Ga0335075_10002798_pt1 | contig 27893 bp, 25 predicted proteins | sample Lox_Sample_24_FD_206723 | JGI IMG/M metagenome (GOLD analysis project Ga0335075, IMG submission 206723) | Soil microbial communities from Loxahatchee National Wildlife Refuge, Florida, United States - Lox_Sample_2.4 | ecosystem: Environmental > Terrestrial > Soil > Wetlands | place: USA...
ATCCGCCGCGGCTCCTTCACCTCAGTCCAAGAACTGGTAGCGGCCATCGGCGCCTTCATCGACTCCTGGAACGACCACCCCCGGCCCTTCGCCTGGACCAAGGACGCCAACGAGATCCTCGCCAGCATCGACCGCGCGAAGACTAAAGCGAACGTCCTTACAGACCACTAGCTACCGATTTGAACGGGGCCTACGCACCCAAGCAATCCGCTGGCGGGTGAACCATTGCTGACAGGACTCGTTCGCGCAGCGCCGGGCCATTCCGCTGGCCAGGGGCGCCGGGCTACGGCACAAGCACGACCTTTCCGTGCGGCGCTCCCGACAGGCTGAGTTCGGCGGCGGCGCGCCACTCGGTCAGCGGGAATCTCTTCGCCACGGGGATGGTGAGCTGGCCTGCGGCTGCGAGCGTCGCGTAATCGCTCAGGAAGCCGGAGTCCGGGAACCCGCCTGCGGCCATCAGCTCATCGATGTTGACGCGGGCGCCCTGGCTGCGCGCCTCGTCGTGGTTGCTGATCGTGACGACGTGGGTCGGGTCTCCGGTAATCCCGATGAGCGCCGCGATCGCGCCGGTGTTCGGGCGCGATGCGTCGAGCACGTGATCGATCGGCCCGCCGGCGAGTGACCGGACTCGCTCGGCCATGCCCTCGCCGTATGGTGTCACGATGGCCCCAAACCCCTCGAGGTCGCTTGCGAACGTCGGCCCGGCGGTGGCAATAACGCGGGCGCCCCGACGTAGCGCAAGCTGCACTGCGGCGTAGCCGACCATGCCGCCAGCCCCGTGGATCAGCACGGTCTGACCTGATGTCACCTTCATTAGGCCGAGGGTCCAGTGCGCAGTCTGCAGCACCATCGGCAGCACGGCCGCGTGCACGGCATCAAGCCCCGCCGGAACCGCGAACCACAGGTTCAGGATCGCGAAGTCGGCCGCGCCCGCACTCGGCTGCGCGGCGAAGTCCGACGAGCCGAACACGAGATCGCCGGCCGCCACGTCAGCAACGCCATCGCCGATCGCGTCGACCGTGCCGCAGACGTCGACGCCGATGCCCCGCGGCAGGGCGCCGGGCATGAAACCACGACAGAGCTCCCAGTCGGCGGGGTTCAGCCCGGTGGCGGCCACGCGAACCCGGATCGTGCCCGCACCCGGGTCGGGGATCTGCGTCTGCTCCTCCTGCAGGACGTCCAGGGGTTCGCCGACCTGGTGGAAACGGATGGCCCGTGATTCGACTGCGCTCATGACCCTGTCTGCCCTTCGTGACTCGCCCGTGATGCTTCGTAGTGTCAGTTGCAGACACTACCGTGTTGCGACAGTGACTGTCACTACGTGCGCTAGACTCGCCGCATGCCAAGAAGCGGGAAGGAAGCACGCGAGCGCTTGGTGAGGGCGGCGCTCGAGCTCTTCCTCGAGCGCGGATTCGACGCCGTGACCGCGGCCGAGATCGCCGCTCGCGCCGGCGTGACCGAGCGCACCTATTTCAGGCACTTCCCCGACAAGCGCGAGGTGCTCTTCGACGGCGAGCGGGCACTCACCGAGTGGGTGACCGAGGCGCTTGCGTCGGTGCCCGCCGACGTTCCGCTCTGGCCGGCCATCCGTCGCACCGTCGACCTCATCGTTCCGCCCCTTGAGGCGAACCGGCCCGACAGCGACCGCCTCGCTGCCATCGTCGCGGCGACGCCGGCTCTACGCGAGCGTGCGGTCTCGAAGGAGGCACGCCTCGTCGCCATAATCACCGGCCTGCTGGCCGGCCGCGGCGCCTCCGCCGACGAAGCGGCTCTCGCCGCCCGCACCGCCTGGGGCGTTCTCGCACACGCGATCGGAGCCTGGCGAGCCGCCCCTGGCACCCCGCTGCAGCAGCACGTCGACCGCGGCTTCACGTTGCTCAGCGATCTCGTCAGCGCCTGAAGCCGCTCTCCGAGTTGAACATGGCCACCATAATCTCTACTGCTGCCCTCGTCCCGGTGACCCCGGTGTTCAGTAACCAAGCTTCATCGCGAGAATTCTCTGCAGGCAGGCCATCGTCCGCCGATATAAACATCTGACACTAGCGAGCCCTTTTCGTTGATCGGTCAACCATTGTCAGGGCACATGGCGCCCCTGTTCGTTGATGGCTTGGACCTAGGGGGCGGCTCAGCCGGGAAATTCGGTGACGCCGAGGGCGAAGTCCCAGTTCCCCACCCCGTGGCGGGCGAGGCCCATCACGACCAGGCCCGTTCCTTCCAGCCAGTGCGCCATGTTCAGGCCGCCCACGTCCAGCGGGCGCAGCCCGAGGCTCTCGATGAACTCCTCCACGCCCGCCTTGGCCTGCGCATTGTCGCCAGCGATGAAGACATCGGGACGGCCCTTCTCCAGGACATGACCGAAGATGGTGTTGAATGCCTTCACCACGCCAGCGCTGGCCGGGGCCGCCTTGGCGACTTCCTGCGCGATCGAGGTGCTATCGGGGATGGCTAGCCCGTCGGCCGCGGCGTTGAAGGGGTTGCTGATGTCGACGATGACCTTGCCCGCGAGGGCGTCTCCGTACTGGGCGACGACCGGAACGACATTGGCGTACAACAGGGCCACGATGACGATGTCCCCGGCCGGGACGGCGCCCCACTCTCCCGTCGTCGCGCTGCCGCCGAGAGCCCTGGCCAGGTCAGCGGCCTTGGACTGATCGCGGCCCAGGATCTCGACGGTGTTGCCGCCCGCTACCGCCAGCGCGCCGATGGCGCGGGCCATGTTCCCGGTGCCGATGATGCTGATGCTGCTCATGAGATGTCCCGTCCTGACTGACGATCGAAAAGGTTGACGGGTCCACCTTAAGCGAGGTTTTGTTGATGAGTCAACCAATCGAGTAGCATGGAGACTGATGGAACCGAACTGGCTGAGCCCTCGTGAAGACCGCGCCTGGCGGGCCTTCCAGCACGCGCATCATCAGCTCGGCGTGCACCTGAACCGGGGCCTGCAGCAATCGGGCCTGTCCGCGGCCGACTACCAGATCCTGGCGGTGCTCTCCGAACACGACCGGGACCGCATGCCCGCGCACGACCTGTGCAACGCACTGGGCTGGGAGAAGAGCCGTGTCTCCCACCAGGTGCGGCGCATGCAGAAGGACGGGCTGATCTGCCGCGAGCCCAACCCCGACGACGCCCGCAGCACCATGGTCTGCTTGCTGCCGGCCGGCCGCGCCGCCATCGAGAAGGCGGCGCCCGGGCACGTGGAGGACGTCCGCCAGAACTTCATCGACCTGCTCACCCCGGCTGAGCTCGACATGCTCGCCGCCCTCAACGAACGAGTCCTGCGCCACCTGGCCCAAGACGACGACTCCCCCGCCGAAGACAAGCCCCATAGCCTTCGTCAGCCGTGAGCACCGCCACGGCAAGCCAGTCGCGAGGACCGATTCGTTTTGCGCGGACCACTGAGGAAATCTGACCCGGCGGCTGGTTACTCTCTGCGATCATTCTGTTCCACCGGGCCGAACTGGCCGGGGGCCCGGCCCGGGCCCGGCGGCCCGGCGTAGGCCTGGGCGAAGCTCAGCCAGCGGTCAGCGTCGGGCCCACGGGCCACCAGGCGGAGGTCGTCACGGTGGCGGCGCTGGGTGACCAGCAGGCAGAAGTCGAGCGCCGGGCCGCTGACGCCCTGGGCGGCATCCTCGGGCCCCCACGTCCACAGCTGACCGCCCGGCGAGGAGAGCTCGACCCGGAACTCCTCGGCGGGCGGGGTCAGGCCGCGGGCCAGGAACGAGTAATCCCTGGTCCGCACGCCCAGCCGGGCCACGTGTACGATGCGATCGGTCGCCGGCCGCGGGACGCCGAGCGCGTCGGCGATATCCTGGCCATGGCCGAACAGCTCCATCACCCTGGTCGTGGCGAGTGTCGCGGGCGAGACCGGTGCCACGATCCACGGGACCCGCTGGCCCGCGGGCACCGCAGCCAGCGCGTTCTGCAGGCCAGAGCGAGCGGCTCGCCACCGCGACAGCAGCCGCTCCGGTGGATCCGAAGCGAACTCGGTGGCGTCCGCCCCGATGGCCTCATTGAAGTTGCCGATCAGCTCGTCTCGCCGTGCGCGGAACGCCTCGGCGTCGGTCGCCGCCAGCGCGGCGAGCAGGTCTGAGGAGGTCAGATGGCTGATCTGGTTGGCGATGGTCCAGCCGGGCGCGGGGGTGGTCAGCTGCCACTGGCCGGCATCGATGCCGGCCACCAGGCGGTCCAGCTCATCGCCCTCGGCGGCCAGATCGGCTAGAACCTCATCGACAACCGGCATGCCGTTCATCCCATCAACGGGAAAATCCCTCCGTCAATATGACACGGAGAGATTTCCCTTTAGCTGGATCGCGCTGCCCGCGCTCCGGGCGCGGCCGGCCCGGTCAGGGAAGCTGGCCGGGATGCTGGACGATGCCGGAACCGGGCAACGCCTCCCAGCCGAGGATCTGGCCCACGCGGAAGTGTGCCGTCCCGTCCAGTCCGGTGCTCGAGTGCGCCCCGATCGCGACGTCGACGTAGCCCATGTAGGCGTAGGTCTTCGGGTTGATCACGATCTGCTCCTTGAGGTAACCATCCTGCACCGTGGAAAAGCCCACCCTGGTCCGGCCGGCCAGGTCGGTGACCGAGCGCTCGAAGTGCACCGCGGGATCGCGGGCCAGCACCCCGTACAGCGCGGCCAGCAGCCGGGGCGGCAGCACGACGGCTCGCCGGTGTACTCGGGCGGCTGGTACCGGGCGGCAAGCTGCACGCGAAGCCGCTCGTTCGCCGCGATCCGCCGCCGCTCACCCCGGCGATGGTTGGCCAGCACGCGCCTGGCCACGCCGTAGAGCCACAGCCGGGCCTGGTCTCCGGGCGGCACGGCATCGAGCCGCCGCCAAACGGTGAGGAAGCGGCGCCGTCGCTCGTCCGGGCCGCCAGGATGCCGGTATCGCAAGGTTGCTCCTTTCCACACCAGCCACATGTCCACGTCAAGCCGAGCATTTCAGTGCCACCCAGACACGTCAGCATCGGTTAACATCCGGGCCAGTGGAAGAAGATCAGCTCTTGGCCAGCTACCTCGCGGCGGTGCAGCACGTCGGCGGGGGCGAACGGCCCGAGTTCCGGCATGGCCAGTTCCACGATGTGGTGCTGGCCGGCGACGTGGCCTACCGGTTCCCTCGCGACGAGGAATCCCGCCGTGCGCTCCCGGGCCGGGTGGCGCTGCTGCGCGTTCTGGGGAACTGCCGGCTTCCGGTGGCGACGCCGGTGCCCTTGACGACCGCACCCGCCGCCCAGCATGAAGCACTCGGCCGCTGTCACGTCGCGCTGAGCCGGCTGCGCGGGCAGCCGCTGGAGCGCGAACAGGCCATCAGCCCGCGATCCGAGCCCATCGTGATCGCCGAACTCGGCCGGCTGCTCGACGCGCTGAGCGAACTCGGGACCGACCCGGCCGTGGCCAGGGTGGTGCCCGGCGCCGATCCTGATCGCTGGGTACGGTTCGCCAGCGACGTGGACCGGGTGCTCTTCCCGCTCATGCCGGAGCGGGGCCGGCGGCGGGCCGAAGCTGAGCTGGCCAAGGTGGCGGCCGTTGACCCCGTGGGCACCGCGCTGGTCCACGGCGACCTCGGCGGCACCAACCTGCTGTGGACCGTGCCGGAATCCGGTCCGCACCTGGCGGGAGTGCTCGACTGGGACGAGGCGCAGCTCGGAAACCCGGCCGATGACCTGGCCTCGCTGGCCGTCACGTTCGGGTGGCCGCTGGCTGAGCGGCTCGACGCCTCGCGGCACGCGGGGCGTAGCCCCACGATCGGCGACGCCCGGACCATCGCGGCCACATTCGCGTTGCAGCAGGCGCTGCCCGCCGCGCTGAGCGGGGACAGCGCCATGCTGGCCGACGGCCTGGCCGGCTACGTAGGTCAGGCCTGAACGGGAAGTGCGCCGGCCATCGGCGCCGCATACCCGGCGGCCTGGTCGTTACTCGGCGCGGCGGTCGGCCAGGCCGTCCCAGGGCGGGGCGGCTTCCGCGACGCCGACGTTGGCGGCCAGGTGCCCGAGCAGGGTGCTGAGCGTGGCCAGATTGGCGTCGGTGAGGCCCGCTCGCAGCTTGGCGTCGAAGGCCATCGCGGCGCCCCGCAGGCGCACGAATGCGGCTTCGCCCGCTTCGGTCAGCGCGACCTGCTGGACTCTCCGGTTGGCGTTGTCGCGGGTCCGGGTGACCAGCCCGCGGGCGTCCATGGCGTTCAGGTGGTGCGTCAGCGTGGCCTCGCGCACCCCCACGGCTTCGGCGAGTTCCCGCTGGTTGGCGGGCTTGCGGACCTTCAGGTTGAGCAGGATCAGCCAGACCGGGAGGGTGCCGTCGGCTTCGCCGAGAGCCTCGTCGAACGCGCGCTCCACCGCGCGGGACGTCTGGTTCAGCCGGAGCCCGATCGGGAGCGGGAAAGGTGCTGGCACGTCAGCCAGCGTAGCACAAGCCATCGAGATCTAAGAGTTTGACATCTAATTCTTCGAGTCCTAACCTTCTGCTGACAGCAGCGGCAGCGCGCAAGGCCGCGGCGAGAACACGAGAAGGGACTTGCATGATGAGCGAACCCACAGTTGAGGCCTGCGGCTTGCGCAAGGCCTTCGGCGGGGTGCAGGCGCTGGACGGGCTGAGCCTGGCGGTGCCCGCCGGATCTGTGCTCGGGTTGCTCGGGCCGAACGGTTCGGGCAAGACCACCACCGTGTCGATCCTGGCCACGTTGCTGCGCCCGGACGCCGGTCGCGCGATCGTCGGAGGGCTTGACGTGGTGACCCAGGCAGCGCGGGTGCGCCAGGTCATCGGCCTGGCTGGCCAGTTTGCGGCCGTGGATCCCAACTTGACCGGACGCGAGAACCTGAGGCTGATCGGGCGGCTGTCCCGGCTCGGCCGCAGTCAGGCCCGGATCCGCGCCGACGAGTTGCTGGACAGCTTCGGGCTGAGCGCGGCGGCCGGGCGGCTGGTGCGCGGCTATTCAGGCGGGATGCGGCGACGGCTCGACGTGGCCGCAGCGCTGCTGCACCGGCCTGCGGTGCTGTTCCTCGATGAGCCCACCACCGGCCTGGACCCGGAGAGCCGTTTCGCGCTGTGGGATTCCGTGCGCGACCTGGCCAGATCCGGCACCGCTGTGCTGCTGACCACGCAATACCTGGACGAAGCCGACGCCCTGGCCGATCAGGTGGTGATCATCTCCGCCGGGCGGGTGGCCGACACCGGCGCCCCCACTGCGCTGAAGGCCCGCTTCGGCACGGTGGTCTTCAGCCTGGGCTTTGGCCGGCCGGAGGCCGCTCAGGCCGCCTATGCGGCGCTGGCTTCGGCGGGCTACCGGCCGCAGCGCGACGGCACCGGCATCCACGTCCGGTCCGCCACCGGCTCCGGCGAGCTCACTACCGTGCTGCGCATCCTGGACGGCCGGGCACCCGACCCGGTGTCCGTCGCGGTGCGCGAGCCCACCCTGGACGACGTGTTCCTCTCTCTTACCCGTGGAGGCGAAGCAGCATGAGCACGACCGCGATAGCGCCGCGGCAGGCCGCGGCCAGCCGCGTCATGACGGCATCAGCCACAGTCGCCACCGCGCTCTCCGACACGGCGAGCGTCGCCTGGCGCAACTTGCTGACCCAGTTGCGCACCCCGCAAGCGCTGGTGTTCGCCACCATCCAGCCGGTCATCTTCGTGCTGCTGTTCCGCTACGCGTTCGGCGGTGCGATCCACGTACCGGGCACGAACTACGTGGACTTCCTGATGCCCGGCATCTTCGCGCAGACGGTCGCCTTCGGCGCGGTCGGCACCGCCGCCGGCCTGTCCGGTGATCTGCGTACCGGGCTCCTGGTCCGCTTCCGCGCCCTGCCGATGTCCCGGATCGCGGTGCTCGGCGGCCGGACCGTCGCAGACCTGGCCCGCAATCTGCTGGTCGTCGCGGTCATGACCGGGGTCGGCTTCGCCGCCGGATTCCGCAGCCCGCACGGCGCGGGCGGGCTGCTGGCCGCGCTCGGCCTGGTGATCGCGTTCGGATACGCGATCTCGTGGGGCTTCGCGTCACTCGGCCTGCGGGTCAGCGATCCCGAAGCAGCTCAGGCGGCGGCGGTGCCCGTGCTGTTCTTGCTGGTCTTCACCTCGGCCGCCTTTGTGCCGGCCACCGCCATGCCCGGCTGGCTGCAGGCGTTCGGTACCCATCAGCCAGTAGACGCCCTCGTCAACGCCGAACGGGCGCTGATCCTCGGCGGCCCGGCAGCTCATGACGTGCTCATCTCGCTGGCCTGGAGCGGCGGCCTCCTGGTCGTGTTCGCCCTCCTCGCCGCCCGCAGCTACGCCCGCATGGGCCGTTGACAGAAAGAAGCCCGATCATGGCAATCAGCCAAGCCGCGATGCGGCGACGCGCGCGGATCATGCGCGCGGTCAACGTGCCCATGCGTGCGGCACTCAGCCTGCCGTTCGCCACGCCGCTCAGCGCGAACCTGATGCTCATCTCCTACACCGGCCGCAAGAGCGGAAAGGCCTACCGGCAGCCGGTCAGCTACGTGCGCGACGGCGACGTGCTGCTCACCCCCGGCGGCGGCCGCTGGACGCTCAGCCTGGCCGGCGGGCAGCCGATCCGGATCCGGCTGCGTGGCCGCGCCGAGACTGCCCGTCCGGAACTGGTCACCGATCCCGCCGAGGTGGAACGACTGATCGGTGTGATCACTGAAAAGAATCCCCGCGCGGCCGGGTTCATCCCGATCCCGCGCGACTCCGGCGGGCGTCTCGACCCCGACGCCCTCGGCGCCGCGCTGCGGCACGGCTTCTGCATCGTGCGCTGGCAGCTGGCGCGGCGCGGGCCCTCCCGGGCTGAGGGCTGAAACATGCGCGCACCGTGCGCGTCAGACCAGGGCCCCGGCTCTAGTCGCCGAGCTCGGCCCGGCGGCGGGCCACGTACTCCTGGAGTTCGGCCCGGATGGCGTCGTCGAGCGGCGGCGGCTGGTAGGCATCCAGCGTCTTGGCGCAGATCTCCGAGGCGCGTGCGGTCGCGTCCTTGCCGCCCTGCTTCAGCCAGCGCTCGTAGTTGGCCGTGGACGACAGCAGCGGCCGGTAGAAGCACTCGCGGAACCGCTCCATCGTGTGCTGGGCACCGAGGAAGTGCCCGCCGTGCCCGACCTCCTCGTGCGCGCCGAACGCCAGCGACCCCGCGTCGATCTCCAGCGGCGTGAATTCGCGCCTGAGCATCCGCAGCAGCTCGATGTCGACGATGAACTTCTCGTAGCAGGAGACCAGCCCGCCCTCCAGCCAGCCGGCCGCGTGCATCACCCAGTTGGTCCCGGCCAGGAACGTGGGCAGCAGGGTCATCAGCGACTCGTAGGCGGCCTGGGCGTCACAGGTCTGGCTGGCGTTCAGCCCGCCGCCGGTACGGAACGGCAGCCCGAAGTGCCGGGCCAGCTGCCCGGTGCACAGCAGGCCGATCCCGGACTCGGGGGTCCCGAACGCCGGCGACCCGGACTGCATGTCGATGTTGGACAGGAACGATCCGAAGATCACCGGGCAGCCGGGCCGGATCAGCTGGGCCAGCGCGATCCCGGACAGCGCCTCGGCCAGCTGCTGCACCAGCGCGGCCGGGATCGTCACCGGCGACATCGCGCCCATCAGCAGGAACGGCGTCAGCACCACCGGCTGGTTGGCCGCGCAGTACTCGAACTGCGCGTCCAGCATGCGGTCGTCCCAGCGCAGCGGCGAGTTGCAGTTGATCAGCGAGATCGTGGCCGGCGTGGCCTCGATCGCATCCCGCCCGCCGAACAAGATCTCGGTCATCTTGATCGTGTCGGCGGCGTTCGGGCCGGACACCACGTTGCCCATGTAGATCTTGTCGGTCAGGGTCTGCAGCGCGTAGATCATGTCCAGGTGCCGGGAGTCGAGCGGCGCGTCGTTCGGCTCGCAGATCACGCCGCCGGCCGAGTCAAGCTGGGGGAACGACTGGGACAGCATGCACAGGCGGTGGAAGTCGGACAGCGTGGCGTCCCGGCGCACGTCGCCCTCACGCACGAACGGGCAACCGTAGACCGCGCCGAACACCATGTCGTCCCCGCCGATGTGTACCGAGTTCGCGGGGTTGCGGGCCTGGACGTCGAACTCCCGCGGCGCCTTGGCCACCTGCTCGAGCACGAACTCCGGATCGAGCTTGACCACGTCGCCGTCGACCGTCTGGCCCGCCTTGCGGAACAGCTCCACGGCCTCCGGCTTGGCGAACTGCACGCCGATTTCGGTGACGATACGCCGCCATCCGGCGTCAAGAACGCCCACGGCATCCGGGGAGAGGATCTCGTAGCGCGGCATGCGGTTGCGGAACATATGAGTCCACCTCTGGCTGGCTTGACCGTGCGCAAGGCCCAACTTAGGATCACATAGTAGAACAGGGTTCCGTAACATGGAACTCCGTGGTGTTTGGAGCACCGTCGAGCCGACGAACATCCCCGAGGGGACCCCTTGACTAGCCCGAACGGCACGCAGGCGGTCGATCGTGCAGCGCAGCTGCTGATCCAGGTCGTGCACCGGCCAGGCCCGGTGACGTTCACCGAGCTGACCGCGGCCACCGGCCTGGCCAAGAGCACCACCTCCCGGCTGCTGATGGCGCTGGAGCGCAACGGCCTGGTCCAGCGGGACGGCCGGGGCGGGTTCCGGCCCGGCGAGGTGTTCGTCTCCTACGCCTGGCGCAGCGGCGCCGAGGCAGGCCTGATCACGGTGGCGCAGCCGTTCCTGGAACGGCTCGGCGCGGCCACCGGCGAGACCATCAACCTGGGGGTGGCCAGCCGCAGCATGGTGGAGCAGATCGCTCAGGTGGACAGCACCTACCTGATCGGCGGGACCAACTGGGTCGGCCTGTCGGTGCCGCTGCACTGTGCCGCGCTCGGCAAGGTGCTGCTGGCCCACGGCGCCGCCGAACTGCCGCCCGGCCGCCTGATCCGCCGCACCGGGCACACGATCACCAGCCGCGAGGCGCTGCAAGCCGACCTGGCCGAGGTGCGCCGGCGTGGCTACGCGGTGACCAATGAGGAGCTCGAGCCCGGCCTGGCCGCCGTGGCCGCGCCGGTCTACCGCGACGGTGCCACCGTGGTCGCGGCGCTGTCGGTGTCCGGCCCGGCTACCCGGCTGACCCGGGCGCGCATCTCCGCGATCGCCATCCGGTGCATGGGCGAGGCCAATGCCCTGTCTGCCGTGCTTGGCTACCGACCCGGGCCAAGCCGACGCCAGCCGCAGAAAGAAGGTGCAGCTTGACGCGAGACGAGCTGTTGAAGCAACTCTACGACGACACCCTGGTCGGGAACGGGCCCTCGGTGCTCGAGCTGACCCGGGCCGGCCTGGACATGGGACTCGGCCCAGAGGAACTGCTGTACGAGGCGCTGATCCCGTCGCTGGAGGAGGTCGGCGCGCGGTTCGAGCGCGGCGACTTCTTCGTGCCCGAGATGCTGATCGCCGGCAAGGCGATGGCGGGTGCGCTGGAGATCCTGCGGCCGCTGCTGGCCGAGACCGGGGCCGAGACGATCGGGAAGATCGTCATGGGCACGGTCAAGGGCGACGTGCACGACATCGGCAAGAACCTGGTCAACATCATGTTCGAGGGGGCCGGGTTCGAGGTGATCGACCTCGGCGTGCAGGTGGCCCCGGAGAAGTTCATCGAGGCGATCAGGCAGCATCAGCCCGACATCGTCGGCTTCTCCGCGTTCCTGACCACCACGATGCCGATGTTCAAGGCCAACATCAACGCGCTGCAGAAGGCGGACCTGCGCGACCAGGTGATCGTCATGGTCGGCGGCGCGCCGGTGACCCAGGAGTACGCGGACGTGGTCGGCGCCGACGGTTACGCCGCGGATGCGTCGGCCGCTGTGGCCAAGGCCAAGGAACTGCTGCAGCGGCGCCGCGCGATGGCGGCCGCTTAGCCGAACGGGAGCGTGCATGGAGACCGTCCTGCACTCGGCCAGCAAGGAGCTGCGGATCGGCCCGGAGCAGCCGTTCTGCATCGTGGGCGAGCGGATCAACCCGACCGGGCGCAAGATCTTCTCCGAGCAGCTGCGCCGTAACGACCTGTCCCGGATCGAGATCGACGTGGCCCAGCAGGTGGCTGGCGGTGCGATGATGCTCGACGTCAACATGGGCGCGCCGCTGGCCGACGAGGCCGCGCTGATGGTCGCCGCGGTCAAGCTCATCCAGGGTCTGTGCGACCTGCCGCTGTGCCTGGACTCCTCGATCGTCGAGGTGCTCGAGGCCGGGCTCTCCGCCTACCAGGGCAAGGCCCTGGTCAACTCGGTGACCGCGGAGGACGAGCGGCTGGACGCGATCCTGCCGCTGGTGCGCCAGCACGGCGCGGCGGTGATCGCGCTGCCGAACGACGAGGAGGAGATCCCGGCCGAGCCAGAGCGCCGGCTCGAGCTGGTCCGCAAGATCGTGGACGTGGCCACCGGGAATTACGGCATCCCGATCGAGGACATCGTGATCGACCCGCTGGCCATGCCGGTGGGCGCGGACACCTCGCTGGTGCTGGCCACGCTGGAGACCATCCGGCTGGTCCGCGAGGAGTTCGGGCTGAACATGACGCTCGGCGCCTCCAACGTCTCGTTCGGCATGCCGGACCGCGCCTCGATCGGCGCGGCGTTCCTGCCCATGGCCGCGCTGCACGGCCTGACCAGCGCGATCATGGACGCCCGCTCGCCGCAGCTGGTCCGGGCGGTCAAGGCCGCCGACCTGCTCACCAACAAGGACGCGTGGGGCGCGAACTGGATCGCCGCGCACCGGGCCGCACAGGCGCAGGCCCAGGCGCAGGCGGCCACGTGACACCCACGGCCGCTGACCCAGCGGTCGGGCTGCCCGCCCGCGTCGATCTGGAGTTCCAGCCCAGCGGAACCCGGGTGCGGGTCCCGCCCGGCGTCACTCTCTTCGACGCCGCGAGCTGGAACGGCATCGCGATCGACTCGACCTGCGGCGGGCACGGCACCTGCAAGAAATGCAAGGTCAGGATCGCCGACGGCAGCGTGCCCACCTCGCCGCTCGACGCCCGGGCGTTCTCGCCCGACGAGCTGCGGGCCGGCTGGCGGCTGGCCTGCCGGGCGCAGGCCACCGCCGACCTGCGGGTCGAGGTCCCGCCGCTGGTCACCAGGCCCAAGGCGGCGACCGTCGGGGTCGGCCGCCAGGTCATCCTGCGCCCGGCCGCGCAGAAGCGGTACCTGGAGCTGGACGAGCCGTCCCTCGCCGACCAGAAGACAGATCTTGAACGGGTCGTCGCGGGCCTCGACGACCTGGAACTGCGGGTCGACCTCGGGGTGCTGCGATCGATCGGCTCGGTGCTCCGCGCGGCCGACTACCGGGTGACGGCGGTGATCGTCGACGACGTGCTCATCGACGTCCAGCCCGGCGACACCACGGCGCGGCTGTACGGCATCGCGTTCGACCTCGGCACCACCACGGTGGTGGCCACCCTGCTCGACCTGTCCACCGGCACGCCGCTGGCCGTCGCGTCCATGCTGAACAAGCAGCAGCCGTTCGGTGCGGACGTGATCACCCGGATCAGCGCGATCATGATGGAGCCGGGCGCGATCGACACCCTGGCCCGGCTGGCCCGCGAGACGCTGGCCGAGCTGACCGCGGAGGTCTGCGCGGAGGCGGGTGTGGACGCCAGCGAGATCTGCGAGGTGGCGCTGGCCGGCAACGCGACCATGACCCACATCGCCCTCGGCATCGACCCCGAGCCGCTCGGCGTCGCGCCGTTCATCATGGCCGCGCGCCAGCTGCCCGAGGTGCTCGCCGCGGCCGACCTTGGCTTGCCAGTGCATCCCCGCGCCCGTGCGTTCATGTTCCCGGCCTTCGGCGCGTACGTGGGCGGTGACATCACCGCCGGGCTCCTCGCCTCGGGCATGGACCGGGACTCGCGTACCCGGCTGTTCGTGGACATCGGCACGAACTGCGAGATCGTGCTGGGCAACCGGGACTGGCTGCTGGCCACAGCGGCCCCGGCCGGCCCCGCGTTCGAGGGCGCGGCCATCCGGTGCGGGATGCGCGCCGCCGCCGGCGCGATCGAGGTCGTCTCGATGACGACGGACGGCCTGGACCTGAAGGTCATTGGGGACGTTGAGCCCGCCGGCCTGTGTGGCTCCGGCCTGGTGGACGCCGTGGCCAGCCTGGTCGGCGTCGGGCTGCTCGACCGTTCCGGCCGGTTCGTGCCGGAACAGGACGCGCTGGCCCTGGCGCCCGGCCTGGCCGGCCGGCTGACCAAGCTCGGCCAGGAACGGGTCTTCGTGCTGCACTGGCTGGCCGAGCCGGGTGACGTGACCCGGTCTATCTACCTGTCGCAGCGGGACGTGCGGGAGCTGCAGTTCGCCAAGGCGGCCATCGCGACCGGCTGGAACATCCTGGTGGACGAGGCCGGCCTGGCGCCGGGCGACATCCAGCAGGTGCTGCTGGCCGGGTCGTTCGGCAGCTACCTTTCCCCGTCCAGCGCGATCCGGATCGGCCTGGTGCCCCGGCTGCCCGTGATGCGGGTGGTCAGCGCGGGCAACGTGGCGGGCGAGGGAGCCAAGATGGCGCTGCTCTCGGTGAGGGAGCGGGCCGGGGCGCTGGCCCTGCAGGAGGAGGTGAGGTATGTCGAGCTCTCCGACCGCGCCGGCTTCAACGACGCGTTCGTCGACCAGCTGCAGTTCCCGGCCTGAGGTCGCGGTTATCGCGTGCGGTGCTCTGGGCGGCCACATCCGCGAGATCGTGGCGCGCCACGGCTGGCCGGTCGAGCTGCACAGCCTTCCCTCACTGCTGCACAACCACCCGGAGCGGATCGCCCCGGCCGCCGAGCGGCTGGCCCGCGACCTGCAGGCGCGCGGCCTTCGGGTCGTGCTCGGCTACGCGGACTGCGGCAGCTACGGCGCACTCGACGAGCTGTGCGCCCGGCTGAACCTACGCCGGCTGCCCGGGCTGCACTGCTATGACGTGCTGGCTGGCGCCGGCCGGCTGCGAGCGATGTTCGAGCGCGAGCCGGGAACCTACCTGCTGACCGACTTCCTGGTGCGCAGCTTCCGTCGCTCGGTGCTGGCCGAGCTCGGCCTGGACTCCCATCCCGAACTGTGGCCCGACTACTTCGGGCACTACCGGCGGGTGGTGTGGCTGGCCCAGTCCAGGGACGACGCGCTGGACGCGGAGGCCGCGGCCGTGGCCGGGATGTTCGGCCTGCCGCTGACCGTGATCGACGTCGGCACCGCCGGCCTGGAGCGCGAGCTGGCGCTGCTGCTCGCCCTTTCCCCCGGCCAGAGCGGCGAGAACGGCGAGCGCTGATGCGCGGCGGGCTGGCGCGGGTGGCACCGCTGCTGGAGCGGCCCAGGTACGAGGTGTTCCCGGCCAGGAGCACCGAGGAGACGGTGCTGGAGTGGGTGCCATCCGACCTGACCGTGACGGTGACGGCCTCGCCCGCGAAGGGACTGGAGCCGACGCTTGACCTCACCGAGAAGCTGACCGCCCGGGGCTACCGGGTGGTCCCGCACCTGTCGGCCCGCCTGGTGCGCGATGACGCCCACCTCGCCGACATCGTGGCCCGCCTGACGTCCTGCGGCGTGGACGACGTGTTCGTCCCGGCCGGGGACGCCGACCCGCCCGCCGGCCGCTTCGACAGCGCGCTGTCGCTGCTGGACCGGCTGGCCGACATGGGCAGCCCGTTCTCCCGGGTCGGGGTGACCGGTTACCCGGAGAGCCATCCGAAGATCGGTGACGACATCACCATCCAGGCCATGTGGGACAAGCGGCACCACGCCACGTACCTGGTGAGCAACCTGTGCTTGGACCCGGCCACGCTGCGGACGTGGATCGCCCGGGTGCGCGCCCGGGGCGTCACGCTGCCCCTGTTCGTCGGCATCGCCGGGCCGGTGGACCGGGCCCGGCTGCTGCGGATGGCGGCCACGGCCGGCGTCACCGAGTCGGCCAGGTTCCTGGCCGGGCACACCCAGTGGCTGCTGCGCCTCGGCACGCCAGCCGGCTACAACCCGGACCGGCTGCTGGCGCGGACCGGGACCGCGCTGGCCAGTCCCGCGTCGGCCGTCGAGGGCCTGCACATCTTCACGTTCAACCAGGTCCGCCAGACCGAGGAGTGGCGGCGCGCGCTGCTCGGCCGGCTCACCGGGCAGAAGAACGGGCCAGCTCGGGTGCACTAGATCAGCGATTCCGTATGGATTCAGTAGTCAGCCAGTCGTGCCAGATGCAAGCGGCCATGGCCAGCAGGCGCCCGATGATGGTGTGTGAGGAGATATTGCAGGTGGGTGACGCCGCCGCTGAGCGCGGCCGCGACGGTGACGGGCAGGGCTTTTCGGTGCGCATCGCGCCCCGGTACTGCGACGCCCAGGGCATGTTGCATGCAAGCCGGTACTACGAGTTGTTTGAGGACGCCTTCCTGGCGTGGCTGGATCACGCGTGCGGCGGTTACCTCGCGCTGCAGGCTACCGGTGGCGACCTCGTCATCGTCGAGAATGGCTGCACGTACCGGCATCCGGCTCGCCAGAACGACAGGGTAACCATTGACGTTGACCCTGTGTGGGCCAGCAGGAGCTCGTTCTGCGTGGCGTTCCGTGTACGCCGGGATCAAATCGAGATCGCCGATGGGCGGTCCACCTATGTGTTCGTCCAGAACGGGGCGTCCGCGCCGATCCCGGCGCTACTAGATCCAGCTCTCGCCGACGCCAAGGCGCAATCTCCTCGTCGGCCAGCACGGGAGCCATGACCACGGCGCCGTTCTCCGCGTCCGCGACGGCTTGTGTCCTGGCCGCGGTGACGGCCTGGCGCCGCAGCCGCCGCGCCCGGGGACCACGGCCCGAAGTAGCCAGCACGGCCGTGCATTAGGGTGCTGAGCGTGACAGCGCCCCGGGTGGCCGTCGGCCCCGATCGCAGCGATTTTGCGGAGGAGGCGATCCGCGCGGGCGGCGGCGAGCCCGCCGACGTCGATGCCCGCGCCGACGCGCTGGTCTGGCTCAACCCGAGCGACATTGACGCGCTGCGCGCCGCGCTGGACGCGGCCAGTTCCGCGCGCTGGGTCCAGCTTCCGTTCGCCGGCGTCGAGCGGGTGGCCGCGGCCGGGCTCTTTGACCCCGGCCGGGCCTGGACGTCGGCCAAGGGCGCCTACGCCGAGCCGGTCGCCGAGCATGCCCTGCTCCTCGCCCTGGCCGGCCTGCGCCTGCTGCGACGGCGCATCACGGCCCGTTCCTGGGGCGTGCCCGCCGGGATCAGCCTGTACGACCAGCCGGTCACGATTCTCGGCGGCGGGGGGATCACCGCCAGCCTGCTCGAGCTGCTCGCGCCGTTGCGCGTCACCGCGACCGTGGTCCGCAGCCGGCCCGAACCCGTCCCTGGGGCAGCCAGGACCCTGGTCCAGGCTGACCTGCATGAGGCGCTGGCCGATGCCCAGGTCGTCTTCCTGGCTCTGGCGCTGACGCCGGCCACCGAACGCATCATCGGGGCCGCCGAGCTGGCCGCCATGCGGCCCGGCGCCTGGCTGGTCAACGTGGCCCGCGGCCGCCACGTCGACACCGACGCCCTGGTCGCGGCGCTGGCTGCGGGCTCGATCGGCGGCGCAGCCCTCGACGTGACCGACCCAGAACCGCTGCCGGACGGGCATCCGCTGTGGGAATCGGAGCGCTGCATCATCACCCCGCACACCGCCGACACACCGGAGATGATCCAGCCCTTGCTGGCCCGCCGCATCAGGGACAACGTGGCCAGGTTCGCCGCGGGCGAGCCACTGCTCGGCCTGGTCGACCCGGCGCTGGGCTACTAGCAGGCGCCCGGGCTGGGCAACGCTTCCGGGCAGGCCCGCTACCGCTCGCCGAGGAGGCGCCGGTACAGCGCGGTGGTCTCCGCCGCGGGCGGCACGCCGACCTGCTCGCGCAGCAGTTCCACGAGTTCCCGGTAGTGCTGGACGGCGCGCGCGGCCTCGCCGAGGCGCGCCCAGCTGCTCATCAACTCGCGATGCGCGGTCTCGTTCAGCGGCTCGTGGGCGACCGCTCGCCGGAACGCCGTCACCGCGGGCTGGTAGCGGCCAGCGGCGGCGTGCAGCCGGCCCGTCGCCAGCAGGGCCGCCTCGAAACCCCGGCGTAGCTCGTCGCGCCGGGCCTGCGCCCAGTCGCCGGCCGCCATGTCGGCCAGGAAGTCGCCGCCGTACGCGGCGATCGCGCGCTGCAGGTCGGGCAGTGCCGCGCTGGCCGGGCGGGCACTGCGGGCGGCCGTGAGCGCCTGCTCGAACGTCTCCACATCGCACTCGTGCGACCAGGAGCTGTTGAAGGCATAGCGGCCGTCCGCGTACACCACCCATCCTGGATCGCCCAGCGCACGCCGCAGTTCGCGCAGCGCGGTGTGCAGCGCGTTTCCCAGCCGGTCGCGCGGCTGGTCAGGCCAGAGCGCGACGCCCAGCTGCTCCCTGGTCATCGGCGGCGAGGTGGCGAGCAGGAAGAACAGTTCGCGTGGCTTGCCATAACCCCAGTCGGCGGCCGTCACCAGAACGTCATCGCGATGCACGAGCGCCGCGCCGAGAGCCCGGATGCGCAGCGGCGCCGGGATGACTGGCTTCGGCCGCTGCGCCGGAACCGGGCTCGCCGGGGCGACATCTGGGCCAGCGGCCGCCGCGGACGAGGCGGCCGGTGCCGCCTGGCCCACCGCCGGGCCGGGGGCGACGGGTGGGCCGGTCCCGGTCAGCTCGGCGTGCAGCTCATCGATCGAAGCCAGCAGCCCCTGCCGCCACGCGGCATCGAATGCGCCGTCGCCCAGCGCGGCCCGCGCTCCGGCCAGGGTCCCGGCGTGCTGAGCGCTTTCACACGGAGCCACCACGGAACCGATCGCGTCGCGGATCGCCTGCGCCTCGGCGAGCAGCCGTGCGGCCTGCACCGGAGCATCGCCGGCCAGGGCCAGCGCGGCCAGATCCTCGAGCACGCTGGAGGTCCGCCACTGATCGCCTAGTTCCCGGTGCAGGTCAAGGCTTTGGCGCAGCATCACCGCGGCCGCCGGGTCGCCGCGGTCGACCGCCAGCAGGCCGAGCTGTTCGAGCGACCAGGCTATGCCCTCGCGGAATCCTATTTTCTCCGATAGCGAGCGGCTCTCCTGCAGCAGCGCGCCCGCCTGCTCCCAAGCTCCCTGGTACCGTGCGACGGCACCGAGGCTGAGCAGCGACCATGCCGTTCCCTCGACATCGCCGAGTTTCCTTGACTGCTCAAGCCCCAGGGTGCATTCCATGGTGGCCCGGTCGAAGTCGCCCTGCAGCCAGGAGGAGAATCCCAGCAAGCCATGGGCGCTCGCGACCGCCCACCGGTCACCGGCGGCCTCGGCCACGGCCAGGCTCTCCGCGTGCAGGTCCATCGAGCGCGCGTAGCTGCCCTGCTCCCTGGCCACGCTGCCGAGCCCTTGCATGGCCCGGGCGATGCCCTGGGGGTCATTCAGCTCGCGGTACAGCCGCAGGGCGACCTCGAGACGCCGGACCGCCGGGACGTAGTCGCATTGCAGCAAGGCCAGCCGGCCGCTGCCGAGCAGCGCCTTGGCCAGCAGCACCTTGGGCGCGGCCGGGCCGATCGTGACGGCCGAGTCCATCCAGTGCCGGACCTCGCTGTACTGGCCACGAAGGTAGGCGTAGCGCTCCAGCGGCCCGGCGATCCGCAGTGCCTCACGTACGTTGCCCGCCGCTCGCGCATACTCCAGTGCCGCGCGGAGGTTCGAGGTTTCCGCCTCGATGCGATTCAGCTCACGCTCCAGGTCGACGGGCTCAGCCGCCTCATCGCTCCCGGCGATCCGCGGCTCGATCTGCTCCACAAAGCCCGCGAAGTACTTCAGATGGGCTTGCCGCGTCGGCTCCTCCTCGGCCGCCGCCACCAGGCACTCCCGTGCGTAGTCGCGAACCGTGGCCAGCAGGTGATAGCGCACGTCGCCGTCGGTGTGGTCAACCCGCAGCAGCGACTTATCGGCCAGCCGCGTCAGCAGGTCGAGCACGTACTCCGGCTGGACCACACCGCTCCCCGTGACCTCTTCGGCCGCGGTCAGCGTGAACCCCCCGGCGAACACGGCCAGGCGCCGGAAGACCACCCGTTCGTCCGGCGCGAGCAGGTCGTGGCTCCAGTCCAGCGTCGCGCGCAGGGTCTGGTGGCGGCGCGGTGCCGTCCGCACACCGCCCACCAGGACCGCAAAGATGTTGTCGAGCCGTTCGGCCAGCTGGCCAACGGAAAGTATCCGCAGCCGCGCCGCGGCCAGTTCGATAGCTAACGGCAGGCCGTCGAGCCGCCGGCAGACGTGATGGACGGCGGCGGCGTTGTCGTCGGCCAGCTTGAACGACGGCAGCACCAGCTGCGCGCGCTGCTCGAAGAACCTGACCGCGTCGAACTTGACCAGCGCGGACGGGGCGGGGGTCATGTCGCCGCGGGGCAGCGAGAGCGGCGGGACGGCCAGCTGGCGTTCGCCGTCGACGCCGAGCAGTTCGCGGCTGGTGGCCAGGATGGACAGGGCCGGGCAGGCGGCGAGCACGCGATAAGCCAGCTCGGCCGCTGGCGCCGCCAGATGCTCGCAATTGTCCAGCACGAGCAGCATCGAGTGATCGCCCACATGCTCGGCGATCGTCTCCAGCACGTCCTGCCCGGGGTGCTCCCGCGCGCCGACGCCGCTGGCCACGGCCAGCGGCACGACCTCTGGATCATCGATGGGCGCGAGTTCCACCCAGCACGCGCCCTGCTCATAGGACGCGCGCGTGGCGTCCGCCGCGGCCAGGGCCAGGCGCGTCTTACCGGTACCGCCGGGGCCGGTCAGTGTCACCAGCCGATTGCGGGCCAGCGCCTCCTGCACATCGCGCAGTTCGCGCTGGCGGCCCACGAGCGGGACAAGCTGCACCGGCAACCGGCCAGTCGTCAGCGATGCCACGTTCCCCGCTCCTTCGCTGCTCCGGGCATTTCGGCGCAGTTTCTTCTGGCCAGTGTCTCATCGTCAGAGATCGGCCGCGCGGTCCGAAGTCGGTTGTTAACCCGGGGTGCCACGGTCCAACCCCCGGTGCTTCCCCCCGAGCCCCAGTGATTCCCCCGGTGGCGGCGGCCAGCCTTATGGCGTACCGACCAAGGCGAGCGGGTCATCTCACAGCCACAACCGGAAGCTCGCCACAACTCACGGGAGGAAACCGACAATGAGCTTCACCGAGAAGAAGGGCCTGCGCCTGGCGGCGACCGCCGCCGCGGCTGGCACGCTGGCCCTCACCGCTGCCCTGTCCATCGCCACCCAGGCCGGCGCGAGCACCGTCGCCGAGCATGCGGCGGCTGCGACCAAGTACAGCTTCACGACCCTGGACAACCAGGCGGACCCGACGTTCAACCAGCTGCTGGGGATCAACAACAAGAACGTGATCTGCGGTTACTTCGGCAGCGGCGCCACCGGGCACCCGAACAAGGGCTACATCCTCAAGGCGCCCTACGGGCAGGCCGACTACGTCAACGAGAACTTCCCCGGCTCGGTCCAGACCCAGGTCACCGGGCTGAACGGGTTCGGCGACACCGCCGGGTTCTGGATCGGCAGCGCCGGCGCCAACCACGGCTTCGTGGAATGGAACGGTGTGTACGCCTCCTACAACGACCCGCACACCCCGAAGGTCAAGGACGCCGTCAACCAGCTGCTGGGCATCAACGACTCCGGCATCGCCGTCGGCTTCTACAACGACGCCAGCGGCAACTCCCACGCCTACGAGCTGAACCAGGCCACCGGCGTGTTCACCGCGATCACCATCCCCGACGCGGTCAGCACCGTCGCCACCGGCATCAACAACAACGGCTACATCGTCGGCACCTTCACCGACGCCGCCGGCGACACCGCCAGCTGGCTGCTGACCCCCAGCCACCACCTGACCACCTACCAGTTCCCCGACGGCAGTGACACCCAGGCTCTGGGCATCGGCGGCCAGAACCAGATCGTCGGTTCCTACAACGACGCCTCCGGCGTGATGCACGGCTTCGTGCTGACCAGCCCGCTGGGCCCGGTCTCCCACTGGCAGCGCATCGATGACCCCAACGGCGTCGGCAGCACCGTGGTCAACGGCGTCAACTACGCCGGCGACCTGGTCGGCTTCTACACCGACGCGGCCGGCAACACCGACGGCATGCTGGCCAAGCCCACCTCCTGAATCCATCCGCCCCTAACACTTCGGCCGCATCGGCGGCGCGCGGCGCGTGTCGCTGGCGAATGAATTGCGGCCGCTGGGGCAAAATAGGACTTGGCCCCTCCATGTATGAGATGGAGGGGCCAAGTCTGGCCTTGCGGACCCAGCGCACCGATCGCTCGGGGCCATGTCCGTGGCCCGCCACCGATGTCGGGCACCCGCCCGAGGCTCTGGTTTCCCAGCGCCTGGACGTCCCCGGGGTCTCCCCCAGTAGGTACCCGTCTTCAGTGGTGAGAGTCTTTCTACGCCCATGCGTGGCCGCGGCACAAGGGCTTTCCCGCAGCTCTTTCAAGTTTCTTCGGTCATCCACAGGACCTCAGCCGTTGTCCCCCGTTCATGCGTGCTTTTCCACCGAATCATCCACAGGCCGATCCACAGCTACCCCATGTTTCATGACGAGCCTTCGCGGGCCCGGATTGCGGCGACCAGTGCTGGGAGCACCTGATTCAGGTCACCGATCACTGCGTAGTCCGCGTGCGAGATGATCGGCGCGTCCGGATCGGTATTGACCGCCACGATGTGCTTCGCGCTCAGGCAGCCGGCCATGTGCTGGATCGCCCCGCTGATCCCGCAGGCCAGGTACAGTTCCGGCGATATCCGGGTGCCGGTCTGACCGACCTGCTGCTTGTGCGGTCGCCAGCCCTCGCTGGTCACCACGCGGGAGACGCCGACGACACCACCGAGCAGCCCGGCCAGTTCTTCGAGCACCCCGAACCCATCGGGCCCGCCGACGCCACGGCCGCCGCCGACCACCACCCGCGCGGTGGCCAGCGACATCCCGGCACTGCGCTCGGCCGACTCGGTCGCCCTTACCCGCAGGTCGGCCTGTTCGAGCGCGGGCTGGTACCCGTGCACGGCGGTCGCGGCGGGATCGCCGGCCGCCGCCGCGGTCACAGCGTCGGCCGCCACCGTCACCAGGGCCGGGCGGCCGTCGAGGACAGCGTCTTCCAGCAGGCTCCCCGCCCACCGCTGCCGGACGATCCGCAGTTCCCCGGCGGCGCCGCACGCGGCCGAGACGCAGTTCGCGGCCATGGGCAGGCCGGTGATGGCACCCAGATGCGCCATCACCTCGCTGCCGTGATCCGTGCCGGCCGCAACCACCGCGCCGGCATCCAATTCGGCGGCGAGCCCGGCCAGCGCGCGCGCCCACGCCTGCGGCGCGTACCCGGTCAGGTCAGCCGGCTCAACCGCGTAAGCGTCCCGGACGCCGTAAGACGACAGCTCGGCCAGCGGCACCGAGGCGGCCCCTCCGAACACGACCGCCACGACACCACCGGGCCCCCCGGCTGTCGAGACCGGGGCTTGTGAGGCTGCTGAGGCAGACGAGGCAGCAGGTGACAACGAGCCGTCGGCCAGGGACCGGGCGAACGTCAGCGCGCGCACCGAGGCGTCGGCCATGCTGCCGTCGTCAGATTGCTCGACGAGCCAGAGCACGGTGGAGCGCTGCTGCGTGCTCACGAGAGCACCCCGAGTTCATCGAGCAACGCGAGCAAGGCCGGCACGGCCTCCGGCCCGGTGCCGAGCACCGCCGCCCGCTTCGATTCGCCGGCCGGGACACGCAGCCGCTCCTTGCGCAGGCCCTCCGGGTGCCACTCCGGCTCCTGGCGTTCTATCGTGGCGCGCTTGGCTCGCAGTCGTCCGGGCAGCGAGGGGTACCTGGGCAGGTTGATGCCTTCCTTGACCGAGATGACGGCGGGCAGCGGGATGTCGAAGGCCTCCTCGGTGCCGCGGTACTCGCGCTTGGCCCGCGCGCCCACGTCGGTAACCTCGAGGTTCTTGATCCCGGTGACGCACGGCAGCCCGAGCGCGTGCGCGACGCGCACGCCAACCTGGTAGTCACCGGTGTCGGCCGCCTCGTTGCCGAACAGCAGCAGGTCATACGGGCAACCGGGGGCAGGGGGCGCGGCGGGATCATCCGAGGCGGAGGGCGCGGCGGGACCGCCGGGGGCGGGGCTGCTGCGGACGGCGGCCACGATCGCGTCGGCGGTCGCGACCGGGCCCCATTCCCGCCCATCGGTCTCGAGCAGCACCGCCCGCGAAGCCCCGAGCGCCAGCATGTCGCGCAGCTGGTCGGCGGCGGCCGGCGGGCCGAGCGTGAGCACGGTGACGCTGCCACCGTGCCGCTCGACCAGGCGCACCGCCTCCTCGACCGCGCACTCCTCGTGCGGGCTGACCGTGAACCCCGACATGCGGGTGTCTACGTCCTGGCCGTCGGCGGTCACGACGATCCTGCCGCCGACCATCGGGACACGCTTGACGCAGACCAGGATCTCCACCGCCGATCAGCTCCTGATCCGCTCGTTCTCCGGGTCGAACAGCGGCGTGGAACCCGCCACCGCCACCGTGACCGGATACTGCTCGCCCATGTACTCGACGGCCAGCCGGTTGCCCGCCACCGCCTGCCCGGCCGGCAGGTAGGCCATGAGCAGGTGCCTGCCCACCGAAGGACCCGAGCCCGCGCTGGTCACGTACGAGTGCCGTCCCCTGGCGTCAGCCAGCGGCTCGCCGGCGGCAGTCAGGACCGGCTCGCCGCCCAGCATGTAGCGCAGCTGGCCGGACGCCGACCGGTGGTCGTCCACGGTCAGCGTGCACAGCACCGCGCACAGCGGGGACGACCGCTGGGCCAGGTATGCCTCCCGGCCGAGGAACGGCTGTTCCTTGACCGTGGGCCGGGCCATCCCGGCCTCGACCAGGTTGTAGGAGCTGTCCAGTTCCGCGCCGAACGCGCGGTACCCCTTCTCCAGCCGGCCGGTGGTGCCGTACACGCCGATGCCGACCGGGACAAGACCATGCGGCTGGCCCGCGTCCCAGATGGTGTCCCACACCCGGCGGCCCTCCTCGATCGGCGCGTACAGCTCCCAGCCCAGCTCGCCGACGTAGGAGATCCGCGAGGCCAGCACGGTCACGCCGCCGAGCTCAAGCTCACGGCAGGTGCCGAACTTGAAGCCGGCGTGTGACACGTCCCCGGAGGCCACCGCGGCGAGCACGTCCCTGGCCCTCGGCCCCCACAGGCCGAGTGTGGTCCACGCCGACGTCTGGTCGGCGACCGCGACTCCCGCCCCCTCGGGCAGATGGTCGGCGAACCACTTCAGGTCCATCATCCCGGTCGCGCCGCCGGTGACCACGCGGAAGCGCTGCGGGCCCAGGCGCATGATGGTCAGGTCGCCGCGGAAGCCGCCGCGCTCGTCGAGCAGGGACGTGTACACCACCCGCCCGGTCCGCACATCCAGCTGCGCGACCGCGACCGACTGCACCGCGGCCAGCGCGCCCGGGCCGATGATGTCGAACACCGCGAACGCCGACAGGTCGACCAGCCCGCACGCGTCCCGCATGGCCAGGTGCTCGGCGTTGATGATCGGCGACCACCAGCGGCTCTCCCACTCGGCCTCCCGGTCCATGAGCCGCCCGGCGTACCGTTCAAGAAGATTCTCGTTGGAGGCGTACCAATTCGGCCGTTCCCACCCCGCGGTCTCGATGAACACCGCGCCGAGATCGCGCTCGCGGTCGTAGACCGGGCTGAGCCTGACCGGCCGTCCCGACTCCCACTGCTCGGCCGGGTGGACGATCCCGTACATCTTGTTGAAGCCCTCGCGCGCCCGCGCGGTCACGTGCGCGGTCGTGCGCTGGTGCCCGTAGAACCGGGCGATGTCGGCCTCGTGGATGTCGATCTCCGGCGCGCTGCCGCTCATCCACTCGGCGACTGCGCGGCCGATCCCCGGCCCTTCCTTGATCCAGCTGGCCGCGACCGACCACAGCCCGGGCACCTCGGGCGTCTCGCCGAGCGCCGGGTGCCCGTCCGGCGTCATCGAGATCAGGCCGTTGATGGCATAGCGGATGCCCACGCGCTCGTCCCCGAGCAGGTCCGGCATCAGCTCGAGGGCCTGCATCAGCTGCGGGTCGAAGTCGTCCTGGGTGAACGGCATCTCGGTCGGGGAGAGCGCCGCCTCCTCGATCGAGGGGATGTCGTCAGGGGCCACGATGATCGGCCGGTGGGCGTAGGAGCCGACCTCCATGTCGCCGCCGTGCTGGCGCTCGTACATGTTGGTGTCCACGTCCCGCACGATCGGGTAGCTGATCTCACCGGGCGTGTCGGCGAACAGCGGTATCGGGCCGACGCTGATCATCTGGTGCACGATCGGCGTCAGCGGGATCCTGGCCCCGGCCATCCGCGCGATCCGCGGGGACCAGACCCCGCAGCAGATCGCGCACAGGTCGGTCTCGATGTCGCCCTTGGTGGTCCGGACCGCGGTGACCCGGCCGCCCGCGCCGGTGTCGATGCCGAGCACCTCGGCGCCCGCCAGCACCTGCAGCGCCCCGAGCTGCACCGCGTTATCCCGCATGAGCGTCCCGGCGCGCAGCGAGTCGACCACGCCGACCGTGGGGAAGTGCGCGCCGCCCAGGATGGCCGACTCGTCGAGGTATGGGACCAGCTTGGCCACCTCGGCCGGGGAGATGAGCTGGGCGGGTATCCCCCAGGCCTTGGCCGCCGAGCAGCGCCTGCGCAGTTCCTGCATGCGCGCCTCGGTCCTGGCCACCTCGATCCCGCCGCTCTGCGTGTACACGCCAAGCTCCTGGTACTGCGCCGTGCTGTCGGCGGTGAGCTCCATCATCATCTTCGAGTACTCGATCGGGAAGATGAAGTTCGACGCGTGCCCGGTCGATCCGCCCGGGTTGGGCATCGGGCCCTTGTCGACGAGTACCAGGTCGCGCCAGCCGAGCCGGGCCAGGTGATGGGCCAGGCTGTTGCCGACGATGCCCGCGCCGATAATCACGGCGCTGGCCCGGCTGGGGGTGTCGTTCATGGCGCTGCTTCCCGTCCTTCGCGGTTATCAGGGCTGGACCGCGCCGGCCCCGCCGCCCGAACCGGGCAAGCGGGGCCGGCTGCGTCCTGTCGGTTGATGGGTGTTCGCCTACTCGACCGGGATCTCCTTGTTGATCAGGCCAAGGTCGATTCCCTGGCGGCGCCGCACCAGTCGGGCCACCACGTAGAGCACGATGGCCAGCACGTACATCCCGGCCATGTAGAGCAGCGAGTCGTGGTTGTTGACGAAGTAGTTGTCGTTCGACAGCCACTCGACCAGGTTGAATACGAGCAGCCCGATCGTGATCACGCCGGCCACCGGCACGATCTGCACGCCGAAGATCTTGATCCGGCTGGCCGGTGAGGCCCGCCACAGGTCTTTCTTGATGAACGGCAGCAGCACCACGGCGATCGCGCTGAACAGGTACGTGACCGCGATCACCAGGGTCGCGTCCAGCGTGTAGGACCGGAACGTCGTCGAGTAGGCGTAGACGGCGCCCAGGATCACCGCCGGCGCCAGCATCAGGATCAGCGAGTAGAACGGCACCTTCCGCTTCTCGGACACCTCAGCCGCCCGGTCGGGCAGCACCCGGTCGAACGCGGCGGCGAAGATGACCCGGGTCGAGGACAGGAACAGCGTGCCCACCCAGCCGAAGAACCACAGGCTGAGCACCAGCAGCAGGATGACCTGGAACGCCGTGTTGTGCACCAGCCAGCCCGCGAACAGGAACGGGTACGGCCAGATGCCGAACTGCGGGGTGAGGTTGTAGTCCAGCGAGTTCAGGTTCTGGTAGAAGCCCCAGCCGACGGTCTTGGCCATCAGCAGGAAGAAGATCACGGTGAGGATCACGGTGATCCACAGGCCGATGAACATGCCGCTGAACACCCGCCGGAAGTCGCTCGCGCCGCGGATCTCGCCGTAGAGCGTGGCGCCCCAGTTGGGCCACAGGATGAAGAACATCATCGCCGGGACCAGGAGCATGGTCGGC
>Ga0335075_10002799_pt1 | contig 27886 bp, 25 predicted proteins | sample Lox_Sample_24_FD_206723 | JGI IMG/M metagenome (GOLD analysis project Ga0335075, IMG submission 206723) | Soil microbial communities from Loxahatchee National Wildlife Refuge, Florida, United States - Lox_Sample_2.4 | ecosystem: Environmental > Terrestrial > Soil > Wetlands | place: USA...
TTGTCGCGAACACCAGCCGGTCATCCGGAGTCATTGACATCCAACACGGAAAGCCAAAGCCCCTGCTCGTATCTGCTTGCACAGCCGGTCCGGGTGTCACCTTGCCGTCCGGCTCGAGTGTTGCCAGCGAAACGGAGTCGGCGGTAGCCAACGCGATCACGAACTGGCTTGGTCGGTGGTTCAAGAACAACGGACACCACGGTGAGCTTCCTCCCGCATCCTGAAACATCGGCTCGCCGAGTGCGCCATCTTTGTCAACGGAGAAGACGGCGAGGCCATCCGGGTCGGGAGCGTTGGAGAAGATCGAGTGGGGCATGCCATTTCGTTCGACCGAGAGAATCGGGCTGCCGTCTGGGTTGGCGGCCGGGGCCTCGTCGATTGATGAGCCCACCAGCAGGAACCGCTCGTCGGGTGCGAGCGTGAGCATCGTCGTGATACGAGCAGGCTTGTCCGGCGGCACGGCTGTGTAAGCCTCGGGCCGAGTGGTCAGCATCCCCTGGCTGTCAACCGAGATGAGTCTGATGTGGTCGGGGCCGATGGTGTGAAGAACGTAGAGCGTTCCGCTCAACGATGAGTAAGCCAAGGACTTGGCGGTACCCGTCATACCCGAGACGACGTTGCTCGTCGGCTTGACATCCAACAGAGTGAGCTTGCCCTCCTCGCCGACGGCGAAGCTCGAGACGGAATTGTCGAAATTGTTCACGGCGAAGAGCAACCGGCGGTCTGGCGCGAGAACCAAGCGCTGGGCCCCCTCAAGAATGATCGCCCGCGGATCAGCTCGGTAATTAAACGCGCCGGACCCAGCTCCGCCCGTGGGACAACGTTCCACCTCGGTGAGCGTCCCATCCTCGCCACGAACGTAGTGGATCACCTGGTTCTGGTTCTCGTTGGTCTGTAGATAAAGGTGGCCGCCCGCACGCATCTCCATCATCTCCGTCTCCCGTCCTGGCCCTCGGCCTATCTCACCGCGCCGTGAGCCGTAGCTCAGCGGCTAGGCCCCCAACTGAGACCGGCACCGCGAGTGCTTGTGGTCGCGCGTCCATTTTGCCGTTAGTGGCGCTTCGCATGGCCGTCTTACGCGGTCAAGCCGACGGCGCTGGGGAGCGGCGCGCCGGGCCGGATCCGCGACATCGCGAGGAAAGATTCGCGGCCGGTCCGCAACTAAGGCATATGCCGGCGGGGCGCGTGCGCGCCGAGCGTCTCAGACCAGCCACGAACGTCAGGAGCTCACGTGACACCCAGCTACTTCACACAGCATCCCAACTTCGCGCTCACCAGGAGCGACAGCGGGGTCGTGACGTTGCGTTTCCATACCGACGGAGGCGCGGCCACCTTTACCGGGCCCATGCACTCCGCTCTGCCGGGCCTGCTCGACGACATCGCGATGGACCGCGACAACCAGGTCCTCGTCATCACCGGCACCGGCGAGCGCTTCATGACCGAGATAGACGGGCCGAGCCTTGGCGACATCACGCGGCCGGGCGTGTGGGACATCATCATCGCCGAGGGGCGACGTGTCGTTCAGCGGCTTGCCGACCTCGAGATGCCGATCGTGGCGGCGGTCAACGGCCCGGCCACGGTCCACAGCGAGTATGTGCTGCTGGCGGACATCGTCGTCGCCAGCGAGACAACGGTCTTCGGCGACGTCCCGCATCTGACGTTTGGGATCGTCCCCGGCGACGGGATACACGTGATCTGGGAGGAGGTGCTCGGTCTCAATCGCGCCCGGCACCTGATCCTCACCCAGGGCACGTTCACCGCCGCGGAAGCGCTGGAGTGGGGCGCGATCGCCGAGGTGGTCGCGCAGCAGATGGTGATGGATCGCGCAATGGAGATCGCGGAGGGTCTCGCGGCCCGGCCACAGCTGCTCAACCGCTACCTCGCGATCACGATCCGCCAGCGGCTCAGCCGACGGATGGCCGAAGGCACCGTCCTTGGGATGGCCCTGGAGGGGATCACGGCGGCGAACATGCCCTACCTCGAGCAGAGCTGAAGGCGAGCCGGCAGCTCGCCGGGGCCGATCGGTTGTTCGTCCTCTGCATGAGTGGCTGCCCGCTCTCCTGGGCGTGATTCTGCGTAGCCCAGACCGAGCTCGAGCAGCGGAGGTACGCCTCGCAGGGAGTAACGCTCGGGCTGCGCCACGTGCTCGATGCGCCAGATTCCGCCTTCCTCGCGCGCGTCGTCGAGGCGCAGATGCGAACCGTCCGCGCTCACACCGTCGGCTTGGTCCTCGCCCGGGCGCTCGGCTACGTAGCTGTTTGCGTGCCAGACGGCGGTCGCGTACGCGTCGGTCCGCTTTCGCACGCGGACGCGAGCGCGGGATCGTCGGGCCGTTGAGCCGCTTGTCGAGCTGCAAAACTGGCTACCTGATGGATCGTTGGGATCTCAAACGCCTTGCCTGGAAGCCACATCAGCCGGAGATCCTCTCCTCGACCGAGGAGGGACGCGCCGTCGTACTCGACCTCCCGGCCGGCGAGTTGCTTCAGGACCATCAAGTCCACGAGAGAGCCTGGATCACCGTCATCTACGGTGAGGTAAGGATCACCAGCCACGCCGGCCAGACGATCGATGCTCAGCTGGGGACTCTGGTGCAGTTTCCACCCCAAGAGCGACACGAACTCAAGGCCCTCGCAGACTCGCGCATTCTCCTGCTGCTGACTCCTTGGCCCGGACCCGGCCATCCGGGGGCGATGACGCTCGACGAAAAGACCGAGGTACGGGCCCGCGCAGCCGAGCGGGCCGGCTGAGCGAGCGGTTGAATCGCGGTCGTGCGCAATGCGCTCGCCCATCACATGCGCGTAGTGGTCCAGATAGCGCCGGTAGGCCCGCGAGACGAGGACATCAGCGAGTGGCGCAGCCGGCTCGAGCAGCTGGTTGAGCAGATGACTCCCGAGCTCTCGCTTCCGAGCGAGCCGAAGCTCCGCCAGGCTCGGCGCAACGCCGAGGCCCGCACGCAGCTTCTTCAAGAGTTCGGAGCACTCACGGGCGGCCAGATTGGAGAAGAGCACTCGCAGGCGCAGAATCGCCACGCGCTGGCTGCCCGCTGGCGTAAGGAGGGCCGAGTCTTCGGCGTTCCGTATCGAGGACAGACGCTCTACCCAAGGTTCCAGTTTGACACCGTAAGCGGCGCAGTCAAGCCGTCCATCCGCGACGTACTGGCGCATCTGCCGCGTGATCGCATGTCGGAGTGGGAGAGCGCCCTCTGGTGGACTGCGGCAAACGGCTGGCTCGGAGGACGTCGCCCTGTCGATGTCCTCGATGATGAGCCCGAAGCCGTCGCCGCTGCCGCGGCGCAGCTTGGAGCACCGCGGGGGTTGTGACGAGAAGCCGCCCCGCCGTTCCGCGGCCGGGGAATCTCTCCCCGGCGATCGAAGTCCTCAAACCCGGCTCTGCGCTCATCCGCGTGTACTAGCGCCGCTTCGGCCCTCTTGATTTCAACCGAGGCGACGCGGTAGCCCGGTTCCGGCCGATCAGAAGTATGTCGGGCGCGGTCGTCCCAACTGCCTACGGCGCTCACGACCAGGAGACCGCTATCGCAGAGGCTGTCCTTCACGGTGTGTCCGCACTAAACCTCGGCTCTCCGAGGAGACGCTTGTTCCGCCCGGAGGTGGACAGCTTGGACATGGCTCGGCTGCGTACGACCAGACCGCTGCGGCTCGTGCGACTGCACCGCCTCGGATTGACTCGCCTGAATCTCCTGAGAGAGCACGTCATCGATTGCCCAGAGTCCGAGTACGACTACACCGCAGCGTGGGCGCAGGCGCTCTACGGCCACCGGAGCAGACCCCACGGACTGGTCTGGACGTCTCGACAGAACGACACATCTCGTGCGCTCATCTTGTGGGGAGGAACGCGGGTGCGTCCCGGGTGGCTGCAGCTGGAAGGTGATCCCGTGGCCCTCGATCGAGAACCGGGCCTCGACCTCGTTCGGCAGGTCTGCGCGGATACCTGAGTGGACTTCGCAGGCTGAGTCGGCCGTCAGGCCCAGCCGAGACATCCCAAACCTGCTACGCCCGACCCCATCCTGGAGTTGGCAGCGCTGACTCCCCAAGTCAGCGCGGGGCCGGCTGCGCCGGCTGTCCTGCGTCTGCGTGCGCTCGGCTGGAGCGCTTCTTGGTGATGCGCTGCGCTCGCGCCGGCGCCTCGTCGGCGAACAGCTCGCGCAGCTCGGCGAAGCCTTCTTCGACGCCCTCAGCCAGCACGTGCAGGTCGGGGGTGGAGTCACGGTCGGCGTTGAGGCCGAGCACGAGCTGACCGTCGTAGGAGAAGATCGCGATCGCCACCGCGTGGCGTGCGGCGAGCGGAACGAGCGGCTGGACCTCCAGCAGCGGCGCGCCGAACGCTGACAGCGCCACGCGCGGGCCGGGCACGTTGGTGATCGTGACGTTGAACAGACGCGTCGCGTACAGCGAGCGCGCGACGGCGGCGTGCAGCAGCGGCGGCGCGAGCGCGGCGAGGTCGAGCATCGTCGCCGCGCCGAGCGCGGCGCCGGAGGCCTTCAGCCTGTGCGTGTGCTCGACGATCTCGCGCACGCGCGCGAACGAGTCGAGCTCGGCGACAGGCAGGTCCACGAACAACGAGCTGACGCGGTTGCCGAGCGCCAGCCGCTCGGAGGCGCTGCGGACGTTCATCGGCACCATCGCGCGCAGCCCGTCGCGCGGAGGCGACTCGCGCCGCGCGACCAGCAGCCGGCTGAGGCCGGTCGTGCAGGCTGCGAGCACGACGTCGTTGACCGATCCGCCGAGTGCCTGTCCGAGCGCTTTGACCTCCGGCAGCGGCGCGCGCACGACCGCGAAGCGGCGCGTCGCGCCGATCGGCCCGTTGAGGCTCGTAGTGGGCGCCGCCATCAGCTCGTCGCGCACGAACAGCTCGGCCAGCGAGCGCGAGCGCTCGAGCGTGTCGCGGGGATGCAGCGCCGCGTGCACGGTCGCGCTCGCCGCGCGCACACCCGTGCGCGCCAGGTCCGCCACCGGCTTCAGCGGCCGTGGTGTGTGGATCGAGCCGAGCGCCTCTGCTACCGCGCCACCCGCCGCGCCGCCCGCCACCGCCCCCTGCGGGCTCGGCTCGTCATCGAGCAGCAGTCGCACGACGTCGACCGAGCCGACGCCGTCGACGAGCGCGTGGTGGGTCTTGGTCGCCAGCGCCCAGCGGCCCTGCTCCAAGCCCTCCACCAGCACCATCTCCCACAGCGGGCGCGTGCGGTCGAGACGGTGCGAGAAGTAGTCCGCCGCCCACTCGTTCAGCTCCGCTTCGCCGCCGGGCGCCGGCAGCGCAGCGCGGTGCACGTGGTTGCGCAGGTCGAAGCGCGGGTCGGGCTGCCAGCTCGGCCACGCGAGCCCGCCGGTGCGCTCGCACGACAGCCGCTGCGAGTAGCGCGGGAGCAGCGTCAGGCGCGCGGCGATGTCCTCGCGCACCGCGTCGAGCGACGGCACGCCGCCGCCGGGCAGCGCGTCGAACACCATCACACCGCCGATGTGCATGGTCGCGCCCTCGTCCATCTGCTCGAGCTCCAGGAACGTCGCATCCAGTGCTGAGAGCTGATCGGACATAGCTCGCAGCATTACCCACGGCGGGGGTGGCCGGCATCGGTGGCGACGTGCAGGTCGCGTTAGTAGTAGCCCGCACACAGCCCGCACGGTAGGCTTCGTGAGGTGCCGCGCGCCGTGAGATTCGACCGCTACGGCCCGGTGGATGTGCTGCAGGTCGTCGACGTCCCGCGCGCCACGCCGGGCGCCGGCCAGGTGCTCGTGCGGGTGAAGGCGGCGGGCATCAACCCCGGCGAGGTGTCGATCCGCGAGGGTCGCATGGCCGCGCGCTGGCCGGCGACGTTCCCGTCGGGCGAGGGCAGCGATCTCGCGGGCGTGGTCGAGGAGCTCGGTGAGGGCGTCAGCGGTTTTGTGGTGGGCGAGGAGGTGATCGGCTTCAGCAACAGCCGCTCGAGCCACGCGGATCTCGTGGTGGTGGATGCCGAGAACCTGACGCCGCGCCCGCCAGGTGTCTCGTGGGAGGCGGCGGGATCGCTGTTCGTGGCCGGCGCGACCGCCTACGCGGCGGTCCGCGCGGTGGCGCCGCAGAGCGGCGAGACGGTCGTGGTGTCCGGTGCCGCCGGCGGCGTCGGCTCGCTGGCGGTGCAGCTCGCCAAGCGCACCGGCGCGAGCGTGATCGGGATCGCCGGCGAGAGCAACCACGCCTGGCTGCGCGAGCACGGCGTGGTGCCCGTCAGCTACGGCGACGGTGTGCGGAAGCGCATTCTCGAGGCCAGCGGCGGGCGCGTGGACGCGTTCATCGACACCTTCGGCGGCGGCTACGTCGAGCTGGCGCTCGCGCTCGGCGTCGAGCCGGAGCGGATCGACACGATCATCGACTTCGACGCCGCGCAGAAGCACGGCGTGAAAACGGAGGGCAACGCCGCGGCGGCGAGCGCGGAGGTGCTCGCCGAGCTTGCGCGGCTGATCGACGAAGGCGAGCTCGAAGTGCCGATCGCGCGCACGTACCCGCTCGAGCAGGTGCGTGACGCGTACGCCGAGCTCGAACGCCGGCACACGCGCGGCAAGATCGTGCTCGTGCCCTGATCGCCGGTCGCGGATCGGCGACGCCGTGCTACGCGGCCTCGCGCAGCGCCTGCAGCTCGCGGTGCAGCGCGAGCTCGTGCAGCGCTCGTTCCTCGATCGAGCGCACACGCTCGGGCGTCATCTCCAGGCGGCGGGCGATCGCGGCGAAGGTCTGTGGCTGGTTGTCTCCGTCGAGCCCGTAGCGCAGGCGGATGACGGTGCGGTCGGGCTCGGGCAGCTCGGCGACCGTGCGCCGCACCGCCTCCAGCCCCAGGCCGATGATCACCTCGTCGCCCACCTCGACCGCGCTGTCGGGCACGAGCGCGCCGAGCGAGGTGTCGCCTTCCTCGCCCACCGGCCGGTCCAAGCTGGTGGTCACGCGGGCGGCCCGAGCGAGGTCGTGCAGCTCGTCGAGGCTCACGCCGGAGGCGTCTGCGAGCTCCTGCTCGGAGGGCTCGCGTCCGAGCTTGGCCAGCAGCTCGCGCTGCATCGTGGCGACCCTGCGCTCCCGCTGGGCGATCGCCACGGGCAGGCGAATCGTGCGTCCGTGGTCGGCCAGGCCGCGCTGGATCGCCTGGCGGATCCACAGCGTGGCATAGGTGGAGAAGCGAAAGCCCTTGCGCCAGTCGAACTTCTCCGCAGCGCGGATCAGGCCGAGCATCCCCTCTTGGATCAGGTCGAGCAGCGTCAGCTCGCCGGCGCTCTGATAGCGCTTGGCGATCGACACCACCAGGCGCAGGTTGTGGGTGATGAGCTTTTCCTTCGCGCGCAGGTCGCCCTGCTCGATGCGCCTGGCGAGCTCCAGCTCTTCGGCGGGACGCAGCAGGGGATAGCGTGCGGCCTCCTGCAGGAACTGGCTCATCGCGTCCACCGTGTAGTGCGCGAGATCGCCGTTGGCGTAGCTCGTCGGCGGCACGCCCGGCTTGCCACAGTCGTCCTGCACGCCAACGCCGGCCGCCTCCAGGCGCTCGCGCAGGCCCTCGACCTCCTCGTCGCCCAGTTCCAGCGTGCGCGCCAGCAGGTCGATCTCCGACTCGAGCACGTGCCCACGTTCGACGCCGGCCTCGATCAGCGCGTCGATCTCCGCGCGGTAGTCGGGCTCAGCGCTCACTGGTGGTCGTCCTTGTCGTCATTTGCATACACCTGAGGATCGCAGGCGCGCGAACCATCCCGCAGCCAGCCGCGAGCGCGCGAGGTTGTACACGTCGCGGACGTCGACGAGCGGGGCTCGCAGTCAACCATCACGCTCGGCGCTTGCCAGCAGCGAAGCGTCGGGGTCCTCGCCGCGCGGCAGGTCCTCGGGACGGAGCACCAGCACCGAGCATGGAGCGTCGTGCACGACCCGCTCGCTCACGCTGCCGAGCGCCCGCACGCCGCTCACGCGCCGGCTGGCCATCACGATCAGCGACACGCCCTGCGCGGCGGCTGCCTCGACGATCGCGCTGTGCGCCCGTCCGGGTGCCACCTCCACGGTGGGCTCCTCGCCGAGTGCCGCCCGCAGCCGCTCGGCCTGCGCGGCAATGCGCGTCGGATGGTGCGCGGACTCCGCGCCCGCCGCGTGCAGCAGCAGGACCGAGGCGCCGCGTGCACGCGCCAGCTCACCGGCGAACGCGACGAGTCCGTCCGAGCGCTCGCCCGCGTCGCTGGCAACGAGGATCCGCTCATCGAAGCGGTGCCCCTGCGCCGGACGACGCGCGATCAGCAGTGAGCACGGCAGCTCGTGCGCCGCCTCGGTAGCCACGCCGCCCAAGAGCAGATGCGCGAAGCGCGACATGCTGGGCGCACCGAGCGCGAGTAGCCGGTGCTGGGCGGCATGTTTGAGGACGACCTTCACGGGCGTGCCATGCGGCTCGAGCTCGCTCTCCGCGGGCACGCCCGCCTTGGCCGCGAGCACCTTGGCGTGTTCTAGCGCCAGGCTCGCGCGTGAGGGCTCGATGGTGTGCACGTGGTAGCTGCCGGCGCTGCCCGACCCGCTCAGCGCGATCACTGACAGCAGTGCGAGATGACCCTCCGGCCCCGCCAGCGCGGCGGCCTGGGCGACGGCCTCGTACGCCGACGTCGTCCCGTCCACCCCACACAGCGCGTCGCTGAGCAGTCCCAGCATCGCGAACTGCCCACGCTCGGCCGCACCGGGCGCAGGCGCGCTGTCGGTCACGTCTTTTGCATGTACGTCGCTGGAACTCATCTCATCTCCTCGCCGGAAGCAGCGCTTCCCCCGTTGTGTGGTCAGGTTGCGGCCAGCATGCTCGCAGCCGCGCGGGGAACCATCGGCGATAACCCAGCGAGAGGCTGCAGCAAACTACGTAACGTCCGCGCTTGGCCGCAGTCCGTAGTCGTCCGCACGCGCGCACGGACGAGTGCGGATGAGCCTCACTGTCACCGGTGGTTTGCTGCTCTCACCCCACGCAAATCTCCAGGAGGATTCACAATGGCCACAGTAGAGCAGTCCAGCACATTCCAGGCGCCGGGGCACCCTGACAGCCCGGTGCAGGTGGCGGAGCGATACGACAACTTCATCGGCGGGCACTGGGTGGCTCCCGTCAGCGGCGAGTACCGCGCCAACCTCACCCCGGTCACCGGCCAGCCGTTCTGCGAGGTGGCGCACTCCTCGCCCGATGACATCGAGCTGGCGCTCGACGCCGCCCACGCCGCGCGCGAGGACTGGGGCGAGCGCTCGTTGACACAGCGCTCGCAGGTGCTGAACGCGGTCGCCGACGCGATCGAAGAGAACCTCGAGATGCTGGCTGTGGCCGAGAGCTACGACAACGGCAAGCCGGTGCGCGAGACGCTCGCCGCGGACATCCCGCTGGCGGCCGACCACTTCCGCTACTTCGCCGACGTGATCCGCGGCGAGGAGGGCGCGATCTCGGAGATCGACCACGACACGATCGCCTACCACTTCCGCGAGCCGCTGGGCGTCGTCGGGCAGATCATCCCCTTCAACTTCCCGCTGCTGATGGCCGCGTGGAAGATCGCCCCCGCGCTCGCCGCGGGCAACTGCACGGTGATCAAGCCAGCAAGCTCGACGCCGTGGTCGATCCTCAAGCTCGCCGAGGTGATCGGCGACGTGGTCCCACCGGGTGTGCTCAACATCGTCAACGGGCCGGGCGCGGAGACCGGCAGGGCGCTGGCCTCCAACAAGCGCATCGCCAAGATCGCCTTCACCGGCGAGACGGTCACCGGGCGGCTGATCATGCAGTACGCCGCCCAGAACATCATCCCCTCCACCACCGAGCTCGGCGGCAAGTCGCCGAACGTGTTCTTCGCCGACATCCTCAGCGCCGACGACGCGTTCGCCGACAAGGCGGTCGAGGGTCTCGTGCTGTACGCGTTCAACAAGGGCGAGGTGTGCACGTGCCCGTCGCGCGCGCTGATCCAGGAGTCGATCTACGAGGAGTTCATGGCGCGCTGCCTGGAGCGCATCCGCACGATCCGCCAGGGCAACCCGCTCGACCGCGACACCCAGTTGGGACCGCAGAACTCGAGCGCGCAGATGGAGAAGATCCTTGGCTACATCCAGATCGGCCGCGACGAGGGCGCCGAGCTGCTGGTCGGTGGCGAGCGCAACGTGCTCGGCGGCGAGCTGGCGGGTGGCTACTACGTCGAACCGACCGTGTTCAAGGGCACCAACGACATGCGCATCTTCCAGGAGGAGATCTTCGGCCCGGTGCTCGCGGTGACCACGTTCAAAGACGAGGCTGAGGCGCTGCGCATCGCCAACGACACGATGTACGGGCTCGGCGCGGGCGTGTGGAGCCGCGACGGCGCGCGCGCGTACCGCATGGGCCGCGGCATCCAGGCGGGGCGCGTGTGGACCAACTGCTACCACCAGTACCCCGCGCACGCCGCCTTCGGCGGCTACAAGGTCTCCGGCGTGGGGCGCGAGAACCACAAGATGATGCTCGAGCACTACTCGCAGACCAAGTGCATGCTGGTCAGCTACGACCCCAACCCGATGGGGCTGTTTTGAGCGCACGCAGCACCCAGTCGTCCCCCGCCGACGGGACGCCGGCCCCGCGGACCGCGCGCGGGGCCGGAGAGCCCGCCGAGCCGCCGCAGCATGCGGGCGTGCCGCAGCATGCGGCAGTGCCGCAGCATGCGGGCGTGAGCGCCACACCGGCGGCGCGCGAGCTGATCGAGCGCCTCACCGCAGAGCACGGTCCGCTCACCTTCCACCAGTCCAGCGGCTGCTGCGACGGCAGCTCTCCCATGTGCCTGCTCGCTGGGGAGCTGCCGGCGGGCCGCTACGACGTCATGCTCGGCGAGCTCGCCGGCGCACCCTTCTACATCGATGCCGAGCTATACCGGCGCTGGGGCCGCCCAGAGTTCGTGATCGACGTCTCCGAGGGCGCCGGCGAGGGCTTCTCGCTGGAGGGCTCCCACGGGGTTCACTTCGTGGCCCGCAGCGGGCCGGCGGCTGCCGTGTGAGCCCCCGCTTCCACAGCCGCGCGCTGCTGGGCCTCTGCAAGCGAGCGCCCGGCGAACAGCAGGCCGGTTTCCAGGTGTTCCTGCACTTTTTCGAGGCTGTGGCCGCCCGGATAGATGGCGCTCTGCGCCTGTGCGCCGGCTGCGCGCAGCTCGGCGGCGAATTCCGGGTCCTCGGCGGGCATGGCGACAGGGTCTTCGGCGGCGCCGTACAGGAAGGCGTGCAGGCCAAGGCGTGAGATCACCGGCCGGTCGGCGTGCAGCGCGCCTTCCAGGTTGTTGAAGAAGCCCAGCCAGCTCTCGACCACGGAGAAGCGCAGCGGGTTGCTGAGCGCGACGTTCATCGCGCCGAAGCCGCCCATCGAGTCGCCGACGATCGCACGCGCCGCGCGCGTGGGGATGGTCCTGAGCATGCGATCGACCAGTTCCTGGACTTCCACCACGTACGTCGCGTCGTGGTGCACCCCCAGGTCGCGCCAGTTGTTCAGCGTCGGGCGGTCTTGGACCATGACGGCGATCAGCGGCTGGATCGCGCGCTCCTCGATCAGCCGGTCGAGCGTCGGCTGGATGCCGATTTCCAGAAACGCGTTGGCGTGCCCGTTGCGGCCGTGCAGCAGGTACACCACCGGGTAGCGGTGCGTGCCCGCCGCATAGCCGGGAGGCAGGTACACGAAGAACGATCCAGCGCCGGGCAGCGAAGCCGAGGAGAAGCTCGCGTGCTCGATCGAGCTGCCGGCGGCATCGGTGTTGAGCAGCGTGAAGCTCGGCAGCGTCTGCAGCAGCGCGGGCGGAGCGACCGGCCTGGTCGGGCGCGGCAAAGCGCTCGCGGCCACGCCGTCGTGGCGGCCGAGCAGCCGCTCGAGCGTGCGCGGGACGCCCGGCAGCGCCAGCGCACCGACGAGCGCGAGCGAGCACAGCATCGCTGCCGCGTGCAGCGGGCGGGGACGCTCGCGACGCGCACGCCACGGCGCGGTGACGGGAACGCCCGCCATCGCCGGCGCGCGCCTGGGCGGAAGCGCAGGCACCCACGACGGGGGCAGGATGTCGCCCGCCGGGGCGCCGCGCCCCGGCCAGCTCCAGTCGCCGAAACCGTCGAACCACAGCTGTGCGCTCGACGCTCGCGCGTGTGCAGGCATCACAGAAGATTGAACGGAACTCTGCGCGTGAAAGCCAACCCCTGCACGAGCGCGCCCATGCGCCGCGCGCGGCGGCCTGGATCTCGGCGCGCAGCGCCCAGGGGCGGAAGGATGATGAGGGCGTGAGTGCCGTCCGGCGATTGCGGCTTGCGCCGCTGGCCGGTGTGGCGGTCGTTCCCTGACGGAAACACTCACGCCCTCACGTCCACACTATCCCGCGCCGGGCGTTGCCCGCCATCGCGGAAGACCACGCCCGTGAGTCCGAAGTTCACCACAGGCGCAAGACCACCGCAGACCACTAACCTCTGGCGGGTGGCGCGCATCGGCCTGCTCACCGGAGGCGGCGACTGCCCCGGCCTGAACGCGGTGATCCGCGCGGCCGTGCGCACCGGGCTGGGCGACGGCCACAGCTTCGTCGGGTTTCGCCACGGCTGGGCGGGCGTGCTCGAGGACAACGCGTTCGAGCTCACGCTGGAGCGCACGATCGGCATCCTGCCGCGCGGCGGCACGATCCTCGGCACCTCGCGCACCAACCCGTTCGCCGGCGGCGCCGACGGCGTCACGCCGGTGCGCGAAACGCTCGCGCGCCGCGGCGTGGACGCGCTGATCCCGATCGGCGGCGAGGACACGCTCGGGGTGGCGCTGCGGCTGCACGAAACGGGCGTGCCGATCGTGGGGGTGCCAAAGACGATCGACAACGACCTCGGCGGCACCGACGTCACGTTCGGCTTCCAGACCGCCGTGCAGATCGTGACCGACGCGATCGACCGCCTGCACACGACCGCGGAGTCGCACAACCGCGTGATGATCGTCGAGGTGATGGGCCGCCACGCCGGCTGGATCGCCACGCACGCCGGCATCGCCGGTGGCGCCGACGCGATCCTCGTGCCGGAGCGCCCGTTCGACATCGAGGAGGTGTGCGCGCACCTGCGCCGCCGCCACCAGCGCGGTCGCGACTTCTCGATCGTGGTCGTCGCGGAGGGCGCCACCCCGCGCGCGGGCACGCTGGCGGCGCCCGGCGAGCCGGTCGCGCGCGCCGCGGCCACGGACGCCTTCGGGCACGCCCGCCTCGGCGGCATCGGCGTCTTGCTCGAGAGCGAGATCGAGTCCCGCACCGGCTTCGAGACACGCGTCACGATCCTCGGCCACGTGCAGCGCGGCGGCACACCCGTGGCCTTCGATCGCGTGCTCGCCACGCGCTTCGGCGTCGCGGCGCTGCGCGCGGTCGCCGCCGCGCGCTTCGGCGTGATGGTGGCGCTGCGCGGCACGGCGATCGTCGAGGTCCCGCTCGCGCAGGCGCTCGCCGAGCCGAAGCTGCTGGAGGCGGAGCTGTACGAGACGGCCGAGCTGTTCTTCGGCTGACCCCGCGCCCGCGGTCGCTGCGCAGCGAACCCGCAGGACACGGCCGGAGAACTACGGATGCAGCGCGCTGACGCCCGCCCGTAGGCTCGCGGCATGTTCAGCAACATGCACGCGGCGGTGCTGGCGGCGATCATCAACCTCAACCATCCCGCGCACGTGATCGAATGGCACTTCATCAAGCTGTCGGTCGCCAACGTGGTGGTGATCGGCCTGATGCTCGTCGTGTTCGCGCTGGCGATTGTGCTGCCGTTCCCCGGCGCCGCGCGCCGCGCGGCCGCCCGGCGAAGCGCAGGCGGGCGATGAGCGCGCCGCCGACACAGCCTGAGCTGCCGGCGCAACCCGAGCCGCCGGCGGCCTCCGCCTTGCCGGCTCGGCCCGCGACCTGGACGGGACGCGTGCGCGAGGCTGCCGTCGCGGCGCTGCCGCCGGAGAAGCTGCTGCCCGAAAGCCAGCCGACGTACGTCGCCTCGTGGATCTACGTGTTCGGGGTGGCGAGCCTCGCCTCGCTGGTCGTGATCGTCGCCTCCGGCTCGATCCTCGCGCTGAAGGGCCCCGCCTGGTGGCACTACACGGGGGTCGGGCACTTCTTCAACAGCATCCACCTGTGGTCGGTGGAGCTGTTCTTCTTCGTGATGGTCGTGCACCTGTGGGGCAAGTACTGGATGGCCGCCTGGCGCGGCGGGCGCGCGCGCGTGTGGGTGACCGGCGCCGTCACGTTCCTAGTCGCCGTGCCGTGCGCGCTGACCGGCTACGTCTCCCAGCAGAACTTCGACGCACAGTGGATCTCCACACAGGCCAAGGACGCGATGAATGCGGTCGGCGTCGGCGCGTTCTTCAACCTCACCAACTTCGGGCAAATGTACAGCTACCACGTGCTGCTGCTGCCCGTCGCCGTCGTCGGCCTGGTCGTCGCGCACGTGCTGCTGGTGCGCCGCCACGGCGTCGTGCCGCCAATCCCGCTCGCGTCGTCGTCCAGCGGACCCTCGGACGGCCCCCGCGGAGCCAGCTCGTGAGCCGCCTCGGCGCGATGCTGCGCGCCAAGGATGACACACAGCCGTGGAGCGGCAGCTACGCGCCCTATGACCTTGTCAAAGAGCTGTGCATCGCGGTCGGCGTGATCGCGCTGCTGGCGATCATCCTGACGGTGCTGTTCTCCTCGCCGGATGAGAAGCCGAGCACGATCGCGCAGTGGTCGCGCGAGCTGCCGGTGAACTTCGTGGCGACCGCCGCCGAGGAGCTCGACGGCACAAGCGCCACCGCCGAATACGGGCCGCCCTACAACCACAACTCCAGCAGCGTCCAGCACTTCCTGTTCCTGCACCCCCAGCGCTGGCTCGGCGTCAGCCACCCGATCAACACCGAAGTCGACTACGTGATCGACCCGCTGGAGACGATCCCCGACGACCCCACGCTGAAAGCCGCGCTCGCCGCATACCAGGCAGCGCCGGCAAAGACGCGCAAGGCGTGGGGCGAAGCGTACGCCAAGCCGCTGGAAGAATACGAGGCGGCCGGCGAAGAAAACAAGCCGCTGCCGAAGACCGTCGCGGTCAACCCGAGCACCGGCGAAGTCAGCGTGCAAGCGAGCGGCGCCGGCCCGGTGCCGACGATGATGGCGAGCCTCTTGACGCTGGCCAAGGCCGGCGGCGTGGACGGCAGCCTGCTCACCAGCAGCCAGTTCTTCCAGACCGACTACACCAAGCCGCTGCTGTTCATGGCCGACGGCGGCCTGCTCGAAAAACGCGCCGAAGCCGAACACCTGCTTGGCGAGCAGTGGGGGATGATGAACGAGACCGGCAGCTACCCCGGCCAGGTGTGGCTGTGGCTGTACACGTTCTGGTACCAGATCGAACCCTTCAAGGCCTCCCCCAGCGGCGACCTAGACGTGATGCTCGTGATGGCCGCCCTCAGCCTACTGTTCGTGTGCATCCCCTTCCTGCCGGGCGTCCGCGACCTCCCCAGGCGCGTACCGGTCTACAAGCTCATCTGGCGCGAGCACTACCAGGACGCTTGACGGCGCTCTCCGCCTGTTCAGCCAGCCGGTTGGCGCGGAGCGCGCGCTGCACGTCGGTGATCGAAACCAGGCCGATGGGCTTGCCGGCGTCGTCGACGACCACCGCGCGGCCCACACGCGAGAACGCCGCGCGCTCGAGCAGATGCGAGACGTCCGCGTCCGCGGCGACGATCAGCTGGGGGTCGCGGTCGGCGAGCTCCTCGACCGTCTGGGCCCCGCGACTGCGCAGCGCCTGCGCCTCCACCTGGGCGACGCTCACCAGCCCGATCGCCTTGCCAAAGCCGTCGATGACCGGGAACGCGGTGTAGCGGTAGGGCACGAAATACTCGCGGCTCGCCTGCGCGATCGTGGTGTGCGCAGGGATGCTCACCACGGGCGAGGACATCAGCTCGCCGGCGTGCACCCCCGAGAGCGCAGCCTGCACCTGCGCGCCCATCGCCTCCTGGCCGGCGGCCATCACGATGAAGAAGCCGATGAACGCGAACCACAGCCCCGTTACGTCGCCACCGAGGAACAGGAGCGCGCCGCAGGCGATCATCGCGTACCCGAACGCCCGCCCGACCCGCGCCGCCGTTTCGGTCGCGGGCCCCAGCCGGCCGCTGCGCAGCCACAGCAGCGAGCGCAGCACACGCCCGCCGTCCAGCGGGAACGCGGGCAGCAGGTTCAACACGAGGATCGCGCTGTTGACATACGCCTGGTATTCGACCAGCGCGGCCACGCCCGGCGGCGTCGAAGCGGGCTCCAGCAGCGCCGCGGCACCAAACAGGGCGGCGATCACCGCGGTGACCGCGGGACCGGCGAGCGCGTAGCGCAGCTCATCTCCCGGCTGATGGGCTTCGCCGCGCATGCGCGAGACGCCACCGAGCAGCCACAGGTCGATCTCCTCGATCTGGATGCCGTGCCGGCGCGCCACGATCGCGTGGCCGAACTCGTGGGCGAGGATGCTCACGAACAGCAGCAGCACGCTCGCCAGTCCGAGCGCGTATGCGCCGGCTGGACTGATGCCGTGGATGACTTCAGGGAAGTACGAGCTCCCGAGCAGCCACGTGAACAGCACGACGATCACCAGCCACCACGGGCTCACGCCCACGGGGATTCCCGCAATGCGCCCTATGCGGAAACTACGACCGGGCATCTCATTTGCAGGCTCGCATGGGTAAACGCCGGCTGCATCAGTGCTCATCCCTGCACGGGTCCGTAGATGCTACGGAGGATCACGCGTGTGGCACGCTGAAGACGCCCGCCCGCCGCGCGCGCGAGAATGTGACGATGGGCCAGCGCGACGCCTTCACGATCGAGCGCGACGCGCTCGACGGGCTGTTCGCGGCGCTGCGTGAGCGCGGCTACACGGTGCTCGGCCCGACGCTGCACGAGCAGGCGATCGTGTACGGGGAGATCGGCGGCTGTGCCGATCTGCCGGCCGGCTGGAGCGACGAGCAGGACGGCGGCCACTACCGGCTGCTGCGACGCGACGACGAGGCGCTGTTCGCCTACAACGTCGGCCCGCACTCGTGGAAGCGCTACCAGCTGCCGCCCGAGCTGCGCCTGTGGCGCGCCAAGCGTGGCGAGGACGGTCGCCTGACGGAGCTGCGCGAGCCGCCGCGCGAGGCGCCGCGGTACGCGTTCGTGGGCGCGCGCGCGTGCGAGCTGCACGCGCTCGGCATCCTCGATCACGTGCTGCTCGGCGGCGCCCACGCGGGTGGGCGGGAAGCTAGTCAACGGGTGCGCCGCGAGGACGTGTTCATCGTGGCGGTGCAGTGCACGCAGGCCGGCGGCACCTGCTTCTGCGCCTCGATGGGCACCGGCCCCACCGCCGACTCCGGCTATGACCTCGCGCTGACCGAGGTCCTGGAGGAGACCCGCCACTACTTCACGCTGGATGTCGGCAGCGAGCGCGGCGCCGAGCTCGTGGCGGATCTGCGCCACGCGCCCGCCGCAGCCGAGGAGCAGGCCAGCGCCCGCGTCGCGCGCGAGCGCGCCGCAGCACAGATGGGGCGCGAGCTGGACGTGAGCGACATCCGCGAGCTGCTCTACCGCAACTACGAGCACCCGCGCTGGGAACAGGTCGCCGAGCGCTGCCTGGCCTGCGGCAACTGCACGATGGTCTGCCCGACGTGCTTCTGCACGAGCGTCGAGGACGTCACCGACCTGCAGGGCGAGCACGTCGAGCGCCACCAGCGCTGGGACTCATGCTTCACGATCGACTACTCCCACATCCACGGCGGCCCCGTGCGCTCCTCCACCCGCTCCCGTTACCGCCAGTGGATGACGCACAAGCTCGCCACCTGGATCGACCAGTTCGGCAGCTCCGGCTGCGTGGGCTGCGGGCGCTGCATCACCTGGTGCCCGGTGGGCATCGACATCACCGAGGAGGCCCGCGCGATCCGCGACAGTGAGGCGGCCGGCACGCCGGCCGGCGAGCGCTAGGCGGCGGCCCGTGCAGACGCTCGAGCAGCTGATCGCCGGCGCTCCCGTGTTCGCCGGGCTCGCGCCCGCGCAGCTTCAGCTGATCGCCGGCTGCGCCGTCAACGCGCGCTTTAACGCCGGCGAGCTCCTGTTCCGCGAGGGCGGGCCGGCGGAGCGCTTCTTCTTGGTCCGCGCGGGCGCCGTGGCACTCGAGGTCGAGGCGCCCGGCCGCGGCGCGCTGGTGATCGAGACGCTCGGCGAAGGCGAGGTGGTGGGCTGGTCGTGGCTGTTCGAGCCCTACCGCTGGCAGTTCGACGCCCGCGCGACGATGCCGACCGCCGTGGTGGCGTTCGACGGGGCGTGCCTGCGCGGCAAGTGCGACGCGGACCACGAGCTCGGCTACCAGCTGATGCGCCGCTTCGCGGCGTCGATGATCGAGCGCCTGCAGGCCACCCGCCTGCAGCTGCTCGACGTATATGGCCATGCACGCGTCGGTTGAGGCGGGCACCGACACGCCTGGGCCGATGGTGCCGGCGCCGTTCACGCTCGTCGCCAAGCGCCAGGACACCTCTGACACGTGGACGCTGCAGCTGCGCGCAGACACCGGCTCCCCGCTCGCGTTCGCTCCCGGCCAGTTCACGATGCTCTCCGCGTTCGGCACCGGCGAGGTGCCGATCTCGATCAGCGGCGACGCGGGCGCCGACGGTCCGCTCGTGCACACGGTGCGCGCGGTCGGGCTCGCCACCGAGGCGATCTGCCGCGCGGACGTCGGCGAGGTGCTCAGCGTGCGCGGCCCCTTCGGGCGCGCCTGGCCGGTCGCGGAGATCGACGGCGCGGACGTGCTGGTGATCGCCGGCGGCATCGGCCTCGCGCCGCTGCGCCCAGCGATCCTCGCGCTGCTCGCCCGGCGCGAGCGCTATGGGCGCCTGCTGCTGCTCTACGGCGGGCGCTCACCCGACCAGCTGCTCTACACCGGCGAGCTCGAAGCCTGGGCGAACCGGGGACTGGAGGTGGCGCTCACCGTGGACAGCGCGGGACCGGAGTGGCTCGGCCACGTCGGCGTCGTTCCGCGGCTCATCGCCCGCGCCAACTTCGACGCCGCCGGCGCCGTCGCGCTGGTGTGCGGGCCGGAGGTGATGATGCGCTTCACCGTCGCCGCGCTCGCTCGCAGTGGCGTCGGCGAAGAGCGCATCTACGCGTCGATGGAGCGCAACATGCAGTGCGGCATCGGCCACTGCGGGCACTGCCAGCTTGGCCCCACGCTCGTGTGCCGCGACGGGCCCGTGTACCGCTGGAGCGAGCTCGCGCCGTGGCTGGCGATCCGGGAGCTGTGATGGCGAGCGCACCCGCCCGCAAGCAGACCCTCGCGGTGTGGAAGTTCTCCTCCTGCGACGGCTGCCAGCTCAGCCTGCTCGACTGCGAGGACGAGCTGCTCGCGCTCGCCGACCGCGTGCAGATCGCCTACTTCCTGGAGGCCAGCAGCGCGATCGTCGAGATGCCCAGCCAGCCGTATGACATCTCGATCGTCGAGGGCTCGATCACCACCGCGCACGACGCCGAGCGCATCCGCGAGGTGCGGGCCAACTCGCGCGCGCTGATCACCATCGGCGCCTGCGCTACCGCCGGCGGCATCCAGGCGCTGCGCAACTTCGCCGACGTCGAGGACTTCACCCGCGCCGTCTACGCCTCGCCGGACTTCATCTCCACGCTGGCCACCTCCACCCCCATCAGCGCACACGTCCCGGTCGACTTCGAGCTCAACGGCTGCCCGATCAACAAGCGCCAGCTGCTGGAGGTGATCGGCGCGCACCTCGCCAAGCGGCGCCCGCGCGTGCGCGCGCACAGCGTGTGCGTGGAGTGCAAGCGCCGCGGCACCGTGTGCGTGATGGTCGCCCACGGCACCGCCTGCCTCGGCCCCGTCACGCACGCCGGCTGTGGCGCCATCTGCCCGGCCTACGATCGCGGCTGCTACGGCTGCTACGGGCCGATGGAGAGCCCGAACGCGGCGGCGCTCAACGCACGCATGGCCGAGCTCGGCGCCGAGGAGCTCGACCTGGTGCGCGTGTACCGCACGTTCAACGCCGCCGCCCCCGCCTTCCGCGCGGCCTCCGAGGCGCACGAGCATGCCGAGGCTCACGAGCATGAGTAGGCGCACACGCGTGATCCGCACCGACTACCTCGCGCGCGTGGAGGGCGAGGGCGCGATGTACGTGAAGCTCGACGGGCGCGAGGTGCTCGACGTGAAGCTGCGCATCTACGAGCCGCCGCGCTTCTTCGAGGCGCTGTTGCGCGGCCGCGCGTTCACCGAGGCGCCCGACATCACCGCGCGGATCTGCGGCATCTGCCCCGTCGCCTACCAGATGAGCGCGGTGCGCGCGATGGAGGACGCGTGCGGCGTCGCCATCGACGCCGGCCCGCTGCGCCAGCTGCGGCGGCTGCTGTACTGCGGCGAGTGGATCGAGAGCCACAGCCTGCACGTGTACATGCTGCACGCGCCCGACTTCCTCGGCTATCCGGGCGCCGTGGAGATGGCGCGCGATCACCGCGAGCTCGTCGAACAGGGCCTGCAGATGAAGCAGGCGGGCAACGCGCTGATGGCGCTCGTCGGCGGGCGCGAGGTGCACCCGATCAACGTGCGCGTCGGCGGCTTCTACCGCGCCCCCGCTCGCGCCGAGCTGCAGACCCTGTGCGAGCAGCTGAAGGACGCCCGCGAGACCGCCCTGGCAACCGTGCGGTGGGCGGCCGAGCTGCCGTTCCCCGACGTCGAGCGCCCCGTCGAGCTCGTGGCGCTCGCCGAGCCGGGCGCATACCCGATCGACCGCGGGCGCATCGTCTCCGACGGCGGCCTCGACATCGCGCCCACTGACTTCGACGCACACATCGTCGAGGAGCACGTCGAGCACTCCAACGCCCTGCACGCGCGCATCCGCGAGCGCGGGACGTATTTGACCGGCCCGCTCGCACGCTATGCGCTGGCGGCAGACACGCTGCGACCGCTCGCCCGCGAGGCCGCCCGCGAGGCGGGACTGGAAGGGGCCTGCCGCAACCCCTTCCAGAGCATCGTCGTGCGCGCGGTCGAGCTGGTGCAGGCGTGCGACGAAGCGCTCGCGATCATCGCCGACTACGAGCAGCCCGACGCGCCCGCCGTCGAGGTCACGCCACGCGCCGCCGTCGGCCACGGCGCCACCGAGGCACCCCGCGGCATGCTCTACCACCGCTACGAGATCGACGCGCGCGGCACGATCCTGGACGCCCAGATCGTGCCCCCCACCTCCCAGAACCAGCTGGCGATCGAGCAGGACCTGCGCGCGGTCGTCGAAGCGGGCCTCGAGCTGCCCGACGAGCAGCTGAAACTGCGCTGCGAGCAGGCGATCCGCAACCACGACCCGTGCATATCGTGCGCCACGCACTTCCTCGATCTGACCGTCGACCGAGGGTGACGGCGTACCCGCGTGCACACACGACGCCCGCCAGCGCTCGCTAGTGCTCGCCGGTGAGCGCGGAGCCGACTCCCGCGGTGCTCGTGATCGGCGTGGGCAACGCGCTGCGTCACGACGATGCCGCCGGCCTGGAGGTCGCGCGGCTGGTGCGAGCGCGCGTGGACGCGGCGGCGATTGCCGTACTCGAACACGAGGGCGAGCCGCTCGGCCTGATCGAGCACTGGAGCACAGCCGCGGCCACGATCCTTGTGGACGCGACCCGCTCAGGCGCAGCGGCCGGCTCGGTCACCCGGATCGACGCCGTCGTCGGGCCGCTGCCCGCCGAGCTGGGCGGGTCGCCCTCGACGCACGCGGTTGGGCTGGCGCAGGCGATCGAGCTTGCCCGCGAGCTTGGCCGCCTACCACCACGCGCGATCGTCTACGGCGTGGAGGGCACGCGCTTCGACGCCGGCAGTGGCCTGTCAGCTGATGTGCGAGCGGCAGTGGGAGAACTCGGCGAAGCTATCGCGATCGAGGCGAAGCAGCTCGCTGGTTAGCACCGCGTTAGGCCCACTGAACTGTTGCGTGCGCAAGCCGTGGGTGTGGCGAGGCGGCAGCTGGGCAGGATTTCCGCGCGGCTGTTGACTCGTAGCTCGGCGATGAGGATGCGCAGCAGAACCTTGGCTTGGTCCCTGTCGCCGGTAGCGACGACGCGGCCGAGTTCGTCGGCGACGGCTTCGAGGCCGGCCGTATCCGGTGCCGTCGGCGCGTCTGCGGCGATTTCGAGTGCGAGTGCTTGGATCTTTTGGCCCTGGAGGGCATCGAGGCTCGCATCCAGAGCGGATAGGCGCTGCTCGAAGCGTGCGGGGTAGAGGTCGCCGTTCTCGAAGGCGTCGTGGTAGCGCTCGATCGCGCGCTCGGCGTGTGGGATCTCCTTGGCAAGCGAGGTGCGCCGTTCGGTGAGCGCCGTCCGGTCGGTTTGGCTGCTGGCGGCGGCTTGCTCGATCGCGTCGCGGATCATGCTGCCGTCGCGGTAGAGCCCGGTGAGTTGGTGGAGGATGGCGGCCTCCAGCTTGTCCTTCGGTAGCCTTCCGGGCACGCCGAAGTCGCGGCCCGCAGCGCGTAGACGGCCTCATCCACAAGCTCGTGCTCCTGGCTGGCAAGCGAGGACACCGCCGACCAGTAGACGCGCTCCACGATCGGCCGCAACTCCCGCGCTGGCGTCTTCAGCTCGAAGCTCTCCGCCTCGGGCTTCTTCCCCAGCCCAGATCATCGAGCAGGCGCAACTCGCCGGACAGACCGACGAGAGGTTATGCGGGCCGGGAACGGCGTGAACCCCGCCGCACTCTTGCGGTCGTCCCTGTTGCGTCCTGCGCTCGATTCGTGGCCTGCATCTCGTTCGCCTCGGCGATGATCGCGGGGTCAACGCCGTAGGAGGCTAATGCAGACGCGTCGAGCGACCACACTCTGCCGGATCGAGCCCTCCAGACCGCGAACGCTTCATCGACGTATCCGGCGGCGACCTCCGCAGTCCAGCCGTTGACCGCCGCACGATGCGCTCGTGCGACATCGCCGCGACCTTTGGGCCCAGCAAGACCGATGTGCTTGACCTCGTGGCATGCCGGACAAGAGCGATCATCCGGACAAGGCGTTGGACGCCTGCCGCTTCGTCGTAATCCCACACCTCGTGGCACTCCACCAGGTGATTGCTGCCGCGCCCGCCGCAAATCTCACAGCGACGCTCAGCATTCTCATAGGTCTGTGACCGAATGCGGTCCCAGTCCTGGCGAGACACGCGCTCACGGACGTTTGAGAACCAGCACGTCCGAGGCACAAGCTCAACCGTAAGCGTCGGCGAGGCCGCATGATCGCCCGGCGTCATGGATCGGTTGTGATTAGCGACGGCACATGCAACGGACCTTCGTCGATCCGGGCATCGAACTCAAACAACGGTTCGGTGCCCGCCTCGACGTCCGCTGCTAGCTCGTCGGGCTCCTGGTGCTCCTCCTCGGCGCTCGCCGTGATGCCGCACGCGCGGCGGATCTCCTCAATCAACGTGGCTTGCCGCGCTTGCAGGAAGCGCTCATGGAGCCGGGCGGCCTCCTCGTTGAACAGCGTCTCTGCTACTTGGGCAAGCAATCCCGTCGCTGTCCCATCCAGGAAGTGTGGCGCCAGCAGTTCGGGTTGCAGGCCGTTGGGAAAGATGTCCCGGTCGCCGAGGTATTCCGCAGGAGCGCTGTCCTTGATCTTGCCGTTCGTCTCGTCGGAGATGAGCGTGCGGTTGGCGATCGTGTTGACATTTACTCGTTTGGTGATTCCGTGACGTTTGAGATATGCCTGGGGAACGATGTGGTGATCGTGCAATTCCTGTAGCCGGATGTCCTCCCCGCGGCGCCAGTCGCGCGCACTGCGGAGAGCGAGCAGACAGAAGATGCCGCTGTACACGGCGCTTGCGTAGCTCGCCGAGTCGCGCACTCGGAAGCCGGGTGATCCGATCCATCCCTGCGCTTCGCGGAAGACTTCTGGCTCAGGGCCGCCCTCGAACCAGTGTCGCGTCATTTCCAGGTAGTCCTTGCGCGACTTGCTCTCCACAGCGCTTGAGTAGCGCTCCAGGAAGACATTGCACCAGTACCAGCGGCGAAGCTCGTCTCGCTCGGTCTGGCCGAGTTTCTTCTCGTCGATCTCCGCGCGAAGCGCAGCGAGGATCGGCACGAGCCCATAGCCGGGCAGCCACTTCTCATCAAAGACGCCGAAGCCGTCAGGCCCGACAAGCTCCACCAGTTGCAACGCCCGCTCCATCGCGGCCGCCGCACGCCGCCAGTCTGCCTCGAAGCCCTCTGGCCGCAGGTCAATGAGGATGCGTGGCTTCGGGTCGAGGCCGCGCAACAGCGCCAGTACACGCAGCACGAGCACGCCGAACTTGTGCTGGTCCGCCTTGCCGTTCGACCATGCGCGTAGTCGCCCGTGCGAGGCGATGGCCTCATCCCACAGGTCGTGCAGATGGATGCCGTAGCGGTACAGGCGTGCCGTCAGCAGGTCGTACACCGAGAGGTCCACGCCGGTCGAGTTCAACTTCTCGAAGATCGCACACACGCGACCGATTGGATCGCCGTCTGCCTCATCGACACGTGGCAGCTCCACGAGCGGGACCTCGAAGGTCTGGAAGTCCGTCACGGCCTTTGTCCATCCATCGCGCCACTCTGAGCGATAACGGTCCAGTTCGGCAGGTGCGTTCGCGCGCAGCCAGTCCTCGAAACCGTCACGCCACTGGTAGAAGCCTTGCTGGGTGAGCAAGGTCGTGCACGGGAGCATCCGCTGTGTGTACTGCGTCTCAATGCTGTCGAGGCCGCGCAGCTCGCGTTTCGAGCGGTCGAAGACGACTTCGTCGCTGTCGGGCTCATTGAGGAGCACATCGAGGCTCACGAAGTACCAGCGGCGGGCATTGGAGTCCTTGAGGGATAGGTCGGGCGCCGTGAGCGCGTACATCAATGACGACAGGCGCTGCTGACCGTCGAGCACGAGATGCTCCGACCTCGGCTCTTTGTACGGCGGCTGTGCGCCGCGCAGAAACTCCGGCGCGAAGGGCGGATTATTGGGATCGCAGCGCAGCAACAGGAGCGAGCCGATGAAGTAGCCACGGATGATCGAGCGGATGAGATCGGCTACTTGCTCGCGCGTCCACACGAAGTCACGCTGGAAGTTGGGCAGGCAGATCTTTCCTTCGTGCGCCTGCTCGATCAAGCCGACGACCCTGCGCTTGTCAGGGATGATCTCCACCGGGGCCGGATCATATGACCACGTCCAGCACTGCGCTACCCGTGTGCCCCGCCATCCGCAGACGGCGCGACTCCAGAACGACGGGGCGGGATGCGATGATGTCATGCATGGGCAAGGTCGTTGATCTACTGAACCGCCCGACGTATGGGCTCGCACAGATCGACTCGCTGCTCGGCTTGCAGGCCGGCACAGCGCGCCGATGGATCGACGGCTACCGCCGCGGCGGGAAGCCGTATGAGCCGGTGGTGCGTGAGCACAGCACCGGCGAGGAGATCGCCACGTGGGGCGAGTTCATCGAGACGCGGCTGCTCGCGGAATACCGAGACGCTGGCGTGCCGATGATCCGCATGAGGCCCGCGGTCGAGGCGCTGCGTTCGGAGCTGAACGTGCGCTATCCGCTCGCTTCGGCTCGCATGTGGCTACGTCCCGAGGGCCGCGACTTGGTTCGAGTGGTCGAAGAAAAGGTCGGCCTCGACTCGCACCTAGCGCTCGTCGTCGTCGCAACGGGCCAGGTGCTGGCGTGGTCGCCACAGGCAGACCGCTTCCGTACCGCGATCGAGTGGACCGGCGAGAGCGATGACGCCGAACCGCGACGGCTGCGGCCGGTCGCCGGAATCAACGACGTGGTGGTCGATCCACTGCTGGGGTTCGGTGAGCCCGTCGTGCGAGGCGTAAGGACCGAGATCATCCGCGAGCTCGTGCAGGCCGGCGAATCGCAGGACGCGATCGCCGAGGTATACGAGTTGCCACGAGAGTCTGTTGAAGCGGCCGTGCGCTACGAGCTGTTGCGTGCGGCCGCCTGACGATGCAGCGTGCCAGCCAACCCCGATCGGCTCAGGTTCTACGTTGACGAGAGCGCCCTCGGCCTAGGAAAGACACTTGCGGCAGCACGCGAAGACGTGATCCACGCCGGGCATCCCTTGATCCCCGAGTGTCCACTCGGAACGCTCGACCCAGAGTGGATGCAAGCGGTCGCCGCACGTGACCTGATCGTGATCGGCAGGGACAAGCGCATCAGAACGCGCCCTGCGGAGGTCCAACAGCTCATCACGGCAGGACTGCGGGTGTTCCGCATCGGCGGCAAGCGGGACACGACGACCTGGGGCTGGCTGACCTGGCTCGTGCGCCACTGGCACGAGATGGAGAAGATCATCCGCACACGCGGTTCTGGTCCGTGGTTCTACGTCATCTACGAACGCAACATCGCTGAGCTTGAGATCCCCACTCAGCGATAGGAGCCAAACGGCCACAGCTCAGGCGACTCCACCAGCAGGGGCCGCCAGCAGCGGACGGTTTGCGCACAGAGCAGTTTCGCCCCGCCTTTCTTGTCGGCAAACAATCGGGCGGAGTCCGCCACCGCCGGCAAAGCCGTCTGACGCACCGACCGCAGGCCGCCGCGCGTTCACGGCGATCCCGCGCGGCGTGCACCACCCTAAGAGCGGGGGTCACTCGCCACGGCCGGTCATGGTGACCACATTCTCGCCGTGGCCACCGCCGCCTGGCCGTAGGCGATGGCTCCGTCGTTCGGCGGCAGGCGTCGCGGCACGAGCACGCGCATGCCCGCACCCTCCAGGCAGCTCGTGCAGCGCTCCAGCAGCAGGCGGTTTTGAAACACGCCGCCCGATAGCACTGCCGTGCTAACGCCCTCGCGCTGCGCCAGCAGCGCGAGCGCGCGAACCGTCGCGTCAGCCAGAGCGGCGTGAAAGCGCGCGCTCACGCACGCCGGCTGCACCCCAGCGGCGAGGTCAGCCACAATCGCTCGCACCGTCACGCGCGCATCCAGTTCCAGCGTCCTGCCGTCCACCAGCGCCAGCTCGTAACGGTTGCTCGCCGACGGCGCCACCGCCGTGGCCGCCGCTTCCAGCTCTGCCGCCGCGCGGCCCTCGTCGCCGACGGTCACGCGGATTGCGCACAACGCGGCGACCGCGTCGAACAGGCGTCCGACGCTCGTCGTCATCGGTGAAGCCATCCCCGCGCGCGCCAGCGCGCACACCTGCTCCCAGCGTCGCCGATCGATTCGCTCCGCCATGCGCGCCGGCAGCCGCAGATCGTCTTCGCCGTGGGCCGCAAGCAGCCATGCGCATGCCATTCGCCAGGGTTCCCTCGCGGCGGCGTCGCCGCCGGGGAGCCGCACCGGGAGCAGATGCCCCACTCGCCGCACGCGCGCGAGGCCGCCCAGCAGCAGCTCCCCACCCCAGATCGTCCCGTCGTCGCCCACACCGGCGCCGTCGTAGATCGCGCCGAGCGCCGGCCCGTGCTCCCCGTGCTCGGCCAGCACCGCCGCGAAATGCGCGTGGTGGTGCTGCACGCCCATCAGCTCCACGCCCTCGCGCTCCAGCGCGTATGCGCTCGACAGGTAGTCGGGATGCAGGTCGTGGACGAGCACCTCCGGCGTGAGCGAGAACAGTGCTTCGTAGTGCGCGACCAGCTCGCGGTAGGAGCGCAACGTCTCCCAGCTCTTAAGGTCACCCACGTGCTGGCTCACCCACGCGCGCGTCCCCTTCGCCACGCAGAACGTGCTCTTCAGCTCCGCCCCGCACGCCAGCAGCGGTGGTGCCGCGAACGGCAGGGCGAGGCTACGCGGCGCATAGCCGCGCGCGCGCCTCAGCGTCAGCGGCCGGCCGCGTGTGCCGAGCGAACGCACCACCGAGTCGTCCACGCGCGTGTGGATCGGGCGATCGTGCACCAGCAGCGCGTCCGCCAGCGGGCCCAGCCGCGCGAGCGCATCGTCGTCCGCGAACGCGATAGGCTCGTCGCTCACGTTGCCGCTGCTCATCACCAGCACCGTGCCCACGTCCG
>Ga0335075_10002800_pt1 | contig 27885 bp, 31 predicted proteins | sample Lox_Sample_24_FD_206723 | JGI IMG/M metagenome (GOLD analysis project Ga0335075, IMG submission 206723) | Soil microbial communities from Loxahatchee National Wildlife Refuge, Florida, United States - Lox_Sample_2.4 | ecosystem: Environmental > Terrestrial > Soil > Wetlands | place: USA...
TCCGTGCTCATCCCCCTCGGGATCCAGCGACTGGGCGGCAGCGACCTCACCGGATTCCTGCTGTCCTGCCTGGGCGCGGGCTTCCTGCTCGGCGCCCCGGTCATTCGGGCGTTCCTCGACCGGGCCCAGCCCCGGAACCTGCTGGCCGCCAGCCTGACCGCAACCGCTGGCGCGTACTTCCTGCTCTTCACCTCATCATCACTTGCCACCGCCCTACCCGCCGCAGTAGCCGTCGGCATGTTCGGCTCCATGTCGCTGGTGATTCCGCAGACCACGATGCAGCGGGTGATCCCCAACGCGATACTCGGCCGGGTCAGCGCCGTATTCCTGACAGGTCAGGCAGCAGCCAATCTCATTGGCGCTCTAACCGGACCCTTCCTCGCGCACGCAGCAGGGCTTACCGCAGTCGGTGCCGCCGCCAGTATCGTCACGCTCAGCGCGGCAGCACTCGCCCGCCTGAACGTGCCCCGAACACCGCATCAGCTGAGAGGCAGGCACCTCACCGGTGGTTGCCCGTCCCGCGCATCTGGCCGGTGCGGACATCGTCTACCGCACGGGAGACTTCGCTCGCCGGCCGACATCTCAATGAGAAGACCGGGCTACCGTGGCCACGCATGTCTGGGTGCGGCCACGGTGACGCCGGTGACCGCCGCGACCGCTGGCCAGGCGCCGACGCGCTTGGCCAACGAGCCACCGAATTCCTCATCCCTGGTACTGACTGTTCTCTTGTCGCGTCTGACGAGATGCGGTTTGGATACGGCGGAGCTTGTCGGGATTAACGATGGAGCGGATCGCCTGGATGAGGCCGTCGGCGATGTCGAGTTCGACCACGCTGACTACGCCCCCCTCGGCATCGTAGACAACCGCGCCGGGCTGGCCGTTGACCCAGGCAGGCCGAACGGAGGCCTCGCTGAGTCGAGGCCGGCGGAGCAAGCCGGTGATCAGCGAAATGACGCGCTCCCGCCCGACCACCGGTTTCCCGATCGTCTGCGCCTTGCCGCCGCCGTCCCCGTGGACGACCACGTCCGGCGCCAGCATGCCGAGCAGCGCATCCATGTCGCCGCCCGTCGCCGCCTCGAAGAATCTGCGGGCGAGTTCTGCGCCTTCCGCTCGCCGCGCCGGGGATAGCGCGAAGGCGCGCGCCTGCCCTCCGGCGACGATGCGCTGCCTGGCGCGGGCGAAGATCTGCCGACAATTCACCGCTGTCTTGCCGGTGATCTTCGCTACATCGGGGTAGCCGTACCCGAACACTTCCCGCAGCATGAACACTGCCCGCTCCACCGGCGCGAGGGTCTCCAGCAGGACGAGGAATGCCATGGACAGCGAGTCGGCCAGCTCCGCGTAGTCCGCCGGCCCAGGCACATCGGCACTCACAACCAGCGGCTCGGGCAACCAGTCCCCTACATACGTTTCCCGCCGCACCCTCGCCGACCGGAGGTAGTTGATTCCCAGGCGTGTCACCGCCGTCGCCAGGTAGGCCTTCGGATCGTCGATCGTGGTACCTGCCTGGCGCGCCTGGGTCAGGCCGAGGAACGCGTCCTGCACTATGTCCTCAGCGTCGCCGACCGATCCCGTCATGCCGTAGGCAATGGAGAACAGCAGCGGCCCATACGCGGCCACGCCCGTCTCATCCGCTATCGCAGGCACCAGACCCTCCCGTCGGCTCGCGCGCCGTGGCTCCTGGCCGAAGTCTCTTCCCGGCCTTCTCGTTGGGAACCAGCGCCCCAGGGTCATCCGGTCAACGCTGGCGCTTTCGCTCTAAGACAAGGCAACACCCGAAGCTGTGACAGGTCCCAGCCGGAAAGTGTCGAGGCTTCGGTCAGGCAGGCATCGATCGTTGGCCGTGAACGACCGGGACGACTTCGGGTGCGCCAAGAGCGGCTGGCACGGGTCAATCCAGTTTGATACCGAGCGCTGCTGCCTGCCGGCGAAGCGCCTTCTAGAGCTCACGGGCAAGGCCCAGCAACGCGGCGAAGGAGTGCAGTTCATCGACGCTGTCAGCGGTGAGGCCGTACCACGGGTTCGGATAAGCCGCAATGAATGGCTTCGGCCGCTGGCCTTCTAGATTGTAGACGTAAACGGTCATATCGACGGTCCTCACAGCGGGTGGCGCATCCACACGTTCGGCTCCCAGTAGCTACCACGGTCGTGCTCGCGGTCAATGTGCACAGTGGCAAGCCCGCCGGGGAACCAGTAGTCGCCGCTGCTGGGAAAGGCCATGCCCGTCCAGGATTCCCACTCGACGGTGGTGCCCGTAATCCGCAGCGACCGCGGTTCAGGTTTCACGACGGCGGCTCCGACCCGCTCATGAACGCGCATCCAGGGGTCGAACAGCAGGCCGTCTGGGCGGCGCCAGCACGCGTACTGCTCGATCGGCACCAGCGGGTAGCGCTCCTTCCAGCTCGGCCGGACCGGCGCGATCAGCGTGCCCAGGCCGTGGCGGCGGGCGATGTCGCCCATCGCGCGCACGGCTGCCACGCTGATACCCCGGCTCCGGATGTCGCGCGGAACCGCGATCAGGAGCGCGCAGAGCACGTTGGCGCCACCCTCGTCGAAGCCACGCGAGATCGCGCCGTCGATGCCGGCCGGCAAGTCGTCGGCCGTGCCGTCCCATCGGATCGGGAGCGAGCGGGCACGGGCGAGAATCTCGTCGTTGTCGCCGGTGAGGTGAAACTGGAAGTCGGGCAGCTCCTCGGTCAGACGTGGCCAGTACTCGTTCAGCACGTCGCCGTGATTGTTGTATTCGGGCATCGCGTCGCTTGTCCTGTCCCAAGCAGGCCCGAGTAGCTCAGGCCGCTCGGCTACGGTCGCGATCTCCATGCCGCTCCGATCGTCGCTCCAGATGATAACGGGCCGACGCGGCCAGGTCGTCGAGGTACGCGTGGAGAATGGTCCGTAGTCAAGCAACATGCAGTCCGCCCGGACACGGGTGCCGACGGCAGGTGTGGCAAGGCGACTAGGGAGCGTCAGTTGGCGGCGTTGCGGTTCCCGGCCGAGATCGCGGTCGGCGAGGTCCGGTGGGAGGACGCCCTGGAGCCGGGCGGGTGGGGTCATTTGCTGGCCATAGGCGTGGTGGAGGTGCCGGACGGGACTGCCGTGATGCTCGAGGTGAGAGATGTGGCCGAGGTCAGCGTCTCCGGACGCGATCAGGCCGGAGGATTGTTCGTTACTTCTGCCGGCTCGATGCCGGCCGTCCCGCGTCGCCGACGTGGTCGTCGGCGATCGCCGGAGAGGGTCACCTGGCGGCAGGGAATGCCCGACAGCGCGCTGCGTAACAACAGGAGCATGTGGGGCGAGCCTGGGGAAGAAAGCTACAGCGTCGAGTACGGTAACGAGCCCGTAGACCTGGAGTTCATCTGCGACTGCCAGCGGACAGCGTCTGCGAACTTAGCCTGAGCGACGTTGTCCCGGCCTCCTTCGCCGCGGTCGCTCATCTAGCGCCGGGTCTGCGGGGCCTTGGCCTGTTCCTCGACGACGTTGGCGAAGATGCCCCGTCCGTGATCGCCAAACTGACGGCCCTGCAGTCGCTGCGACTCTACAGCGACGATGAAGGCGGCGGGCGGCTCGACGACCATGCCCTGTCCGCGATCGCGGACCTGCCGACCCTGGAATACCTGGCGCTCCTCGACGGGTCGTACACCGAGCATGGCCTGCAGCAACTGCGCCGTCTGCCTAAGCTGCAGCACCTTCACATAGAAAGAGAAGGCCTGACGGCCCCGATGTTCCGGTTCGCCGCCGCCATGCCCGCGCTCACCCGGCTGACAGGTCTGGACGAGTTTGGCGACGATGGCCCGATGCCCCCGGCCGAGGTCGACCAAGTCCGGGCGATGCTCCCTCACATCAGCCTGGACTGATAAGCCGGCTATCGCTGGCACCCGGTCCGGCGACAGCTCGCGGCCCTGCTGCCGCCTGAAGAGCGCGCTATCAGGACTGGCTGTCGTGCGGCTGGTGTGCTTTCCGGCCGACGACAATCCTGCGTTTGCGCAGAGACTCAAGCCATTCCTGCCCGCTGAGCAGTCGCGTGGTCTTGCCCGACCTGACCTCGCCCGCCGCGCCCACTGCCATCGCGACGCTGGCAGCGGTCATATCGTCAGCTGCCTCATATACGACGACCACGTCGTACTCGCCAAACGGAAATCCCGCCACCACGACCGTGGCTCCCAGATCCTCCAGGACCGGCCGGATCACCTCAACCGGGTCTTGCGGTTCCGTCAGCTGATCCGCCATCGACTTGGCGGTGTAGGAAGCCTGGTACATGTAGAGCGGCATCGAGTTTCCCCTTGGCGGGAACAGGCGAACATATAGGCCAGTCTGCGTGACTCGTGGTCCGGTCCAAAGATCGTAGACCCGGCTCAGTCGGGCACACCAGCCTGCGCATCTCGACCACCCCTTTCCCGTGCCAATGCTTCGCGCACGGGCACATGAGCAGGGCAGCCAGGCGCGACTGAACCCGGCAAGCCTGCCGGTCAGGCCGTCACGATTACATGACAAATGGCGCGCATGCGGTCGACCGGGCAGACAATGGCGCCGAGCCATTTCGGGCGAAGCGGATTCTGGGCGGTGGCGGCTTGTCTACCAGGCAAGCGAACCTGGGGGATTACGCAGCGCTGCATGCCCGGCTCAAGGAGATGACCGGGTGGGATGACAGCCGCCGCTGGCCAGCCGGAGCGCTGCCTGAGGTCGGCCCCTTCGACCGGCGCGTGATCGCGGTTGGCGGCATCGTCTTCGCGGTGCTGATGGCGCTGTCGGACCGGTATGGCTTTGACCGCGACGAGCTGTACTTCCTGGACTGTGCCCGGCACCTGCAGGCCAGCTATGTTGATCAGCCGGTCCTCGCGCCGTTGCTGGCGTGGGCATCGCTGAAGCTATTCGGGGTGTCTCTGCCCGGCCTGCGCGTGTGGCCCGCGCTCGCAGCGTGGGCGACGGTAGTGGTCGGTGGGCTGACCGCCCGCGAGTTCGGTGGCACCCGGCGCGCGCAACTGCTGGCCGCCCTCGCGACGGCCACGATACCGACGCTGTGGTCATCCGATCATCTGGCTAACACGACACCGTATGCGCTGCTGGCGTGGGCGGGCCTGGCGCTGGTCGTGGTCAGGATCGGACGGACCGGTGACTGCCGCTGGTGGCTGGCGGGCGGCGTGGTCGCCGGCCTGGGAGTGGCCGATGATCACAGCGAGGCTTTCCTCGCCGTGGCGGTGGTGATCGGCGCGCTGCTCAGCGGCGGCCGAAAGATGATCTGGAACCGCTGGTTCGCGGTCGGCGCCGTGATCATGCTTGCTTTTGAGGTTCCCGACCTGTGGTGGCAGGCGCAGCACCAGTGGGCGACGATCGCCATGACCGAGGCGCTGAACCGGGAGAACGGCGGCCTGGCCAACATCGGCCCCTGGGTCCTCGGTCAGCTGGGCCTGACAGCCCTGTCCCTGGCGTGGGTCTGGGTGATCGGTCTGTGGTGCCTGTGGCGGTCCGGGCGGCCGCTGTGGCGGGCGCTGGCGTGGGCGTACGGGCTGCTGTTCGTCCTGTTCGCGATCACCGCTGGGGCGAAGGGCTACTACCTGGCCGCCGCGTACGTTTACCTGCTCGCGGCCGGCGCGGTGGCTATTGACGGCTGGCTGCACGCGCGCCCGGGCCGGCTGCGCAACCTCCTGCTAGCCACCGCGCTCCTCACGGCGTTGGCCGTGCCGTTTGTCCTGCCGGTGTTCCCGCCCGTCGGCCTCGGCCGGACCTTCGCCGAGGCGAACCAGGAGTCCATCGGCTGGCCCCAGGTCGTCCGTACCGTCGATGCGGTATGGACCTCCCTGCCGCCCAGCCAACGGGCCAGCGCCGTGCTCTACGCGCACACCTACGGCTTGGCCGGGGCCATCAACGAGCTCGGCCGGGGGACGGGGCTGCCGGTCGCCGTCAGTGACCAGAACAGCGAGTGGTGGTGGGGGCCCGGTAACCCGCACGCCAGCACGATCGTGGCCGTCGCGCCAGGGCCAGCCGGCGGCGGCAACGGCTTCGGCGCCACCCTCGGGCAGTTCTTCGCTCACGTGCGGGTGGCGGCCACCCTGTCGAACCCGTACGGCCTGCACAACAAGCAATGGGGCGGCCACGTCTACATCTGCACCGGCCCTCGTCAGCCATGGGGTCAGATCTGGCCACGGCTTCGCCACTACGACTGACAGCACCGTTGCGCAGGCGCAGCGCGACGCATCGACGGCTGGCGGCTGCGGCCAGCCTGATCGTTGTGCTCGTCGGCACAGGCTTATCGGCCGCGCAATGCTCACACTCGAGGCTGACCACCGGGGGCAGCAGCCAGGCCCTTACCATCAGCGGCGCGCCTGACGGCGCCGAGCTGATGATCGGTCTGGGCCAGGGAGGCGAGAAGGCGGAGTTTCTCATCGCTCTCGCTACCCTGATCGGCGTAGTAGAGGACCAGGAGCAGATCGTCTACCGGGAGCTTGTCTCGGTGCAGGTGCAGCTCACCGACAACGGGATGGTTGACGGTGGTGGTGCCGCCTTCGAGGCTGCGGACGTCATGGCGGGCCCAGAGGGTCCTGAAACGCTCGCTGGAGAGGGCGAGCTCGCCCACCAGTTCTACGAATCGCGGGTTGTCGATGTCGTCGCCGATGGACTTCCTGAAGGCGGCGATGAATCCTTCGGCGGAGCGGGTCCAGTCCTGCTGGAACGCCTGCTCCTCGGGATCGAGCAGCAGCGAGCGGAGCCGGTTGTACCCAGGCTGGAGGCGGGGCGAGAGCGCGACGGCGAGCATGTTCGATGCCAGGACGTCGAATGCGCGCCCTTCCACGAAGGCGGGAACCTGCACGCTCGCCAGGAGCTGATGCAGCCGCGCCGGCACGCGTTCAGGCTTCCGGCGCCGCTGCCGCCTCGGGCGGGACGCGGCCAGGCCAAGAAGGTATTCCTGTTCGAACTCGTCAAGGTGCAGGACCCGGGCGAGCGATTCGAGGACCTGCGATGAGGGATTCTTGTCCCGGCCGCGCTCAAGCCGCAGGTAGTAGTCGGCGCTGATGCCCGCGAGCAGGGCGACTTCTTCACGGCGCAGCCCCGGAACGCGGCGATTGGCACCCGCCGGAAGCCCGACCTGCTCGGGAGTGACCAGCGCCCGCCGGGCCCGAAGATAACTGCCCAGCGGGTTGGCGCGGTCCTCGCTCATATTCAGCAGCGTAGTTCAGGGCCCCCTCCGCAGAAGGGGCCCTCCGAGGACCCCGGAAGACGGGGGCACTACCTGGGCTCCGGGCGATGGTCAACGCTGATGGTGTCATCGAACGCGCCCACAGGCTTGCCGCCGTCGGCGCCCTGAGCAGGAGCAACCCATGGACATCACGAACCGCACCGTCTTCATCGCCGGCGCCACCTCGGGAATCGGTCTCGAGCTCGCCCGACGCTTCGCCGCAGCTGGCAGCACCGTCATCGTCGGCGGACGACGAACCGACCTGCTCGACGAGGTCCGCGCCGAGGGGTTCGCCGCCGTTCCCATCGATGTGACCGACCAGGCCAGCATCGGCCACGCCCGCGACACGATCCTTCACAGCCACCCCGGCCTCGACACGATCGTGACGATGTCCGGGGTCATGATCCCTGAGGACCTGCGCGATCCTGCGCACTTCTATGCCGCGGCGAAGACGATCGACACCAATCTCCTCGGCACCATTAGAGTCATCGACGCGTTTACTCCGCACCTGATCGAGCGCGGCGGCGGCACAATCATCACGGTTACCTCGGGCATCGGGTTCCTGCCGTTCCCGGTCATGCCTACCTATGCCGCCTCGAAGGCCGGCGTGCACGCCTACTCGGAGGCATTGCGGGCGCAATTGGATGGCACGGGTGTCGAGGTTTCCGAACTCGTCCCCCCGGCTGTCGCCACCACGCCGGAGCACGCACAGATCAACCCGCGCGCGCTCGGGCTGGCGGACTTCGCCACCGAGGTGATGGACCTGCTGCAGACCGACCCCACGCCGCACGAGATCCTCGTCAAGGGTGTGCTGATGCACCGGTGGGCCGAGCGCGATGGTACCTACAACGAACTGGTTGCCCAGCGATCGCAAGCGCTCGCGATGCTCCCGAGCCGCTGACGCGAAAGCACCAGGAACGGCGTAGTACCCGACGATGACGCTCGTGACCGCGACCACGCACCCGTCACCTGGTGGGCATGCGACGGTGGTGCCACCTAGAGGGTCGCGCTGGCTGCGGTCACCGGCATTGCGATCCTGAAACCGCGTATTTTCCGGTGCTCGGGCCCGCGACGTACCAGCCCTGGGTTAGCCAGATGACTTCAGTGCGAATGATCGAGCCGACTCGCACGCGCAGGGCGACCTCGTCGCTTCCTTGCTCTGTGCCGGGCCCAAGGCACGTTGTCGAACGCCACAGCACCCGCATGGCCCTGAGCTGGTGCGGCGGGATGACGCCAGGCAGGACGAACCTGACTCCGGTGTACACGCCGCCGCCCATGTCGACCTCGTGGTTTGGAGTGCTCACGCCGATGATGCCGTGGAAGCCGCCCGAGCCGACGAATGCTGACGGCTCGTTGCCGCCTGCAGGTCCAAGAACCGTCTGCGTCAGGTCACTGCGGTTGAACAGGTCGATAACGAAGCCTTGCCACTGTCCGGATCGGATTGGCACCGTCGACTGAATTGCGCCGTCCGCGCTGGTGTCAACCTCGTGCATCCTGTCCTGGGTGTACCACCAGCCCTCCGAGCCTCCGGCGGTCAGCGCTGGAGCGGTTTCACCGGGATTGGGCTGGCTCGCGATTACGGCTACCACAGCGATGACAGCGACAATGGCGGCAGCCGTGACCCAGAACCACCAGCGGCGCCAGGCGCGGCGGGTCCGTCTTGGTGGCTGGGCGGCCGCGTCGTCGCGCCAGACACCGGAGGCCGCCACGTTAGTCGCCTCGGTTGTTGCACCAGGGGCCGTCTCAGCTGTCAGCTCCGCAGGCGACCCAAGCCGGGCGAGCACGGCCGCCACCTGCTCATCAGTGGCGTCACGCGGGAGGGCGTCGGTGATGTGAGCAGTGATCTGCTCCCGCAGGTCACTAGCTTGCCTTGCGGGCAGCCGGGCCAAGGCGGCCTCCAACTCGCGCAGGTACTCGCTAACCAAAGGATTGTCGAGTGCGATGCCGCTCATTGCTGGCGTCCCTTCCCTGCCGCGGCCGGACTGCCAGCAGGGCGAGCACGCATGGTCCGAGAACGCCCCGGCGGAGCTCGGTCATGCTGCTCTCTCCTGCCATGCCTAACATGATGTCTTGTCATGCAAGACAAGTAAACCCAGCAGAAGAAGCTCACGAAGGCGAATGTGGGGACTGGAGCCTGTCAGTTCTTGCGGCCAGTCAGAACAAGGGTGACACCGAGGCCGATGATCGCCAGGCCGCCTGCTCCGCCGACGAGCCCGAGACGGCGGGGAGACTTGGCGAACCATGAGCGCACGGTGCTGGAGACCAGCGCCCAGCAGCTGTCCGAGGACACGCCGATCACGATTGCGATCGCGCTCAGAATCAGCATCTGGGCCGGGATGTGCCCGGCAGCGCGATCGACGAACTCCGGCAGCACCGCGGCGAACAGGATCACGGCTTTCGGATTCGTGACGCCGACGATCAGCCCTTCCCTGGCGGCGCGTATGGTGCCCCGCGGCTCTGCCGCACTCTCCAGGATGGCAGCGAGGTCACCGCGCCGGCGGAACGCCTGAATGCCCAGCCAGATCAGGTAGACCGCACCCGCGAGCCTTATCGCGGTGAATACGGTGGCCGAGCGCTCCACAATCGTGCCCACGCCCAGAGCCACGCACACCGCCACGATCGCATTCCCGGCCGCGTGACCGGCAGCCGACGCCAGAGCGGTCCCTCGCCCGTGCGCGAGAGCGCGGCCGATAACGAACAGCACGCCTGGGCCGGGGATGACGATCAGTACGAGCGATGCCAGCGCGAACGCGGCAACTTGACCACCGGAGACCACGCCGCCCAACATAACGCCTGAAGACCAGTCGCGGCAGCGAACTAGGCAGCGTCACCCAGCTTAGGAGGCCCAGCCCAGGCCTCCGGCCGGCAGCCTATGCTCGGCGCATGGGAATCGAGGTGCTGCCGGCGACCGGGCGATGGGATGACTTCGCGTCGTTGATGGTGCCGCGCGAGCCACGCGTCGGCGGATGCGTCTGCATGGTGTACCGCAATTCCAGCCTCGACATGCCCGGCCGCATCGCGCACATGCGCGCACTGTGCGCCAGCGAGCCTGGCCCAGGGGTGCTGGCGTACGTCGACGGCGAGACTGCTGGCTGGTGCTCGGTCGCGCCGAAGTCCACTTACCGGGCCTTGGTCAACTCCCGGACGATCCCGCATGCCCAGGATGAGGGCGCGTGGTCGGTGGTGTGCTTCGTGGTGCGGCCGGGGTTCCGCCGACGCGGCCTCATGCACGACTTGCTGGAGGGCGCGGTCGGGCATGCTCGCGCGATGGGCGCGACCGCGCTGGAAGGCTACCCGGTCGACCCTGGCGGCGGGCGTGTCGACCAGACCAGTGGTTACGTCGGCACCATCCCGCTGTTTGAGGCACACGGATTCAGTCGCGTCTGCCAGACCTCAGGACGACGTGGCGGCAAGCCCCGCTGGCTCGTGCGCCGCGAACTTTCCTGACGTTGCCGGCCGGCGCCGACCCCACGTTGGATGCAGCGAGCCGGTTGTTACACTCGCTGCGTCCTTTCGATGCCCTGATTGGCAGGAGAATCCGATGAGTGAGCTCACTGTCGTACTCGTGCACGGCGCGTTCGCCGATGCGTCAGGCTTCGCGGGAGTAATCCGCGAGCTCGAGAGCGCCGGCCATACGGTGATCGCACCGCCGAACCCGTTGCGCAGCCTTTCCTCCGACGCCGCTGCCCTGAGCGCCGTGGTCAAGGCCGTCGACGGGCCGGTGGTCCTAGTCGGGCACTCCTACGGCGGAGCGGTAATCACTCAGGCCTCCGCCGGGCTGGATAATGTGACGGGGCTGGTCTACCTCGCCGCTTTCGGCATCGACGCTGGCGAGAGCTGCGCCAGCGTGCAGGGCCCGTTCCCGCCGTCCATGCTCGCCTCGACCGCATCCCCGACGCCGTACGACGCGCCCGGCGCCCCGGCCGGGCCAGAGCTGTACATCGGCAAAGAGCAATTCCGGGAAACGTTCTGCGCGGACGTCCCGGTGGACATGGCCGACGTCATGTTCGCCACTCAGCGCCCCCTCGCGCTAGCGGCCCTGACTGAGAACGCCACTGCGGCCGGGTGGAAGACTAAGCCGTCCTGGTTCCTGGTGTCGGAGCATGACAACGCCATCCCGCCGGACGCGCAGCGATTCATGGCCGAGCGGATGGGCGCGGTCACCGAATCGATTAACGGATCACATACTGCATTCATTGCCGATCCAGTGCGCGTGGCGACCTTTATCACCAAGGCACTCGCCAGCTAGCCGCCGCGCGGCTCGGGGCGTCAGCGGCGGGCGGCCGCCTCGTGGCGAGCGAGCGCGTGCGCCACCGAAGCGAGCAATACCTCCTTGACCGACTCCCGCCTGCGCGCGTCGCACACTAGGACCGGCACGTCGCTGTCAACGTCTAGGGCATCCCGGATGTCGGCCGGGTCGTACACCGGCGAACCGTCGAAGTGGTTGGCGGCTACCACGAACGGGGTGTGCCGCCGCTCGAAGTAGTCGATCGATGAGAAGCAGTCTGGGAGTCGCCGCGTGTCGGCCAGCACAACCGCAGCGAGCGCCCCGAAGGCCAGTTCGTCCCACATGAACCAGAAGCGCTCCTGGCCTGGCGTGCCGAACAGGTACAGCACCGCTCCACTGTGGAAGGTGATGCGGCCGAAGTCCATGGCCACGGTCGTCGTGCGCTTGAGCTCGACCGACGTGGTGTCGTCGACTCCGATGCCGATCTCACTCAGGTCCTCCTCGGTCCGCAGCGGGCGGACCTCGCTGATCGCGCCAACGAGCGTGGTCTTGCCGACGCCGAATCCGCCAGCGATGAGGAGCTTGGTGACGACCGGGGGCGGCGCCAGCCCGGCCGGTCGCTCAGAGTGCCCGTAGTCCATCAAGCACACTCCTCAGCACATTCTCGTCCTGACTACCGCCGCCAGACGAAGCCGCGACTGTGACAAGTCCCCGTTCCTGCAAGTCGCCGACCAGGACGCGCACCACGCCCAGCGGCAGGTCGGCATCTGAGGCCAGGTCGGCCAGCGCGATCGGCGCGCCGCACAGGTCAAGCAGCCGCCGGTGCTCAGGGGCGAGGCCGCGCGCTTCGGCCGAGTGGCGGCCTGCGGATACCACGAGATCGATCAGGCCGACTGCCAGGCCGGCTGGCCGGGTACGGCCGCGGGTTACCGCATAGGGACGCACCACCGGGCCGGCCTCCCGGTCGAGCCACCGCTCGTCGCCGGTCACTCCGCCCGCCTCTCCGCGATGTCGGGCAGGACCGTGGCCCGCGGGTTGGCCGACAGGTACTGTCCAAGTCGCTTGACCAGCATCGCCATCTCATAGGCAATGAGTCCGTGGTCGGCGCTCGGCCCGCACAGCACCGCCAGGCAACTGCCCTGCGCGGCGGCCATGACGAACATCAGGACGTTGTCCATATGGATGATCGACTGCCGGGGCTGGCCGCCGTCGAACCGCAGCGCGGCACCGCGGGCCAGGCTCTGGATCCCGGCCGCCACCGCGGCCAGATGCTCTGCGTCATCACGCCTGAGGCCCTGCGACGCACCGAGAGTCAGTCCGTCGCGAGACAGCAGGACCGCCTGGCTGACCCCGTCGACTCGCCGCACCAGATCATCGAGGACCCAGTTAATCGTGGTTGTAAGGCCTGCCTGCTGCATCACTGCGCCTCGGGTTCCTCCAGCGGCCCGACCAGCTCGGGAGGCTCGGCTGCTTGCCAGCCTTCGGTCGGCCACGACTGCGCGGACCACGATTCATCCGACGGCCAGGCAGCATCCGATGACCACGAACCGTTCTCGGATTCCTGGTCCGCCGCCCGGGCACGGTCGAGCCCGAGCTGCAGCGACTCAGCCAGCGCGCGGCTGCTGTTTGGACTGGGGCCGTCGGCCTCCTCGCGATCGGCTGCGCTGCGGCCGTCGTCCCTGAGCTGCGGCGCCAGGCTCGCCTGGCGCCGCCTGCGCGGCAGCCCGGGCGGAGGGACGCTGCCGGTCGCGCTGATGCGTTCCTGCCTGCCGCTCCCGGAGGGAGCGTGTTCGTCCGCGACCAGGCCCAGGTCGGCGACCGTGACGTCGCAGACCGATAGCGACTCCGCGGGCGGAACATCGGCCGCGTGACGACCCGGCGCTAGCATCGCTAGCTGCCGACCAGCCGCCACACCGTCCTGCGCGTGTGTGCCGTTGGCAGGCTGCTCGGCCCCGAACACATCAAACGCAGCCGCTGCACGCTGGTCGCTGACGGCCATGACGGCGCTCGGAAGCAGGACGATAGCCGCCGTCCCGCCGTAAGGCGAGCGTCGCAGCGTGATCATGATCTGATGCTTGGCCGCCAGCCGCGCCGCCACAAACAGCCCGAGCCGGTCGCTGTCCGCCAGGTCGAACTCAGGCGGATTCTGCAACCGCTCGTTGAGCGCGGACAGCTCACCCGGAGCAATACCGATACCGCGATCCTCGATCTCCACGACGAAGCCATTGGCCACGCGCTCGGCCTGAACCGTGACCTCGGTGCTTGCGGGGGAGCAGGTGGCAGCATTCTCGATCAGCTCAGCGAGCAGGTGAATCACATCGGCCACGGCTGACCCGATCACGGCGTCCTGCGACTCGCAGATCACCGCCACCCGCTTGTAGTCCTCCACCTCCGCGACGGCGCCGCGTAGCACGTCGGTCACTGGCACAGGGTCTTGCCACCCCCGGCCGGGCGCATGCCCGGACAAGATGATCAGGCCCTCCGCGTGCCTGCGCATACGCGTAGTGAGGTGGTCAAGCTGGAACAGCTCGTCGAGGGCGTCCGGTTCGGTTTCCCTGCGCTCCATCCCGTCCAGCAGTGCCAGTTGCCGGTGCAGCAGCGACTGGCTGCGCCAAGCGAGGTTGCGGAAGACCTGGCTAACTCCCTTGCGCAGCTTGGCCTGGCCTACAGCCGCCTCTACGGCAGTGCGATGGACGGACGAGAAAGCTTCGGCGACTCGCGCGGTCTCAGCGATCCGGCCCGGCTCGAGCGGCGCAGCCTCCTGCGCGACGTCCACATCCTCGCCCTGGCTGAGCCTGGTCACGACGCTCGGCAGCTGGTCCTCGGCTAGGGCAAGCGCGGCCCGCTGCAGGCCGGTCAGCTCGCGGGTGATACGGCCGCCGAGCAGCAGCATGAGGAAGACCGACAGCGCCACCGCGATCAGGCCCGCGCCGCCGGCCATGCCCACCTCCGCCAGCAGCTGGTTACCCACGTGGGTGCCCATGTTGCTCAGCGCGATTCGGTCCTGCTTCTCCGCGCCTTGGTAGGCATCGAACAGCGGGATCGTGGCAGCGGCGACCTGCAGGCCGGTAATGGGAACCCTGCCTTTCCTGCCGACGCTCTTGATGACCGCGTTTTCCATGGCGACGAAGTTCTTGTAGGGCGCCGAGGCGTCGATTCGCTGATAGCCCGAGCCGAGGCTCGGATCCAGCTGCCTGAGTGCGTCGGTCATCAGGAGTTGCCTGTTGGCGGCGCTCTGCGCGAACAGAACTCGCTCGGCCTCTGACATCCGGCCGCCTGCGTAGAAGGAGCCGGCGACCAGCGTCGCCTCCCTGCTAGCCATCTCGATGGCACGCCCGGCTTCGACGCTCGCAGCAGCTTGCATATACAGCGGCGTGTTATTCACTACAACTACGCTGGCGAACAGCCGGAACTCGGCGTCGACGATGGCGTCGTAGTCCTGGAATGCGGTCAGGGCAGAAATCTTGCCAGCAGCGACTTCGGACCTGATGCCGGGATATCCGGACTGGCCGTTGAGCAACGAGAGCTCTTTCTTGAACTCGCTGAGCGGAGGCCGGGCCATCGGCGTCAGACTCACCGAGCTGGTGGCGAGGCCCCGCTGGAACGCGCCTACGGCCTTGTTGGTTGCCCCCTGCGCAGCGAGATAAGAGCCGACTGGCAGGTGACGGCCGCTGCTTAGATACGTGAACGCTGCCTCGCGCTCCTGCGCCAACTGCGTGAACAGTCGCTGGGCCCACCCGCCGTACAGTTCGTCCTCAGCGTTGAAGTTGTGCTCCTGGACGGCATTCGACGCCGTAACGCTGGCGGCGAAGCCCCACAGGCCTAAGAGCGAGGCAAGCGGCACGATAAAGATCAGCGCAAGCAGAACCCGGATCGACCGCTGGCGCTTCCTGCGCAACTCGGTGGGCATAACTCTCCTTCCGCCGTGGCCTTAGCGAGCCGTGTGCACCTCCACTGGGAAGACCGGGGGAGGCTGTCGATTCCGATCAACCGAGGCGGCCAGTTCGGCTGGGTGAACTCGCCCAACACATCGATGAGCTGAGTAGCGCGCCGCCATACCGCCGGCTTGAATCCTGCTGGCTGGCTCTCGGGGGCCGGGAGCATCTCCACGTGCACGACGCCCTGGCGCGGGGAACCTGCATGCTCCGAGGTCGCGCGCGCTGGCGCCCTGTACCCGTCCGTCACGTCAGCGCCGCCCCCTTCCGTGCTTACGCCCGGTAATTGGCGAGTCGCGTTGTGCAAGGAATTCCATTAATTGCCACGATAATGGCCGCATCTGCACGCAACGTCGCGAGCAGCCTAACACCGGGCCAAACGCTCGAAAGCGAATTGACACAAGTGACGGTCCACAAGTGACTGTTGGCGACCGATGGCAAAAGCGATCAGCGATGGGAACGACGGGACCGTCAGCTCACGGGCCTGTCGCGTCTCGCAGTTGCGCGCGCAGTGGATGAAGATCATTTCGGTAGTCGCGCGTACGCGCGCACGGGGATCGCGCCGAACTCCTCGATTCGCAGCGGCACTGCGGTGAGCTGAGCGCCGGCTGGCGGTAGCTGGTCCAGGCCGGTCAGGTTCTCGATGATGAGAATGTCGGCGCCGAGCAGCAATGTGTGCGCAGGCCGTTCGAGGTCTGTGGTGTCGTCAATGTTGACGCCGTCGATACCGACCAGCATGGCGCCATGGTCGGCGAGCCAGGCGGCCCCATCACGAGTGAGGAAGTGCTGCTGGTCGGCGTAGGCTCGCGTTCCGAACCGCGCGTCGTCTCCGGTGTGCAAGAGGACCGCCTTGCCGGAGACGTGAAGGGCGGCCAGCGCACTTACGTCAACCCCGGGCTGGCGTGCACCGGCTACTCGCACCACCACTGCCGGTACATCGACGGTGCGGGCCAGGGAGATTGAGCTAAGGTCGGCTCCGCTCGAAAAGCGATGATGCGGCGCTTCGAGGTAGGTCCCGGTATTGCCGACGACCTTGAGCTGATCTATGACGAATTCGGTGCCGGCGGCATAATGCTCGCGCGAAGCTTCCCTGGTCAGGTAGGGGATGATCTGCGGTCCGGGGAGCCCAGGGTAGGTGGTCATTCCGGCCCGGATTACGTGGCTGAGCTCGACGAGCTGGCCAGTTGCAGGCGCTCCGCTGGCCGTACGGTCCGATGACGTCACGAGAACTCCGGATAGGTCACAGGCCCGGCCAGGCGGCCTGATCGCCGATCGTGATTATCTCGCTGCGGGTGGCCTCGTCGCACAGCGCGCCGCATGACGCCGCATGGAAGATCTGACGGGCGTCGACGCCCATGCCGGGCAGGAGCGAGTACTCCTGACTGAGGTCGGTGCCGAACATAGCCGGGTCGTCGGTTGACACGGAGCAGCCCACTCCGGCGCGGAGCAGAGACGGAAGCGGGTGGTCTGCGAGGTTGGCGACGACCTTGGTGCGCAAGTTCGAAGTCGGGCAGACGTCGAGCACTGTGCCCCGGCCCGCTAGCTCGCGGACGAGGGATGGATCCTCGGCAGCACGAATGCCATGCCGGATTCGATCAGCGCCGAGAATATCGAGCGCAGCACGGACCGAATCCGGACCTGCTCCCTCGCCGGCGTGCGGAACCGAGCCAAGGCCGCCGTCCCTGGCGATGGCGAAGGCCCTGGCATATCTCTGCGGCGAAGCCATGTCCTCGGCCCCGCCGATTCCAAGCCCCACCACGCCGCGTTCCCGGTAAGCAATTGCCTTGCGCGCCGCCTCCGCCGCGTCCTCGGGGTCGATCCCCCAGTACAGATCCGGGGTCAGCCGGACGACCACTCCGTAATCCTCTTCCGCCTGCTGAGCCCCGTCACAGTAGCCGTTGAACAGGGCTTCCCAGCTGACTCCGGTCTTGATCCGCTCGGCCGGGGAGAAGATGCCCTCGATGTACACCGCGCCGTGAGCAGCCGCCTCGGCTGCGTAGTCGACGACTACCTGACGGAAGTCGCCGTCGGCGCGCAGACAATTGGTGGTGAGCGCCCATACCTCAAGAAAATGCCCGAAGTCCCGGAACTCGTACAGCCGCGCCAGCCCTTCCACGGTGTCTGCGGGCAGCGGCAGCGCGTTGCGGCGGGCGATCGCGAGCAGAGTGCGCGCCCTGATGGTTCCTTCCAGATGCACGTGCAGTTCGATCTTCGGCAACATCCCGGACGCGAATATCGGTTGTGTCTTCATCGCCGTCTATCTTCCCTTTGATCCGGTCGGCTAGTGTGCTGACCGGCCGACTATGGCTCACGCCACATCGGACGAACCGAAGGAAATCGCATGACCGAGCCGTTGCCCGCAGCCGAAGAACTCGTCGGTCTCATGCCGCACGCGGCCGCGATGGGCGTCACGCTTGATCGTGCCAGTGCGGAGGGAGTGCGCGGCTGGGTGGCGTGGGCGCCGGATCGCTGCACGGTCGGCGGAGTGCTGCACGGCGGCGTGCTGATGACGCTGGCGGACTCGGTGGGAGCGGTGTGCGCTTATCTCAACTTGCCGTCCGGCGCGACAACATCCACAGTCGAGTCGAAAACAAGCTTCTTCCGGGCCGTCCGTTCCGGCGCCGTGCACGCCACCAGCCGGCCGTTGCACGTGGGCCGGTCCTTCATCGTCGTGCAGACCGACCTGACAGACGACAGTGGCAAACCGGTCGGCCAGACGACGCAGACCCAGGCGGTGCTTCGCGCGGCGGGCTCAGAGGTCCACCGCGTGCCCGAACAACCGGCTGACGTTTCTATCGCGCAACCGCATCCGTCGGCGGCTGCAGCTCCGGGTGCAGGTCAAAGCAATGCTTTATCGCCTTGACCGACTCCGCCGTCGCGGCAACGCGAGAGAGAATGTCAAGTGAGGCGTCGAGCGTGTCATGCGGTTGATCCAGGGGGTCCACCTTGATTCGGTCGCACCAGTACCAGCCGGAGACCTCGACTTTGTTGAGGGCGCCGACGTCATTGATCAGGCTGCCTCGCAATTCGTCCCACCCCCAGAGTTCGCCGTTGCCGTACACGGCCGACATCGAGGCTTCGCCGCGACATTGGTTCCAGGCGGTGAGGCCGTTTTGGAAGTCGTCACGGCTTAGGTCGCTGCGTCCGATCTGGGGGTCGGTGAGGTGCCAGCCCCGGCCGTCCCAGTATTCGACCACCCAGTGGTCGATCCATCGTCGAGCCTCGAGGTAACCGGCGAAGCCGCACCGCGCGCGGGCTGGTGTACCCGTGGCGCGCAGCAGGGCGCAGTGCAACAAGGCGAAGTGGTAGCAGAAGCCGACCATTCTCCGCTCGACTGGCCGCTTGAGGTCGAGAGGGCTCCGGTCGAGGCTGAATACATTGTCCAAGATCGCCTCGGCACCGACGGTTTGCATATGTGACATGCGTTCGGCCGGGAACTGCAGGCCCCGCATCTTCGCTGCGAAATTGTGGACCAGCAGTCCTCGGACGATTGTGCCGAGCGCGCCGACGTCGGCTGGGAGGCTGAGCGCGAGCTCTCGGTGGCGCCCGAGGTCTGAAGTATGGCCGGGCTGCCGATAGAAGTCGGTGATCTCGCTCATGCTTCTGTCGCATCCATGATTGTGGTCAGCATTCGGCGGAGGTCCGCTTTCTCTTTCAGGCTGAGCGAGCTCAGCAGGTCCACTTCGAGCTCTGCGTTGACTGATTCGAGTTCCTTAGCGAGCCGCTGACCCCTTGCGGTCAGGCGCAGGACTCGTCGACGCCGGTCGTTGCTGTCGACCTGCCGAGAGAGGAGATCGCTCTCGGCCAGCGAGTCGACGATCGGGACGCAGTTGCGTGGATCGATGCCGACGAGTTCGGCCAGCTGTCGCTGCCCGATGGACTCCACCTCGGCCAGCGACATGATGACCTTGAACTCGCTCGGAGTCACGTCGAATCGGGCGAGCATTTCCACCCAGCGGCGACGCATCGCCGCCCCCGCGATGGCGAGCAGGTATCCGGTTCCGCCCTCGAACCGCAACCGCCGCGATGTGGACATGGCATCCACCTTGCCGTCGAACCGGGCCGGTGTCACGAACCGGGCCGCTGGCAAAATCGAATAGACATGTCATATGATGAACATGTCTAATGTCTAACTTGTTGTGGAGGGCCGATATGACGGCCGAGAACCGTCTCGCCGATCGGGCAGCGCTGGTGACCGGAGGCAGTAGAGGCATCGGAGCGGCGATCGTGCATCGCCTGGCAGCCGAGGGTGCGAACGTGGCCTTCACGTATCGCACGGGCGTGCAAGAGGCCGCGGCCGCCGCCCGCGAGGTGCGTGACCTAGGCCGAGAGGCAGTCGCCATCGAGGCGGACTTGTCCCGGCCCGAGTCGGCCGCGGCGGTGGTGCAGTCGGCCGCCGCGGAACTCGGGAAGCTCGACATCCTTGTTAACAACGCCGGCATCACCTTCTGGGCTCCGCTGCCGAGCATCCCGGTCGAGGAGTTCGACCGCCTCGTTGCCGTCGACGCCAGAGCGCCGTTCCTGATGATGCAAGCCGCGGCGCACACGCTCTCGGAGGGCGGGCGGATTGTCAACATATCCTCAGCGGTGACCAGCGCCGCCCTGGCCGGCAGCTCGCTGTACTCGGGCGTCAAGGCTTTCGTCGACCAGATGACAAGGGTGGCAGCGGTCGAATTCGCCGCAAGGCGTATCACGGTCAATGCGATCGCGCCGGGAACGACCGCTACTGGCAGGCTGGCAGATCCGACCCCCGAGCAGCGGGTGCAGATGGGAGCCTCGTTCACCCTCGGCCGCATCGGCGAGCCGGCCGACACCGCAGCGCTGGTCGCCTTCCTGGCCTCCGACGAGGCCAGCTTCATCACCGGACAAGTCATCTACAACAACGGCGGGCAACTGCGGCCAGTCGGCCGCGCCTAGTGGGCGTCAGTCGACGCAGGGAATCCCGTCCCTCGCGATCACCGCGCCACCTTGTGGCCCGTTGGCCGGGATGGCCGACGACGGGCTGGACGAAGGCGACGCGCTGGCAACGCTCATCGCAGGCACGCTGGCAGGCGCGGTAGCAGAGGTGCCGAGCAGGATGTCGATATGCCTGGCCGCGACCGAGGTGCTGGCTGTCGCCGTGGTGCCGAACGTCGTGGCGAGCCGCTTAGCTTCGGCCCCGGCCCCGGCGCCATAGAGGACGGCCGTTGTGCTGCGGTAGCTGGTGTTACCCGGCTTTCCGGCGTGATATCCGGCCGCGACGAGCTCCGACGTTATCTCGGCCGCGAGCCCCTGGGTGTTTCCGCCGTTGCGGACATCGACGATGGCGTTCGAGACGCCAGACCCACCGTGGTGGCGGCCATGGCCAGCGCTGGTGCCAGGTGTCGGGTAGAACGCTTCGTGTACCTCGGCCTTGATGGCGGCAGGGTTAACCGTGTTAGCGTCCTGGCCCTCAATGGTGGCGTAGCCCGTTATCGGCAGCGTACGGAAGACCAGGTGCGACCCGGTCAGGCCCTCGGCCTCCTGGGCGAAGTCCAGCAGATTCCAGCCCGCGTCGGTGATGACGTACTGCTTCCCGACGTTGATCAGATCTTCGATCTTCGTGATGTCGTCGAGAAATCCCTCGGTGCGAAGCTGATACAGCACTGAGTCGATGAAGGCCTGCTGCCGGTGGGTACGGTCCAGATCGCCGTTGGGCAGCCCATGGCGCTGGCGGACGAATGCCAGCGCCTGGGCGGGGTCGAGGTGCTGGTAGCCCCGATGGAAGTGCGCGCCGGAGTAGCGATCGTAGACCTTGTGCTTGAGGCAGACTTCAACCCCGTTAAAGACCTTCGCAAGCTCGAAGAATCCGTAGAGGTTGACCTCAGCGAAGTGGTCGACGTGCACGCCGGTGAGCTTTTCCACCGTCGACACCGCGGCCTTGCGGCCGGCCTCATTGCCCTGGAAGGCGAGCTGGTCCTGGCTGAGGTTTGGCTGCTGCTGGCGTAGCTGCCCCTCCTTGTAGTACATGCTCACGCCATAGGCCTGGTCGATCTTGCCCTGCTGCTGCGGCCCGTCGGTGCCGGCGAAGTTAACCCAGTCGTCGCGGGGAATGGAGAAGCCGACAGCTCGCTTTCCGCCGGCGAATATGTGAATGAGGATCAGCGTGTTGGTGTCATTTCCGCCCGTGCCGTCCAGGACTGCCTGCCTGCTGCCGGCGTGCAGCTTTTTGAGGATATGATTCGGCAGGATATTGCCATTCCAGTAGGTCCGGCTTTCCAGCCCCATCAGCAGGATATTCTGCGCACCCAGTGACGGGCCGCTGACAATCGCATGCGAGCCCCCGATGCTGCTGACGCCCCGGACCACGAAGTACGAAAATCCGCTGATCATCAGCACCAGAACGGCGAGGATGCACATCACCGCGTAGCCGAGCGTCCCGGCGATGCCGGGTCCGCGAGGCCGGAGGCCGGCCCCGCCTGGCCATCGCTGGATCCCGGCTTTCCCGCCGACGGGCCGACGCTGGCCCTGGCGCCCCAGCGTAATGTCCCGGTAATCCCCCGGCCTTGGCATGGCATCCTTTCGGGCCCGGCTAACTACCCTCGGCCCGTAGGGTACCCGGCGCGATCACATAATCCGGCTGCATCGGTTAGCCTCTTGGCAAATGTCGGCTCCAGAAGAATACGAGACCGAGGTCGGGGTCGGGTATCGCGGTGTGCGCGAACCCGATGCGGACGGCCGCCCGCCGGCTCCGGCCGGGTACAGCAAGGCGCGAACGGGCAGCTCCGCCCCGTTGGCGGCTAGGCCGCCGCGGTGGGGCTCGCTGCCCGCCAGGCGCGGGATCGTCGTCGCGGTGAGCGCTGCCGCGGTCGGCACCATCGGGACACTCGTGCTGGGCGGTGACCCAGGTGCGCTGCTTGGCATCCTGGTTATTGCCGGCTCGGCCGCCGCCGCCTTTGGCGTGAGTTACCGGCAGGGCTACCTGCTCGTCCCAGTTCCCGCGCTGGCTTACGCGGTTGGCGCCACGGTTACTGGAATGTTCCACGACCGGGGTGTCGATATTTCCCACACAGCGCTGGCAGTCAGCGCCGCCCAGTGGTTCGCGCGCGGATTCGTGTGGATGACCACTGCGACTCTTGCGGTAATCGCAATCACGGCTATCCGCTGGCTGGCGAGGCGGCTTCGGGATCGCGCATCCTCCGGATCTCAGCACAACTCTCGGCAGGCTCGATCGTCGACCGGCGTGAGTGCCGGGCGATCGGGCTACCGCCGCTGATATTCCGAGGCCAGTCCCTGATCACGAAGGATCGTCCGCGTCGCAGGCCGGACGATCCTTCGTCGTCATTTCCGACGACGTCTTTGATGATGAATCGCCCATAGCAGGGCGGCTGCCTGCCGAGTTAGCATTACCAATCAGTAACCCTGCCGACGGAGGGCTCGGTGCCACTGGACGGCAGGGACGTGATGCGTTCTCGGCAACCGCCTGCGGCGGCGCTGCCGGGGAAGCCGGTCTCGGAGGGAGCATGACATGACTGTTACCGAAGAAAGGCTGGCCCGCATCGAGGGCACCGACCTTGCCGGGCTCGGGCGCGCTGACATCGATGACGTGATCGAGTACGTGCACGTCCCGACGGCACGCCTGCCGGAATGGCTGAGCCTCTACGACCGGTATCTGAGGCAGCGCTGGAATGTCAACGAGCTGGACTTCTCGGCCGATAAGGGCGACTGGACCCAGCGGATGACCGACGACTCGCGCAACTCGTTCCTCTCGATCGCTTCGGGCTTCCACCACGGGGAGCGCCAGGTCGCGGTGGAGCTAGCGCCGCTCCTGTTCGGCGTGCCGGAGGACTACAAGATCTTCCTGACCAGCCACCTGGAGGACGAGGCTCGGCATACGGTCTTCTTCGACCGCTTCTATCGCGAGGTCGTCGGCCTGGAGGGCGACGGCATCATGGACATCCTGGACGCATCCTGGCCGTTCATCCAGGAGACGTTCGTCGGGCCGTTCGGGCTGCTTGCCTACCTCACCGACGACCTGCGCCGGGACCCGTACAACAAGCACCTGCAGATGAAATACGCGACCTGTTACGTGATCTGGATCGAGGGCGTCCTGGCGCTGTCGGTCATGAAGATCACGCTGAACTACGCCCGTGACTTCAAGGTGCTGCCGGGCTTTTATACCGGCTTTACCGCCACCTGCCGGGACGAGGCGCGCCACGTTCAGGGTGGGTTGCGGTTCGTGCGCGAACTGCTCAATGAGGACCCCGGGTACGTCAAGGACCTGCTGGACACGCTGCGGACGCTTCTCACCATGAGCGCGGCGCGGTCCAGCTACATCTACTACGAGCCGCTCGGCTGGTCCGAGGACCGGGTCACTGAGCTGTTCATGAACCAGCTCAATCGCAAGCTGGCGATGGTCGGCGTGCGGCTGCCGCCCGATATGCAGCAGATGCTGTCTGCGACCAAGCCGACACTGGCGGGGGGCTGACATGGCCAGGTTCATGACGCAGGACTGGGCGGCCGAAATCCAGCGCACCTTTAACGCCTGGCCCGACGGCGAGCGCAAGGCCAGCAAGCTGCAGGATTTCTGGGACTGGATCAACATGATCAGCCCGTTCGTGACCGGCAGGCTGGCCCTGGCGGTTCGCGATATGCCGGCCGGCGGCGAAGGCGACACGCTGGTACTGGACTTCGAGGCCGGCCAGGTCACCGCGGCGTCGGTGCGGGAACGCGCCGAGGCCCAAGCCGATGCCGTGTTCCTGCTCGCGGGCGATTATGCCGACTGGCAGAACATGCTGGCTGGCTACGACGTGGGCAAGATGGTCATGTACCGCAGGCTCATGCTCGAGAAGGGCGACACGCTGATGTTCTTCACGGCAGCGTTCTTCTGGACCGAGCTGCTCGCGGCGATCCAGACGATACCGGCCGAGGTACCTGAGACGGTCTAGGAACGACGTCGGCCTAGCCGGGACGGCGAGCCAGCTCACATGCGAACGTCGTGTCCTGGCGGAAGCGCCCGTCCGGCTCGCAGCTCAGCAATGCGCGGCGCAAGTCGGCGTCGAACTCAGCTGCGTCAGCGCCCAGGGCTGCCGGCGACAGGACCGATGTCGAGGCGACGAACCCGGCGATTTCGTCGGCCGTCCATACCCGGCTGACCGCAAACTCCGGCCGTCCGAGGATCTCGAATCCGGCCGCGCGCAGGATCTCCAGATCAGGCCGGGCGGATCTATCGGCCTCGTAACTGGCCGGGATCCGCTCATCCGCGCCGGGTCTGTCCTGCCAGCGCTGCATCGTCGCCTGAAGCGCTTCCTGCCACGGAGCGTCGCCACGGTTCGGCGAACCGCCCCACAACAGTGCCAAGTGTCCGCCCGGCTTTAGCCACCGAAGAACGCGGGCCGCTACCGCCTCACGGCGTAGGCGATGGAAGGCGTTCCCTATTGTCACCAGGTCGATCGATGAATCGGGGACGCTCAACTCCTCGGCGGCGGCAACGATGAACTGCCACGCCGCGGCATCAGGGAGCGCCTCAGTGCTGTGGCGCAGCACGCCGATCATGCCGGGTTCCTGATCGACGGCGCAGATCCTGGCGAACTCCTCATGCAGGGCGACGGCCACCTTGCCGGTGCCGCAGGCGAGATCCAGCAGCGTGCCGGTGCCATCAGCACCAGTCCTGATCACCAGGTCGTTAATGAGGTCGGCCGGGTACGGTTGGCGAAACCGGTCGTAATACTCCGCCGTTCCCTCGTAGAGGTCGGTCCGGAAACAGATGTCTTTGTGCCCGCCATCGCCCGTCATGGCACCATAATGCCGTCCGGCAACCACGGCCGCGGCCCGGGTCTTGCCCAGTTATCCCTACGATGGAACCGTGCCCCCGCCTGCTCCAGACCTGCAGCCTGCCGATACACCGCCAGAGCGCGTCGACGCCGGCCCTGTAGTCGTGCGCCGACTCAAGGCCAGCGATGCTGGCGCCATCGCCGCCGCGGTCGGTGCCAGCCTGGACGCGCTGCAGCCGTGGATGCCGTGGGCGACGCCCGCGGCAGCCGACCGCGCCAACCAGCTAGCCCGGGTCGCCGAGGCTGATCACCGCTGGGAGTCGGGTCTCAGCTACACGTACTCGGTGCTGACCGCAGAGACCGGCACCCTGGTCGGCGAAGTCGCCTTGCACCGCCGGATGGGCGACGGCAGCGCAGAGATCGGGTACTGGATCGCCGCCGGCCAGGCGGGCCGTGGCTACGGGACATCCGCGAGCGCGGCGCTGACGTCGGTCGCGCTCGCTCTGGAAGGCGTGAACCGGGTGGAGATCCACTGCGACGCCGCCAACACCGGGAGCGCGGCGGTGGCCCGGCGGCTCGGCTACCGGCTGGACCGGATCGAGGAACGGCGGCCAGAGGCGCCCGGCGAGACCGGCCGGCTGATGATCTGGGTCCGGGATCGCCAGCCCAGCTAGCCGCTACCCGGCGACGGTCATCCCGCGTCCGGCGAAGAACCTGGCGAAATCGGCCACCGGGACCAGGGCGTCGCGCTGGCTCGCGCCCGGCAGGCCCGAGGGGTTGTGCAGCCGCAGCACGCCGGCCGACGCGCCGGTTACCAGAACCAGGTGACCGCCAGTCTGCGGCGGGGTTCGGTCCGGCCAGCGGATCCAGCTATGCACGGACGCCATCACTGGCGCATCCGGGCTCGCATTGGCGGACACCTGCTCAAGCGTCAGGTCGGGAACGACAGTTGCGCTGATGCCGAAGTCGTGCCCGACCCAGTCGGCGAACGGCTTGTAGATCAGTCCCGCGACCCGGTCGCCTTCCCGGACATACGCCTGCCACTCCAGCGCTCGCTCGACCAGCCGCATCGTGGGCGGGACCGGCAGGCCGCGACCGTCAAGCACCATCCGCAGGCAGGCCATGCCGCATACTCGCGACGCCCAGAAGGCGTACTCATCCGGCGTCCGCGCGCCAGATGCGGCCCAGTTCGGATCGTCAGCATCACCGAGGCTGCCGTCCAGGAACCGGGGGACCAGGTCAGGAGATTCCCACTGCGAGTAGTAGGGGACTCCGCTCGGACCGAGCACGTCGGCATCCGGCGGCAGGCTCACCCGTCGATGTTAGCTGCCGCCGTTCGCGCATCGCGTCTGGCCAGGACCGCCACCGTCGACTCCGCTCCGTCGATGTCCGCATAGCAGCCCTGCAGATGCCGGTGTCCGGTAGCGGTGAAGCCGGTGCGCGAATGCAGGACCCGAGTGTTGTCGAACACCACGCAGTCGCCAGGCTCGAGGCTGAACCGCAACGTGAGGTCCGGTCGCAGCAGCGTTGTGGCGAACGCCCGGTAAGCCCGGTAGAACTCTCGCATCTGAGACGCCGCGTGGGCGGGCGTGTTCCCGGCGGCCGGCCGCATCGGCTGCATCGACCTGCTGTTGTAGCGCACCTCCCGGATCCGGCCGGCCGTGTCGACGCCGATCATCGGCCTGGTCGCGCGCAGTTCCGCGGCCTGGTCCCGGTAGCCGAAGGTGACCGGCGTCCGGGTCAGGCAGTCGAAGGCGGCTGGATCCTCGGCGCGCAGTATCCTCGCGGCGTGAAAGCCGTCGAGCAGGCCAGATTCACCGCCGTCGGCAGCGCTGACCAGGCAGTGCAGGAGCTGCAGGGTCGGGACCGGGTCGCGGTAGGGGTTGTCGGTGTGCGGGCCGATTGGCAGGCGGGTGAAGGCCAGGTTGGCTGGTGTCGCTTCGACGCGCACGTCGAACAGCCGCCCGTAGTTCGTCTCCCGGACGTAGCCCAATGTCGCGGCGACGGTCAGCACGCCACCAGGCTCGGGCGGCACTTCGCGCAGCAGCATGAAGCCGGCCGATAGTAGCTGGCGCAGGCAGCGCAGCCTCGTTGCGTCGCTGCTCAGGTACTCCGTCCAGGAAACGGTCGGCGGCCCGGCGGGGAAGTCAGCAGCCGACCACATCCGCTTGGCGTCCTCGGTCCGGCCGTCGCCTGCGGGCGTCAGCTGGATTTCCAGCCACGCCCTGGAGACGACTGCCTGGTGGCCGTCTGGCTCGAACCGGAGATTCCACCCGTCGGCCGTATCGGTGACGCTGCTCAGGCCGACGTCGGCGGGCTGTTCGGTGATGCTGATGAGCCGCTGACCGCTCACCGGGTCGCGGCAGTCCGCGCACTGGCAGTTGTCACGCAGCCAGGCGGGATCGAGGTCCCGCACCGATACCGCGCCTACGGACTGAGATGCCGCGCCTACGGACTGAGATGCCGCGCCGGCGGACTGAGATGCCGCGCCAACGGGCTCAGCGTCGGCGAGCTGAGAATCGCCCGCTCGCTGGCTGTCCAGATCGTCCAAGTCGCCGTCTCCTCTGCCACGTGCCGCAATCCTGACGAGACTCAATGGCCCTATATACGACGACAGCCTTACGTGATCATGAAGACACACCGACTTTCATCGGTCTCGTGCGCTCTTGCGCCCGTTTTATGCCTATTTTCGCGCACTAGAACCGTGAAATGCCTTCTTCAGTCCGGGGCCAGGTCGCGGGGGCGTGAAAATGCCGGCCGGCGCGGGTGGTCGCGGGCTGGTGCTTGCTGCCGCGCGGTGGCTGGTGTGGCTGCGAGCCT
>Ga0335075_10002801_pt1 | contig 27882 bp, 16 predicted proteins | sample Lox_Sample_24_FD_206723 | JGI IMG/M metagenome (GOLD analysis project Ga0335075, IMG submission 206723) | Soil microbial communities from Loxahatchee National Wildlife Refuge, Florida, United States - Lox_Sample_2.4 | ecosystem: Environmental > Terrestrial > Soil > Wetlands | place: USA...
CGTCGGCCGCGGCGCGCGAGTAGCAGCCGATCGCCGCGGCCGGAAGCCTCGTCGCCCACACGTCCAGCCACAGGCGCCGCGGGATCGCCTGCTGCCACCACACCACGCGATCGGACATTCCGGCCAGCACTGCGGCGGGCGCGCCGTACAGGTGCGTTTTCGCGGCCCAGTTGAGCATCAGGTCGGGTTTGCGCCGGCGCAGCAGCCACGTCAGGCGCGCGATCGTCGCGACGCCGCGGTGCACCTGGCGCACACGCCCCACCGAGAGCACCTCGACCGTGAAGCCCTCAGCGCTGAGCTCGGCGGGCCAGGGCCCGTCCTCGAAGAACACGACCTCAAGCTCGTGCCCGCTCGCCTGCCCCCCTCTCAACACCGCTTGGAGCATCGCCTCGGCGCCCCCGAGGGCCTCTCCCCAGGGCGCGGTTATGAGGATGCGCATCGATCTCCTGGAGCCCTCGGGTCGCGACCTCTGCCATGCGTGAGCGCTCGCAACATGTCCCGGGAATTGTATTGGATGCGAAGATCGCGCCGGTCGAAGGCATCGGATATCCTCACCCGATGCTTGACACGCTGCTGCGCGTTTTTGGGTGGAGATTTCTACTGATCACTGGAGACCCCTGCGTTCTGGATCGGTGGCTATGGCTGCGAGGCCACCTGCGAGGAGGAGACATGCGTACGTTTGACGCGGGTTGCGGCAATGGAGCATTCAGCATTTTTGCCGCTCATATCGGAAATGAGGTGATAGCCGCCTCATTCTCGGAAAGCGAGCAGGAGAGCGCGCGCCGGCGAGCCGAGCTGCTGGACGTCGGCGGGATCGATTTTCGGATAATCGACCTGCGCGAGCTTGCAGACCACCGTGACACGCTGGGCACCTTCGACCAGATCATCTGCTTGGAGACGATCGAGCACGTGGGCGACGACGAAGGCCTGGTGAAGAGCCTGAGCGCGATGCTCAAGCCGGGCGGCCGGCTGATGTTGAGCACGCCCTACGATCGTCACCACCCGTTGTACACGGAGGACCCGCGACCGAGCACGGTGGAAGACGGATCGCACGTTCGCTTCGGCTACTCCCAGGAGCGGCTCAGGGAGATCGTCACCGCCGCGGGTTTGCGCGTGGACAGCGAGAGCTTCGTCAGCGGCGTGGTCTCACAGAAGTTGACTGATTTGATGCGCAGGCTGAGCGCGCTCGCCGGCCTGCTCCCCGCGTGGGTCGCCGTCCTGCCGCTGCGCGGCCTGGTGCTCCTCGACCGGTCGTTGAGCAGGGCGCTTCGCTATCCATACCTGAGCGTCGCCGTGTGCGCCGTCAAGGGCGCAGCGCCGAGCGCCGCTTAGCGCAAAGCGCGCGGCGGGGACTGCGAGCGACGATGACCGGGGCGCAAGACTCTCCTTCCACGGCTGAGAACGTGAGCCTCGTCCACGACTACATGCTGGTCATGCGCGGCGCCGAGCGCACGTTCGAGGCGATGGCGCAGATGTACCCCGACGCTCACATATACACGCTGCTGTACGACGAGCGTGGCACGAGCGCGCGCTTCGCCGGTCGCGCCATCACCACCTCGCCGCTGCAGCGCCTGGGCACGGTGCAGGCCAACTTCAGGCGACTGCTGCCCTTCTACCCATGGGCGGTCGAACGCCTGAAGCTGGCGCCCACGGACGTGGTGCTCAGCAGCAGCAGCGCGTTCGCCCACGGCGTGCACGTCCCCGCGGGGGCGGTTCACGTGTGCTACTGCCACACTCCGTTTCGCTATGCGTGGCACGAGCAGGTGCGCGCGCTGAGCGAGGCCCCCGCGGTGCTGCGCCCGTCGCTGCGCAGGCTGCTCGCGCGGATGCGCCGGTGGGACGTCGCCGCCAGCGAGCGCGTGGACGTGTACATCGCCAACGCGCAGCTCACGCGCGAGCGCATCCAGCTCTACTACGGCCGCGACGCAGCGGTCGTTCACCCGCCGGTGGACACCGAGCGCTTCACGCCCGGCGAGCCCGGGGACGCCCTGCTGGTGGTCTCGGAGATCGTGCGTCACAAGCGCCTGCACGTGGCGCTGGAGGCCGCGCGGCGCGCGCGTGCGCCGATTCGCGTCGTCGGCTCGGGTCCCGACTACGCGGCGCTGAGGTCCACCTATCCGCAGGCCGAGTTCCTGGGGCGGGTCAGCGACGAGGAGCTGGCGGGCCTGTACGCGAGCGCGCGCGCGGTGGTCGTGCCGAGCATGGAGGAGTTCGGGATCACCGCGGTGGAGGCGCAGGCGGCCGGGCGGCCGGTGATCGCGGCGGCGGCGGGCGGCGCGCTGGAGACGGTGCTGGACGGCTGCACGGGGCTGCTCGCGACCCTGGACGACGTCGACTCGTTCCAGCGCGCGATCGAAGCGGTCGACGATTTGGACTGCGACCCGGCGCAGGCGGTGCACAACGCCGAGCGCTTCTCGATCGCCTCCTTCCAGGAGGCCATCTCCGCGCAGGTCTCGGCGGCGCTGGAAAGCAGCAGCGCCGCGCGCCACGCGTGCGCGTGACTCGCATGGGGTCCTCGAACGGGTCATCGAACGTGCCCCGGCGCCCGCTGCGCATAGCGTGGCTGGGTGCCGGCCCGGGCATGCGCGAAAGCGGCGGCGTCCCCGGCGTGGCAACCGACTTGCTGCAGGGCCTGGCCAGGCGCGGGCATCGCATCGACTGCCTTCTGCCCGGGCGCGCTCGCGAGCTGCCCGAGCGCGTGCGGGAGGAGCGGAACATCGCGTTCGTGTGGGGCACCGCGGAGCGCCACCGCAGGCGCTGGTACAACCGCACGCGCATCACCGCGTTCGCCTCCGGCCTGCTGCTGCGCGGGGTGGCCTCGGTGCGCCTGCGCAGGGAGGTGCTGCGCAGGCATCGCCAGGAGCCCTACGACGTCATCTACCAGTTCTCCAACATCGAGTCGCTCGCCGTGCCCGCGCGGCTGCGGCGCGCGGTCCCGCTGGTGATCCATCCCGAGACCCACATCAGGGGGGAGTTGCGCTTCCTGATCTCCGAGCGTCGCCTCGCGCGGCGTTCGCAGCCGACCTACGCGTTCGTGCTCGCGGCGCTGGTGATGTCCGTTCGCGCCGTCGTCCAGCGCAGGCGCATTCGGCACGCCGACCTGCTCGTGTGCATCAGCAGCGTGTTTCGCGACCACCTCGTCGCCGACTGCCGGTTCCCGATCGAGCGCACGGTGGTGATCCCCAACCCGGTGAGGCTCGAGCGCTTCACCGAGAGCCACGGCGAGCGCGGAGAGCCGCCGATCGTGCTGGTGCTGGGACGGGTCTCGGTGCGCAAGGGGGTGGAGGACGTCGTCGCGGTGGCGCACGCGCTGCTCGAGCGCGGCGTGGACGCGAGGGTGCGCGTGGTCGGCGGCCCGAGCATGTGGTCGGACTACACGAAGCTGCTCGACGAGCTGCCGGCGGAGAACGCCGAATACGTGGGGCGCATCGCGCCGCCGGAGATCCCGGCGGAGCTGGCGCGCAGCGACGTGCTGTTGGCGGCCAGCAAGTACGAGCCGTTCGGCCTGACGGTGGCGGAGGCGCTGGCCGCGGGCATGCCGGTGGTGGCGACCAGCGAGGTGGGCGCCGGCGAGGACGTGGACGCCGCGGTGCTCGCGCGCGTGCGTCCGGGCGACGTCGGCGCGATGGCGAGCGCGATCGCGGAGATGCTCGAGCGGCTGAGGGCCGAGCCGCGCGAGCTGCGCGCGGTGGCGCGCGCCGAGGCGGAGAGGCTGTTCGCGAGCGAGCGCGTGTGCGAGCGGATCTCCGGCGCGCTGGAAACGCTCCTCGGCGGCGACGGCGCGCCGGCTGGACATCCGTTCTAGCCGTGCGCAGGCGCTAAAGCGCCGGCGCCCACGAGCCGATAGACAGGCACGGCGCGTGCTCGGGTGGCTCGCGTTGCGATCGCATAGTCTCCGAAGAGTTCCAAATGCTCGTCATCCTCATCCCCGCAGCGTGGTTCGCGATCATGGCGTTCACCGTGATCCTGTGCCGCTGCGCCGCGCGCGCGGACGCGCTCGCCGCGGCCGTGCCCACGGCGCCGTCCGACGCGCCGATCGAGCCTGACGCCGCGGGATTCGGGCGCGACGCCCTGGTCGTGTTCGAGGCTCGTCCGGCGGTCCGCACGCGCGGTGACGCGCGGCTGCGCGCGCGCCGCCCGCGCACCTCCGCCACGCCGCGCCCGGCGCCCTCCGTGCGCGGACGCGGCGAGCGCTGCGCGGCCGCCCTGCCGCCGCGCTGAGCCAGGTCGCGCGCCTGCGGCGACGCGGCGAGCGCTGAGTGGCCGCCCCCTGCCGCGCTGGCTAGGCGGGTGTCAGAGCCCTTTGCGTCCGATGACGTGGGGGATGGTGCGCAGGAGGATCTTGATGTCGGTCCACAGTGACCAGTTGGCGATGTACAGGTAGTCGATCGCGACCATCTCCTTCAGCGGCACGCGGGAGGGGCCGAGGATCTGCCAGGGGCCGGTCATTCCGGGCATCAGCTCCAGGCGCCGGCGGTGCCAGCCCTCGATCCGCTGGTCCTCGTCCACGACCAGCGGACGCGGCCCCACGAGGCTCATCTCGCCGCGCACGATGTTCCACAGCTGCGGCAGCTCGTCCAGCGCGCTCGCGCGCAGCAACCTGCCGACCCTCGTCACACGCGGGTCGGCCTTGATCTTGAACAGCCCCTCCTTGGCCTCGTTGCGATGACGCAGCGAGTCCTTCATCGCCTCCGCGTCCACCACCATCGTGCGGAACTTCAACATCGCAAAGCGCTTGCCGTGCCTGCCCACCCGCAGCTGGCGAAAGAACACCGGCCCGCCGCCGTCGAGCTTGACAGCGACCGCGATCACCGCCAGCAACGGCGAGACCGCCAGCAGCCCGAGCGAGGCGCCGAACAGATCGAACGCCCGCTTGAACGCCGCCGAGGAACGCGTCAGTTCGAAGCGACGCACCCCCATCACCGTCACCCCGTGCAGATCGTCGAACTCCACAGAGGAGCCCACCACCTCCAACAGACGCGGCAACACGCTCACCCGCACACCCACCGCCTTGAGCGTGCGCACCAGGTTCAGCATCTCCCCCCCGTCGACGCTGCGCGGCGCGATGATCGCCCGGTGCACGTCCAGCGTCTGCGTCAGATCACGGATCTCCACCAGCCGCTCCCGCGAGACCCCGTCCGTCGACCACGCCGAGACCTTGTCCAGGTCCAGATGCGCGACGACCTCCGCCTTGACCCCCCCACAACCCGTCAACTTCGAGCGGATCGTCTCAGCCGAGACCTCATCCCCGATGAACAAGCACCGCTCCGTGGGCGCGATCCGCAACGCCAACATCCGCGAGGTCGCGCGCGCCGCGATCAACCCCCCCGCCAACGCCAGCCACAAGAACAACGCCTCATGCCGATCCAACGGCCGATGCGTGATCAAACCACCCGCAAGCCACGCCACCAACGCACACAAAGTCGCCAGCTGAAACAACTTCGGCGCCTCGTCCAACGTCGTCTTGCGCAACAACGTCTCATCCCGGTCATAAAGACCCGTGACCTTCGCGCACACAACCAGAATCGGCACCCCCGCAGCCGCCGCCCACGTCAACGCCAACGACCGCCGCGACAACTCCACCGTCAACACGAACGCCCCCACGATCGCCACCACATCCCCCACCAACAACATCCGCCGAAACAACGCATCCCGACGCAAACACGCCGCCGGCCCACGCATCTCCTCAATCCCAGCAACCCCAAGCCACCGCCGCGGTCCAAGCCAACCCCGAGCGCCCGCGGAAGACCGGGAACGAGCCAGCGAACCGCCCTCCACCAGCGAAGGCGCGGCCCAGGCTACCGTCGTATCAGCGCCACTCCCCGTCTCCACACTCATAGCGTATACGGCCTCCTTGCTTGCCACGAACGGAATTCCCCGCGGGGAAAGCCACCAGCCCCGACATCTGTCGAGATTTCGCGACCCCTGTCAAGCTCGCGGGCATCATAAACAGTGCCCAGCGCTAAAGCAAGCCCCGGGCAGGCGCTCGCGCGCGTTCGCAGGGCTTCCCGGGCGGTCGAACAAAGCTGGTCCAATCGGTCGAACAAAGCTGGTCCAATCGACCCAGAACGTGAGGAATGTGCTAGCCTGCCCTCTGAGAGCGTCGGCGGAGATGGCCGCGCGACGGGAGGGAGTTCATGCACGTCGATCCGTACATCGTCCTTGGCAGCGCCGTCGTCGGCTTCCTCGTGGGCATGACGGGGGCCGGCGGGGGCGCGCTGATGACGCCGATGCTGATCCTGCTGTTCGCGGTCACGCCCGCGAAGGCGATCTCCAGCGACCTGGTTGCGGCGGTCGTGATGCGCCCCTTCGGCGCGGCGGTGCACATGCGCAAAGGGACCGTCAACTGGCGCCTGGTCGGCTTCATGGTCGTCGGCTCCGTGCCGATGGCGTTCCTGGGGGCCTACCTGCTGCACCTGATGGGCAACGGCAAGGAAGCCCAGGAAAACATCGAGATCGTGCTGGGCGCCGCGCTGCTGATCGGGGCCGCGGCGATGGTGCTGCGCTACGGGCTCGATCGCCGCGACGGCCAGTCTCGCACCAAGATCGTCAGCGAGATCCGGGTGAAGCCGCTGCGCACGATCGCGATCGGCATGGTGGGCGGCCTGATCGTGGGCATGACGTCGGTCGGCTCGGGCTCGTTGATGATCATCCTGCTGCTGTTCCTGTACCCGATGCTGGGCGCCAACCAGCTGGTCGGCACCGACCTGACGCAGGCGGTGCCGCTGACGATCGCGGCGGCGCTCGGCGCGCTCGCGTTCGGGCACGTCGACTTCGGCGTCACCACCTCGCTGGTGATCGGCAGCGTGCCGGCGGTGCTCGTAGGCTCGATGCTGTCGGCGAGCGCTCCCGACCGCTACATCAGGCCGGCGATCACGTTCGTGATCTTCGCCTCCGGCCTGAAGTACGTGGGCGTGGAAACGACGGCGCTCGGGTGGATCCTGTGCTCGGTGCTGCTCGCCGGCGCCATCGCCTGGCTGCTCTACAGGCAGGCGCGGACGCGCCCCGAGCAGCGCTTGAACGTCGCGCTGGCCGCCAACGGCGCGGCCGAGCCGAGCGGCGTGCGCGAGCCGCACAACGGCGCGGCGCCCGTGCTCGAGGGCCGCGCACGGCAGTAGCGCGCTGCCCGGCCGCCCGCGCGCGCTCCCCGCCGGCGCACGACCGTCACGCGCGCTGATCGCTTTTGCAGCCTTCTTGCCAACGGCCATCGCGGCACATCATGCGCTCCGCGCGCGCCGCAGATGTCTACATCTCGTGACCGCCGCCGGGGAGATCCCGCCGTGAAACGTGAACGGCCGGACGGCTCCGTCCCTGGAGCCGCCCGGCCGCTTTTCACTCGCCTGCTGCCGTCACCGGAGGCAGGTCAGAAGCACGCCGCTAACAGATTTTTTCGGCGCCTTCTTTGGCGATCGTTTTGATGTTTTTCTTCGGGTTGGCGCTTTCCGGCAGAGCGAGGTAGTCGGTGCCGTTTGTGATCAGTTTCGGACCTTCGTTGACCATGAATGCGAAGTATTCTTTGACCTCACCGATCTGGGCAGCCAACGGCTGGAAGGTCGGTTCCATGTCGCTGAAGCACTTCGCGGACAGGTCGTAGGTGAATCCGCAGATCGGGTAGTTCACCTGGCTCGTCGCCGCCGACACTTCGTTCCACACTTCTTCCGTGGATTCCGGCGGGAAGGTCTGGCCCGGGCCATTCACGTAGTTCGTGCTGGCGCAGTTGGACTCACCCTCCTTGTATTTCTTCGGTTTTGATTTCGCGATCTTGGCACCCGGTTTTTCGGGGTTGGCGTAGGTCGGCTTCTTGCCGCCTTTGTTCTCGACCACCGCCCAGTTCTGGGTTTTGAGTTCGCCTTTGAATTTGCCTTCTTCATAGGCGTTCGCCAGGTTCGCGTAGCCGATCGAGCCGGGTTCTTTTTCGGTTTCCGCGACGACGCCGGGGGTGCCTGTGCCCCTGACCAGGTCCACGTGTTCTTCAGGCCACTTCAGGTTGCTGTTGTTTTCCGCCAGGCCGTTCCAGTTTTCGTGGGTTTCCGTGTCCACTTCGTTCTGGTTCTCCTGGTAGAACCACTTCTTGGTGATCGCCGTCGTGCCGGAGCCTTCGGCGCGCACGACACGGATGATCGGCTTTCCGGTTGCGCATCCAGCCGGGACGAAGGCGTCGCCCTCTTCTTTGATCTGGCCCCATTCGGTGATTTTGTGGGCGAAGATTTCTTCAAGCGTTTTGGCGTTCAGCGCGAGATGCGTCGTCTGCTTCTTCGCTTTGCTGCTCACCGAGGTGCAGCTGGCGGGCAGGTGGTAGATGATCGCCACGGCCGCCTGCAGCGTCGGGATCGAGAGGATCTTGGCTTTGGTTGCGTTAGGCACGTCTTCGCAGCTTTTTTCCATCGATGCCTCTTGCGTCGCGTTCGGCGGCTGGTCCGTGCCGACGTACTCGTTGCTCTCGACTTCGCAGGTGTGGGCGTTGCCCCAGGCTTTCAGGCCAGCGCCGCTGCCCGTGCCCGTGTAGGTGATCGTGTCGCCCGGATGCGCGGCTTCGAACGCCGGGATGAACTCTTTGTGCTGTGCAATTTCTTGCAGTGTCGAGCCCTGGGCCGTGATCGACGTAGCGCTTGCGGCGCTCGGCAATACGAACGCAACCGCAGACGCCGAGCAGACGGCGATGGCGGTCGCGAGGCGGCGGGCTGAAAATCCCGTCATTGGTCTTCCTACCTCCATGATTTGGATTCCGTTAGGAAGGGAGCGTTTTACCCCCGGCGAGAGACTGCCACGCCCGGCCTTGGGCGAAGTTATCAAGCTGTGTTAACGCCGGCCGGGCGATGTGAATCGTTTGTAGGCCGGATGTGAAACGGCGTGGCCGGCGGGCGGCCCGGGGCGCGCCCGGACCGCATGCGCCGTTCGCTCACTTGTGCTTCTTCGCGGGGGCTGGGCGCAAGGTGAGGAGCTTCGTGGTGGTCTCTTTTTCTTCCGCGGGGTCGTGAGCCGCGACGGTCGCCTTCGCGTGCAGCTCGTGCATCTTCGCGAGCAGCCCCTTCGCGGTCCCCGACAGATGCAGCGCGATCGTCTTCGTCTGCCCCCCGGCGATCGAGAACGAGCCGCCGGCGAGCGTGACGATCGACTTCTTCTTGCCCTTGGAGCCCACGGCCGTGGCGGTGCGGAGCGTGACCGTGCCGATGCAGGTGGTCGCTTTGGGGGGGCAGCTCACCGACAGCGAGACCGCGCCGGACTTGCTCACGGTCAGGGTGGCCGCGCCCGCGATCGTCGCTCGCGGCGCTTCCACCACGACCGCAAGCACTTTGCCGTTGGGCGCGGTGGTGGTCGGCGGCGGCGGCGGGGACGTCGTAGTCGTCGGCGGCGGCGTCGTGGTAGTAGTCGGCGTGGGTTCTTCTTTCGCCGCCGTGACCGTGAGCGTCGCGGGTTCGGTTTCCTTGGAACCCGAGGAGTTGGTGAACACGGCGCGGTACTCGTTGCCGTTCTTGGCTTCGCTCGCTACGACCTTGAGCGTGAGACCTTTGACCCCGGTGTCTTCGCTGTCTTCAGACCAGCCGCCGCCGGGGGTTTTGACCTGCCAGCGGGGCGTCGGGGTGGGTTTGCCCGCGGCGGCCGCCGTGAATTCCGCCGTCGTGCCGGCTTCCACGGTTACGCTGTGCGGCTGCGTGGTCACTGTCGGGGGTTCGTTCTTTTCTTCCACCACCAGCGTCCGCGAGGCGGTGAGCGTTGGCGTGTCGAGGTTGTCGGTCTTGATTTCCTCGCTGATCTTGTAGCTGCCTGGCGTTGTGAAGGTGTACGTCAGCTTGGGCGTCTGGTATTCATCCGGTGTTTCCTTGACGGCGGCTTCTTTCGTCGCTTCGTTTTCGATCTTCCACACGACCGACAGCGCGTCGCCCTGCTTGATCGTGCTCGACAGCGTGACGGGCACGCCGGTGCCCACGGGGGCGGTCGTTTCCCTGTCGTTGACGATGACCACGTTCTTTTCCACGGAGGCCTGTGGGCAGCCCGTGCCGCCCGGACCAAGCTCGATGATCGCTTCGTGCGTGGCGAATTCCGTTCCCTCCAGCTCCGCCTTGTGCAGGTATTCGGGCACCAGCACGAAGATGTCGCCGTCGGCGCCGGCGGCGATCTGGATGTGTTCGCCTTCCCATGCCCCCGGCGAGATCGCGCACGCGTCTTTGCTCGCCGTTTCCGCAGGCTCGCCGCCCGTCCAGCCGATCGGTTCGAGCTTCGCCGCCGTGCGCTCCGTGACCCCCAGCCGTCCCCCATGGACTTCGTGCTCGCCGAGCCGCGTGACGCCGTAGACCGTCGTGCCTTCTGGCGAGACCGCGAGCGTGCCGCCGATGTCGCTTTCGGAGGTGCCGCGACCAGGGAATTCGAGGATTTCTTCAAAGCCGGATTCGTAGCCTTCGCTGAGCGGCAGCGCGAACTGCGCCACCGAACCCGAGACACCATCGGGGAATTCGGCGATCAGACGTTCTTTCGTGCCGCGCTTGGGTTCGAACAGGTGCTGGGTCAGGACCCGCTCGGAGGCTTCCGGCCCGGCCACGACCGGCGACGCCGGCGGGAAGAAGTTGGATTCGGCTTCCTGCGCTTTGAGCACGTTGCTCGTGTCGAGAGTCGGTTCGCCGAGCTTCCCGTCCTCCTTGACGTGCTGTATCACGTATTGGTCAGCCGGGCTACCGAGGTTGTCCGGTTCGCATTCTTCTTCTTCCGGTTCTCCTCCCAGTTCTTCTTCGCATTCTGCCTTGGTTTCGGTGTCGATGTGCGCCGCGATCAGCACTTCGTGCGTCTTGGGGTCGACGGCTATCCCGCTCGGTGAAAGCAGCGCCTGACCCGGTTCCTTGGATTCCGCCCCCAGTTCCTTCGGCGTGGCGAGCACGCCTTCGGAGCTTGCTTCGGCCACCGGTTCCAGTTTTTTCCCGCTGGGGGCGGTGTTGAACGCATACAGGTAGGCCGCCGCGGCCTCTTCTTCACCAGGCACCCCTTTTTCCAGTTCCTCGGTCACGAGGAAGTACAGTCGTCCCTCCTTGGCGTCGACCGCGATCCCCTCGATCTTTTCCGTTTCCACGGGGTTGCCGTTCCCGGTGGAGGGCGTTTCGACCGTGAGTTCGCGGTCGCCGAGCAGCGTGCCCGTTTCGCTGAACTCCTGCAGGCGCAGGTAGCGAATCGACCATTCCTTTTTTGCGTGTTTGGTCGACTTTGATTCCTTGTATTCTTCGAGCACGAACACCGTGTTGTGTTCGGCGGAATCGACGCCGATCACATGCCACGGTTCCCATTCGAGCGTGTTTCCAAGCCCAGGCGCGAGGCGTGCCGCCGTCAGCTTCCCCGGTTCGGTCCCGGGGGCGCCAAAGCGGCGGATTTCACCGAAGCCGCTAGCACGCGCCACACCCGCCATCGCAAGCATCGACACCAACACAACGCCAGCCAGCAAAATTGGCCGCCTGCAAATGACGCGCACGTGACTCATCAAGCTCCGATCTCGTGGGTTTCCTGCTCGGAGCGCCGCACGTGAGAGCATCGATGCGGCAGCTCGACGGCTCCCGCTCGGGCCCGTCCCCCGTACATCATGCTGATCGTGCCCGGGCGAGATGTTGCCGATCTGTAAAGAGAATTCGCGCGCCCTTCAGCGTCGCCTGGCGCGATCGCCCAGGCGCCGCTGTTGCTGGCGGCAGGAAACCGTCGCCGCCGCCACGCGCACCTCACGCCGTCCGCGACCGGGGCGCCTGAAGCCGCACGCTCCGGCGAACGCGGCGAGCACGACGATCCCGAGCAGGTACGCGGGCGTGGGTTCGTGTTCGTGGCTGCGATAGGCGGCGGCCTGGTTGCTCACTGACTCCGTCGCCTCCTCCTGTTCCTCTTCCTTCTGTGCGGCCTCGACCGGCGAGGTGACTGCCGAGGTGCCGCTGGGAGGCGTCGGGTTGACGGGCTCGATCAGCGGGGGCGGAAGGAACGGCACCAGCAGCGCCGGCAGCGGCGGCTGCACGAAGAACGGCGGCGGCGCCGGTCGCGCGGGAACGCGCGCCGGCGGCGCAGCGGCCGGCGGCGGAGCGGCCGGCGGGGCCGGCAGCGGCAGCACCGGCGCGGCGGCCGCCGGCGCGGGCGTGGGGGCCGGCGCGGGCGGTGGCGGCGCGGGCGCTGAGACCTGCTGTTCCTGCACGGGGGTTTTTTTCACCGGAGTGGTGCCGCACGGACGGCGCACGCTGCCCGCCTCGACCGTGACGGGCAGCGAGGCGGACGACCCGCCGGCGTCGATGGTGACGATCGTTTTGCCCGGGTTCAACGCGCAGAAGAGCCCCGATTTCGACTCGACCAGCCCTGCCGGCGAGCGCGGCCCTTCTTCAAACACGGGTTCTTCGTTGGAGTTGAACTTGACCGCGTCCGCTTCCGTGGAGTGCAGTTCCTCTTGAACGAATTTGCCGACTTCTTCGTCTGAAGAGGTGAAGGAGTATTCCGGCAGGATGCCGGGCCCCCCGGAGAGCGGGCACAGCGAGCCCACGCAGTCGGCGGGAATTGGTGTGAACACGTAGGACAGGCTCTCGCCTTCGTTGTTGCCTTCGCCCTCGCCGCCGGCGCGCGGCCTGCGCGCCAGCCCGGAGAACATCGTCGGCTCGCTCCTGCGCAGCAGCGTGCCCTGCTGCGCTTCGAGCGCGAGTTCGTCTCCGCCGTGTTCTCCTTCGCCGATGTCGGGGATCAGCTCGACGCTCACCGCAGAGCGTTCCGCCCTGGCGCTGTACGGCCCCACCTGCGCGAGCAGGAACCCGCTCGCGCCGATGAAATCCGGCTGTTCGGAGCTGACGACGCTGACGTAGCCGAGCGTGCCCGAGCCGAAGGCGGGGATCGTGGAGCCGTGCAGCTCGAGTTTCAGGTTCTGTTCGGGCGCGTCGAAGAAGTACGCCGACGCGTGGCCTTCCACCATCGCCTGCACGAACGCCGCGGCCTGCCCTTCGTGGTGTTCTTCCTGCGCGTTCAGATCGGCGTTGCCGACGACGATCGCCGCTTCTCGCCCTCTCGCGCCAGCCAGCTCGGCCCTCAGCCACCCGAGCTGGGCTTCCAGCGGCGCACCGCCGACCGAGCCGCTGTCGTCGATCACGAGCACGCGCACGTTTTCGCCCGCGCCGGGCGCGCTCGTCGGCACCGCGTAGTAGGCCGCCTGACCCGATCCGCACTGCCCGGGCGTTTCGAAGAAGCCCGGGAAGAAGGCTTCGAACAGGCACTCGCTCCCGTCCACGCGGTCGCTGGGTGAGGCCGCGGCGTACACCGGCGTGCCTTCGCCGCCGGCGAGCAGCTTCGCGTAGCGAGCGAACTCTTCTTCGTAGGGTATTTCCACTGTGGCTTTCGTCAGCGTCGCGCCCGAGGTCACGCGCGGTCCGGTGTAGAGGAAGCCGCGCATGCCCGCGATCGCATGCGCTCGTTTGAGCGCGCTCGAGAGCCAGGCGTCGGGGCCGATGCGGGCGCCGGCGCGCGCGGCGCAGGGCGCCCCGCACTGCGAGCCGCCGCCCACGGCGAACACGGCGGCGCCGGCTTCGGGACGGATCGCGCGTTCTTCCACTTCCCTGGCGGCGGGCGCCGGCGCGGCTTCGGCGTTCGGATAGGTGTAGCGCGCGATGTCGGCGGTTTCGAAGCCGGCCAGCGATTCGACCTTCGGGAACCCGCCCACGGCCCACCCGGACGTGCCCGAGGAGGAGATCAGCACGGCCCAGATCGGGTCAGGTTCATAGCCCTTGTCGTAGAGCTTGTAGTCGCCCACCGGCGGGCCCGCTTCGTCGTGGTCGTGTTCGGCTTCGCTCCAGCCGCCGGCCGTCTGACGAAAGACGTATGCGGGGGGCTGTCCGAGCGGATAGGGGCGGATGAACGCGGGGGGGAAGCCGGCCGGCGGCGGCAGCTGTTCGTCGGCTGAGGCGGTGTTCGGCGCGACGCCCGAGCCGATCACCCTCAGCGCGCCGGCTTCGCGGAATATCGCCAGGGAGGCAGGGTTCCCATACGCGGGATACGGCTGGGGCGTCGCTTCCCACGCGCTGCCCGCGGAGTTGCGCTCGAACACGCGCGCGACGCCCGCGGCGCTCTCCGCGGACATCGCCGCGCCGCCGTCGGGCAGGCCCGCGACCGCCCACGGGATGTCCTGCGTTTCACTCGCGAGCGCCGCCGCGGCGCCCGCGTCGACCTGCCAGCCGGCGCCGTCGTTGACCAGCACGCCGCCCGTGTAGCTGAAGGTGCTGCCGGTCTCGGTGAACTTGAAGTGCGGCACGCGGTAGGCGACGATCGCTTCTGCGCCCGCGAACGCGATCGAGGTGAAGCTCGCGTCCGCGACTTCCGGCGGCAGGCACGGCTCGGACACCCCTTCTGCGCACGTGGGTTCCTGCGTCCAGGTCTTGCCGTAGCGCAGCAGCACGCCTCCCTGGCCGACCGCGTACCCGCGGCTCGCGTCTTCCGGGTCGAAGGCGATGCCGAGCAGGTCTCCGCGGAAGTTGATCGGCGTGGCCGGGTCTTTTTCCCACAGGCCCGTTTCCGCACGCCACAGCCACATTTCGCCGTCGTCGCCCTTTTCGCTCGTGCCGACGGCGTAGATGCGGTTAGGCGTCGGCCAGGCGACCGCGCGCAGCCGCGGCGTCTGGCGCACGCCCGCGACGTTCAGGAGGCTTTCGGGCTGCCAGCCGGCGCCGGGCGCGTAGCGCGCGACCTCGCCGTCTTCGCCCACCGCCACCGCTTCGCTGGAGGGGGCGCCGACCGGCGCCCCCGGCTGCGGCGCGATCGCGAGCACCGGGTGGCGGAAGGGCACGGGGTAGCTGGTCAGCAGGTTTTCTTCGGGGGACAGGGTGAGGTGCACGGGGAGCTTGGCGCTTCCCAGCCAGCCCTCTCTGGCGTTCGAGAACGCCGCGCCGTGGCTGGCCCCGACGTCGTAGGCGGAGGAGGACCCGAGCGCGAGCACGCGCCTGAACTCTTCCCCTTCCAGGCGCAGCGACACCCCTTCGCCGAGACCCGTGATCACGCGTTCGCCGAAGCTCGAGGAGCCAGCCCACGCGAAGCTGCGCGAGGCGCCCGCCGGCAGCCCTCCCGCGACCGTGTGCGAGCAGGCCGGCGTGAGGCTCGCGCTGCACCAGCTCGCCAGCACCGTCCCGCTTTCTGAGCCTTCGGGCTTGAAGAACATCGTCACCTGCTGCGCGTCGTCGGAGCGTTCGCCGTCGATCCACACACCCTGAGCGGTGGCGGTCAGCAGCTGCGAGCGGTTGGTGGGCGGCTCGCCGAGGCCGGCGAGCGTGTAGCCGGTGCTCTGCCCTGCCGCCAGCGGCACCCGCAGCGCAGCGCCCGCCGCTTCGCCGGACACGGCCACCGCTCGCCACACCCCGCTGCCGGCGCTCTGCTCGCGCCGAAACAGCGCGACCGCGCTCGACCCCGCTTCCAGCTGCCCGAGCAGCCACGCGTTTTCGGGCGAGCTGGCGGCGATCGCGAGCACCCGGAAGCCTCCGTTTTCGCGGCTTTTCTGCGGGATTTCGATCGGCTCGACCGTCCACTTTCGGCTGCCCCCGCTCCAGTCCAGCACGCTGGCCTCCTCGGCAGAGCCTTCCGTCGCGACGGGCGCGACGAGCGCTCCCGTCGAGGCCCCTTCTTCGAGCGCCGCGACCATCGGCGCGCGCCGGCCGCTCGGGTCGAACAGGTGTTCATCTTCTGCCAGCGGAGGTTCGCCGGAGGTTTCGGTGAAGGGCTGCCCGGGATTGCGCACGAGCAGCACCTGGCGACGTCCTGCTTCGCCCGCGCCTTCGCTCGCAGTTGGGGCTTCTCCGAGCAGCGCGCCGCTTCCGTCGGGCGCGAACGAGCCCGCGAGACTCGATTCCTCCGCCGGCGCGAAGCCGCTCAGTTCGGCGCCCGCGGCGTCGAGCGCCGCCGGGGCGAGCGTCCAGCCTTCTTCGGAGGTGTAGCGGACGATCCCCCAACCCTGGCTGCCGACGCGGCCGATGCCCCAGGTCTCCCCCGGCGCCTCGCTCGGAGAGGCGCCGAGCATCACCACCTGGCGAGCGGGAATCGCGGCGTCGCTCTGGGCCGTGACTTCAGGCGCGGGGGACTGGCCGAGCGCGCGCGATGCGCCGCTCGGACCGGAGGCGAGCCCTGTGAGCAGCAGCGCGCACGCGCACGCGGCGACCGCGAGCGCGGCGAGGCTGCGCCGCAGGCGAATCCTTCTGCGCGTGCTCACCGCAGCGTGCCTGACAGCGAGCGTCCCAGCGCGTTCGGGAACGCGGCCAGCGAGGTCGTGACGGTGGTCTCGTTGCTTTCGTTGAGCGTCTCGGTCGGCAGCGGCGCGAGCGCGTGGCTCTGCAGCGCGAGCTTCGTCGGCCAGCGCTTGGGGTCCAGGCGCAGCAGCAGGCTGCGGTTGCCGGCGGCGAACGTCCGCTGCGGCGTGGCCGCGATCACGCGCTTGTCGCGCTTGGCGACCAGCTTCAGGCGCGCCTTGACCGCCAGGTGAAAGCGCAGTTCGAGCGTGCTGCCGTGCACGAGGCGGGCATGGACGTGCGACAGCAACGGCACGGTGACGCGGGACGCGGCCTGCTTGGTGGTCTGTTCACGGGGGACGCTCACGGGCGTCGTGAGTTCGCCCAGCAGCCCCGAGTCGTCGACCGGCAGCGTGACGGGAACCGGCAGCGGCAGGCCCTTGTCGGGCGGGCGTTCGGTGATCAGCGTTTCAAAGGCCGGATCGCCGTCGCGCGTGACCCCCGCCGCTTTTTCTTCCTGTTCGCGCTGCGTGGACAGATGGAACAGCCAGCCGCGGGTGCTCGCAAGCCAGCAGTCGTGCGGGCCGGGGCAGCTCAGCACGGAGGCCGCGCCCTTCGGACCGACGCCGGGTTCCTCGCCGGCGCTCGGCAGCACCTGTTCGTCTTCCTTGGAGAGCGTGCCGTCGGCCGCGATGCGTGCGACGCGGGCGTATTCGGTGGCGGAGGGCTGTTCGTTTTCCACGGGGCTGGTCGCGATTTCGTAGTCCTGTGGCGTGTCCAGGCCCAGCCAGGCGCTTTCGCTCCCGGGCTCCGCGGCGATCGTGGAGATGGTCAAGCCGGCCCACGGGTGTTCGCCCGTGCGCGCCGCCCGTTCGGGGCCGAGCACCTGCTGCCAGCCTCCCCCCTCGTCCAGCGCGATCGTCGGCTGACCCGGCGCCGACCCCGCCGGGGTCTTCTGCGCTCCCGCCGCCGCCCACAGGATTTCGGCGCCGGCGGAGAGGTGCAGGAAGTTGAGCGCCGCGGGGTTCTCCCCGGCTTCATAGATGGGAAGCTCTTCCCACGGGATCGGCTCGAACACCGGTGCGGCGCCTTCCGCGTCGATCGCGTGCAGCGGCGCCGGTTCGGCGTCGGACTGGTCGCGGTAGGCTTCCCCCAGCCGCACGCTCTCGTACAGCCGGCCTTCGAAGCTCTGCATGCTCTGCACCGGGTAGCCTTCTTCGAGGTAGGGTTCCTCTTCGAGTTCGCGTCCGTTCCAGTGCAGGTGAAACGAGCCGGCGTGAGCGTTGTCCGAGGGCAGCGGTTCGCCCGCGAACCAGCAGTCGCCGGGGTTCAGGCACGCACCGGCGTTCATCGCCTGGTAGGAATCCGCTTCGAAGGCGGGGAACGCGAAGGATTCCATCACGCGCAGGGGTTCGCCTTTGTGACCGGGGTTGGAGAAGCGGCAGAGCGTGTTGTCGCGCACCGGCGCCACCCCGCCGTTGACGCCCGCCTGGCCCGCACGCCCGTTGGAGATCGTCCAGAATTCTTCGGGCCCGGCCCACGCTATGCGCCCGTCGCTTGCGCCGCACACCGTCGAGAGCTGGTGCCAGGAGACGCCGTTGAACTCCCACACGCCGGGTTCGACCGTCGGCGGGTTGCCGGAGGTGATCAGCGCGCCGCGATCGGTCATGCCGGGCGCGAACTCGATGTCGCCGATGCGTCCGAGCGCGATCGGCACCGGCGCTTCGGCGACGCCGGGCGGCGCTTTCGGCGGCGCGGGCTGTTCCAGGCGCCAACTGGCGCCGCCATCGTCTTCGAGGGCCTGCGCCGCGGCGTTCGCGGCCAGGGGCCCGCAGCCGAGGGCGAGTCCCGCCGCCAGCAGCGTGGTCCGCAAGAGCGAGCGGGCGCTCACCCCAGCTCGCCCCCGCCTGCCGGCCGCCGCGCGCTCGTGTGGCTGGCGCTGCCGGGCTTCGCCCTCGCCTTCGTCGTCGCCTTCTTCTTCTTCACGGTGCGCCTGAACGTCACCCGCAGGGACGCCCGCAGGATCGGTCGACCGGGTGCCGCGAACGTCAGGCTCACCTTCGCCGGCAGCCCCGCCTTGGCGCTCGACAGCGCCCGGTAGGCGGGCGCGAGGGTGAGCGTCAAGGGCACGAGCCCGTCGCTGCTCGCGCTCACGGCCGTCCTGGCGGCGGCGAGCCTGCGGGTGGCGAGCGTCAGGGTCTGCGCATGCCGGCGCGAGGAGCCGTGCGCCGAGCGCGACCCCTTCGCGCTCGTGCTCACCAGGACGCCGGCGCTCGCGCTTGCGCTCAGCTCACCGGCAGCGGGGGCCTCCACGTACAGTCGCACGCCCCCGTCGGGCAGCGAGACGGCCGTCACGCCCAGCTTCCACGGGGGCACGAGCGCGGGGCTCGCGGGCGCGGGCGAGACGAACTGCTCGACGGCCCGCGCGGGCGCAGAGACCCGGTGGACGACGAACGCGTCGGAGGCGTCGTTGCCGTCGCCGTACACGAGGTTGTTGGCGGAGGAGGCGAAGCACAGGGTGTTGCCGTCTTCGGAGAACGACGGCGAGTAGGCGCCCTGCTGTTTGAAGTAGGGATCGGTGCCGGGCAGTTCCACCTTGGGCAGTTCTTCGCTGCGCTCGTCTTCGCCCTCGAAGCCCTCGATCATGCCCGGCGCCGCCGCGATCGGGCTCACGAACGTCGGCGAACCCAGCGGGAACTGGGTGCGCTGGGTCGTGAACGCGACCTGGCTGCCGTCGGGGGAGACGCTGTAGTCGACGATCTGGGCCGACCTTTCGATCTTTTCCTCGGTGCTGCCGCCTCCTCCGATCTCCGTGAGCCGGCGCAGCGCCTGCACGCGGGTCAGGCCATCGGCCATGTCGACGACGTACAGGTCGTCGGTCGATTCCGCGCCTTCGAACTGTTGTTCGCCGCTCGAGAGATCGCGGGCCCCGGTGATGAACGCGACGGTCTCGCCGTCGGCGCTCAGCTGCGGGACGAAGTCCGCGGGGCCGGCTTTGGTGCCCCACAGCCCTTCGTCGTAGAGGTAATGTTCGAAGGGGCCGGCGCAGGGATCGAGCAGCGAGGGGTTTCTTTCGGGGATTTCCCGCTCGCCGCTCGCGGCGCACAGCGGGTTTTCAGGGTCCGAGCCGCCGGTCACGCGGCGGATCGGCGCCCCGGGTCCTTCGTCGATCCGCCGCCACAGCGGTTCCGCGGTCTGCGGCGGCTCGTCGTTCTGTTCGCCGGGCAGCAGCTCGACCTGCGCTCCCAGGTTCTGGCCCATCCACGCCACGGTCGAGCCGTCGGCGCTGATCGAGGCGCCCAGCCACGTGCCCTGGCCGTCCGTCGGGGGGCCGGTTTCGCCGCGGTAGCCGCCGAACCTCGGCGTTTCGGCGGCGCCCGGGAAGACGGCGCCGTAGATCGTGCGGCCTTCTTCGTCGGTGGCGGGCTGCACTGGACGATCGGCCCGCCAGCCCGTGCCGGGTTGGTATTCGGCGCTGACCAGTTTGGTTTCCCTGGTGGCGAGGTCGCGCACGAGCACCTCGCCCGCCGGCGTCGGTTCGACGCCCCCGAGGAGGTCCGACTGCGCGGTCGTGACGAAGGCGACGTGTTCTCCGTTGGCGCTCATCGCCGAGCGCGCCCCGGCGAGCGCCCCGTACAGGGTCTCCTGTTGTTCGGCGCTCGCGGGCTGCGTGCCCGTGTAGGTGTAGCTCGCGCCTTCTTCGCCGCCGTTCACCGCCGAGACCAGCGTGTACTGCGGTTCGCTCGGCCCGGGTTCCATGTCGCGCCGATACACGTCCGGTCCCTTGTTGGTGTCTGCGGGGACGAGCTGTTCGTTGGTGGTGAAGCTCACGTAGCGCCCGTTGGCGCTGATCGAGGGCATCGTCGAGACGCCCGGCGCGACCTGTTCGACGGCGCCGGTCAGCAGGTCGCGCCGCCAGATGCCGGGTTCGCCCCCGAAGCGCCCGACGAAGGCGACGTAGCGCCCGTTGCCGGAGATCACCGGAAAGCGCGCTTCTTCGGCCTGCTCCTGAAGCCCGCCGGGGACCGCGCTCGCGGACGCGAGCTCGATCGCCCCGAACAGGTCGGCGCGCGCGCAGGGCGCGCCGAGGCCGGCAAGGCACAGCGTCACGCCGGCGAGCGTCCCCGCGACGCGCCTCATCGCACGCGCACCAGTTCGCGCACCACGCCGGCGTCGCCCAGCTTGTCGCGGACGTGCACGGTGATGCGGTAGACGCCCGCGCGCGCGTAGGTGTGCTCGAACACCTTCCTGCCGCGCGCGCTGTGCCCGTCGCCGAAGCTGACCGTGATCGCCCGCGCGTCGACTCCGGAATAGGCGTCGCTGACGCGCACGGTCACCGAGCGCCCCGCACGCGAGCGCAGCACCTTCACGGTGGGTATGCCCGCGTCGATCTGCAGCTTCACCGGCGGGCTGAGCGTGGCCTGCCCGTCGATGTCGGTGGCGAGCAGCTGCACGGTGTGGACGCCGCCGCTGAGCCGCCGCCGGTCCAGGCGCAGTTCGTCGGCGCCGCCCGGCACCGCCAGCTCGTGCCCGTCGAGCACGACGTGATAGCTCAGCGGCCCGTTCGCGCTGGTCGCGGGGGTCCAGCTGACGAGCGCCTGCGGCGGCTTGATCCAGCCCTTGGGCGCGTCGATGACGACTTCGGCGGGCGGCGCCGTCGCCTCCGCGCCGACGATCGCGGCGTTGCCGAGCGCGCCCTGCTGGAAGCCGATCAGGCCGTCTCCCAGCTCCGAGCGGCCGACCGCGAGTTCGCCGATCGGCCCGCCCGCGCCGCCTCCCAGCAGCGCCGTCTGCACGGCGCCGTCGGGGAAGTCCTCGCGCACGGCCACCGCCGGCGTCCCGTTCGGCTCGGCGCTCACCCACGCCGAGATGCCGCCGCCGGCCGGGTTCATCACGCTCGCCGACGGTTCTTCGGCGCCCGCGAACGGCGGCCCCAGCGACAGCGCGGGAGCGAGCACGCCTTTGTCGTCGCCTTCGACCACGCGCGGGGAGCCGTTGGCGTCGTACAGCAGCCGCACTTCGCGGTCTTCGTCGATGTCCACGCTCGGCGGCCCCACTTTGCCCGCGGCGCCGCCGCCGACGCCCTGGTCGGCGACGCGCGCGCCGGTGAACACCGCCCCGTTTTCCGATTCGCCGTCGGGCAGCGTGTTCAGGAACACGCGCGGCCCGGGCAGGGGCGAGTTCGCCCCCCCCGCCTGGCGGTAGGCGACGACCGTCTGGCCCAGCAGCGAGATCGCAACGCTGGGAGCGTCGGCTTCGGTGGAGATCGGCGAGCCTTCCAGGCTCGTGGCGCTGACGGGCAGCACGTAGTCGAGGTTCGCGCCGAACAGACGTCTCGCCCAGATGCGCGCCACCCCGGTGATTTCGGGCTCCTGCCAGACCACCACGCCGTTGCCGAGCCTGTTGATGGCGATCTGCGGAGCGTTGGCGGCCGTGGGCGGGCGCATCGACACGCCGGGGTCGCGGTTGACCGCTCCGAGGTCCAGCCAGCGCTCGCCCTCGTAGTGGGCGACGCGCACTTCCTCGTCGACGTCGCCGGGGTGCAGGGGCGGCACGCTGCCGTTGGAGTCGATCACCCTGTAGACGACGTCCGCCTGGTTGGTCGAACTCATCGCCAGGTCGGGGCTGGTGCCGGTGGCGTCGCCGATGTCCGGGTCGACGATCACTTCGGGCCCGAATTCGGAGGAGCCGGCGCCGAGCGTGGAGGAGACCAGCTCGTCCACGGGGCGTTCCGCGCCTTCTTCTTTTTCGGTCGCGAACGGCGTCGCCCACATGACCACCAGCTCGCCGTTGTCGGCCGCGCCGATGCGCGGCCAGCTCGCCGCGTAGGGCGCGCTGCGGTCGACCTGGATCGGCGCCAGCCAGCGGCCGCCGACGAAGCGCGAGACGAACACGTGCGCGACGCCGTGGACCTTCTTCAGGTACACGAGCCCGCCGGTGCCGTCTTCGGCCATGGCTACGCCTCCGAAGCCCGCGATTTCCGAGCTGGGCCCGTCGATCGTCGTCGCCGGGAGGATCACCGCGGCGGCGCCGCCGGCATGCAGGAGGAGGGCCGCCAGCAGGCACACGAGGCCGACGAGCAGCGCCTGACCGCTCACCCCCCGCTGCACGAGCGAGGATGCGAGGGCGCTCATGTTTCCGGTTCGACGAGCGCGTTCGCGGCGAGGCCGTACGCGCAGCGGAAGTTCTGCGGTTCGAAGACCGGCTCCGAGCCGGCGAACCCGCCCTGCTGGTGGTTGCTGTAGACGGTCACGTACTGAAGCGATTCCGGCACTGGGTTGGCCTGCAGCGGGATCGGGTTGGCCTGCCCCTGCCGCGGATCGCCGGTGGCGCCTTCGCTGACGCCCTCCGAGCCGGAGGCCGCGGAGCCGGCTTCGGTGGTGACCAGCGAGGAGCTCATCTCGCGTTCGTCTTTGAGCCCGCGCGTGGGGTCCAGGTCGATGGTGGAGGTCAGCGGCGAGTCGTGGATCGTCGACTCGAGCTTGACGCGCGCCGCGGCGCCGAGCAGCTGCGAGGCCGACGGCAGCCATCCGCCCGCCGCCTCGCACGCTTTGCTCGCCCAGATGAAGTTGTTCTTGCCGTCGTCGGCCTTGGTCAGCGGGTAGGGAGCGGATTCCAGGCACCAGGTGCCGAGGTCGACCGTGTCGGGAGGGCAGCTGCCGGTGAGCTCGGCCGCGGTCTTGCCGTCCAGGTGGTTGGCGTTCTTGACGGTCGGGATCGCCGAGGCCGCGAACTTCCGGTTCCTGCCGAGCACCAGCAGGCCGCCCGCGTGCGGGGTGGTGCTGAGCGGGTGGCCGTCGATCGCGGCGGCCACGGCGTGGCGCGCGGCGTCGGCGAGACCGGTGGTCGAGAACACGAGCGCGATCACCGCGACGACCATCGCCGGCGACGGCAGGCCCCGCCTGCTGCGGCGCGGGCGCGCGCTCATGACGCTTGCTTGGGATCGCGTGTGGTGAAGCGCGGCGGCGCCGCGCGGCGCACCTGCTCGAGCTCCTCCAGCGAGACCTCCTGAACGGTGGAAAGCACCGCGTCGAGGGCGACGCCCGAGAGCGTCTCGTGCTCGAGCAGCGCCGCTGCGGTCTCCTCGACGCTGCTCCAGTTGCGGTCGAGCACGAACGCCGCGCGCGCCTCGGCGTCGCCGACCAGGCGCTCGATCTCGTTGTCGATCAGGTTGAGCGTCTCCGGGCCGACGGAGCCGAGATCCTGCAGCGAGGCGCCGAGGAACACCTCGCCGCTCTTCTCGCCGATCGTGACCAGGCCGAGGGCCTCGGACATGCCGAACGAGGTCACCATGCTGCGCGCGAGCGCCGTGGCCGCGTGCAGGTCGTCGTTGACGCTCGTGGAGGTGTGCCCGAAGGCGATCCGCTCGCCGGCGAGCCCCGAGGCGATCACGATCAGCTGGCTCTGCAGGTCGGGCTTGCTCATTATCACCTGGTCGCGGTCGGAGAGCATGTGCGCGGCGGTGCCGAGCTGGCGCCCGCGCGCGACGATCGAGAGCTTGCGCGTCGAGGTCGCGTGCCCCAGCGCGTCGGTCACGACCGCGTGCGAGGCCTCGTGGATGGCGATCAGCCAGCGCTCCTGCTCGGTGAGGATGTGGTGTTTGGCCGGACCCGCGACGACGCGGTCGATCGCCTCCTCGAGCGTGGCCTGGTCGATCTGCCCGCGCCCGTCGCGCACGCTCAGCAGCGCGGCCTCGTTGATCACGTTGGCCAGCTCCGCGCCGCTGAAGCCGGGCGTCTGGCGCGCGACCTCCTCCAGCGAGGCGTCGGGCGCGAGCGGGCGCTTGCCGCCGTGCAGGCGCAGGATCTCCAGGCGCCCGTGCACGTCGGGAGTGTCGATCACGACCTGGCGGTCGAAGCGGCCCGGGCGCAGGAGCGCAGGGTCGAGGATGTCCGGCCGGTTGGTGGCGCCCATCACCACCAGGCCGCCGTCCCCCGCAAAACCGTCCATCTCCACGAGGATCTGGTTGAGCGTCTGCTCGCGCTCGTCGTTGCCCTGGCCGATGCCCGCGCCGCGCTTGCGCCCGGCGGCGTCAAGCTCGTCGATGAAGATGATCGCGGGCGCCGCCTTGCGCGCCTTGCGGAACAGGTCGCGCACGCGCGCGGCACCCACTCCCACAAGCGACTCGACGAAGTCCGACCCCGAAAGCGAGAAGAACGCCGCGTCCGCTTCGCCGGCGACGGCCTTCGCGAGCAGCGTCTTGCCGGTGCCGGGAGGCCCCACCAGCAGCACGCCCTTGGGCGCGGCGGCGCCGACGACCAGGTACTTGCCGGGATCCGCCAGGTAGTCGCGGATCTCGCGAAGCTCGGCCACCGCCTCGCCCGCGCCGGCCACGTCCGCGAACGTGATCCTGTCGCTCGTGCCCTTGCCCTTGCGCCGCCCCTTGCCGCCGAACTGCGAGAACGCCGCGATCCCGCCGGCGGCACTGTCGGCGCCCTGGCGCATGAACAGCGAGAACAGGCACACGAGCAGCAGGATCGGGATCAGGAACTGGACGATGATCGTCTTCGTCTCCTTGCCCGCCTGCTGATCGACGGTGACGCCCGCGCCGCTTTCCGAGAGTTCCTTGAACAGCTGGTCGGTGAGCGCACCGGAGGCCGGGTAGGCGCTCCACAGGTGCTGCACGCCGGTCGCCACATGGCTGGCGGCGGCGGCCGCCACGAGCTCGGCGGGCGTGGTCGTGGCGGCGGACGCGCCCGTAGACGGCGCGGTCGCGCGCGAGACTTGCGCGGCGGCGCCCGAGCCGGCCGCGTCCGCGCCGGACTTGGCGCCCGCGCCCTTGGCTTTGCGCTTGGCGCGCGCGCTGGCTTCGCGCGCCTTGGCCGCCAGGGCTTCTTCCTGTGCCCGGAAGTCGGTGGCGGGGATGGCGCCGTCGGCGGACACCAGCGGCGCGGCCGCGCTGGTCGCGATCTCCACGCGGTTGTCGTGGTCGAGCACGAGCGCCGTGTCGACGTCGTGGTGCCTGGCCAGCGCCTGCACGCTGCTCAGCGGCACCTGCATACCCGAGCTGCCCGGCTTGATCGCGCCGAGCAGCGTGGCGAATGCCACCGCCAATGCGATCGACGCCACCAGCAAAAACAGCGACAGCGGATCGCGAAACAGCAGCCGGCGCGTGGTCGAGCCCAGCTCGCCGAGCATCGCGAGCACCGGGTTGCGCCGCCGCGCCAAGCCCGAGCTGACCGCGGCTCGGCTGCGCTCGCCTCCGGCGCCGTTGCTGCTGGCTCCGTCGTCGCTTGAGGGCTGTGGGGGGATCGGGTCGTCGGTCATCGGGGCAGACGCCCGCACGGGCGATCTCGCGTCGCAGCGGTCCTGCGGGCAGCCGTCTTACGCCGCGCCGCTCGGACGGCCGCAGGTTCACACGCGGCGAAGCGAAAAGCAATGCCGTTCACAAAAACGACACACGACTTCCCGCCTCATTCACAAATTGTTCACAGAAGTCCCGTCGTTCACACGGCAGGGGCCCGTCGTTCACAAAACCTTCACACGATGGACAGGTCGCCGCCTGCCGGTCTGATCGCCGTGCGTCACCCGGGCTGCCAGCGTTCACAAAAACGAAACACCAGCCCGGGGCGCGAGCGACAGTCTTGCCGGCGGGGTGGCGTCCATCGCGCACGACCGCATCGATCACACCTCGACATCTCCCCCCACCTGAGCGTCGACGACGCTGCAGCAGACCCACATACGAGTGCAAAGGAGCAACAGACTTGCGCGCGCATCGCACCCTCATCATCTCGCTCGTCCTGACCCTGGCCCTGGCAGTGCCGGCGGGCGCCATGGCCAAGCGCCTGATCATCGGCGGCTCGACCTCGGTCCTGCCGCTCGCCCAGAAACTCGCGGCGGCCTACCACAAGGCCTACCCCAGGATTCCCGAGCCCGAGGTTCAGGGCGGGCAGTCGGACATCGGCATCGCCGGCGTGGCCAGCGGCCGCTTCGACATTGGCGACTCCTCGCGCGACCCGCTTCCCACCGACCCCGCGGGGCTGGTGTTCACGAAGATCGCACGCGACGGCGTGTGCATCGTCACCAACAAGGCCAACCCGCTGTCAAACCTCTCCGAAGAAACCGTGCAGGGCATCTTCACCGGCGCGATCCGCGACTGGAGCGAAGTGCCAGGCGCCACCATCAGCGGCCCGATCGACCTGTTCGACCGCGACGGCGCCTCCGGCACCCAGGACGCCTTCCAGCACATCTTCCTGGGGGAAGAAAAAAGGATCTCGCCGAGCGCGACGACCGAGGCGTCCAACGGCCTCGAGCAGAGCAACGTGAGCGCCGACAAGCAGGCGATCGGGTTCGTCTCCTTCGCCTACACGACGGGGGTCCACGCCGTCGACTACGAGGGCGTGGCGTGCAACCTGCAAAACGCCAAGTCCGGTCAGTACGCCGGCGTGCGTAATTTCTGGATGGTCACCAAGGGCGCGCCGAAAGGCGAAGCGCTGAAGTTCATCGACTGGGTCACCAGCGGCAACAAGGTCACCAAACAGATAATCAGCTCGAGCTGGATAGCAATTCACTGACAGCGGTGGCCGCCGGCGCACTCGACAACGCGTTTCGCCGCACGGCCACGGACGCCCACGCCGGCGCCCAGGCAAGGAAGGACAGGCGCGTCGAGCTGATGCTCGGCGCGCTTGCCGTGGGGACGCTCGCCCTGATCGGGCTGATGCTGGCGACGGTGATGATCAACGCCTGGCCGTCGTTCTCGGCCAACGGCCTGAGCTGGTTCGGCTCGGGGGGGGACATCGTCACGCAGTTCCGGGCGATGCAGTCGGGCACGCCGCTGCCGGGCCACTCGATCCTGTACTTCCGCGCATGGCCGCTGATCTGGGGCCTGCTGCTGACGACGGTGTTCGCGGTGCTGATCGCGCTCGTGGTCTCGACGCTGGCGGCGATCTTCCTGACGGAGTTCGCCCCCGCGCCCGTGCGGCGGGTGCTGGAGCCGGTCGTGCGCCTGCTGGCGGGCGTGCCGTCGGTGATCTACGGCCTGATCGGCATCCTGCTGATCGCGCCGTGGGTCGACGAAAACCTGATCGGCAACGCGCGCAAGCAGTCGGTCGCGTATGTGGTGCAGCTGAGCGGCGCCGATCTGACGACCGCCACGCTGATCCTCACGGTCATGATCCTGCCGATCATGATCGCGTTGAGCGCCGACGCGCTGGCGACGGTGCCCGCCGCCTGGCGCGAAGGCTCGGCGGCGCTCGGCGTCAACCGCTGGCGCACGATCTGGCGCGTGTCGCTGCGCGCGGCGCGCCCGGCGATCTCCGCGGCCGCGGTGCTGGCGACGGCGCGCGCGCTGGGCGAGGCGATCATGCTCGCGATGGTCTCCGGCGGCCGCGCGTTCGACGCCAACCCGCTCGACGGCGTCACGTTCTTCTTCGAGCCGGTGGAAACGCCGGCGACGGCGATCCTCAAGGAATTCGGCGGCGAGACGAACACGCCGATCGGCCACACCGCCTACGCGCTGGCCGCCGTGCTGCTGTTCTCGGCGGCGCTGCTGTCGTTTGCCGGCTGGGCCGTCAAACAGCCGCTCAAGCGCTACGGGATCGGCGTGTGATGGCCGGCGCCGGGCTCTCCGGGCGCCCGGCGCCCGGCACGATCGCGAGGCCGCCGCGCCACTCGACCTCCTCGTGGCCGCTCGCCGACCGGCTCGCCTACGCGCTGTGCTGGGTCACGGGGATCGCGCTGTGCCTGC
>Ga0335075_10002802_pt1 | contig 27878 bp, 26 predicted proteins | sample Lox_Sample_24_FD_206723 | JGI IMG/M metagenome (GOLD analysis project Ga0335075, IMG submission 206723) | Soil microbial communities from Loxahatchee National Wildlife Refuge, Florida, United States - Lox_Sample_2.4 | ecosystem: Environmental > Terrestrial > Soil > Wetlands | place: USA...
TCTGGCTGAGTCTCATGGAGGCTTACGGCCTCTGAGGCCAGCCCGCTGGCGTCGCCGGGATCGCACCGCTGCCCAAAGGGAACGGGGGACGTGTTATGTCAGCACCAGCAAGCCAGCCGGAGATCCTTGATATCCCGATCGGGCTGCACGCTGCGGGCACGCGGCGCGAGCACGACAGCCTCGGCGATGTCGAGGTGCCAGCCGACCGCTACTGGGGTGCGCAAACCCAGCGCAGCTTGGAGCACTTCAACATCGGGAACGACCGGATGCCTGCGGAGGTGTATCACGCCTACGGCTACGTGAAGAAAGCGGCAGCCGTCGTGAATACCAGGGCCGGGCGGCTGCCCGACTGGAAGGGCCGGCTAATCCAGCAGGTCTGCGACGAGGTCATCAGCGGGGCGCTAGACGAGCAGTTCCCGCTGTACGTGTTCCAGACCGGGTCGGGGACCCAGTCGAACATGAACGTTAACGAAGTCATCGCAAACCGGTGCATCCAGCTTGTCGGCGGAACACTCGGCTCCCAGCGCCCGGTTCACCCGAACGATCACGTGAACATGGGTCAGTCGAGCAATGACACGTTCCCGACGGCCATGCACATAGCGGCGCACAGGATGACGGTCGTGCGGACAATCCCGGCGATGCGACAGCTCCGCGACGCTGTCGAGCGGAAGTCAAAGAACTGGGCGAACGTGGTCAAGATCGGCCGCACGCACCTGGAGGACGCGACTCCGCTGACCGTCGGCCAGGAGTGGTCCGGCTACGCCGGAGCCTTGGACGACGCCATCGCAGAGGTCGAGCACGCCACCCGCGGCTTGCTGACGCTGGCGATGGGCGGCACGGCGGTAGGCACCGGGCTGAACGCTCCGGAAGGTTTCGGCGAGCAGGTCGCGGCAGAGATCGCCAGGATGACCGGCGCGGGCTTCAAGAGCGCCGAGAACAAGTTCACCGCGCAAGGCACGCTCGACCGGATGGTTCGCGCGCACGCGGGCCTGAAAGCAGCCGCTGTCACGCTGTTCAAGATCGCCAACGACCTGCGCTGGCTGGGCTCAGGTCCGCGCACCGGCATCCACGAACTGATCCTGCCGTCCAATGAGCCTGGATCCTCGATCATGCCGGGAAAGGTCAACCCGACCCAGGCCGAGGCGATGCTGATGGTCGCCATCCAGGTCATCGCGTCAGATGTCGCCGTCACGATGGGCGGCGCCGAGGGTAACTTCGAGCTCAACGCCTTCCGCCCGATCGTGATCAGCAACTACCTGCATTCGGCGCTGATCCTGGCCGACATGTGCGATCACTTCCGCAGGTTCATGGTGGACGGCGCGAAGCTGAACGAACGCAAGCTCGACGAGAACATCGACCGGTCGGTAATGATGGTGACCGCCCTGTCCCCGGTCATCGGCTACGACCAGGCCTCGGTGATCTCCCACTACGCCATCGATCACGACCTGACGCTCAAGCAGGCGGCACTGGCGAAGGGGATCAGCGAGGAACTGTTCGACCGCGTCGTCAACCCGCTGGCGCTAACTCGTGGTGGCTCTGCCGATCTGTAATGAGCGGAACGAATTTCTACGGGCCGCTTTGCGCCGGAACAGAAGGTGTCACGCCATCCGGGTAGACCGGCTGCCACATAGCGTCTTGCACGGTCTGTACCTCGTTGTCGATTTTCTTCTTGGCAACGCCGTCGGCCGTAGCCGCCTTGGCCACAGCGATCGCGGACGTCGCCGACGAGGCCCGCAGGTTCTCCACGGCCGGCAATAGCGCGGCACCCGGCCGACTGACGTCGACCTGGCCCGCGACCGCCTCGGCCGCCGCATGCAGCATGCCGTCGGTAACCTTGGACGCTCCGGAAACGATCGTGCCGAGGCCCATTCCCGGATAGACCAGGGCGTTGTTCGCCTGCCCGAACAGGTAGGTAACGCCGCCGTACTCGAACGGCCCGATCGGCAGGCCGGTGGCAATCAGTGCCCGCCCCTTGGACCAGGTGATGATGTCGGCGGGCATGGCCTCGATCTTGGAGGTCGGATTCGACAGCGGGAAGATGACCGGCCGGTCGGCGCTCGCGCTCATGGCTTCCACGACCTGCCTGGTGAAGGCGCCGTGTGCGGTTGAGGTGCCGATCAGGATCGTCGGCTTCACCTTCTCGATGACGGTCTGCAGGCCGATGATGCCCGACTCGGCCCGCGCCTGCTGCAAGGCAGCCATTTCCGGCCAGCGCACTGAAGCGGCCGGGTCGATCTGGGCTGGCGACTTCGGCCAGCCCTCGGCCTCAGCGGCAGGGCGGACGTAGGGACGCTGGTAGTCCAGCATGCCGTCGAGCATGTCGTCGGTGAGCAAACCGGGTAGGTCGACGATCCAGATCTGGCGGGTTGCCTGGTTCGAATCCAGCCCGTCGCGGATCATCTGGAAGCGGATCTGATCGGCGATGCCGGTCCCTGCAGTGCCGCCACCGAAGACAATGACTCGCTGGTCCCGCCAGCGCGTGCCGGTGACCTTCAGCGCGCTGAACAGGCCGGCCATGGCGATCACGCCGGTGCCCTGCATGTCGTCGTTGAAGATGCGGTGCTTGTCCCGGTAGGTAACCAGGATCCGCCGGGCGTTGTCCGCGCCGAAGTCCTCGAAGTGCAGCAAGGCGTTCGGGAACCGCATCGTCGCCGTCTGCAGGTACTTCTTGATGAACGCGTCGTACTTCGGGCCGCGGATGCGCGCGTGGCGGTTCCCCAGGTACAGCGGGTCGTTCAGCAGCCCTTCGTTGTTGGTGCCGACATCCAGCGACACCGGGATCACCCGTCGCGGGTCGATACCAGCCGCCGCGGTGTAGACGGCGAGCTTTCCGACACAGATCATGCTGCCGGCTACGCCCCAGTCGCCGATGCCCAGGATCTCCTCGGCGTCACTGCAGACGATCAGGTCCACGTCGTCGGGTCGAAGACCCAGGCTGTCAAAGGCTTTATCCATGTCATCTGGCTTGTCGATCGACAGGTACAAGCCCCGGGGACGGCGGTACTCGTGCGAGTAGTTCTCGATGGCATCTCCGATGACCGGGTCATAAACGATCGGCAGCAGTTCGGCTAGGTGATTCCCCAGCACCCGGTAATACAGCACCTCGTTCCGGTCGTGCAGCTGCTCCATGTAGATGTTCTTGGCGAGGTCGTCACCTTGTCGCTTCATCTGCTGGTAAGCGCGCTGGGCCTGCTGGTCAAGGGTCAGCACGGCCGACGGCAAACGTCCGGTAAGTCCCAGAGCCTCACGTTCTGCCTCCGTAAAGGCCGTGCCCTTGTCCCGGGTCGGGTCCTCGAGTACGTCCGGAATGGCGGGAACGGGCTCTGTGCGCATGCTCATGATCTTGATCCCCCCGGATTCGTCAGCAACCCCTGCGCCAGACGGTCCAGATCGTGCCCGCCCGGCCGCAGATCAAGCGTGGGCGGGCGCCGAACCAGGCACGGGCGAAGCCGCGCGGCCGAGTGCGGCCGTGATCCTCGGTGCCGCGCGGCTTATGCTGATTGTTTCGGGGGAAACCTGCCGGGCTATCGCTCTGGCCGCTAACCATGAGCTTGACCAGCACTTATGCGACGACGCGCTTGCGCGGACGGCACCGCGAGCTGGCGGTGCTGGATGGCCTGCTGGGGAAAGCCAGGGCGGGCACCAGCGGTGTGCTCGTACTGCGCGGCGAACCGGGGATCGGCAAGACAGCGCTATTGGACTATGTAGCCAGGCGCGCCGATGGCTTCAAGGTTGACCAGGTCTGCGGTGTTCAGTCGGAAATGGAGCTTCCGTTCGCCGGTTTGCACCTGCTGTTCGGCCCGCTGCTCGACCGGTTCGACCGCCTGCCAGGTCCGCAGCGCGAGGCGCTGGAGGTCGCTCTCGGTGTCCGCGATGGACGTGCGCCAGACCGGCTGCTTGTCGGACTAGCGGTCCTGAGCATGGCGGCCAACCGGGCAGAAGAGCAGCCGCTGGCCTGCCTGATCGACGACGCGCAGTGGCTGGATCAGTCCTCGCTGCAGGCCCTCGCGTTTGCCGCCCGGCGGTTGGTGGCCGAACGCGTCGCTGTCGTCTTCTGCCTGCCCGGAGGCAACGACATTCCTGAGCTGGCTGGCCTGCCCGAGCTGACTGTGACAAGGCTTCGCGATCCGGATGCCCGCGCGCTGCTGACGTCGGCTGTGCACGGGCGGCTCGACCCGTCGGTGGAGGACCGTGTTGTCGCCGAGACGCGTGGCAATCCGCTGGCAATCCTGCAGTTCCCGCGCAGGGTGAGCCCGGCCGACCTGGCAGGCGGCTTCGTCCTCCCGAGTGCCGTCGGGCCCCTGCCGCCTCGTATCGAGGACGGCTTCAGGCGTCAGGTTCAGTCGCTTCCGCCCGGCACCCGCCAGCTCCTGCTCACCGCATCGGCCGACCCGACAGGCGACGTGACATTGCTATGGCGCGCCGCGGAATCCCAAGGGATCGGCACGGACGCCGCCGCGCCCGTGCAGGACGGGGAGCTGGTCGAATTCGGCGCGCAGGTGCAGTTCCGTCATCCGCTGGTCCGTTCCGCGACTTACCAGTGCGGAACGCCAGAGGAGCGGCGAACTGTGCACCGGGCGCTGGCCGCGGCCACCGACCCGCGAACTGATCCCGATCGCAGGGCATGGCATCGCGCGCAGGCAGCCACTGGACCCGACGACGAGGTAGCCGCCGAACTGGAGCGCAGCGCTGGACGCGCGCAAGCCCGCGGCGGCCTCGCGGCTGCAGCCGAGTTCCAGCGGCTGGCAACCGAGCTGACAGCCGAACCGGCCCTCCGTAGCGGCCGCGCCCTGGCGGCAGCGAAAGCTAAGTTCAGCGCCGGCTCCGCTGACGCGGCTTACGCGCTGCTGGGGACTGCGGCGGCCGGGCCGTTCGATGAACTGCAGCAGGCACGGCTCGAGCGGCTCCGCGCCCGGCTTGCCTTCTCCTGGACCAGGGGCAGCGACGCTCCGGCTCTTCTGCTCGATGCCGCGCGGCAGCTAGCCCCGCTCGACACCAGGCAAGCCCGTGATACTTACCTTGAGGCGATTGAAGCGGCGGTCTTCGCCGGCCGGCTCGGTTGCAGCAGCGAACTGTCGGAGGTCGCCGCTGCAGCGCAGAGTGCGCCGCCGGCGCCGCACCCGCCCCGCGCGATAGACATCCTTCTGGACGGCCTGACAGCGAGATTGACCGGCGGTTACTCGGCAGGCCTCGCCCCGCTCAGACGCGCAGTGCAGGCATTGACACGACTTCAAGCCCGGCCGGCCGGGGACGACATGGTCTGGTACTTGCTCTGGATTGAATGCTCGCTGACGCCCGAGCCAATCGCCCCTGAGGTGTGGGACGACAGGGCCTGGGATGAGCTGGCAACTCGCGCAGTCGAAGCTGCCCGCGACGCCGGTGCGGTCACCGCTCTCCCGGTGGCGCTGAGCGCCAAGGCGTGCTCCGACTTGCACGCCGGGGACTTCAGCGACGCGGAGGCTCTGAAAGACGAGGGGCGGGCGATCTCTGAGGCAATGGGCAGCGCGGTGATCACTTACACCGAGCTGGTCCTCGCTGCCTGGCACGGCGAGGAAGCCCCGGCGCTCGACCTGATCGAGGCGGGCACCAAGGATGCCATGGCGCGCGGCGAGGGACGATGCATCGGCGCGGCCCAGTACGCTACCGCGCTGTTGTACAACGGCCTGGGTCGCTACGAAACGGCCCTGGCAGCCGCCCAGCGCGCCTGCCAGTACGACGACCTGGGGTTCTTCAGCTGGTCGCTCACCGAGCTCATCGAAGCAGCAGCTCGAAGCGGCGACCACGAGGCCGGCGCGCGAGCGCTGGGGATACTGGCCGAGCGGACACAGGCTGCCGGCACCGACTGGGCGCTGGGAGTCGAAGCGTTCTCCCGGGCGCTGCTCAGCGACGGCAAGGCCGCTGACGATATGTACCGAGAGGCCATTCAGCGACTCGGCCGCACCCGCGTCGTTATTCAGCTGGCCCGGGCTTACCTGCTGCACGGCGAGTGGCTGCGCCGCGAGAACCGCCGTCAGGAAGCGCGCGAAGCGCTGCACCAGGCGTACGAGATTTTCGGCCGCGCAGGAGCGCTCGCGTTTGGCGGCCGCGCCCGCCGCGAGCTCCTGGCCACTGGTGAGACCGTCCGCAAGCGCACCGTCGATAAGCTCGTCGACCTGACCGCGCAGGAGGCCCAGGTCGCCGACCTAGCCAGGGATGGGCTGACAAATCCCGAGATAGCGACGCAGATGTTTATCAGCCCTCGCACCGTCGAGTGGCACCTAGGCCACGTGTTCAGCAAACTAGGCATTACCTCGCGCAAGGGCCTGCGCTGAGCAGGCGCTCGTGCCCCAGGTTTACGCCCGGGGGGCCGGGCAGGGGTAATTCCCGGGGCCGACGCATCATGGCCCGCGCGAGAGTAGGAATACCAGCAATGCGCGCACGTGAACGTCGGGGGGAGAACGCCTTCATGAGCGCCACCAGTAAGGCTTGGCAGTCGGCAGATGCATCGCAACTGCCGCCCGGATCTGAGGATTGCGAGTGGGTATCAGACCTTTTGCGCAACGCTGCAGACACCGAAAAGGTGCGGCACTCCATCATGGGCACGCTGAGCGTCGCTGATCTCTGGTGCATCTGGCGTGGCACCAAGCACGGTGCCACGGAGCGCGACAGGCGCTCGCACCGGACCGCCAGGCTGGAATTGCAGCGGCGAGGCCTGCTTGACGCGGCGGGCCAGCCCGTGACTTGTGAGTAGAGGGGGAATGCCCGGATTAAAACCCAGCTCGCGACCACCAGCGGGATTCCGGCACGGATAGCGGAGAGATCAGTCACCGGACAGGGCAGTCAAGCTGGCGGTGTTCATGCTGGCAAAGTGGCCGCTCTCGGTGCCGGCGTGGGGGTCGATGACGGCGTTGATCAGAGCCGGCTCACCGGCCTTCAATGCGGCACGCAGTGCACTGCCGAGTTCGTCCGGAGTGTCAGCCTGATAGCCGGTGCCGCCGAACGCGGCGATGAGCTTGTCATAGCGGCTCGAGTGCATCAGCGCTGTCGGAGCGGGATCGGCCGAGTGAGTGTTGACCTCGTCGCCCTTGTAGATGCCGCCGTTGTTGCAGACCACTGTGACGACGGGCAGCCGGTAACGGCAGATGGTTTCGACCTCCATTCCGCTGAATCCGAAGGCGCTGTCACCCTCGACCGCCACGACCTGCCTGCCAGATTCAACCGCGGCCGCGATGGCGTAGCCCATGCCGACGCCCATCACTCCCCAGGTGCCGGAGTCAAGCCGGTGCCGGGGTTCATACATCGGCAGAATGTCGCGGCCGGAGTCCAGCGTGTTGGCGCCTTCGCTCACCAGGTAGACGTTGCGGTGATCGTCCAGCACGTCACGGATCGCTCGCAGCGCTGTCGAGAAGTTCATCGGAGTGGCGTCAGCGAGCAGCCTGGCGTGCATTTTCGCGACATTCTGCGATGTCCGCTCCTTGATCGCCTCCCGCCAGGCGGCCGGCCCGGTTACCTGGCCTGGCTGCAGCGCGCGGTTGAACGCGACCATCGCCGAGGCGATGTCGCCGACCACCGGGGCCTGGATCGCCCGGTTACTGTCGATCTCCACCGGGTCGGCGTCGACCTGGATGAACTTGACGGTCGCCGACCAGTGTGGCGGCTGCCCGTGAGCGAGCAGCCAGTTCAGCCTGGCGCCAATGAGCATCACCACGTCGGCCTGGCCGAGCACCAGAGACCGGGCCGCTGCCGCTGACTGAGGATGGTCGTCGGGCAGCAGGCCTTTGGCCATCGACATCGGCAGGAACGGGATCCCGGTGGTCTCGACGAACGCCCGGATGTCGTGATCGGCGCGCGCGTACGCGGCGCCCTTGCCGAGAACGATAAGCGGACGCTCCGCGCGGCCGAGCAGCTCGAGTGCCCGGTCGACGGCGTCAGGAGCGGGGACTTGCGCCGGGGCCGGGTCGACAGCCTCCACAAGGGACGCCCGGCCGACGTCGGCCGGCACGCTCGCCTGCAATGTCGCGGCCGGCAGATCCAGGTATACCCCGCCAGGCCGGCCGGAGGTCGCGGCACGGATGGCGCGTGCCACCGCCAGGCCGATGTCCTGCGGGCGGTCGACCCGGAAGGCCGCCTTCGCGAACGGCTTGGCCGCGTTGAGCTGATCAAGCTCCTCATAGCCGCCTTGCTGCAGGTCGATGATGTTACGTTCGCTGGACCCGCTGATCTGGATCATCGGGAAGCAGTTGGTGGTGGCGTTGGCGAGCGCAACCATCCCGTTGAGGAAGCCGGGCGCGGATACCGTCAGGCAGATGCCTGGCCTGCCAGTCAGGAAGCCAGCAGCAGCTGCCGCGTGGCCGGCGGCTTGCTCCTGCCGGAACCCGATGTAACGGACTCCCTTGGCCTGCGCGACGCGTGCAAGGTCGGTGATCGGGATGCCAACCACTCCGTATATGTTGTCGACCTCGTTGGCCCGCAGGGCATCGACCGTCAGTGCGAAACCGTCGGTCAGCGCTCCGTCCGGATGCTCGCCTGCATCGGCTGAGTTCTCTGCCATCGGTAGCTCCATTCTGACTGGGCTTCGATACCCGGTTCTGTCACCGGGCGAACTCTGGCGGCACCCGGCCTAACGCGGGTTCGCCGGCTGGAGCTGCACAGGCGGGTCACCGCCGAGCAGGGTGATGAGCCCCGCGAGGAGGGTGTCGAGTTCGCGGCCGACGTCAGCGATCCGGCGATCCCAGTCGCTGTCCCGCAGCATGCCCTTGAACGCAGCGCGCGGCTGGGCAAGCGTCTGGACTGGTTCGCCGCCGAGGGTCTGCATGGTGACCCTGTCGGTGGCAGCGTCGAACACCATCTGCTGGTCGGAGCGGGTGAACGGGGTGAACACGATATGTCCGGCGGCCGTGTCCAGGGTCAGGACCTGGTCGAAGGTCTTGCCCGGAGGCCAGCCCTTGATCGCCCAGATCGGCGCTCTCCTCATACCCAGACTGCGCCGTTCCGTGGCCGCCCGACTGCTTACCCTGCAGTGGCCGCGGGGATGAGCACTAGATTGCCCCATGGAACGCTTGCGACCGGGGAGGACTGCCATGGAGCCGGACGGGTCAGGCTCTGCTCCCGTGCTGGTGCTCGGGGCTACTGGCGGCCAGGGCGGTGCGGTCGCCGCAGCGCTCAACCGGGCCGGACGGCCAGTACGCGCCATGGTCAGGGACCCGCAGTCAGCATCGGCGCGCAAGCTTGGCGCGGCAGGCGCCGAGCTGGTCGCAGGTGACTTTACTGACTCCGGCGCGCTCGCGGCGGCCATGCGCGGGGCCGCCGCCGCGTTCGCGCTGACGACACCGTTCGAGTCCGGTTCGGCAGCCGAGCTAGCGCAGGGCCATGCAATCATCGAGGCCGCGACCGGAGCCGGGTTGCCGCACCTGGTGTTCTCTTCCGTCGCCGGGGCTACGGCGCACACCGGGATCCCGCATTTCGAGAGCAAGGCGCAAGTGGAGCAGGCGCTCGCGACGAGCGGCCTGGCGTACACCGTGGTCGCGCCGACCTACTTTTACGACAATGCGCTCGGTGGTTACCAGGACCTGCTGGCAGGCGTGCTGGAACTGCCACTTCCCGCAGACCATCGCCTACAGCAGCTCGCCCGGCCCGACCTCGGCGCGTTCGTCGCCATGGTGCTCGCTGACCCGGCCGCGTACGCAGGCCGCCGGTTCGAGCTGGCAAGCGACGCGCCCACGCCGACGCAAATGACCCAGGCACTCTCGGACGCGCTTGACCGGCCGGTCGGGCTGCGCGAGACGCCGATGAGCGACGTCCGGCGGCGCAGTTCGGACATGGCCGCCATGTGGGAGTTCCTTCGCGGGCCCGGTTACCAGGCTGACATCGCCGCGCTGCGCCGCGACTATCCTGCCGTCGGCTGGACCTCGTTCAGCGAGTGGGCACAGCGCACCCTCCGGCCAGAGGCTTAGGCCTTGTCCACCAGACCGTCCTGCGGCAGATTGCCGAGAACGCCGGGCTGACGACCGGCTCGGCCGCGAGCGGGCCGGCCGCGAGGATGAGCAGCGGGCCGGTTGCTGCGAGCGTGCCAACACCGGAGACCGGAGCGTCTACGAACAGTACATCGGGCCGGAGCCGATCGAGCCGGCCCGCGATCTCGGCCGATGCCGCGCCGCCGATCGTGCTCATCTGTGCCAGTACAGCGCCCGGAACGAGCGCCCCGGCGACTCCGCCGTCGAAGATCACCGACTCCGCCGCACCTGCCGTTGGCAGCATGGTGATCACAACTTCAGCATCCCCGGCTGCCTCCGCCGGCGATGCCGCAACGGTTACGCCCGCGTCGGCCGGTTTCGCTGTCGCCGACGGCGAAATGTCCCATACCGTCGTGTGCAGCCCGGCCGCTACGAGCTTCCTGCACACCGCTGACCCGAGGACGCCGGCTCCGAGCACCGCGACCCGCCCGTCCCCTGGTTGCCCGTTGCCAGTCTGCACTGCTGGTCCCTTCGGGCTGCGAGGCATGCGGTTGTCCGGCCGCGGCGTTTCTTCCCCCGATTGACGTGACGGATTCTCCGTGCGGACCAAAAACTGGTCATGACTCAAGTGGTCACCACTGGAGTGGTCACGACTCGAGCGGCTGTGCTCCTCGCCGGAACCCCCCGCCGGCGGGGAGCACAGCCGGACTGATGCGAGACACTTGATGGTGAGGGGTCCCGCTATGGCTGATGAAAAAATCCGGGTACGCCGCGTCTATGACGATCCCGAGCCAGCCGACGGCACCAGGGTGCTTGTCGACCGGCTCTGGCCGCGCGGTCTGACGAAGTCCAAGGCGGCGCTGGATGACTGGTGCAAGGACGTTGCGCCGTCGGACGAGCTGCGCAAGTGGTACGGGCATGTCCCCGGCCGGTTCGCCGAGTTCTCGCGTCGCTATCAGCGAGAGCTCGAAGATTCGAAGCGGGCAGAAGCGCTGGCGCACCTGCAGTCGCTGTCGTATGCCCGGCGTCACCTCACTCTGCTCACCGCGACCAGAGAACCGGCTATCAGCGAGGCGGCGGTACTGGCAGGGCTGCTCCGGCGCTGAACTGGCCAAGATCAGCGAAGCGCGTCGATGCCGACTTGCCGCCGCGGTCAACCTCGGACATCGTCTTCTGCAGCGACCTCAGCGACGCTTCGCGCATCGCCAGATTGTCGATCTCCTGGCGCAGCCGGCTGTTCACCGTCGGCTCGGCGTCGCGGCTGTTGTCGACGTCGTCCAGGACTTCCATCCCGAAGCGGGATACTCGCTCGGCTTCGTCCAGAGCGTTCTTGATAAGCGAAAGTTCAGTTCCAGTCATCGTGACCTGGTACCCGCCTCCGGTAAGCTCCCTCACCCGTGCCACTTGAGTAACCTCCAAGTCGAAGTGACCCCCTGATCTGTGTTATCCATGTTGCCTTGGGGACCAGTCCGGGGCATCGCTGCGAGCCCCCGTCCTGCGGTACGGATATCCAGAGCAGGGTCTACCTGCTAGCCGGAAGTGACCGAGAGGGGCCGCGACGAGCTGCGGTGCCTTGCCCAGGTATGCCGGTATCGTGACCCGCTACTCGGTTAGCGAGCCTCGAGGAATGTCACAACCGCCATGACACGGCGATGGTCGTCCTCGGCCTCGGGCAGGTTCAGCTTGGTGAGGATGCTCCGGACGTGCTTCTCCACGGTTCCCTCGGTGACCCAGAGGCGCTTGGCGATGCCGCTATTGGACCGCCCCTCGGCCATCAGGGCGAGTACTTCGACCTCCCGCGCGCTCAGTTCCGCGAGCGGGTCGTCGCGACGGCGAGCAGTCACCAGTTCCTGGACCAGCGCGGGATCTACTACCGATGCACCGTCGGCGACGCGATGGACTGTGTCGAGGAAGTCCTCCACGTTGGTGATGCGGCTTTTGAGCAGGTAGCCGATCGCCCGCCCGCTGGCGAGCAACTCCATCGCGTGCTCGACGTCGGCGTAAGCCGACAGAAGCAGAATGGCGATCTCAGGCCGGTCGGCGCGGATCATCTTCGCCGCCTCGAGCCCTTCGGTCGTATTGCTGGGCGGCATCCGGATGTCGGCGACCACCAGGTCGGGCACAGTCTCGCGGACCAGCGCGAGAAGCTCCGGGCTGTCGCTTGCCTGACCGACAACCGTGAGGCCGGACCGTTCGAAGAGGCTGGCCAGGCCCTCGCGGAGAAGGACGTCGTCCTCGGCCAGAACCACCCGCAACCCGGCCGCGGCCGGGGTGTCAGAGTTCGATCCGGGCTGTCTGAACTCGGCGCCGCTCGTCATTTCTTGAAACTATCGGCTGGTACGAAGACGGTGCTGTCGCGGGGCAGGCAAGTACCGGCCGGGGTGGCTCTCGGCGGATCAGTGATTCTTCCAGGCCAGCCGGCCTCCGGCAGCGGCGCCGCGGCTGCTCGCGACGATCTGGCGGATCGCATCCGATGACAAATCCGACTTCGGCACGAAGCCCGCTGCGGGACTGGCGGCGATGAGCTCCGCCACGTCGTACGGCGAGTAGGCAGAGATGAGAATGACTACTGGTGCTTCTGCGCAGCCAGGCTGGGCCAGCAGCTGGGCTAGATCGAGACCGCACTCGTCGCCGAGCGCCATGTCGACGAGCACGACGTCCGGCCGCAGTTCGGCGACAAGCTTCAGCGCCTCGGCGGATGTGTAGGCTACGCCCAGGACGCGCTCACCCTGGCGTTCAAGGTGAACACGTGCGCAATCAGCGAATGACCGGTTGTCATCCACTACGACTAGGCCGAATCCCACCCCTCCAGCATTGCAGCACGTGCCCGCACTGCGCATTGCGGCTAGCCGGAACTCCAGATCGCCTGGTCAGGCCGCGAGCGGCAGGTCGGCATCCAGGCTTGTGCCCGCGCCAGCCGGGCTGGTCACGGCAATCGTGCCGCCGAGAGCTTCCACGCGGTCCTTCAGGCCCGTCAGCCCGGAGCCTAGCGCCGGGTCGGCGCCACCATCGCCGTCGTCGGCCACGTGCAGGTGCAGGGCATTACCGGCGACATCGGCGCCGATCTGGACTACCGAGGCGTTTGAGTGCTTAGCCGCATTGGTGAGAGCTTCGGAAATCACGTAGTACGCGGCGACTTCAACCGGTTCCGGCAGCCGCTCGATAGTGCGCACGTCGAGGTCGACCGGAACGATGCTGCGGCGAGCAAGGGACTTCAGGGCTGGCCCGAGACCACCGTCAGACAGCACCGTGGGGTGGATGCCACGGGCAAGCTCACGCAGGTCGTCCAGAACGCTAGCCAGCCCTTCGGCCACGCTGGCCAGCTCCTCGGCGAGGGGACCGGACCTGGGCGGCACCGCCGCTTGAGCGTCCCGAACCGCGAGTGAGAGGGATACCAGGCGCTGCTGGGCGCCGTCGTGCAGGTCGCGCTCGATCTGGCGGCGAGCTTCGTCAGCGGCGGCCAGCACGCGCGCCCGCGACGCCGTCAGCTCGGCCAGGTTCTGGGCGTTAGACACGGCGGTCGCGACCAGGTCAGTGAACGAACCGATCCGCGCTTCTGCGTCCGGTGACAACGCTTGCCTATCGATCGAGGCGGCAAGCACAGCGCCCCAGAGGCGGCCCTGGACCATGATCGGCGCTCCGACCGCAGCGTGGAATCCGGATGCGGCGAGGCGTTCCACCCGGGCGCCGGAGACGCCGTCATAGTGGTCCAGCCGCGCCGGACTCGAGGTCTGCGAGATGATCGTGACGAGGTTCTTCCCGCCGAGCGGTTCCCGGTCTCCGACTGGCAAGTTAGTCCCGGCACCTTGTCCCCAGCTGGCGACAATGCTCGACGTGCCGTCCGGCTCATAGCGGACCATCGAGGTGATGTGGACTTGGAGGAGCTGACCAGTCTCCTGCGTGACGGCCGTGAACACCGCCTCCGGGGGCGCCCCCCGTGCCACCAGCGTCGCTACCCGGCGCAACGCCATCTGCTCCTCGGCGAGGCGGGTGATGGCAGCCCGGCTTTCGGAGCTGGAGATCGCCGCTCCGAGCAAGTCCGCGAAGGAGGTGAGGCATCTTCCGGTGCACGATGGCGGTGCCCACTTCATTGTCGAGCCGGCGAGCATCACGCCCCAGTTGCGGCCGGTGGCCACGATTGGCACACTGGCGGCCGACCTGATGCCATGGGCGCGCGCGTCCTCAGCTAGCGGCCCGCAGGCACGGGACATGTCGGCCGTCCGGACCCGGCGGCGTGCCGGAGTGCATGACCTGGCAAAGCCCAGGACTGCGGACCACCGACCGCCCGCCTGGAAGTGCGCGGCGGTCCGGCTCCATGCTGCGACGCCGACAAGCTCGCCTGACTCATAGCGACACATCCGGACGTAATCCGCGCCAGATAGCTGTCCGACTTCGCGGATGGCCGCTCTGAACAACTCCTGCGCCGGAGCCGAATGCGCCACTAGCGTTGCAACCCGCCGCAACGCCGCCTGTTCGGCAGCAAGCTGAGCGAAGCTCGCGATAAGCGTCGAGACTGCCACCCCGACAATCGCGAAGCCGATCAACGAGACCATGCCGGGCGGCATGATGGCGGCGCGGTTCGTAATGAACGGGGGAGTGAAGAAGAAAACCCGCGCGACGATGGTGAGCACCAGCGCGGCCAGCGCTGGCCGGGTGCCTCCTACGACCGCGATCGCAATGACGAGTAGCAGCGCGGCAAACAGAAACCCGTTTTGCAGCAGAGCCGAATGCAGCGGCTGGGCAGCCACCGTGAGCAACGCGGGGCCGACCACGGCCAGCAGCCACGCCGCCGCCTGCAGCGCGACCGGCCGCTGCCTCACCCACGCGCTGGTCAAACCGTCCAGCACGCTCACAACACGAGGCTAACCGATGGACGCAACCGCCACGGGGCCCGGCGAAGGCTGCCGAGGCTGCCCGGCTCCGGCGTCAGTACACGTCGACGTACTGCAGTTCGACGGCATTGTTGCCATAGCCCAGGCGGTTCCATGGGGGTACCTCGGGCTGGGTGTGGCCGGCCGCATCGGTCGCGCGGGCGCGCAGGCTGTGACGGCCGACCGTGACCGACCGCCACTCGAATGACCAGTCCTGCCAGTGGTACGGCCCTCGCGGCGGCTCGAGCTCGGTTGGGTACCACTCACCTTCGCCGGTGAAGCTGACGTCGACGTTCGTGACCGGGCCCGCGCCGGACCACGCCTTGCCGCGCACCCGGTACGTGCCGGCCTGAATGGCCGAGCTGGGAGCGGGGTCGGTGATGCGGGCACGCACGCGCATCAGCGTCACCGGCTCGCTCGATCCGTCGCGGTGGTACATATAGTGATGAGTCTGAAATTCACCTTTATACCGGTCGGTGAGTACATCGATCCGGCTGAGCCATTTCACCGATGCCATTCCGTACCAACCCGGCACGATGAGCCGGAACGGAGCGCCGTGCTCAGTGGTCAGCGGTTCGGAGTTCATGTCGTAAGCGATCAGGATGTCTGCTGCCGGGTCGCCAGCGTGACTGAGCGGCAGCGATCGCACGAAGGCGATGTCCTCGTGGCGGGCATAGCGGCCATGATCGGCCCCCCGGAAAGCGACCTCGAGACCGTCCGGTGCGGGTGCGGCCTGCCGCAGTACCAGGTGGAGCGGCACGCCCCGCCAGCGGGCCGTCGACACGGCAAACCGGCCCCATGGCTCCCCGGCGGGCAGCGGAGACTGCCCGAGCCGCCCGTTGCCTGCGCATTCGAGAGTGACTGTCCGCTCACTGGCGGGCATGGAGCGCAAGTCATCGAGCGTCAGCGTCATCGGGGTCCCGACCGCGCCGCCGATCGTGAAGCTGCCGTCGTGTACAGGGAACGGGAAGTTGCTCCGGACGTAGTGCAGCGCCGTCGGTGTTACCTCACCGGCGAGGGCGGCGGGCGGAGCCTCTGCGTTGAACGGGACCCGCGAGATCATCGTCAGAGCGTTCCGGACGTCCGTAATGCTCGCTGACATCGCCGTCATCCTCCGTCGGTGCTACCTCGGGTCCGAGATCAACTTGCCGCACTGCGCGCCTGCGTTGACTCATACCCTGCGACGGCGGAAGGCCGGCCCATCCTTAGCCGTCGGTGGCTGCTGCCTCCGGCTGTTTTTCGACAAGTTCGCCCTCGATGGCTATCTGGATCTCATCGCTGACCACGAACTTGCCGTCCAGGACCATGTTGAAGTTAAGGCCGAAGTCTTTGCGGTTGATGTGGCTGGTGGCGCCGTAGGCGATCCGGTGCCCCATCATCGGGTCGTTGAACTCCCCGTATCTGCGCAATTGCAGCAGCACTGGCCTCGTGTTGCCCTTGATGGTCAGGTCTCCGGTGACCGTGTAGCTATCCGCGCTGGCAGGCTCGACACTGGTGCTCATGAAGGTGATGATCGGGAACTGCGCAGCCTCCAGGAAGTTCGAAGACCGCAGGTCATCGTCCCTGGCTTCGTTGTTCGTGCGAATGCTGTCGGTCCGGATGATCACCTCGACTGATGACGATTCCGGGTGGTCAGGGTCAATGTCGCCGGTCGCGCTAACGTCGGCGAAGTGACCGCGAACCGTCATCATCCCGAGGTGCTTGGCGGAGAATTCAACCTGCGTGTGATACGGGTCTAACTGCCAGTCGCTCATCAGAGCCTCCTTACCCGCTGACCTGCTGACTTGCGGCGCACCGGACGGCCACGCCACTGACGAGCCTAATGACGGTGGGCGGCACCCGAAAGAGCTTCAGGCCCAGTGCTGCATCCCTGGTCAGGGCGCCTTCGCCGGACTAACAGCCGCCGCTGGCAGGGTCTTGCGGGCGCCCCCGGGGCGGACCGGGGGTGGGTGTAACGCGGCGGTGCCGTCGTAGACTGACCGAGTAGCCCGGCCGCGAAGATGCGGCAAAGTTAACGGACGGCTGCAGTTCGGTCGCCCCGCACCGACCCGCGGCGGACATGGTAAGTCCGCCGGCCCGGACCTGGAGGGGTCGTAATGACTGTCCTGCATGCTGCGTCCGACACTGCAACCGGCCAAGCCGAGCCGCTGAGCGTCGATGCCGCTTACGAGCGATCACGGCGGGCGGCGCTGGTTGAGTCGGAGATCGGCCCGGTCGGGCTGGAGATCGAGTCTCACCTGGTGGACTTTGACTCGGTGGGCGAATCCGTGCCCTGGGACCGGGTCGGCCCGATGCTCGACGTTCTCGATGCGGCGCCAAGAAAGAGCAAAGTCTCCCTTGAGCCTGGCGGCCAGCTGGAGCTGTCCGGCTTGCCCGAGGCGGCCATAGAAACCGCCATTGACCAGCTTCGCCACGACATGATGGGGACTCGGCTGGCGCTGTCGGAGCTTCGCCTCGGTATGGCTTACGCGGGGGCGGACCCGATCCGGCCGTCTCGGCGGGTCAACCCGCGGCCACGCTATGAGGCGATGGAGCAGCACTTCGCCGCCACGGGCAGAGGAGCGCACGGCGCGGTGATGATGAACTCCACCGCGGCGATGCAGCTCAATCTGCAAGCCGGGCCGCAGGGTAAGTGGGCGGAGCGGGTGGCCCGCGCCTATCGGCTCGGACCGACCCTGGTGGCGATCTCGGCAAGCTCACCCTGGTTGCACGGGCGCGATACGGGCTGGAAATCAGCGCGCCAGCGGGCCTGGAGCGGGCTCGACCCGCGATCCTGCGGACCGGTGCCTGGCTGTGTCGCACCGGACGCGGCGGCCGCCGACACGCTCGACCCCGCCTCGGCGTGGGCGCGTTACGCGCTGGCAGCTCCCGTCAGCTTCGTCCGCACTCGCGGGGATCAGGCGCTGGCCGTGCGCACCCCGGTCCCGTTCGAGCGGTGGGCCAGCGGCGCCATCCGCCTGGGTGGCCGGCTCCCGACGGCGACTGATCTTGATGTGCACCTGACCACGCTGTTCCCGCCGGTCCGGCTGCGTGGCTATCTCGAGCTGCGGTATCTCGACATGACCGCGCCGCGCTGGTGGCCCGCCATCGCGGCGGTCGCCACGACACTCATGGACGACCCGGTCGCAGCAGACCAGATAACCGAGGCGACCGAGCGCACCGCCCCGCTCTGGACTGCCGCCGCCCGAGAGGGCCTGAGTAACACCGTGCTAGCGGAGTCAGCTCGCGAATGCGTAGCGATCGCTGCGGAGCGCGTCCCGGCCGGGCTCGGCTCGGCAGTCGCGGACCTGGCCGAGCTCATTGACTCCGGCTGCGGGCCAGGTGACCTGCTGGCCCAGCGCATCGCCGAGATCGGACCACGCGCCGCATTCGAGGAGCTGGCTCATGCATGAGAACGTGGTGAAGGACCTAGAGCAAGCACGCGCGCGAACCCTCCAGCTGACCGACCTGGACGAGCCGGAACTGCTCGCTCAGCACGACCCGCTGATGAGCCCGCTTGTCTGGGACCTAGCACACGTCGGCCAGCAGGAGGAGCTGTGGCTGCTCCGCGGCGGAGACCCCGCTCGGCCGGGAATGCTTACCCCTGAGGTGGACTCGCTTTACGACGCTTTCAAGCACAGGCGAGCTGACCGCCCCGCCCTGCCGCTACTGCCGCCGGTCGAGGCCAGAGCGTACAACTATGAAGTGCGCGGCAGGGTTCTTGACCTGCTCGACCGCACTCCCGAAGACGATTTGTTCACCGCGGGCATGGTCGTCCAGCACGAAGAACAGCACGACGAGACCATGTACGCGACCCTGCAACTGCGTGAGGGACCCCCGGTCCTGCTCGCGCGACAGCCGTTGCCGGACGGCCGCCCGATCGCGGGCGAGCGCGTCTTCGTCCCGGGCGGTCCCTTCATGCTGGGAGTCGACGCGGTGAGCGAGCCATTCTCGCTCGACAATGAGCGTCCGGCCCACCTGGTCGACGTGGCGCCGTTCTGGATCGGGCGGGTGCCGGTGACCAACCGGGAGTGGCGCGACTTCATCACCGACGGTGGTTACCGCCGATCAGAACTGTGGTCTGCGCGGGGCTGGTCGCACCGGACCGAAGCCGGCCTCGAGCGGCCGAGATTCTGGACCATCGAAGGCACCCGCCGCCGCTTCGGAATCGAGGAGGACGTGCCGCCCGACGAGCCGGTCCAGCACGTTTGCTACTTCGAGGCCGAGGCTTTCGCGACCTGGTCGGGCGGCCGACTGCCGACCGAGACCGAGTGGGAGAAGGCCTGCGCCTGGGATCCGGCTCGCCAGGCTCGGCGCACCTGGCCGTGGGGCGCCTCGCCGCCTGCCGCCGAGCTGGCCAACCTAGGCGGCCTGGGGCTGCGCCCCGCGCCGGTCGGAGCCTACCCGGCGGGCGCGTCAGCTTACGGCGCCGAGCAGATGATCGGCGACGTGTGGGAATGGACGTCGTCGGACTTCACGGCGTGGCCGGGTTTCACACCGATGATTTACCGCGCCTACAGCGAACCGTTTTTCGGCGGTGACTTCAAGGTGCTGCGCGGCGGGTCATGGGCCGTGGCCCCGTCGACGATCCGGCCGTCGTTCCGCAACTGGGACTACCCGATCAGGCGACAGATCTTCACCGGCTTCCGGCTGGCCTGGGATGCCTGAGGTCACGGTGACAGGAAGTCACCGTGACAGAAAGTCACCCGGACAGAACGTCACCCTGACAGATCTGGAGGCATGACTGATGCCAGCTGAGCACCGCGTGCAGGGTCGACCGGCCCGGTACCTCGATGAACTGCGCGCTGACGTGCGGACCGGGCTGACCGCACGCCCGAAAACACTGCCGCCTAAGTACTTCTACGACGCCCGCGGCAGCCAGCTGTTCGACGAGATCACCCGGTTGCCGGAGTACTATCTGACCCGGGCGGAGACATCGATCCTGGAGCAGCGCGCCGGACAGATCGCCGCGCTATCCCGGTGCGAGTCGCTCGTCGAGCTCGGCAGCGGCACCTCAGCCAAGACCCGCCTGTTGCTGCGAGCCTTGCTTGCAGGTGGGACCCTCAGCGAGTTCGTGCCGTTCGATCTCGACCCGAGTGTGCTCACCGAGGCTAGCGGCAAGCTGGCCGCCGAATACGACGGGCTGCGGGTGGCTCCCGTTGTTGGTGATTTCGAGCACGATCTCGGTGCTGTCCCACCTGGCGGGCGGCGCATGATCGCGTTCCTGGGCTCGACCATCGGCAATCTGGAACCCGCAGCGCGGGCGGCATTCCTGAGCCAGGTCGCTGCAGCCTTGCGCCCCGGCGACACCTTCCTCCTTGGGACAGACCTAGTCAAAGACGTCAGTCGCCTGCTCCGCGCCTACGACGACGCGGCAGGCGTCACCGCGGAGTTCAACCGCAACATCCTCCGGGTCGTCAACCGCGATCTGAATGCCGACTTCGCTGTCGAGGAGTTCCGGCACATCGCCCGCTGGGACCCGGCGAATGAGTGGATCGAGATGCGCTTGTCGCCAGCTCGCGACCAGCGGGTGACGATCGGCGACCTTGGGATAACCGCCTCGTTCGCTGCGGGGGAAGAGATGCGGACAGAAATCTCGGCTAAGTTCCGTCGCGACAGCATCGAGGCCGAACTCGCCGCGGCCGGACTGAAGACGGCGGGATTCTGGACTGACGCTGACGGCGACTTCGGCCTGACGCTGGCCCAGTCGCCCCTGTGAGGCGAGCCCTGTGAGGCGAGCCCTGTGAGGCGAGCCCTGTGAGATCAGCTCGACGGGTACCCGTGGACCCGTTGACGAATGAGATGAACGTTTGTTTAATTCTGCCATGGGCCGTACCGCTGGCGTCACCGCAGCCGACACACGTGAGCGGCTGCTACGGGCCGCAGCCGCCGTGTTCGCCGAGCGCGGGTACGACGGCACCCGGGTAGCGGATATCGCGGCCGCCGCAGGCGTGAGTAACGGCGCTCTGTACGCGCACTTCGATTCGAAAGCGGAATTGCTCGTCCACGCGCTGCGCACCCACGGGCGGCGGCTGCTGGCAGAGCTGTTCGCCGCCGACCCGGACCGGTCCATCACGGAGTTGCTGCTGGTCATCGGCCGCTCGCTGAGAACGCCTCGGGATCGCGGTGATCTGATCGTCGAAGGGCTGGTTGCCGCGCGCCGCGACGCGGACGTAGCCCAGCCCATGCGCGATTACATGGGCGAGCGTGCCGACTGGCTGGCCGGGCTCATGCGCATCGCCCAGGCTGGCGGCGAACTGGACCCGGTGCTCTCGCCGGATGCGCTGGCCCACTTCTGCCTGCTGCTCGCGATGGGCAGCGCGCTTGTCACTCCGGACATGCATGCGGTCGACGACGGGGAGTGGATGAAGCTGCTCAGCCGGGTCGTGACCGCGCTTGCCCCGACCGATTGCACAGGAAAGACACAGTGCACAGGAAAGACACAGTGCACAGGAAAGACACAGTGCACAGGGAAGGCACAGTGAAGGTCCGCATCAATTCGCAACTATGTCAGGGCCATGGCCGCTGCTATGACCTGGCGCCCAGCCTGTTCGGCGACGACGACGAGGGTTACGGGCGGGTTCTAGGAGACGGCATCGTGCCAGCGGGCAAAGAGCAGGACGCTCGTCTTGCCGTCGCGAACTGTCCTGAACGCGCCGTCGAGCTCATCGAGGAGAACTGACATGACCATCGACGAGCGCTTCAGCCGGGACTTTCGCGAAGACAGCGGGGACGAGCCAGTCGGCACCCGCAACCCAATCGTGACCGGGCCGGTCAGCGACTGGGCAACGGACTTCTCACATCTGGAGCCCGAGTGGGCTGCCGATCCCTACCCGATCCAGGACGATCTGCGGCAGCGTTGCCCGGTCGCGCATACCGACCGCTTCGGCGGCGGCTGGCTGCCGACGCGTTACGCAGACGTCGCGGAGATCGCCTATGACACCGAGCGCTTCTCCTCACGCTCGATCATCATGAGCAACTTCCGGCCGCCGCGAGAGGCAGCGCCCGTCGGCGGCTCGCCGCCGATCTCCTCCGATCCCCCCTTCCACCATGACGCGCGCAAGCTACTGCTGCCCGCGTTCACTAAGACCGCCGTCGGGAGACAGGAGCCGGGCACGAGGGCGCTATGTCACTCGCTGATCGACGCGTTCAGCGGGCAGGATGTTGTCGATGCCGCGCGCGACTACGCGCAGCACATCCCGATGCGTGTCATCGCGGACATGCTTGGCTTTCCTGCCGAGGACGGGCCGCAGTTCCGCCGGTTCGTCGAGAACACGCTCGAGGGTGTCAATCTGCCGCCCGAGGAGCGCATCGCGCGGATGTCGGCGCTGTTCGATTACCTGCTCGCGCAGATTCACGACCACATCGACAATCCACGCGAGGACCTCACAACCTTCCTGATCAACGCCGAGCTTTACGGTCGCAAGCTCGAGCCGTCGCATGTGGCCGGCACTATGGCACTGCTGCTGATCGCAGGCATCGACACGACCTGGAGCGCGATCGGCGCCTCGCTCTGGCACCTCGCGAAGGAGCCGGCCGATCGCGAGCGGATCGTCGCCGAGCCGGCGCTGCTTCCGGTCGCGATGGAGGAATTCCTGCGCGCCTACGCGCCAGTCACCATGGCGCGGCTGGTCAAGAACGACATGCAGTGGAACGGCGTCGGCATGAAGGCCGACGACTGGATCTTGCTATCGTTCCCGGCCGCGAACCGGGATCCGGCGCAATTTGACCGGGCGGCCGAAATCGTCATCGACCGCGAGGTCAACCGGCACGCCGCGTTCGGCCTGGGCATTCACCGGTGCGTGGGCTCACACCTGGCGCGGATGGAACTCCGGGTTGCACTGGAAGTCTGGCTCGCCAGGATCCCCGCTTTCACGCTGGCAGATCCGTCAGCGGTGACCTGGTCGACTGGCCAGATTCGGGGCCCGAGAACGCTGCCGCTCCGGCTCGTTTGAGTCGCGAGGCGGCGAGTCAATTCGGCCAGGCCTCCACTCGTCCGGACCTGGAGGCTTGCAGGCAGCTCAGGAGCGGCTTCGTGCGGGCGTTGTTGCGGCATTGACGGAGTCCTTTCAGCGGCACGTGCTAGTGATCATGGCGTATCTGGTCGGCCTGGGGAATGCCGCTGCCTACGCGGTGCAGGGGCGCTACGCCCGACGCTTTAATCCCGTGGTCTGAGGTACGCGCGTTCCGCGTCCGGGCTCGGCTGTCAGGAGATCCAGTGCCGGTACGGAATCTCGCTGAGCAGCTTCTTCGTTCCGGGCGGCGTTGCACTGTCTGACCCGACGATCCCGGTCTCGATGTACATGAAAGGCGCGAGCCACGGCGGCATCTGCCGGGGCAAGTGGAGCCGACCGCCGTGTGGCGTCGGAGCCTCGTCAAGTACCTGTGAGGTTTTCGGGTCAAAGATGACCACGATGTCGCCTAGGTGGTGGTGCTGGATCAGTGCGATGGTGTCGCCAGTTCGGCCGAGCGGATCGGTCACCTTGCCCAGGTACCGCACACCGGGCACTGTGGCGAGCATCCTGAACAGCGCGGACCGCACAGCCGGCGGCGCCGTGAAGTTCAGGACGCCGGTAGCGAGAAGGAAGGTAATCGCGTTGTTGGCCTGCCCCCCCTCGAACCGGTTGACGATCGCGGCTTCCATCGCGGCTGGCTGGGTCGGCAGGCCCTGCCAGGCGAGGTAGTCGAAAGTTATGCCGTTGTCCTTCGCCCCCCAGCTCTGAGTGAACCGGTTTTCGCTGCTGCCGCACCCAGGGGAGTAGCCGACCTGCCGTCCAGAACCGTCGCTCGCCAGCCACTCCTGCCGGATTACGGACCCGCAGGGCATGGACGTGCCGCCCCCAGGAGGGAAGCCTTTGAGCTCGACGTCGAGCACGTACAAGTACTCGCCGGGTCCTGGGACAAGGGTCGCCGGTGGCCTGCCGGCGGCGACGGTGGCGAGGGCGTCCAGCACGGGGCCGGCCTGGTTCAGCCGCACTGGCTGCGCGGGGGACGTCGATGGTGACGGTGACGTCGATGATCGCGGTGACGTCGATGATCGGGGCGACGTGCCGGGCGTGCCACCCCCGGCCGCCGTGTTGTGCGGCCCCCGCGAGCCGCCGATCAGCGTGACCAAGGTGAGGCCCGCTGCAACGACGACGGCGGTGCCGATCACGGCCAGCGTCCTGCGCCCTGGGACCGTACGCGCGCTCGCCGGCACTCCGCCGCCCCCGAGGTTGGGCGGAGTGCCGACGATACGCCGGTAAAGCGCGGCCGCGCGAGGCGAGTCGGCCTCATCAATCTGGACTTGCCGGGCCGGGTCCGCGGCGCTGAGCAGATCTTCCAGCTGCATTGGGGTCAGCCCTCCGTGGCTCTCGGTGAGTCGGCGACCATGGCACCGGCGTGGTCCTTGCGGGCTTCGGGCTGCGCCCGTTCCTGCTCAGCAAGCTCGGCAAGTGCCCGCCGCAGCCGGGCGCGGGCCCGGTGTACCCGGATCGCGACGGCATTGGCCGAGCAGCCAAGCACTCTCGCAGCCTCGTCATGCGACAGCTGCTCCCAGTGCACGAGCGCGATGGCCTCACGCTCGGCCGGCCGGAGCCTCGCGACAGCCTCGAGCAGCCGATCCATCAGCTGATCGTCGGCGCCCGTCGACGCGGTCACTGGGTTCGCCTGCATGCGCGCGATGAGAGCCTGCACGCGCCGGGCGCTACGCCGCTTCCCCGCGAGGACCCGCCGCGCCACCCCGTAGAGCCACAGCACGTCGCCGGGCGGATCGGGAACCTCGGATAGCCGGCGCCACGCGATGGTGAACACATCCGCCACCACGTCACCCGCATCCGCCTGGCTGTCGATGCGGCGCACCGCGTAGGCCCAGACGCTGCGGTAATGCTCCCGGTACAGGACGCCGAACCGCTGCTCGCGGTGCTCCCAGCTGGCATCGTGCACGGGCACAGGTCGGCTCCTCACCGGGTCTAGGTCACTCTGTCAGCTACATGGCCGGCAGCGTCGTGAACCTTTCCGGCGAATATCCGTAGTTCTCGGGCTGGCTCAGGCGAGCTCGCGCAGCCGGCTTGCGGCGATCTCCGGTGCGACGTCATTCGCGAACGCGCCCATGCCGGACTCTGATCCGGCCAGGTACTTCAGCTTGCCTGGGGCTCGCCGCACGGTGAACAGCTCCAGGTGCAGGGCAAAGTCGGTGCGATCACCCCGCACCGGTGCCTGGTGCCACGCCGAGATGTACGGCGCGGGCTGGCCGAAAAGCCGGTCGAACCGGCGCAGCAGGTCAAGGTACAGCTCGCCGAACTCAGCGCGGGCTGCCTCGCTAAGTGCCGGCAAATCGGGGACCCGGCGCCGCGGGTACAGGTGAACCTCGTACGGCCAGCGCGCCGCGTGCGGCACCAGGGCGATCCAGTGCGTGCCGGCGAGCACGATCCGCGCGGAGTCGGCTAGCTCCGCAGCGATCAGGTCGTCAAACAGGTTGCGCCCGGTTTCGCGCCGGTAGCTTGCGCACGACTGCAGCATCCGGGCGGTGCGCGGCGTCACGTAGGGGAGAGCGTAGATCTGCCCGTGCGGGTGCGAGAGCGTTACCCCGATCTCGGCACCCCGGTTCTCGAAGCAATAGACCTGTGCCACGCCGGGGTGCCGGGCGAGTTCCGCTGACCGGTCCACCCAGGCTGCTACGACCGTTGCCGCCTGAGCCGGGCTGAGGTCAGCGAACGACGCGTCATGCTGCGGGGTGAAGCACACGACCTCGCACCGGCCAGCCGCCGGACGCGCCCACAGCAGGCCGTCCTGGTCTGATGGCTGGGTGAGGGTAGCGGACGTTCCCGTCAGGTGGCTGGTGAACGCAGGGAAGCGGTTCTCGAAGACGACAACCTCATAATCCGGCGCCGGGACTTCCGTGCGGCGGCCGGCCGTCGATGGGCACAACGGGCATTCGGACTCGAGCGGCTGAAAGGTCCGGTCCTGGCGGTGGCTGGCGATGACCACCCACTCGCCCAGCAGCCAGTCGAAGCGGGCTTCCGACACCGATGATGCCGGTGCCAGGTCGCGCCGATCGGGATAGTCGGCGGGCCGCGCGGGTACCGTGCCGAAATACATCAGCGCGCGGCCGTCGGCGAGGGTGACGCTGGTCTTCCGCACCACGCGCCTGCTCCTGTTCGTCAGACTCGAAGGCTGCCAGCCAGCGCTAGCGACGCAATTGCTGCCAGTGGTCAGCGACCTCCGGCCGGCCGAGGACCTCCAGCGAGCCGGGCGCGCTGCGGTTCGTCAGCCACAGGAGCAGGTCAGAGCGGGTGCCGCGGATAGCTGTGTCCGCCTTGGCGTGCTGCGGCATGGCCGCGCCGGAAGCGTCCAGATCGATCCACCACTCGACCGGCCCGTCGGTGGCATGCACGTGCAGCGTGCCTTTGAGCTCCGCGTCGTCCGCCTGCGCCAGCATGCCGGGCAGGAACTCGGTGATGAACTCCTCGATACCCGCCGCCGCCACGTCGCCGTTCAGGGGCGCGGCCGGCTGGCCGTCGGCTGCGCCGATCGCGTACTCGGCGTCGAAGCGGTGGATCGCCACCTCGACGGCCAGGCGCCGATGCCACCAGGCCACCTGAAGGTCTCCGGTGCTCGAGAAGGTCCACGTTGCGGACTGCGGGTCGGCCGACTCCAGGACCGCGATGGCGTAATCCAGGTTGCTGAGGTACCAGCCCGGCAGCTCGGCTGACTGCGCTGGAGCCGGCGCAAGCTCCCGCCGGATGACGCGCCGTCTGCTGGTGACGATGGTCGCCATCCAGATGAAGATGCTGCCCTGATGCCGCACAAGTTCGGCGGTGTCCCAGCCCGGGCAGTGCGGCACGGCCGCGTCCCAGCGCGTGCTGGCGGCGCCCAGCAGCGAGCGGGCGTCAGCCGCGGCGCAGTCAAGCAACGCACCAGATTCCATGAGGCCTGAGTCTGGCATATCCGGTGCTAGGACACGTTCGCGCCGATGAGGTGACCGATGCCGAAAGTGATTAGCGCGGCGGCACCGCCGAGCAGCAACTGGCGCAGTCCGGACCGGACGACTGAGCGGCCGTTGAGCAGGCCGATCCCCGAGCCGACAGCCACCAGGGCAGCTGCGGCCAGGACGATCGCAGCAACGAGCGCGGCGGTGCCGCCGCCGGCGAAGTAGGGCAACAGCACGACCAGTGCTCCGACAGCGAACGTCAGCAGGCTGGAGACGGCCGCGGATAGCGGCGAGCCGAGCTGGCCCGGATCCAGCCCGAGTTCCTCGCGGGCGAGCGTGTCCAGGGCGACCTGCCGGTCAGCCATGATCCGGTCGGCTAGCCGCGTCGCTTCGTCGCGCGGCAGTCCCTTCGCCCGGTACAGCAGGACAAGCTCATCGTGCTCCTCTTCTGGCTTCTCCTGCAGTTCCTGCGCCTCGAGGGCAATTTCCCGCTGGTACATCTCGCGCTGGCTGGCCATCGACGTGTACTCGCCGGCTGCCATCGAGAACGATCCGGACAGCAAGCCCGCGGTGCCGGCGAGCAGGATTACCGTGTGTGAGGCTCCCGAGCCGGCCACGCCCATGACCAGCGCGGTGTTGGACACAAGCCCGTCGCTCACGCCGAAAACGCCGGCCCGCAACGTGCCGGACCGATCGCCGCGATGCCACGGCTCCCTTCTGGCAATCTGCTGCTGCGGGCTCGGGCGCCCGCCCTCGATCAGCTTGGCGATAGTCCGGGCGTGACCGTGCTCATCGGCCGCCATGCCCGGTGCCGCGTCGGGATCGGCGTCGTATCTGCCCGCATCGGCCCGTTCCGTCCGCTCGATCAGCGGCAGTACGGAGCCGGGCGACAGCTTGCTGGCCGCGGCCGCGAGCAGCCGAGTGCGCACGCTGGACCGGCCTGGCGGCGGCACGGTTCCGCCGGCACCGCGGATCTTCTCTTCCCAGTGCGCCGCATGCCGCCGTTCGACGGCCGCGAGCTCCTGGAAGATAGTCCGCCGCTCGCCGGTCTCGGTCGCTGCGATGCGGGAGTACAAGTCCGCCGCGTCGCGCTCGCTGTCAAGCAGCTCGCGCCAGTGCTTCACGCTCCCGATGTCGTCCTCGCGGTTCATCTCGCCCCCTCGATGCCCCCCCTGCGGAAATAGT